>Ga0213863_10002987_pt1 | contig 11786 bp, 10 predicted proteins | sample PICome_8_FD_160128 | JGI IMG/M metagenome (GOLD analysis project Ga0213863, IMG submission 160128) | Coastal seawater microbial communities near Pivers Island, North Carolina, United States - PICO497 | ecosystem: Environmental > Aquatic > Marine > Coastal | place: USA: North Carolina... | reverse complement strand
TCTTTTTTTCTTTGGTTGTCTCAAAAAAAACCCTATTCCGTTGTATTCCACCGATTTCGGGTTCGTGAAATCCTTGAGCTTCGAGCCATGAAGTCGCAGCTTTATGAAGATCATGCTTTTTTCCCATGAACGGATGGCGGGTTTTGTGACTTATTATAAAAAGAGGAATCTCGGTACGGTTGCAAAAATTGAAAAAATCGAGGACGCCTGGGTAGGGGTAGCAAGAATCCATCTTTTTTCCATAAACTAAACCCTGCATTTTCGTCCATTCGTCTTCTTCCCCAGTTGACCGAAGATAGTTTCTGACCGAATCTTTCGATCGTGGTAGGCCTTTTGGTATTATCTTTTTCTCAAGTGCAATTCTGTGGAACACCCCGTAGTAGGAAACAATCGTGTTATCAAAATCAATACCTAAGAGCATTAGAGATCATTTAAAAGTTACTGTCTAAGTGGTTGTAGTGGTCGCTGTTAAAAGGAAGGTAGTCAAGTTTCTGTGTTGATAGACTGGCAAGTAAAGGCCTCTGTGTTTTTTGAAATTCAAAGTATCTTTTACGCCAATCAATAACCTCATTATCCAAATATTGCATTTGAACCGGATTTTTATTGCTGGATGATGTTGATTTCTTTTGAGCAATTACAATTACATGCATCAGTCCATTTATCGATTTACAAGCATCAACTATATTGTAGCTCTTATTCAATGTGAAGTACGGCTGCCATGCATAAAGCTCCGTTTCAAATTCAAAATTTGATTTTCCCTCCTCTTTTGCAATTGTGATGTAGACTTTGCAATCCGAGAATTCGTTTATCGCGTAATAACTAAAGAACCACTCGGGAGAAAACATCATAAAGGCACCGGGGACACTTCCCGCACATTCAATATGCAATATTCTTCCTTCTGGTTTGAGCATATCAGATGTATTGCGGATGAATGAAACAGGATCAAAACAGTTATCCATACAACTTCCGTTGTAGATGAAATCAAACTTGTTGTGAAGTGACTGGGGAATTGGCACATTCATGTCTTGAATGACTGAAGCACCTTCGTAATCCGAGCGATCCAAGCAAAAATATTCTGCTTCCGAAAAACAGGCTATCAAGTCACTGTCAAGCAGGGTATTATTAGAATGTCTTGTCAGCTTTTCGAATTGCTGGTTGTCATACAATGATTGCAATCGTGAAGTTGGAAGACCAAATTGTGAGAATATTTTGAATAAGGTATCTTGTTCAATATTTACGGTATGTCTGCCAATTGAAAGATATTTTCCGGAAATACTTTTGAAGTTATTATCGTTTAGAAGAATTTTAAGAGCTTGTTTGTTTAGTCCCATATTTGAGGGTGTTTTTAGGGGATATATGTTTTGTTAAAACCCTAAACTAGATCTTTAATAGCCGATTCTCAAGGAGATCGGCTATGGATTTAGGCGTTAACCCTGTTTGCTTGCGCAAATAAGACTGAGATCCAGTGAGGTGAAAAAATTTATCTGGAGTCCCGATTCGGCAAAAATGAGCATTCGTGGGACCATTGTCAGCCAGCCATTCTGCAATTGCTCCGCTTAAACCTCCAATCAAACTATGCTCTTCTACGGTTGCCACCAAAGGGTAAGAGTTAAAAGCTTCTTTTAATAGATCTTGGTCTAAAGGTTTGACCGTGTGAAGGCTTACTACTTTAACGGAGATTCCCCGTCTTTCTAATATTTTACCAGTTTCAATGGCAATGGGTAATGTATTCCCTGTGTTAAGGAGGCAGATGTCTGAACCGTCTTGAATTGTGATGCCTTTTCCAATCTCAAAATTCGGAGTAGTTTCGTGTATGACAGGCTCACCCTTCTTTCCCAACCTTAGGTAAACAGGATTGTCTTGCCTTAGTATCGCGCCAACTGCGGCTTCAACTTCCACAGCATCTCCAGGGCAAATGACGGTCATTCCAGGTAAGGCTCGCAATAAAGCGATGTCTTCACAAGCATGATGTGTTGAGCCCAGGGTTGCATAAGAGTAACCGGCGCCAACTGCAACAATGGTGACTGGGGCATTATGGTAGCAGACGTCGACGCGGATTTGCTCGAGACATCGGGTTGTAACGAAAGGTGTAATTGTGTAAGTGAATGGACGTAGTCCGCATAATGCCATACCAGCGGCGACTCCCGTCATATTGGATTCGGCAACACCACAGTTGAAAAAACGATCGGGATAGGCCGTCTTAAATTTATCGAACATTCGGTTGCCAATGTCTCCGGAAAGAAGGCTAATTCTAGGGTCTTCGCGGGCTAAGGCAGTTATTGCATGAGCAAATGCGTTTCTCATGCTAAGCCGAGCTCTAGGAGAGCAAGAGAAACTTCATCGGCGGTAGGAGCCCGATAGTGCCAATTGTTATCATCTTCCATAAAGGAAACGCCTTTTCCTTTAACGGTATGAGCGATAATTGCCGTGGGTTTGTCTTTTTGCCTATATGCGTCCTCGATGGCGTTTTGAAGTTCAGTTAGGTTGTGACCATCGACTTCCTGAGTATGCCAACCAAAGGCCTTCCACTTATCGGCTAGGGGATTTAGGGAAAGTACTTCATCGCTCCGACCCGTTGCTTGCCATTTGTTATAGTCTATGATCACTGCCAAATTCGTTGCTTTTTGGGCAGGTGCCATCATCGCAGCCTCCCAGACGGAGCCTTCATTGCACTCTCCATCGCTTAGAACGACCAACACTTTTGAGTCGAGTTTTTTGATTCGCATACCAAGGGCCATTCCCAATCCGCATGGCAAACCGTGTCCAAGAGAGCCAGTCGCCAGCTCCAGACCAGGCACGCACCCCGGAGACGGATGTTCCGGCAGTTTTCCGCCATCTTCGTTCCAAGTGTCGAGCAGCTTTTCATCGAAAAAACCGCGATAGGCAAGTATTGCATACAAAGCACCTACCGCATGTCCTTTGCTGAGTATGATACGATCACGTTCTGGAGAGTTCGCACCGGAGGGTTCTACCTTCAGAGTGCCACCGCAATAGGCCGCAACCAGGATATCGACGCAAGAGAGGGCAGAGGCCAGATGAGCTGTCTTCTTTTTGTGAGTTATCTCTACAAGCCATCCGCGGATCTGGCGACTCAGCAACTCACTTGCCTCCAAAGCCTCGGGCATCAACCTAAGTTCAACCCTTTCATGGATTTGATGTTATAGTGCTTGTCTTCATCACTCAAGATTCCATTTCGGAGTGCTTCAATGACCTCGTTCATTGCATCATCGACGGTATGCTTCTGGCTATATCCGGTTGCCAAAAGCTTGTCCGAATTCAATCGATAGGAGCGTGGATCGTTTGATTCACTCACAACAATTTTAGATGGAATTTTAGCGGATGCTCTTTCAGCAATCTCCATTATGCTTATATTTTCGAATCCCGCGTTATATATACCCTGGATTGCTTCGCCGCAATTTAGAAAGTGCAAGTAAACACCGATCATATCTTGGATATGAATGTTCGGTCGTGTTTGTTTTCCCCCGAAAACCGTAATTCTTTGATTTGTGAAGGCCTGCATGGTTAGAATGTTTACGGAAAGATCCAAGCGCATTCGAGGCGAATAGCCGCAGACGGTAGCTGGACGAACAATTTGAACGAGAATATCATCGGCGTAGCTTAATAAGACTCTTTCGCTTATCATCTTGGTTTTGTTATAATCAGAAAGAGGCACTAGGGTTAAATCTTCGGTTACCTGCTCCTCTTCCTTGTATCCATATACGCTGCCTGAACTCGCATAGATAAATTGCCTGACTCCACACTCGATGGCCCTGTCGACGAGGAGTTTAGTCGCCAAAACATTGACCTCCCAATTCAATTTTGAATTTAGGTCGCTACAAGGATCGTTTGCCACATTTGCAAGATGTATCACAGCGTCCACTCCTTCCATCGCTATGGATTTAACGTCCCTGATATCTCCTTGTGTAATCGATAATTTAGGATGATTGCTCAAGTGGTTTCCGAACCACATGATATCGTGGACATGAATCTCATGTCCTTCCTGCAAAAGGGCTTCCGTCAAGAGGGTTCCGACAAAACCACATCCTCCAGTTACTAAGATTTTCATTTGTTTATATACTTTTCAAAATTGAAGTCGTGATGATTTCCTAAAATTCAGAACTTAGGGTTTGTGAATATAATCCTGAGGCGATCCGATCAGCTCATTTAAATTGTCTTTCACCCATTGGGTAGTGTTTTGCAATCCTTCCTTCAATGAGATCTTCGGTTCCCATTGGAGCCGCTCTTTGGCAAGTGCGCAATCGAGCAAATAGGCAGCGTCTTTGCCTAATCTCTCTCCCGAAATTTCGACATGCTCTTCAAAATCAACCCCAATTCTTTCGGCAATAAGTTCGACCAACATCCGGATGCTTATGTTTTGAGGAGTTGCGAGGTGAAAAACTTCTCCGGTTCTACCTTGTTCGGCTGCCCGTTGAGTGCCTTCGCAAACATCATCAATATGGATGAAGGACCGGATGGACGTTCCGCCACCATGTAATTGCAGTCTCTTGTTGGTAAGAAAATAGAGGATTGTGCGAGGAATAATCCGGTAAAGTTGCTGATGCTCACCGTAAACATTGGCGGCTCGGGTAAATACTACTGGAAAATTATAAGCTTTTATAAACGATAAAAGGCTCATGTCTGCTGCAGCTCTGGAGACTGCATATGGAGTGCTGGGGTTAAAAGGATGGCTCTCATTTATCAAGCCTTTACAGGAACCATAAACTTCGGGCGTGCTGATGTGCACATATCGTTTCAGCCAGTCGAATTTCCGAAGTTCGTCATGGAGTTTTACGGTTGCTACTGTATTAGTTTGAAACCAGTCTCCTGGTGTTTCCCAGCTTTCTGCAACCATTCCTTGAGCGGCGAAATTAACTACGAAATCGGGCCGAAAGTCTGCAAGTGCCGAGGTTATTCCTTTCAAGTTTTGGTTTAAGTCTAGTTGCTGGAATTTGAAGTTTTCATGGGTTTGGTGTTTGTATGGTAGGAAAACAGGATGCAGTTCAGTAGAACGGCTAACACCCAGAACTTCATGACCCTTTTTGCAAAGGTGGTTCACAAAGCTAGAACCTGAAAAGGAGTTACTTCCAATTACGGCATACTTTGTCATGAAAAGACCATTCTAAAGGTTTAAAAGTGCCTCCAAGGACTTCATGAATTTGACCTTGCTAATACAATCCGAGTTTCCCACAATTCGAACAGCTTGTGCACCTGCAATTTGTCCTACCAGCGTGGCTAGTTCAATTGGCAAGCCCTTGGTTGCCGCTAAAGATGCAGTAGCACAAAATGCATCTCCTGCTCCCACGGTATCAATCGCTTCTTTTTCCAAAGAGTCGCAAAAACAAGGTGAGTGTCCTTTGGTAAACCCAATTGTCTCGGACCCTCCACGAGTAAACCAACCATATTTGGCGAAGAGGGTGTTGGCTAATTGTTCTAATTCAAGTGATTCATCGAAATTTTTCTTTCCAGTAGATAAGCTCATTTCCGTTTGATCTAATGAGAACGAATCCGCTCTTTGGTACTGACGGTTAATAATGTTGAAGCCGTAGTTGTTACTGTTTGTTTGGCAGTTTAATGCAAGGAAGTTCGCCTCTTCCTGAACAATTTCTCTCAAATCAGCCGACATGAGTCCATGCCCAAAATCCGCAACCAAAACTAAGTCAAAATCTTTGATTTTTCTTCTAAGTTTTGAAGACAGTTTATTTTGGATGGAAGGATTGGGGTGGTCTTTGTCGATATGGTTGACCGAGAATAACTTAGATAGTTCTTTTCCTGCAGAAAGTGCCTCTATGAATCTGTGTTTTACTATAGTTGTAAAACCCGGTTCTTGTTGAATCCAATTTTCCTCTTCCGATAAGTGTTCTTTAAGAAATTGATCGATCCAGGGTTCATTCCCAGCAAGGCTAAAAAGCCTTACATTTGGTGTGAACTCTTTTATGTGACGAAAAATTGCGAGTGCCCCGCCGGCCTGTAGGTTTTCGCTAACGAAACGACTCGACAGGATTCTGTTTTTAGAGGTTAGACCTTGCACCGAAACAGTGCTGTATTTATCCAAGATCAGATCACCAATTACAAGCACTCGAAGGGATGAGAAGTCGTCAACTAACTTACTTAATTCAGAAGGTGAAAACTCTTTTGACACTCTGTGCAGAAGATCTTTTGTAGATTTCGAAAAGGTTTCAAAATGTTTGTTTAATAGCTTGGACGAACTGAATACAACAGATCCCAAATACGCAATTTCTCCTCCAACCTCTTTCACGGTTTTTATATCTTCATGAATATTACCGGTAACATCAACTGAAGGGTTTTGATATTCCTTTCCCTTGCAATAAACATCTGGACAGACTGCTTTAATCGCTTCGACTGCAGCAGGGAATGGAATTACAGAAACAAAATCTACTGTTTCTAAGTTGATCAGAGAGCGAATCCTTAAATCGTCACCAAAAAAAGGACGACCTGGACCTTTATTAACAAACTTCTCTGCAGTGATCGTAACTACTAGAATGTCGCCTCGAGCTTTTGCCTCTTCGAAATGTATTATATGCCCTGGATGAACAAGGTCGAATGTTCCATGGCAATGAACAATTTTACTCCCTGTTGCTTTCTCTTTGGCAATGAGTTGATGAAGTTTGTGGAAAGGTACCACTTTGCATTCCGAAATCATTTAATTTTTAAATACGTTTAGCCTTGATGATTTAATATAATTCCTGAGTTAGTGATTGCGCATCGCCAATACGGTTTTTGTTGTAATAGTAAGGTTAGCATTTGCTCCATGAACTTTCCAAAATACACCCTGCATGGGTATGTGCTGAAAAGTCAAAGATATGTCCGTTGAAATTATGATCAATAATCTCAAAACTAAGAGCATGCTGAACACCGTCGTCATTGAGATGATTTGTTGATTCTTTTGTCCACGCAGAGAGCGTATAGTTTCCGCTGAAAAAGGGGATTTTAGGGAAGGTGATTTTGAGCTTGTGATTCCCGATGAAGAATTTTTTGGAACTGCCTTCCCAGCTATTTATTGAAACTGACATTTGAATGCCGTCGTGCCGGTTTATGGCAACACCGATATCTAGGTAATTCGTTTCTATCAGAATGTTCAATTCTAATAATATGGAAAATGGCATTCCGCACTTAAGAAGATGCGTGCGTGTATTTGAATTATCAAGCATTTCAATACTCTTGATTTGAGAATATTGATTCGAAGAAGCGGGCGATTGAATTTTCGGTTTCCGCTCCCAGTAACCAAGTTGCGAACCTGATCTCCCCAAAGTGAGATATTTGGAAATACCTTCATCAACTGATCCGTCATGAATGATTCTTCCTTTATCAATCAGTATGCACCGAGTGCAGAAAGAACCAATTGTAGCCATGTTATGACTTACGATCAGGATGGTCTTCCCAGACTTGTTGATTTCTCCCATTTTGCTAATGCATCTTTTTTGAAAGTCGACGTCCCCAACTGCCAGCACCTCATCAATGATTAAAATTTCAGGCTCAAGATGGGTTGCAACTGCAAATGCTAAGCGGACGAACATGCCGCTGGAATACCTTTTCACAGGAGTATCAATGAATTCATTGATTTGGGCGAATTCAATGATCGAATCAACTTTCGAAGCAATTTCTTTTCTTGTTAATCCATAAAGTGATCCATTCAAAAAAATATTTTCTCGACCTGTCATCTCGCCATGAAAACCAGTACCCACTTCAAGCAAAGATGCCACTCTTCCAGTGTATCTAGCAGAACCAGAACTAGGTTCGGTGATTCGGCTTAGTATCTTCAGCAATGTGGACTTGCCCGCACCATTTCGTCCGATTATTCCAACGACTTCGCCTTCTTCGATGTCAAAACTGACTTTATCCAAGGCTTTAAACCGTTGGGAGTTTGCATTTTCCTTTACGGGTACACCAAACTTTTTTGCTGAGGATTTCAGGTCTTCGATAAACGATCGTAATCCCAAACCTCCCAACCGGTAGGTTTTGGAAAGCTCATTAACTTGTATAATGGAAGTAGACATCTTCAAAAAACCATTCAGACAAAATCAACGTATGTTCTCTGGGTTTTGTTATAAAGAATGAGTCCTATGAGGAAAATGATTATGGTAGAGGCGATCGAAGGAACTGCGAATGTTAGATTGCTAGCGGTCGAATTGCCTAGCAGAATGAGACGATAGGATTCGATTATGAAGGTCAAGGGGTTCAGTGCCATGTATTCCTGATATTTTTCAGGAATCTCGGAAACAGGATAAATGACTGGTGAGGCATACATGATGAATTGAGTAAAGAGACCTGAAATTCTAGCTAAGTCACGATACTTGACTGACATCGCCGAAATGATGAATCCCAAACCTAAACCCAAGACGGCAGTCTGTATTATCAATGCGGGAAGTAAGATTAGAGAAAAGCTCAATTCGATGGATGAATCAGGGCTATTTTGGTTGTAAATGACCAATGCAAGGAAGAAGACCAGCAGTTGGATTGAAAAGTTCAATAACGAAGATATTGATTGTCCGATAGGTGGAATTAATCGAGGAAAGTAGACTTTTGCAAAGAGCGCGACATTGCTTTGAAGAGAATGTGAACCAATTCCCAAAACGCCGCCGAAATACTGCCAACCAATCATTCCGCACAAATAAAAAAGAAATGCAGGATGACCATCGGTTGAAAGGCCCGCAATATTGCCAAAAATAATAGTGAATACGGCACTTCCCATTAGTGCTTGGATCACAACCCATAGTGGACCTAAAATAGTTTGTTTGTAACTGGTAACAATATCTCTGCGGATCAGTAGATAGAGCAAGTCTCTGTATTTGAAAAAGTCATTGAGCTCCAAATCCAAACATGTTCGATTGGCTGTGATAATGGTTTCCTTTGAGTCGGGCATAAACTAAGAAATCTTATTCAAGACGTCGGAGGAAAACTTCAATTAGGGTTATTTTCTTTGAGCCATTGCATTAGCATATGACCTAGGATGCATTGCATATCTTCGGCAATTTGCATGTCGTGGACAGGAATATGTATGGAGTGGTCGGCAAGCTCCATGCACTTGCCCCCAGAAAAACCGACAACAGCGTAACTTTTCATTCCAATGGCTTGGGCGGTGTGGATTGCCTTGACTACGTTGGGTGAGTTTCCGCTACCGGAAAAGACTAGCAAAATATCATTTGGCTGCCCAAGGGTTTTGAGCTGTGCGGAAAAAATATTTTCATAGCCAACGTCATTTCCCAAGCAAGTAAGAATCGATGGGTTTGCAGTTAAGGCAGTGACCCGCATGGCTGGCGAATTATTTGGAGAAACTCCATAAAGGTAATCATTGGCCAAGTGGATTGCATTTCCGGCACTTCCACCGTTTCCACAGATAAATAATTGTTTATTGTTTTTCCATAATTCGAGAAAATTATTACCCCAGGACTCGATTACATCAAGGGGTAGTAAATCGAGTTGCTCTTTCAAATTATCGATGTAATTTTTAAGAATACTCATAGGTTGAAAATCGTGGTTTTTAGATGGGAGTGCTCAAAGATATTGGCACATCTGTGAAACCTGAGTTTTTTGAAAAGATTCGAGTGGAATCTAAATATTCAAAATAATATTAGATTTTGGTTTGAAATGTTTAAATACTTGGTTGAGTAAATTTGCATATTCAAGTGCCGGCTTCATTTTGCTTTCTTATTATCAAAGCTTAGACGTTGGTTGGCTAATGCTTGAAGTTTATTGATCGCAGTTTGCGGGGAATCTACATTGGCAAGGGCAAAGGCAATCATTGTCCCACCCACATTACGTCTTCCTTCGATTGCAGATTGAATACGACCTTCAAAGTTATATCCTCCACTAGGAAAAAGGTTTGGTTCATTGGGTTGCAACTTATGCGGCCAAAAACATCGAAAAACAAATAATTTGCTTTGATATTTGGAGAATTCATAGGCTTCAAAAAGAATTTCCATATTGTCTACCTTTAATGGCAAAAGTATTGGATCTTGTCCAACGGGTGGAGTAATTTGAGTGAGACCAGTTAGGGGAAGGCAAGAAGCAGGTGAATGAGTTGAGAGAACTGCTGCACAAGCACCACCTAAATCCCAATGAGCAACGAAAGCTTGCCAATATTCATCATTATGGTTGATCTCAAAAAAGCCGTAGGGATTCCATTTTGCTCGGAAGCGATCCTGCCATTGGTAAGATTTTGCTTCTTCGTAATGCAGCTGTGCATCAATATTGCGGGATATGAAATTTTCTTTTAAAACAATGTCTGTGTCGTCAAGTGCTAGTTGTAGTTTTGGTTGGGTAAGCATATTTTTCTCGTTACTCATGAAGTGAAATTCAGTTCCCACGACCGTAGAAATTACAGAAATAATCGCCATTATACTGAATGGTAATGGGGGGCATACATTAAGATTCCCCCAGTTGCTTTTGCTAGTTCCAAGAGTCGTAAGGAATAACCCACCCTTGGATAAGCGAGCAAGTAAAAGAATAAAAATGAAAATCAAACTTGTTTCTATAAATCCAACTAAGTCATGAAGATTTGGGAGTGAAAAATCCCCTATGGAAAATAAGGAATTATCTATATATTGGCCCTTTCCTTTAACTTTTATAAAAGAAAGACAAAAAGCTCTTGCTAGGTTAAATAAAAGGGCAATTAAAAGTCCACCCAGAACAAGGAGGAATCGGTGAATAAGAGAAAATGAATAGTATGCTCCTAGAAACAGGGAAACTACAAGTGATGCTTGTAATCCATTAATACCGCTACAAGCTTGATCAACCCCAACCTTTCCAAATATGCCAACATCAATGATTGTACCTTCCAAGGTAGCTTCATGTTCTAACAATAAAAGACAATCAACGATCATAGTAGATACTTTTTCTTGTAACCATTGTGTAAGTTTAAGATCGGTAGCTAGCGGCCAAGGTATAGCGACGATGAAAAATAGAAGAGGGAAAAGAAATTTTCTAAGATCATAATCTCTATTTTGAATGAAGGAAAATAAAAGAAGAGAGAGAAGTAATACTGATCCATAAAGAACCAGATTTATAAGTCGCCAATCAGAGTTTGCCTCTCTTATTAACCAAAGAGGAAAAAGGCTTAATAAAAGAGGGATTCCTATCAAATAGCACAAAAGGTTTTTTTGGGAGTAAGGAAACTTGTTAATTTCAATATCTTCAGGCTGGACTTTAATAAGTAAAAACAAGCATAGGAAAGGAACTAGAAATCCGTGAGCATACTGATCATTTGTCTGCCACACCGTTGCAAGCTGATAGAGTAATAGGCTCCACAAACTCAGAAGAGAAAATATACCCAGAAATGCTCTTATTTTTTGTTTCATATGAAACTCAATTGTTTACAGAAAGTGCAACTTTAGGAAAGAGTTTAAGTAGACTTTCTTTTTCGGCCTTATCCATTCTTTCAAAATCAACACCTGTAAGTAAAATATCTCCTTTCTCAGTATCGTGATTTAGATAATAGACTTTAGCTGCAACTAAAGCCCAAGCTGATCTTTCCCTTCCCCATTTCCGCCACTCCTTGGGTTCGCCAAGTGCGACAAGTGCATTACTCGGGTCTTGATTTCTAAGATGTGCCAGAGCTAATGTGATTTGAGTATTGGAGTTGTAGTGCAAGGAGTACTGTTCTTCTGCTTGTTCGATCAAATCAGTAAGTTCACGAGAAGAAGGAAACAAATCTGGATCAAGGAGACTAAAATATAAATATGCGTTTTCTAATTCAGGTTGTTGTTTTCTCATATCTTTGAGCTTGGATAGCCAAGACAATAATTCCTTTAGATCGGCTGATGCAGAAC
>Ga0213863_10002984_pt1 | contig 11789 bp, 10 predicted proteins | sample PICome_8_FD_160128 | JGI IMG/M metagenome (GOLD analysis project Ga0213863, IMG submission 160128) | Coastal seawater microbial communities near Pivers Island, North Carolina, United States - PICO497 | ecosystem: Environmental > Aquatic > Marine > Coastal | place: USA: North Carolina... | reverse complement strand
GGCAGTTTTTTGAGGCGGAATTGGCGGTGCGTTTCCGCCCCTCTTATTTTCCGTTTACGGAACCCTCAGCAGAGGTAGATATCCAGTGCGTAAATTGTGGCGGTGAGGGTTGTCGTGTGTGTGGCAGAACGGGGTGGCTGGAGGTGATGGGCTGCGGCATGGTGCACCCGCGGGTATTCGAGCACTCAGGCATTGATACCGAACGCTATTCCGGCTTCGCTTTCGGTATGGGGGTAGAGCGCCTTGCCATGTTGCGTTACGGCGTGAATGACCTACGCCTATTTTTTGATAACGATCTCCGTTTTCTCGAGCAGTTTTAAGGGAGTCTGTAAGCGTGAAATTCAGTGAGCAGTGGCTGCGAGAATGGGTTTCTCCAGAGTTGAGTACCAGGGAGTTGGCCCATCAAATCACAATGGCCGGGCTTGAGGTAGACGCTATCGAACCGGTGGCGGGTAATTTTAGTGGGCTGCTAGTGGCAGAGATTGTTGCGGTAGAGCCGCACCCGGATGCAGATAAGCTCAGGGTCTGTCAGGTCCGCACGGGCGGTGAGACGGTGCAGGTTGTCTGCGGTGCTCCCAACGCAAGAAAGGGATTGAAAGTGCCTCTTGCAATCGTGGGCGCGCAGCTTCCCGGTGGTATGGAAATCAAGAGTGCAACGCTACGTGGTATTGCGTCTACGGGCATGCTCTGTGCGGAAGAAGAGCTGGGGCTGTCGGAGGCCTCGGAGGGTCTGATGGAATTGCCGGCTGATGCGCCAGTAGGTGAGAACCTGCGAGATTATCTTGGCCTGGATGACCAGGTTATCGAGATTGGGCTTACCCCAAACCGAGCCGATTGCCTTGGCATGTCAGGCATTGCACGGGAGGTCGCTTTGCTCAATGACTTATCGGTCACGCCGCCTGTATTCAGCACTGCGGATATTGCCATTCAGGACACGTTGCCCGTGCGACTGGGGGCACCTGAATCCTGCCCTCGCTATATTGGTCGGGTTATCCGTGATGTGGATGTCGCGCGGCCCACACCAACGTGGATGCAGGAGCGCCTGCGACGTGGCGGCGTACGCTCGATTGATGCGGTGGTGGATGTCACCAATTACGTATTGTTGGAACTAGGTCAGCCGATGCATGCCTTCGACCTGGGAAAGCTCAATGGCGGTATTGTTGTGAGGCTTGCGGAACAGGGTGAGTCGCTGGCATTGCTGGACGGTCAGACTGTGGATCTGCGCGCGGATACGCTCGTTATCGCTGATGAAAACGGCCCCCTCGCTATGGCTGGCATTATGGGTGGGCAGCCTTCTGCCGTTAGTGCTGAGACACAAGATCTTTTTCTGGAGTCCGCATTTTTTGCGCCGCAGTTGCTGGCAGGTAAGCCGCGTTCCTACGGATTACATACTGATTCTTCTCACCGGTTTGAGCGTGGAGTAGATTTCACGCTGCAGCGGACCGCAATGGAGCGCGCGACGCAGCTGCTTATCGATATTGTTGGTGGGCAAGCTGGCCCCGTGATCGAAGTGGTCGAACACAGTAACCTGCCGCCGCGTCCGGATGTAATACTTCGGGCTGCCCGCATCGAGAAAGTGCTTGGGTTCGATATGGCGGGGGCTGAGGTCGAGCGTATTCTCGCAGGCCTTGGTTTAGGCGTCACAGAGGCTAAAGACGGATGGCTCTGCGCTATACCCAGCTGGCGTTTTGATATCAGCCTGGAAGTAGATCTGCTTGAGGAGCTAGCCAGAGTTTATGGCTACAATAACCTGCCAGTGACGCGAATACGCGCTGACCTTGCATTACCTTCACGGCCGGAGTCGCAACTCTCAGTTCGCTGTGTGCGCCGACATTTGGGTGCGAGGGACTATCGTGAGGCTATTACCTACAGCTTTATCGAGCCTGCGCTGCAGAATCAGTTTGATCCAGAGCAGGCTCCGGTTGCGTTGACAAATCCGATATCCAGCGACATGGCCGTGATGCGCACGAGCCTGGTGCCTGGTCTGTTGAGTGCTGTGCGTCATAACATCAATCGTCAGCAGTCCAGAGTGCGGATGTATGAAACCGGCCAGCGCTTCCTGCCTTCGAGCAGAGAGCTCGAGCAGGTACCGACACTCGCAATGATTTTGACCGGTGAGCGCGAACCGATAGGCTGGGACAGTGCAGCGAGTGGCAGTGACTTCTTCGATCTTAAGGGCGATGTAGAGAGTCTTCTTGCGTTGACCCGCTGCGCGCACGAATTTGAATTTACCGCCGCGGCTCTGCCGGGTCTGCATCCTGGACAAGCGGCCCGCATAATTCGCAATGGGAAAGCGATCGGCTTTATCGGTGCAATTCACCCCTCAGTGGGAAGCGATATGGGCTTTGATATGCCGGTGTATGCCTGCCAGTTGGACCTTGCTGCCGTGCTCGATTCCAGCGTCCCCGAATTCGAAGAACTTTCGAAATTTCCTGAGGTTAGGCGTGATATCTCATTTGTGATTGATAAGGCTACGTCGGTGAAGCCGCTGTTGGACGAGGTCCGTGCAGCGGCAGGAGTTTACCTCAAGGACTTAAGGCTTTTTGATGTCTATACAGGCAAAGGTATTGATCCTAAACGAAAAAGCCTGTCGCTGGGTTTGACATTCCGGGATCAATCACGCACTCTTGGAGATGAGGATGTAACCTTGGCAGTAGGTCAAGTCATTGATCTGCTGGAGAAAAATTATAAGGCTGTGCTAAGGAAGTAGGTAGGGAACATGGCTGCTCTGACGAAATCCGAAATGGCTGAACGCCTGTTTGAAGAGCTTGGGCTTAACAAACGGGAAGCCAAGGAAGTAGTGGAGTTGTTCTTTGAGGAGATCCGCAGTTGCCTCGAGAATAACGAGCAAGTGAAATTGTCCGGTTTCGGTAATTTCGATTTGCGGGACAAGAGCCAGCGTCCCGGCCGCAACCCCAAGACAGGTGAGGAGATTCCCATCTCCGCCCGTCGTGTTGTGACTTTCCGGCCTGGCCAGAAACTAAAGGCCCGAGTAGAAGAATATGCTGGAACCGACGAACAACAATGAACTCCCCGCAATCCCGGGTAAACGCTATTTTACAATCGGCGAGGTTAGCGAGCTTTGCGCAGTCAAGCCGCACGTCTTACGCTATTGGGAGCAGGAATTTCCGCAGTTAAAGCCCGTTAAGCGTCGTGGCAATCGACGTTACTATCAGCGCGCGGATGTTTTGACTATCCGGCAAATTCGTGGCCTTTTATACGAGGAGGGTTACACGATCGGTGGGGCTCGACAGCGTATGTCTGATGAGACTGGCAAGGGCGCCGCGCCTGCAGACGTGCAAGCCGTTATAAAAGAAACCATCAAGGAATTGGAGGACGTGCTGGAGGTTCTCTCGCCGGCCAAATAGCCTTTTTATCGTACTTACGAATAGAGTATAATGCTCGCCTTCTCGCTGATGGTGGTCAGCAAAAATAATCTCGGGGCGTAGCGCAGCCTGGTAGCGCACCACACTGGGGGTGTGGTGGTCGCAGGTTCAAATCCTGCCGTCCCGACCAACTTTCTCCTTACTCCACATAGACAGAAGCCAGGTTTCGCTGGATGTTTCTTGTTTTGCTTCTGTCCAGTTCTTGTTCAGATCGAACTGGTTTTTAGAGTTAAACCCAAAAAAATTTAGTTCGTTTGATTATTTTCTGCACAACACATTCGATGTTTTGCGCTCAGGGTCTCTAAGTCATTCAATCTCGGCAACGGGGTAGTATTTATTCGTTGTCACGGTACCTGAATTAAGGTGAGGGGAATGCATAAACTACCTAGCGAACTTTCTCGCGCTCACAGATTTTTGAAACAAGCAGTAAACTCATAGCAAATAAAAGTGAAATGCAGTAAGGGAGTTCATTGAGTTCGTTTTACTTGAACAAGGATTTATCTATGCGACCTCCAGATAGGAAGCCGAGAATCTGTGGCGCGCCAGAGAGCCGTATCGGCTGCTATCTGGGGAGGGGGTAAATCAGTGATTGCTCGGCTACACTTTCAGGTGCGATAAGTCGACGGTGGCCATCCTGCCACTGCAATACCAGATTGCGCCGACCGATTTGACGCCCAGTCTTATCAACGCGATAGGAGCCGATGAGTGCATGGAAATACATGCTGCGCAGTTGCTCTCGAACCGCGTCGTGGTCGGTGGTGCCTGCAAGCCTCACGGCCGCTTCCAGAATTTCCCCGGCGCTATAACCTATCACAGCGTATACGCCAGGATTGGAGCCGTATCGCTGATTGTATCGGTAAGCGAAATCCTCCGCGCCGGGCTGGCGTGAACTCCGTAACCACTGCACAACGCCGACTATGCCCTCTGCTTCGTTGCCCAGTTCATCACCGAACTCTCGCAGACCAGGACCAATAGTGAATGCAAGCATATCGGGGGTGGCGCCTGCGTTTCGCAGGTCGCGTGCCAGGGCGATAGAGTCACTAACATAGGAAATGCCTAGAATAAGATCTGCATTGGCTTGTTTGATGCGTTCAGACAGAGCGGAAAAGTCTCGTTCCTCGGGTGCATAGCCTTCGTAAAAGATGACGCGCTCACTATCGTGATCACCATCGCCATTACGCATGCTTTCAGCCACCTCTCGGCCAAATTCTGTCTCTGCATAGACCACGGCAACTGTTTTGGCACCTGCATCCGCTGCGATGCTAATACCATCCAGGTAATCATTAGCCGGTGTGTCAGCGCCGAAAATATTTTTCAACCCGCGGTCCCAGATTTCTTCCGCCGAGGCGGCAGCGGATACCATGGGGGTGTCATGTGCTTCTGCAACCAGACTGGCTTTTAGTGTCAGGGAGGATGAGTAAGGCCCAACCAGGAGGTCAACTTTGTCTTTAGTCAGGAGCGTGTTAAAACCCTCGACAGTGCCGGCATCACGGGAACGATCGTCATAGTAAATGATCTCGACAGGGCGACCCAGAAGTGCGCCTCTTGCATTGACGTCGGCGGCCCACATTTCCAGGCCTCTTAGCTGTTCGGTGCCCTGTTCACTGTAGTGTCCGGTCAGTGATTGGGTTGTGCCAATTTTGATTGGCTCAAGCGCATGTGTGATTAGTGCGAATGTGAACACTAATATTGCAGCGAGTGTTTTAAGCAGGTTACTTATCATGGTCTATTGCTCCACATCCAGCTTGCGCTTGGTGGAATACAGCCACCGAACCATCCGATACTCAAAGGCCGAACCTGTCTCATAATACCGGAAGGAGGTATTGGCGCGTGTATCGACAGGCCAGGCCACTGTGGTGGCTATTCGGACATCATCGGAGAGGACTTCATCCTGAATCATGCTGCGCACGTAAAAGTCGGGCAGTTTACCGACGCCATCGCGAAGGTTAGACGGTCCAAGAAACGGCAACACAAGGTAGGGCCCCTGGCCTACACCCCATCGCCCCATTGTCTGACCGAAATCCTCCATGGGGCGCGGTATTCCCCACATTGAGGCTACATCGATAAGGCCGAAAAGGCCCATGGTGCTGTTTACAAGAACTCGTCCAGTACTTTGCACGGTCTTTTCAGGAGCCAGTTGCAGTAGTGAGTTGACAGCGGAAAGCATATCGTCGAAATTCTTGAAAAAGTTATGTATGCCCGTGCGTGCGAAGTCAGGCACAACGGTTTTGTAGCCCCGCACTACAGGCAGGAAGATTGTTTTGTCAAAGTGGTAGTTAAAGTTGTAGATGTGCTTGTTCATGCCTTCCCATGGATCGTAAACACTCATCTGGTCATCGTGGCCAGGCGGCAGGATGCGCTTGGCGGGAAAGATCGGTTCCGGATAATCGGATGCCGGTTTCTGGGGAGGATAACTGGCGCAAGCCGCCAGGCTCAGTATCAGTGATGCGATGAAGGCGCGGAGGATGAGGAACATCATGGCGTTCCTCCATCGGTGAACGCCGCCACCATGTGTGCGACGTTATCGCGGTAGCTCATGTTGCCGCAGTGGCCTCCGGTAGGATAAATCGTAGCCCTCTTGCCAAAGACATCGGCGAAAAACTCAATCTCACCGGGCTGCAGAATAATGTCGTCCGCGTTGTGCATGACCGTGATTTTATCTGTACTGCGCAGATACTCCTCGATTTCCTTTAGGCTAATCGCTGAAATGAACTCGTCCCGTGTGACATCGGGATCGGTTTCTTTATAAAAAGGATAAAAAAACTCGTGGTAGTAATCGGTGAAACCTATCCGATTTGCCACCTCGTTGTATTCTGTAAGATTGCTGTAGCGGTTCAGAATCAGGCCTTTGGGTTTTATAAATCCAAAATCTACGACCACATCTGAGGTAAAAATGAGTGAAGCGGAAGATAATCGAAATGATACGCCAATCAGTGCGGCAAGCTGTTCGTCTTTCAGGTTCAGGGCTTTATACGCCTTGTACAGAAAATCGTCTCCTATCGCATCAGCGGACTCTTTGTACACATTGGTATAGGCGCGCATCAGGTTGTTGAAAAACTTATCGAAATTATCCATGCCGCCCGGGATATTATTGATCATGCGATCCAGCAACGAGATGGAGTTATAAATTGAGACTGGGGGGTTGATCAGTAGTACATTCTCGAAATTAAAGATTTGGCGTGTCTCATCCAGTTTCGCTACATAAGCGGCGTTAAACCCGCCCAGGCTGTAACCGGTGACATTAAACGTAGACACCTCGATATCGTCTGCAAGTTCTGCCCAGATCTTCTCAAATACCCGGTAGATGTCCTCAGCATCTTTTTTTGCGTCGCCTACAACGCCAGTATAGGAGGCAGCAGTTACGAAATTATTAAATGTGGGTGACGAAATAGAGACCACGTGGAAGCCTGCCTGATAAAAAGCTTTGGCCATATTGCGGTTCTTGCCGCCCTCGTGCGATGCGCCCGTGCCGGCGATCAAAAATATTAGAGGTGATTCGTTGTCCTGCAAAGCGACTGAGTAGAGCAGTTCTTTGCCATAAAAAAAGACATCTGGCGTTTTTCGGTCAGGAAATATGTCTATGCTGCGCTGCTCGAAAGGTATTGATGGCAGTTTGGCTTCGTATTCGGTAGGCGTGCCCACCACTGTTGCTACGAAGCGGTCGGTTATGGGGTACTCGTAGTTTTCCACGGTGACTACCGAGGCTGTTGCCATGCTACTTGCGAGGTAGGCGAAAATTCCCGCAATGCATCTGACTGCGATTTTTATTTTTGAGATCACGTGGTTTCCAGGTGCAATTTACGGCAGCCGATATAGTGGCACGATAGACGAGAACTGTCACTAAGCCCCCGCTAAAAAATGCTTCATCGGTCGACTTTTATTTGCAGAGCAGTGATGATCTCATTGCGCAGTTCACCGGGTTCAATCACCTTGTCGAACGCCATCGCGTCCGCAGGCACCCAGGCACCGGATTGTATCGATTGCATCCCAGCGGTTTCTTCATCACTTGCGTTTGCTGCAGTCGCACCTCCAATAGCGGGAATGCCTCCCAGACTCACGCAAGGCAAGGCGAGACTGACAATCTGCTGATCCCAGGGGTTCATGCCCATAACGGAGCTGCCAAACCCGAACGCTTTTCGCAGTGTGGCGACAACCTTGAGCCCTCGGTAACGGCGCTGAGCCATGAACATCTGCGCCGCACCTTTGAGTGTACCCGCCTTTTCTGCCTCGGGGCCTGGCATTACACCAGGATTGTCCAGCAGACTAACGAGCGGCAAACCGAAGCTGTTCGCTACCTCGATAAAATGAGTTGCTTTTTCCGCTGCCTCGCGCGTAATGGCTCCTGCTTGCACGGAGGGCTGATTGGCGATCAACATACAGGGGACGCCGCCTATACGCGCAAGTGCGGTGATGATGCTACTGCCAAAATCTGGTTGCAGCTCAAACAGGCTCTGGCTGTCACTTACTTCGCCTACGACCTCGCGCATGTCGTAGGCGATATTTGGCTGTGGTGGAATGATTTCCTCGAGATTTTTTAACGTCCGGCGAGCGGCGGCGGGGGAGTTCGCTGACACCGGCAGGGTCGCACCGGCACGGGCAGGCAGGAGGGAGAGAAAATGCCGAGTCATAGCAAAACATTCCTCTTCTGTAACACCCAGATTGTGCGCGAGGCCGCTCTCCTGAGTGTGCATTCGTGCATCGCCCAGTGCTGTCGGGCTAGTGTCGATGCCCAGAGCCGCCTTGACGAGTGGAGGGCCTGCAGAAAAAAGGCTTGTGCCCCGTCGCATTATGATCAGGTCTGCAAACATGCCGGCGAGCGCGCCGTGACCTGCAGAAGTGCCCAGCACCATTGCGACAATGGGTACCTGCCCTTTCAGATCAGCCACCAGCTGTAGATCATTCGGGCTATTTGGGTAGCGCTCGCTCTGATTGTCTGCACGCTCCCCGGCTCCGTCGAGCATGACGATCAGCGGCAGTTTTTGCTCCAGTGCCAGGCGCACAAGTCTGGCGCGTTTAGCGGCATTGGGGTGGCCTATCGAGCCGCCTTTAACGGTGAAGTCCTCAGCGAATAATATAACGCTGCGTCCTTGAATGCGGCCGATGCCGCCAACCAATCCGTCTCCTGCGAGTGGAGTTTGGCCTCCGGGGTGATTTCCTCCGGCCAGCGCACCATACTCACTAAAACTGTCGTGATCGAGCAGAGCGGTGATGCGTTGTCGGGCGTTCAATCGCCCCTTATCCTGTTGCGTGCCTAGCTTTTGATTCCCGCCCATGCTCTCCGCAGCAGAGGTGCGCTCGCGTAACTCGGAGACCAGGATTTCCCAGCCCTGTTTTTTTGTGCTCAAAACATAGTTCCTCGGGTGCTGGTGGACATCAGGCTGAACATACGGGATGATTTTTCCAAGCACAACCGCTGTCCAATGAGACAGTAGACCGATAGTATCATGAGGCTGGAGAGCTGAGCGCAGCCTCATAAGATGGAGGAACACTGATTTTGGAGCATCGGGTACTGGATGTGGAGCAGCGAGGCGAGGTCGAGTGGGTAACCCTCAATCGGCCGGATACGGGTAACGCCTTGAACGAGGAACTGGTTGCCGCGCTGGTGTCGTATTTCGAGGGATTGCGGCAGCGTGAGGAAATACGGATTGTGGTGCTTAGAGCCAAAGGCAAACATTTCTGCGTAGGGTTGGATATGGGCGAGGGTGCCTTCGAAGCTATGGAGCGTTCACCACACAGTATCTGGGCGGTACAGAGGGAGATTGCCCGTATCTATTTGGCGATGCGCAAGTGTCCCCAGCCGATCATTAGTTTAGTCCAGGGAGCTGCCTGCGGTGGAGGGTTCAGCCTGGCACTGGCGTCCGATGTTCGCATTGCCGCGGAGGATGCGAGAATGAACGCCGCCTATATCAAGATTGGCCTGACTGGATGTGATATGGGCAGCAGTTATTTTTTGCCCCGCCTGGTTGGTGCTTCGGTCGCGTCCGAACTGCTAATGACGGGACGTTTTATACATGCACCTCGTGCTCTGGCGGTCAGTTTGGTCTCAGACGTCGTGCCGCGGGATGGGCTTGAAGCGGCAGCGCACTTGTTGGCCGAGGACATGTTGCTCACGGCGCCGATGGGCCTGCGTCTCACCAAGGAGGCGCTCAATTTCAGTGTGGATGCTCCCAGCCTGGATGCGGCGATGGCAATGGAGGATCGTCATCAGTCCCTGTTGGCCCTGACACAAGACGCCGGGGAGGCTGCGCTGTCTTTTTTTGAGAAGCGACAGCCGCAGTACCGAAACCGTTAGTGGTGCTTTAGCCCTGTTTACCCCGTTTAGCCATGATTTAAGGCCATTTTTGTGTTAAAATTGCGAGCTGTTCACAAATAAGGACTGAAAATGGCACGCAAACCCACCAGGGCACCCGCCAAGAAAAAACAGCCGGCGGCCGTGGAGACCTCTGAATCCATAGAGGCGCAAACTCGAGCCTTCCTGAAATCGGGCAATAAGATTGATGTTATTCAGGCTGGTATTAGCGGGCAGCCCAGTCTCGCCGCGAAAAAGAATATAAAGCTTGGTAACAACGCCAAGAGCGCTGCTTCCTGAATCCGGGAGCGCGAGACACCCTGTTTCCCCGACAGTCCTCCCGCACTGGCATTTGATGGCTTTCCCGTAAGGGCTTTCTGGCGCTTGTCAGTCGTTCCGGGCAGTATCCTGTTCGATCGATACCGGTGTTAACGCACGGTGCGCAAACGTCACTGTTCAAACCTCACCAGACTATCGGATCGTGAGTAGGACTTATCGTGGTAAGTAGAACTGCTCGTACCACTTTCTCAGCTTGTTGATCGGGCCGTCCCCGTCGCAGAGAATAGGCTCATCGCGGTAGACTTTGTCCCTCCATATTTCTACGTCCTGCTCGAAGGCGACATGAGCCATTTGCGGGTAGTGTTCTGCGAAATCCGCAGGCAAAGGTTTTTCGTCCAGGCTGCTAACGATCACGGCAGAGCAAAGGTCCACCTCGTTATCATTTACTGCGGTATGGCAATTCACCCACCAGCTCTTGAATTTAATGTCTGGGCTGCGTGACTCGGTGTAGTAATACATGATCGATGGACCGTGATAAGTTGCGTCACCCCAGGCATTGGCGTCTGCACCGGCGTCTTTACGAGCATCCGCAAGGTCAAGCGTCACCCCGGGTGGGATTATCATTTTTGCATTGGCATTTTGCTCTATTGTCGAGAGCTGCGTAACGCTCCGCTCAGTGAACTTATTTTCCCAGGAGCGGACTTTCCCGCCGTGCACATGCGGAAAATGTGCGATATCGACAATATTTTCAATAATATCGCAGGGCTTGGCTTGAATGCGTGAGCGATAGAATGCCCAATCGCCCCAGCCTTCCCCTTCCTCGCCCCATTCCATGATGTCGGGAAGGTAGTCTTCCGGCGCTTCTCCGGGCTCTCCAAACCACATGGCGATGAAACCGCTTTTTTCCTGTACGGGCCAGCCCCTCAGGGCCGTTACGGCCTTGTCGGGTATCTTGTTCGCATAGGGAATGTCGACGCAGTGGCCCTGTGGGTCAAAAGTCCAGCCGTGGAACGGACAGGCGATGTTATTGCCTGTTACGCGTCCTTCGCCGCTGCCGAGGTGGGCGCCAAGGTGAGGGCAGTGTGCGTCTAGAATCGCGGCGTTGCCCGACTCCCCACGGTACGCCACAAGGTCCCGGTCAAAATAATGCAGCCTCTTGACTTCCCCTACGGCCAATTCCTGGGAGAACAGGACTATATGCCAGCCACGGGCATAGTGTCCGGGAGTGAGGTATGCGTATTTTAATTCATTCAAGCGAGTTTCCTCTTCTGGCGCGTTAATCGCCAAGTGCATGCTGTGCGGCGATGTAGGCAAATGTCATGGCCGAGCCAATGGTGGCGCCAGCGCCAGGATAAGTGTCTCCCATTGCCGCGGCGCTGGCGTTACCCGCGGCGTAAAGCCCCTTGATCACCGAACCATCTCTGCGCAGCACGCGCGCATATTCATCACATAGCAGGCCACCTTTGGTGTCCAGGTCGCCTGGTTCACAGCGCAATGCGTAGAAAGGCGGTTTATCCAGTGGCGCCAGAGAGGGGTTTGGCTTTACAGAGGGATCAGCGTAGTAGCGGTCATGGAGGGTGGCACCCCGTTTGAATTCAGGATCGTCACCAGCACGAGCGTGATAATTGAAGTGCTTGACGGTCGCGTCGAGGTTGGCGGCGTTAATCCCCAGCTTCCCCGCCAGCTGCGCCATACTGTCGGCGCGGGTCAGTAAACCAGATTCGAAATTATCCGGCGAGAGCCGAGCGTCATGCTCAACTTTCCCCGGTTTGATGTGTCCTACTGCGTACTTGCTTCTGTAAGTCGCATCAAAAATAAGGTAGCAGGGCACAGCG
>Ga0213863_10002983_pt1 | contig 11790 bp, 10 predicted proteins | sample PICome_8_FD_160128 | JGI IMG/M metagenome (GOLD analysis project Ga0213863, IMG submission 160128) | Coastal seawater microbial communities near Pivers Island, North Carolina, United States - PICO497 | ecosystem: Environmental > Aquatic > Marine > Coastal | place: USA: North Carolina... | reverse complement strand
CGGACTAGATAAGCGCTGAAAGCATCTAAGCGCCAAGCTATTCCCAAGATAAGATCTCCTTTGGTCTTCGGACCATGAAGGAACCTGGAAGACTACCAGGTCGATAGGTCGGATGTGTAAGCGTAGCAATGCGTTAAGCTAACCGATACTAATGATCCGAAACATTTGTTTATCAAATATTGTCGTTTTTTCCGGACGACGCTTGTTCACCCAGACGTTAAACTTTATTTTCCGTTATCGCGGACTGCCGCGGTGACAACTTATACCATCAGATTCTGTTTTGGCAGTTCAATGGATATTCTTCTGGTGATCATAGACGAGGGGAAACACACGTTTCCATCCCGAACACGCTCGTTAAGCCCTCGATCGCTGATGGTAGTGCAGCCACGCTGCTGTGTGAGAGTAAGTTGTTGCCAGTCTTGCGACCCGTGCCTTCCGAAAGGATGGCACGGGTCTTTTCTTTTTTTAATTTCTTCAATCAATCATAACATTCATGGGTAATCTCAAAAAAAAGCGTCGCTTGAAAATGAACAAGCACAAGCGTCGTAAACGTACAAAATCTAATCGTCACAAAAAGAAAGATTGGTGATTTTTTTGTGACTAAGGGGCTTGATAGTTAGTGTTTTTATTTGTCTTAATGCTTTCTATCTTCAAAATATAAAGTATGCTCCAAGAAAAAAGTTCATTATCTCCGGCTAGGTGCTCAAGCTCGGATGTACGAAGTTTCTTAGTTTTTTTTGAATCTTATCTGGAAGATTCTATACAAAATTTAGACGGTCCAACTGTCGAACTAGCGCGTCATGTCGTACTCTCCGGAGGAAAACGTATTCGACCCCTTTTATGTTTTCATTGTGGTGCTCAGAACCCAAATGTAACTAACGATCTTCTCAAAGCATCTACAATCCTTGAATTAGTGCATGTAGCTACACTTGTTCATGATGATATGATTGATCAAGCCATCCTCAGGCGTAATTCTAAAACCATTCATTCTTTTGCCGGAGATCACACCGCTGTACTTTTAGGCGATGCTTTATTCAGTTATGCATTAGAGCTGGCAACCGATTTCCCAACAAATCGTATTTGCAGAATTGTTTCAAAAGCAACCCGATTAACCTGTTCAGGTGAAATTAGACAAACTAGTGCCCGCGGAGATGCATCCCTGTCGCTTGAGGATTATTACAGTTTTATCCAAGATAAAACTGGGGAACTATTTAAAGCTTCATGTCAACTGGGTGCTCTCCTTTCTGGACATTCTGAAAAAGATATTGATCTCGTTGGTGAATTCGGGATTTCGCTTGGTATCTGTTACCAGATTTATGATGATTTATTAGATACTTTCGGCCGAAAAGATAGAACAGAAAAATCACTTGGGTCTGATTTTGATACCGGTAAGTTAACTATACCTCTCATTCTTCTACTCCAAGATGTTGATGCTTCACATCGAGCTATTATTTCTGAATCAATAAAAAATGGTGTTTGTGCGGATACAAAAATTATTATCTCCAAGCTTTTTGATTCTCATAATATTATACCCCAGTGTTTAGATGAATTTAATAAACACTTTTCGAATATCAAATTGATTGCGAATAGCGTTTCTGATCCGGTTTTGAGTGATAATCTTAATGGTTTTCTTTCTTTTTTCAGTTCGAAGATCACTCTTTTGAATACACTCAAAACAAGTAATTTCCTTGCTTTGCATGACTGATTTGACTACCTTTTTTTTATGCAATCAGTTGCAGAAGGTAGTAATACAATAGCAAAACAAAAAAGTTCTGTTGACGAGGTAGATGATCTTGTCACTTATGCTTTAAATGGTGATTTTGCTGCTTTTGATAAAATTGTAGGACTTTATAAAGAAAGACTTTACAGTGTGATCTATAACATGACCTTTAATCATGAAGATGCAGCAGATTTAACTCAAGACACCTTCGTTAAAGCTTTTCGCTCTTTATCTAAATTTAAGAGGAAATCTACATTCTTCACATGGTTGTATCGTATTGGGGTCAACATGACCCTGACTCATCTGAAGAAGAAACGGGCTAGAAAGTTTTTCAGTTTTGATCAAATTCTTAGTGGTGAAATATCCAATAAAGAAATTGCTAGCCTTTCTTCAAAAGAAACTTCTTCAGTAAAGAAGACTCTTTTGAATGAATTACATGAAAAATTGAACGAAGCACTGTCTAAATTGTCAGATAAACATAGAACGATTGTAGTTCTATTCGAAATTGATGGTCTTAGTCACAAGGAAATTGCTTCTATTATGAAATGCACGGAAGGAACTGTTCGCTCCCGATTACATTATGCTAAACTACAACTGCAATCTCTCTTAGGAGAATACATTCATAATTAATTCATCATGAATTCAAACGATCAAAAACCTACACTAGAGAACCTTTTTCAGTCGAAGAAGTACGATATCCCTTCGGATGAATTCTGGAATGATTTACAGGATCAAGTTAAAGGTCGTGCACTTGCTTCTTTAGCACGGCCCAGCTTTTCTAGTAAGTGTGTAAAATCATCAATTTTTATACTGCCAGCTATATTAGTTTTTGTATTCTTTTCTAAAATTGTTTCTTCCGACAATTCTGAAATTGTTATTTCTTCCGAAATCAAATCTACAACTGGAGAACAAATTGAATACTCTTTTGATAAAGAAAGTCTTGCGATTATCCAGAAACTTGAAGAATCGGAATTTGATCTCGAAATTTCTAGTGATTCCCTAGTAATCTCTTCGGTTGTTGATAAGGATTCTTTCGTTGAGCACAGTTTGCAATTAGATACAGAAAGTGCATTCGAAGTCGAGTATTTGAGTAATATCGAGTACGACCAAGATGACTTGTTTGCCCGATATACATTTTAAGCGCTCCCTTCGTTCGCTTGTTGAGGTAGCATTTTTTTCCTGCCTCTATATTTTTTCTGTTGGCCAAGTATTAACAGCTGAAGATGTAAAGCTTGATTTACAGTCTCGGATTGAGACCATTTACAACAACCATCACACTTCGGTAGTAAGAGTAAAAGCGACAAGAGAGGTTTTGCTAGATAACAACAAAACAAGAAGACTATTGAAGATGGGAAGTGGTTTTTTCGTTAGCAAAGACGGGCATATACTTACTACTGGTCTGCTAACTAATCCTGACAGAATTTGGATTGAACATCAGAACGCCTTCTATTTAGCAAAAAATATAGGTAAAGATTCTCTTTGTAATCTTTCGCTATTAAAAATCGTAAACAAACCAAAGAAATTTTCATTTGTTACACTAAGTGACACTACCGATAAAAAAAAGATTGGAAGTTTGATGGTTGCATTAACCTGTGCTCTTGAATTCCAGGTAGGCCCCACACATGGCTTATTACAAAGCCAAGAATTTTCTTTTGGAAAGAAAATTTTCCCGACTAAAATGCTAAGGTGTAGCTTAGGTCTTGGACCTGGAGAAGTCGGTGCTCCTGTTTTTGATCTAAATGGTCGATTTGTTGGAATTTGCCATGCTGCTTTGCCTGACTTGCGTTCCTCCTTCGTCCTTCCTGCCATTGCTTGTCAAAGAATTAGAGACGATCTAATCTTTTCTGGGAATGTCGAATATGGTTGGTTTGGGATTACCACAACCCGTAAAGTAAATGACTCAAATGGATTTGATGTTGTCATTCAAGGTTTACTGGAAAATTCACCAGCTGCTAAATCTAAATTAAACATCGGAGATATCATTCGTAAGATTGATGGCGATGAGATAAAGAAACAAGGCGATCTTGCAAATACCGCTTTTTTTGCCCGTCCAGATAATATTGTAGAATTCTTAGTTGTTAGGGGTGCTAAAGAGTTCAACATTCCGGTTCAAGTAGAGAAACGCCCAACTTATTCATCGCAAAAGGAAAAAGAAGTTTTAATTGATAGGAATGCTTCGAAAACCATTGATAACATATCCAGTTCAACTGCGAATCAATTAAAAGACCCTCTTTTAGACCCTCAATAAATTAATAAATTTAAGAAAGGTTCAGAATCTAACATAATTAAACTCCGGTATGAACGAAAATTTTCGAATTGAAACGGACACAATGGGAGATGTTAAGGTCCCTATTGCAAAGTATTGGGGTGCTCAAACTCAGCGAAGTAGGAATAATTTTAAGATTGGAGAAGAGGCAAGCATGCCTTCAGAAATTATATATGGTTTTGCATTTCTCAAAAAAGCTGCTGCACATGTGAATTTTGAACTAGGAGTTCTTTCTGAAGAAAAGAAAAATTTAATTTCTGAAGTTTGTGATGAAATTCTTGCTGGTAAACACGAACAAGAGTTTCCCTTGGTTACTTGGCAGACAGGAAGTGGTACCCAGTCAAACATGAACGCCAACGAGGTGATTGCTAATCGGGGACATGTGCTTAGCGGTGGAAGCTTGGAAGATTCCCAGAAAAGCCTTCACCCCAATGATGATGTCAATAAGTCACAAAGTTCAAACGATACCTTTCCTACTGGTATGCATATTGCAGCCTATAAAATGCTTATTGAGACTACGATTCCCAGTGTCGAGAATCTTAAGGATTCATTATTAGCCAAGTCCAAGGATTTCATGGATGTTGTGAAAATAGGTAGAACCCATCTGATGGACGCAACTCCTCTCACGCTGGGACAGGAGTTTTCGGGTTATGTTTCACAGCTTGATCATGGTCTCAAAGCTTTGTTCAATACACTGCCTCATCTTTCTGAACTTGCCCTGGGTGGAACCGCAGTCGGTACGGGAATTAATACTCCTCCAGGATATTCGAAACTGGTAGCATCAAAAATTGCGGAATTTACAAGTTTACCCTTCGTAAGCGCATCCAACAAATTCGAGGCTTTGGCAGCTCATGACGCAATCGTTGAATCCCACGGTGCTCTTAAGCAATTAGCGGTTTCTCTTAACAAGATTGCTAATGATATTCGTCTTTTGGCTTCAGGGCCGAGAAGCGGAATTGGAGAGATTGTAATTCCCTCGAATGAACCCGGGTCTTCGATCATGCCTGGTAAAGTTAACCCGACTCAGTGTGAAGCACTTACTATGGTTTGTGCCCAAGTTATGGGTAATGATGTAGCTATTACCGTTAGCGGATTACAGGGTCATTATGAACTCAATGTTTTCAAACCGGTAATGGCAGCAAACTTTTTACAGTCCGCAAGGTTGTTAGGTGATGCCTGTATTTCCTTTAATTTGAATTGTGTGGTGGGGATTGAACCAAATCATGCTAATTTGAAAAGGAATCTTGATAACTCTTTGATGTTGGTTACCGCACTCAATCCCAAAATTGGCTATGAAAAAGCGGCAACAATTGCAAAGACTGCCCATAAAAACGGAAGTACTCTGAGAGAGGAGTCCATAAATTTGGGATTTCTTACTGGCGAACAATTTGATGAGTGGGTAAAACCTGATGAAATGTGTGGAAAGTAAGAGTCATAATTCCATAAATTTATAAAGTTCGATCCGCCGCGGCAAAATAAGATTAGAAATTAGGAAGACAAAATCTTCTTTTTGACGACAATATTTACCAAGGATTTTATATGGATATTAATAATCCGTAATTATTATCCAATTTTAACAGCTTGCTTTTAACTGGCATTTTTTAAAAAAGAGATTGTGCAGTTTAATAAAAGTTTAGCTTTACTTCTTATATATCCTGCTTTTCTTTTTGGAATCGATCCAGGGATTGGATCTTTGTCGAAGGTAAATGGATTTGAATCGACATTTTTTTCGGATAAAAGTGGTCATCCTTTCCTTCGAATCCAGTACCAAGATGCAATTTCTGAGCGTCCAAAGATCGGTTTTTTGAAATTTGGGATTTCATTCCTAAAAGTGAGGAATTTAAGAGTATCTCTGGACTTGAGACAGACGACCTATCAATCATTGCTCGCAAAATGGGATCAACTTGCTTCCAAGAGATCTATTCACTATGCCACGATTCAACCTTTTTCCCTTTCCATTACTGACCAATTCGGTGAAATGATAGATTTGAATGCTACCCAAGCAAAATTCACTGCATCAGGAGAACTTCGATTATGGGGTGATGTAGTTCTAGTGCAAAATGGATTAGAAAAAGCTTCTCCAAAAATTTCCATTTTGCATGAACAAAAAACAAACTCTCTCAATTTGTATTTTGATAAAAACAAGGAAGAACCGCTGAGAATTTATTTCCCTACTAATGAACTTTCTAACCTCAAAAAAAGTAAGCCTTAAAAATGTCCGTACTTAAATCATTTCTCGCTTGTTTGGGTAACCTTTTCTTGTTTGTCGGAATTTCTTTTTCTGCAGTGACTTTTAACGACGCTAATTTTGAGAAATCAATAAGGCAAAAAGTAGAATGGGGATGGATCTGGATTCCAAACTATACCGGTTCTAATTATCAGTTTACTGAAGAAGATTTTACAAATGTTTCTTATCTTAGTTTTGATAATGAGGAAGCAAAGATTTCCTCTCTCTCTGATTTGACTTGGTTTCCAAACCTACAAACCCTACACATTTGGGATGCATCTCAGATTTCTGATTTTTCCCCGATCTGGGAATTAAATAATCAAATTAAGGATCTCGCGATTAATGGAGCGAGTGAAGCAATGATTTCTGGTATCTCTGCGATGAATAAGTTGGAATCATTGGACTTGGGGCATAATTATTTAACAAGCCTTTCTTTTTTGGGAAGCCACCCTGACTTAATTTATTTGTTTCTTTCAGAAAACTATCTTGACCTTGGCAACCCAGAGACCTCAGAGGTTATCGCAAGCTTTTCAGCTCAAATTCAACAAAATCGAAATAAGTATGGATGGTGGTACTATTCGGAAGCAGTGGAATTTGAACCTCAATACCCCAAATCCTTTCAAAATCTCGACAATGAGACATTTCGGGTTAATCAAATTCTTTCTTCTGCACCTGGCGATTCGGAAGCAAACCTGCTAAGTGGAATTTACACGCTCCTTAATATCATAGAAAGTACGGAGGCAACGGGACTCAAGGAATTTGCAGTTTCTGTTGGTGTGGATCCTGCCATTCGAAATTTTGTACTCAGTGATCTATCTTTACTTGAATATTACGATGCGGAACTAGATTCTTCTTTTCAACTTTCCAAATTCGCCGAACTTTTAGAAACATCGATTATTCCCGACCTCGAAAAAACAGACCAATATTTCGCGAGAATTTTAGAATCGAGTATCATTGAGTTAGATCCAGAAATCACTGGTTCAAATCAAGTTGTAACCGTTGATTATGCAGATGTATTAGTGCTTCGCACGATCACTAATATCTTGGCAGGGTTGGTTTCCCTTCAATCTGGATACGATTGGGATTTGAATGCTGGTCAGATGGAAGGACTTGACGACTCGGAAAATATGACCGCGGAGCAAATTCGCATTCATAATTCGAATTTTGCCGGCATTCGGAGTACATCTCAGTTGGCAAAGGCAAAAGTTTTTTTCCAAGCAGCGATAGATTTGTACCAACTTGCATCTCCTTCTCTTACAGATTATAACCGCCTAGATCTTGAAAATCGTCTTTTTTCTTTATCGATTAACGATTTAAGCGATGAAGCAGATTTTCGCAGTGCCTTGCTCGAATTGGAAAGTTCTTTTGCAGGACCTTTCTCCTTTGAAGAGGGTGGAGACCGGATTGATTTGAGTCGTTTGTTTGCAGGGGAGGTAGACCTATCAAATCTGCTGCCTTCCAGTAAAAAAGATAAATTTACAACCGATCAAGTGAGCGATCCTAGCATGGGTGGATTATTGCCTGATTGGACACAACGTAGAATATCCGAAGAAGTAGAAGAAGCTGATCTTCTTTGGGATGAAAGAGCCATCGTTTTCTGGCGTTGGGAGTCGGTTAAAGATGATCCGTATTCCGCAAATTCATGGAGTAAACAATCCGTAGTCCTCCGCCACCTCGGGGACGAATCTGAGGAAGTCTTGTACAGTGTTAATGACAAAGACTTGGTCATCGGACTAGGGTTGGATACCACTATGAATACAGGATTTTGGTTGCAGGAAAGCAAGGTATCCATCTCCCCTGATGGGAGTCAGCTGATTTTTGGATATGCACTTATGCCTTCAATGATAGCAATGTCTTCAGAAAATCGCTTGCTGGTTCGTATTATCAAATACGACTTAAGCAACCGGACAAGCTCGATGATCAGGGAATGGACGGGGTCTAATTTATCAGATTCCATGAATGCTGATTATGTTAATTTTTGCATCGATGCACTAACTGTGGATTGGGCTTCAGAAAAGATTTATTTTGCTGAACAAATAATGTCAGGTGAACCAACGAGTTCGGTTGAATATGAGAAATTAGTTTCATGTGATTTTAATGGACAGAATTTAACTGCGTTGAAGAGATTTGAACAAATCAACACTTCAATGGGAGCAACAATGCCTTCAGGAATTGAATTTATTCATGTAGAAAGTACAAGCGCTTCATCTGTTGTTAGAACAACTATAAATTATAATGATAGCATGGGGACTTTGGATAATCAGCATTTATACACGCTGGACTCAGATGGTTCCGAATTAGTGGTGCGAATTGAAAATCAGAATACTGGGGGAAGTATGAATAACTACCCACAGGATTCATTTTCGCCATTTTTTATGCCTGAGGACGGCAATGAAATTTTCTTTCCTTCCTATGAAAAGGATTCTGCAAGCGTTGGTACAACTAAATTAATTATTAAAAAGATGACTGAACAAGGGTATGATAGTGCAACAGTTGTTGATCTATCGACGCTTAGTAATCGGACGGATGTTTGGGGTTATATGTCTTCAGGTAATGCACCAAAAGTTGTGATGATGGCAGAACTTTACGAAGGTAAAATAATTCTCGGTCTGGAATTCCGCGATACTTGGAATGAAGTGGCACCGCCAGAAATCTTAGAGGTCGATCTGACTACTGGCGGTTATCAGGTTCTTACTCGGGGGAAGTGGGAATACGATTTGGACATGTATATGATTTCTGCATACGATGATTTTTCTACCGTTTCTGTTTTTTATCCAGACGGAGTAGTTCAACCCCCGCAAACAACTACTGATTCGGATAGTGACGGGCTTCCTGATGATGTGGAAATCGCCGCCGGCATGGATCCAAATTCCAGTGATAAAGTTGTTGTAGATGCAGTGTTCAACTACTTTTTTAGTCAGGGGGAAGGAGCGGTAAAATCTTTACAACAAGCAAAGCCTCATACTTACAACTGGTATTTTCAGCCCGAGATCGGTTGGATGTGGACAGATTCCTCAACATTTCCTTATATTTTTAAATCCGCAGCGGATGGACAGACAGGAAGCTGGATGTATTTCAGCGAGCAATCATCCAACCCTATTAAAATGTATGATTACCAACTTCAATCATGGATTTCGTTGGGTAATTAGGAAAGATATTAGTTTTCTTCGCTTAAAAAGCGAAAGGCCGAAATGTAACCGTGGTGGCTCATTCCTGCGACCACGGCAGCAGCGATGCCTGAAATAAGTGATTTGTGCCGAAAATCCTCCCTTGCATGGATATTGGAGAGGTGAACCTCGACGGTCTTGAGCCCGGAGGCTATGACTGCGTCTCGAAGGGCGACACTGGTATGGGTTAATCCCCCTGGGTTCAAAATGAGACCGGAAAAGCCGGAATCTGCCCATTGGTGAATTTTGTCGATGAGGGCACCTTCGTGGTTCGACTGGAATGCCTCCACTTCACAATTGCAGGTTTCAGCCTTGCTCTCTACTTTCTTAATAATTTCTTCAAGAGTGACTGAACCGTAGACTTCGGGTTCACGTTTACCAAGTCGGTCGAGGTTAGGACCATTTAGTAGACCAATCTTCTTCATAACCTTATCTTAGATTGATGGGCGGAGACGGCAATGCTTGATTTAGAGGGGACAGCTGGTATCCACAAACTCGTAAGGCAGATTGAATTTCTCGGCGGCTTCCTTGGCTAGAGCCTCCACTCCAAAGGTCTCGGTAGCGTAATGACCGCAAACATAAAGATTTAGGCCTTTTTCTTGAGCGTAGTTAAAATGTTGTTGCTTCAACTCTCCCGTAATTAAGGTATCTGCCCCGACATTCAGAATTTGATCCACTGCACTCTGTCCAGAACCTGAAAGAATGCCAATTTTGGTTGGATGCTTGGATCCGAATTCAATGGATTGCATTCCGGATGGAAATTCTTGTTGGAGTCTGGCCTTTAAGTCTTCCCTGGAGAAATTACAATCGGTAAGAAGACCAATTTTGTTTCCTTCGAAATCAAGAAAACCATCACATTCCACGAGGTTCAGTCGTTTAGCTAAGATAGCGTTATTCCCGATTTCAGAGTGACAATCAAGTGGAAGATGGGCGGAGTAAACGGCAAGGTTATGATCGATGCAATGTTTGATCTTTTCATAACTTGCTCCAGTCAGCGGGGTAGGAGGGGACCAAAAAAGTCCATGGTGTACGATTAAGAAATCGATCTCTTTTTCGGTAGCAATTTGGAAAGGAAAGAGACCTGCATCAACCGCTGCACCAATTTTAGTAATTTCACCATTGTTTTCCACCTGTAATCCATTCCAAGCACCTGGAAAGTCTTTGATTTTGTTTACATCGATACGATCATTGCAAAATTTTATTACACTATCTAAATTATCCATGCTTATCATCATTCAGAAAAAGATTTCCTTGGCAATGAATCAAGCATACTTGAATCATGTTCATTTGATATTGCTTTCTTTGCGATTTTATGAATTATAAACCGCTTAACTTGTAGCAGGGTGGAGCAGTCTGGTAGCTCGTCAGGCTCATAACCTGAAGGTCGCAGGTTCAAATCCTGCCCCTGCTCCCAATCACATCTAACCCAAAAAAAGAAAATTATTTCTCCCTAGCAATTTTTGCTCGGGCTTTGAATCAAACAGTATGAATATTACAGTAAAGGATCTTCTTGATGCCGGAGTCCATTTTGGTCATCAAGTTCGCCGTTGGAATCCAAAGTCTAAACCTTATGTTTATGACAACCGTCATGGTATCTCGATCATTGATTTAGAGAAAACCTATGATCAACTTGAAAAAGCCTCTAAGGCGATCGAAGAAGTCGTTTCTCAAGGCAAGCAGGTTTTGCTCGTTGGAACCAAACGACAAGCCCAAGAGCCCATAAGAGAGCTGGCTGCAGCTACGAATATGCCTTTTTGCGTGAATCGTTGGATGGGTGGAACTCTTACCAATTTTGAAACCGTTTCCACAAGCCTCGCGAAGTATAAGAAATTTCTTCGTATGGAAGAAGATGGAAGCCTAGATAAACTTCCCGGGAAAGAAGGCGCAGCCATCAAAAGACAAATGGCTCGCATGCATCGTAATTTCGAGGGAATGCTGAATCTCCAAGGTCTCCCAGGGGCTGTATTTGTTATCGATTCTCATAATGAGGCCATTGCTATTGCCGAAGCCAATCGGCTCAAGGTTCCAGTGATAGCCCTAGTCGATAGTAACTCTGACCCATCTCTTTTGACACACCCGATACCTGGTAATGATGATTCCACGAAATCAATTCGAATCATTGTCGATGTGATTCTAGATTCAATCCAAAATGGAGCATCTAAGCGGGTGGAGGCTCCAACTAAGCGAATGGATATTACACCAGTCGCCCAAGAACCTGATTTCGTCGATCAAGAAGATGAACCTGAGGTGACTCTTCCAGAAGGTTACGATGAAAGTGATTTTGATGATCGCAAGCCTATTGCATCCTCCGAGGGAGGAGCTTTACCGCAACCTGAGCAATCCAGCCAACAGCCAGCACCTGAAGAGCCAGCACCTGAAGAGCCAGCACCTGAAGAGCCAGCACCTGAAG
>Ga0213863_10002981_pt1 | contig 11791 bp, 2 predicted proteins | sample PICome_8_FD_160128 | JGI IMG/M metagenome (GOLD analysis project Ga0213863, IMG submission 160128) | Coastal seawater microbial communities near Pivers Island, North Carolina, United States - PICO497 | ecosystem: Environmental > Aquatic > Marine > Coastal | place: USA: North Carolina | collected... | reverse complement strand
CTTGTACTCGGACTAGTTGTTCCTATACCAACGTTTTGGTTGCTATGTAGAATGGATAACGCATTTGTGTTCCCACCCGATCCCGTTTTTATAGTAAAGAAATTAGTGCCAGAACCTAAAACAGCATCATTATTACCGCTTTGATTTAAACGTAGTTGAGTAGATGAATTAGCGTCTACAATATGCAATTTACTTTCTGTACCAACTGTTCCTATACCAACCTTGCCTGTCCCTGAAGAAAAATAAATGTTTTGGCCGCTTCTTGCCCAATTGTTTATTTGGCAATCTTCTTCTGTTTTAGTCACAGTCCCAAAAGCAGAAGCTTCAAACCCTACATTCCAGCCAGTTTGCCACAATGATGCAGTAGTATTAGAATACCCTGCTTCAAAATCTGTCACATATATTTGAGGGTAAGCCCAAGTGCTAGTTAATTCACCTATATATATACAGCATTTAGTGCCGTCATGTCCGAATCTAACTGTAAAGTTCCTGTCATCTTTTGCAGAGGATTCTATATATGCAAAGTGATTAAACCATTGAGAATTTCCAATATAGTTATAGCCTCCGCAAACTAATGTAAATGATTCGTTTGTAGTATATTCATACACTTTGATGGTCATTCTCATCATAGTGCTAGTCCAGCTTTGTGGTAAAGTAATTTTTATAGCACCTGTTTGAGATGACGATTGTGCTGTGAATATTCCTCCACTTGGATATGACAACCTGAGACCATTAACGTTATTAGCAAACCCTTGGTTTGCTTTAACTCCTTCTGAAAAAGACGCACTAGTACCGTTTATGCCCCCTGATACCGTGAGAGTCCCTGTTGGGATTGAAACGTCGCCACTTGTATCCACTTGGAATCTACTTTCTCCACTGGTATACCCATTTAAGTTTAGACTAAATGCTCCACCTCCGAACTGCATAAGCCTCCAAGCATCAGAATGACTTGTTTGATTTATTATAATCCCAGTGTTTGTGTAGCCTGTGTTTTCTGATTTTATTATCCCTTTGACTTCAAGTGCCTCATCTGGACTATTTGTTCCTATACCAACGTTACCAGAAGCACCTAAAATAGATAGAACATCAGTAGATCCTGAATTGATTATAAGATCTTCGTTACTAGTACCAATACTAAATGTCCGAGAAACACCTTGTGTGTCAGTTAAATATATTCTTGGATATGCGTTTGATACTTTTATATTACCAGCAACGTCTAGCTTCTGACTTGGACTAGTTGTTCCTATACCAACGTTACCCGTTGAGGTAATACGTAATTTTTCTGTCGGTGTAGCGTATGCCGCCGAAGTCCCAAACGTCAGTGCAGTTGCATCTCCTGCCACTGCTTCTTGTAAACTACCAATGTCAGCCCCTCTAGTCGTAGTCCCGCCTGAAACAAATAATATTTTACTTGAAGTACCTACTGCTGTCCCAGCATTTTGGAACATCGCATTGTAAATTGATGCCCCGTTACTGGCTCCATATACATGGAGCTTCTGCAAGGGGCCAGTTGTTCCTATACCAACGTTTCCTGAAGAATTGATAGTTACCCTATCACTACCACCTGTTCGTAGACGCAGGTCGTTAGAGCTTCGGAAAATCCTCATGTTAGAGTCCACTAACTGGATCTCGTTATTAACGAGAATCGTGCCTTGAACGTCTAATTTCTGCGACGGGCTAGTTGTTCCTATACCAACGTTACCAGAAGCATCAATACGAATTCTTTCATTCCCATTTGTAGTTAGGTGCAAAGCATTTCCATAAACGCCAATCCCATTAGAATAATCATTTGTTGAATTGCTATCAGAAATACCAATCATAGACGCTCCATCAGAAGATCTAACTCTTAACGGAACGTCATTTGAATCTGTGATATATACTATACCATTTAGTTCAGAGCCTCCTACGACATCTAACTTAGCAGATGGACTCGTTGTTCCTATACCAACATTACCAGAGGAGTTTATATGTAACCTAGAAGTTGTGCCATTTGAAAAATCAAAAGCAGTACTGGATATGAAGCCTAAAACTCCCGCACCTGCTCCGTCTGCGTAGATAGTCTTCCCTGTTCCACTTACTCCGAAATCTGATGTTTTTATATGTAGATTACCTAGTCTTGTATCCCCATTGACTCTTAGAGTGTGATCAGGACTCGTTGTTCCTATACCAACGTTACCAGCAGAATCAAGCAAAATAGCTTTACTACTATCTCCTCCATATCTTAAGTATAAAGAGTTTCCATAGGTATCTATAAAATTACCAGAATTACCGCCGAATACATTTATATATTTTGTCTCAGTAGAATTGTGAGTTCTTATAATGCCATTAACATGTAATTTCTCTGCTGGACTCGTTGTTCCTATACCAACGTTACCAGAAGCTCTTATTGTCATCCTCTGCTCTAAAGCAGAACCGCTCTCCGTCCAAAAAGACAACTGACTTAATGCTCCAGATGATTCTCTAATCCCTCTTATCCTAGCGACATACCTATTCGCTAAATCGTTGCTACTTGTTCTAAAGTCTATATTGTAACCACCGTTATCTGCGATGCTTGATGCGTCAAACTGTAATAGCGTCTTAGGTATATTAGTAACTGAGTTATCATCTACTGATAATCTATATGAAGGACTTGTTGTTCCTATACCAACGTTGCCATCTTCGTCAATAACCATAGGGTAAGAAGATTGGCCCACGTTATTAAAGAATAATGTATCGTTATTTGTATATATATTGAACTCACCAGTAGCAGTCCCAGTTCTCTTCAATTTTAATTGAGTATTAGAGGTTGATACTGAGATGTTCAACCCACTGCTAAATGTCTTAGCCCCACTAAATGTCTGAGCGCCAGAAAGATGAGCTGTGTCAGCATCAAGGTAAGCAGAGGCAATAACTCCTGCATTCCAAGTACCTTCAACTACAGTCCCTAAAGATAAGATACTTGTAGAACCAGCAGCTGGGGCGAAAGCTGAAGCGTGATTACCATCAAGCAAGTCAGCATCTAAACCAGAACCAGATCCATCGTTGCCTGCGTGCCAGAACTTATTAGTCCCCGAATACATCTGGCTATTACTAGTATACCATTCTCTACTTGTTGCTGCTTTGTCGTCACTACCAGCGGTAGGCGCTGTTGATGAACCAGCACTAGTTGGAAACGTAATAGGAGTACTAGACCCGTTAGAGACCCAAGACTCAGCAACGACTGTGAAAGTATCTCTCCAATCGCCCGACATTTGGACGTACAAATCATACGTATTTGAGAGACCAGAAGAGCTACTTCTTATAGAACGAACTTCGCTAAATGTAGTAGCATTACCGTCAGTGCTATACCAATTTAAAATATGATGTTCTTGTGATGAAGGTCCGTTTTCGTAACTTACATCAATAGCCTCTACACCACTTGCTACGTCATCGTATGAGTTGATGTTAAACTTAACTCTTGCTTTTTCGTAACTGCCATCAAGGACCACCCTTGCAAGATACACCCACACTCCTTGTATGTCTGCGCCAGTTACACCTACAGAACGAACATATTTTTTAGTTTTCCAAGACGAACTCCCAGCATTGTGATATTCTCCGTCTTTTAATATCCCACCTACAGTAACTGTACCTGTAAATGTAGGGTTCGCTAATGGTGCATAAGCAGTGCCATCAACATTACCGTTAGCTTTTAAAAACTGATTCGTTGTTCCGCCAGATTTGATAAATGATGTTGCAGTAACTGAACCACTTGATGTTATAGCGCCAGAACCTATTGTACCTATATTTTTTAAATTTCTACTTAAATCTATAAACTGTGTGCTACTACCGTCACCTATATATAAACCATTGTCAGAAGCTGTGCCGCTGTCTGACCTAAATCTAAATTCATTTCTATTTGACCAAGCTGTATCGTTGCTAGGAAAACCATACGCATAAAAACCACCTTCCGAAGCAAGGATAACAATTTCCGCCGCATAATTCCAATTATCTTTAATAACGCTCTTAGTATCACCAGCTACAATAGCAACTGCATCATCATTTCCTAGAGAAATAGCCCCGTTATTTGTTAGTCTGGAAAGCACTGTTAACTCAGAACCAGATCTATCAACTTTTAATAAAGGTACTTCTGATGTATACTCTCCACCAGCTGTTGTTGGTTCATAGTCAAATAGAATATAACCACTAGAACTAGTAAATGTAAGCTTGTTATTTATTGATGTGGAGCCTATTGATAATGCGCCGTTTATATTAGGGTTTTCTAAGTTTAAGGTTGTATTAGCACCACCTATTGTAAGTGTTACCGCACTGCCATCACCTTTGATACTACCAGATTGCTCAAAAAGTATATCAACATTATTAGTGCCGTCACCTATGTAAACATCAGACGAACCATCACCGAGTAAAACATCACCAACAGCATTACTTAATACTAAGTTGTTACCATCTTGCTCTATTTTACCAGCATTAGAACCCGCAGTTGTTTTAAACTGGATGTCGTTTCCTGCTTCTAGATTTATATTATTTAAAAATTTTGACATGTTATATCCTTCCTGATATTCTCTTTCTATTTACACTCAACTCTGATCTTCCACCAAACTTAGTTTTTATCTTCGGCGGGGTACTAAAAATAAATTTTAAATCTCTTATATAACCTATTTCTTCTTGGTTGTCATTATCCCAGCTGTACCCAGCTAATAGCGTGTAACCATACTTTTGAGCTGGTATTGTTAATGTTTTTTGCTGCCACTTTCCTGAAGCATCGTCGAACCTAACCTCATCTAGAAAACCGTTTAACATGCTTTTCTTAACATTAGTGTCTGAACTAGAGCCATATGTAGTTTCACCAGTGTAATAACATTGATACCTACCTAAAGCAGCATTAGAGTGAGGTTTTGCAGATAAATAAGGATAACTCCAACTACCACTTCCTTGACCTTTAAACTCACCTTTTACTATAACAGACGTGTTGGCTGGTACATATAAAATTTCTTGTCCTATTAAATAGTATTCTGCTCTTAAGTTTACAACATTCCATATGTCGTCCCCATCTCTATTGTATTTTAAATTATAAGAGTTTTCAACTACGGCGTTTAACCCTTCTTCAAAACACCAATCTTGAAACTGTGACATCATCCAGTGACCACCACCTCTATAAGTTGCAGCCCTACTATCACCACTACCATTACCCATATAGTCATTGCTGTCAATAATACCAAAAGTATCTGTATATCCTGCATATACATCTGGAACCTGCTTGAACCATTTGTTTTGTATATATGAATCTTGAAACACAACATCACCACCACCTACACCAATGTAAGGTATGCTTCTAAATCCATCTATGTGAAATCTTCTAAAATGAGAGTTCGGTGCTTGGTAATACATGTACATGGGCCTGTTCTCATGATTTAATAGTATTATATTATGAACTGGGTTCATCTCTCTATTGTGGTGAGTCATAAAACCATAATCATCAGATCTAGTAAAATAACAATAAGCCCATTCACTATATGGCTCGTACATACCATCGTTTGCAAGGCTGACGTACGAATTACGAGTACCGTAATTATTTACAAACTGAGTATCGTGATGTGAAGACCATTGCCAGAAACCTCTATCTCCAGAGTTAACAGATATACAGTTTCTATGCATAAAAGTATGCGTATGTCTTGTATTCATACCACCATAAGCACCATCAGGAACTGGTGAGTTATACGCCACACAGTTTTCATACTTGCTTTGATAATCATATCTAGAGTCTGTGGTATATGAATTGTCCCTATATCTACTATTATAACCAGCTACAAAAACTTGCCCTCTATAATAGGTGTTATTGGTGTTACCACCCATACCATTCCATACTACATCTTTCAAACCTATTTCTCTAGTACTGGCTCTATTGTAGTCAGTCCAATATTCTACGTAGCAAAACGCCCTTACATCAGAATCAACAGCTTTTATTTCTATTGATCTATTTAATCTTTGCACTAAGCTGCCAACTTTTCTGACGTTTGCTATAGCTGGACTAACTGTTAAAGTGTTTCCGCTCTTAGCTGTAACAGAATACTCGCTATTATAATCCCAATTAGTGTCAACATCGTTGTTAACGTCAATATTTATAATGTCTCCAACACTTATATCTGTTGCATCACTAATAGTTACAGTAGTATCATCAACAGCTGCTGCACTCGTAAGTACAGCGGCGTTTTTTCTAACTGTACTTCCTGATAAATGCTTTTTATCCAAACCAGTTTCGTATACCTCTGTGCCGCTCGATATAGTACCAGATATGCTTGAGTCTAAAGTTATAGTATTACCATTTATAGCAGTTATAGTTTTAATATTCCTGTTATTACCAGTTCCAAATATAATAATATAACCTACTCTAAATATATTAGCATAGTCAACTACTAAGGAAGTTCCACTAGCTGAAGAAACTATCGCTTTAGGACCGACAAATTTTTTCGTATATATTCTATTGTTCGCCGTATCAATATCATGAACCCAACAACCCTCGTCTGCTCTGACTCTTTGATCCTGTTGCCCAGCGTTATAGATAGCTATCCAATCACCTATACCAAAACCTGTTTCATCAACAACTGTTAAATAAGAATCTTCCACACTAGCCTCAGAAGATATTGTTGTAGTTGTCACACTATCATCACCTATAAATTTCCAAGATGAATAAGTAACATTTTCTATCCATATGCCGTGTTGGTCAGCATTATCACCATCAAATTCTAAAAGTATATTGTTGCCTGTTGCAGATAATAAAGCTCCAGAAGAACTACCACCTTCAGTGAAGTCTTGAGCAGATACGCCGCTGCTTTTGGAGTAATCAGTAGACCCGTTACCTTGAACCGTAATCCTACCATTAATTCTAATTATAGCATTAGTCGCAAAATGTAAATTGCCTCTAACGAGTATATCACCAAAGCCAGAGGAGCCAGCTCTTACATCAGAGTTGACAGTAACTTTATGCCCCTGAGCAATAGTAAAAGTATCTCCATCGGCTGGAGTTGAGCCACCCCAAGTTGATGAAGTTGACCAATTGCCTGATTGTGTACTAGTTAATGCCGCCATGTAGTTCTTCTTCTATTTGTTGGTATTGAGTTACATCTAAAGCTATTTCGAAAGACAGAGTGTCGCTGTCGTCAACAATAGTATTATCGTTAATAACAGCGACTATCTCGTCATCTTTTGTTAAGTTTAACGTACCGTTTGATTTATCGTACTCAATTTTTATTATCATCTTGATTTAATTTACGTTATGAAATTGCTGGCATTTTAGTTATAAGAACTAAGTAGTCTTCAGTTGTTGTCGGAGCAACACCAAACACAACATCGATTGCATTATCAGAGTTTCTTTTAACAGTAGTATTGACAACTTCGTAAGTTGCTCCCGTTCCGTTATCGCCATAATGTAATAATTGTGTCATAACGTGTGGAGTTCCAAAGCTATGTGTCACAGTAAAAGTTGTTGCTGTCCCGTCACCTGATATTTTCTTAGTAATCTTACCACCAACGTCAGTAATACCACCAATATCACTAAGAACTTCCGCCCCTGTTCTAAATTGTACATCACCACTGTTTGAAACAAGGAACTTATCAACATCAGAACCTGCGTTTGTAAGACTTGAGAACGTCACTGTAGAAGCTGCTTCGAAATCAGTACTAACCGTTAAGTCTCCTGAAACTGTAGCGTTGTCCGCTATAGTAATACTAGGGGCAGAAACGTTCTTATTAAATGTCCAAGAATCAGTAGAGCTTATCCAATTTATCGTCTTATCTGTAGCACCTTTGAGTGTAATACCACCACCGTCAGCAGTCACATCAGTTGGGGAGCCAACAGTTCCTAACTCAATGTTTTTATCATCAACCTGAACTGTCGTACTGTTAATCGTTGTCGTGGTTCCGTTGACCGTGAGGTCACCTGATACGGTTAAGTCATGAGTAAATGTAGCATTACCTCCGTTAGCAATGGACAAACCATTTGATGCGCCTGAGTCGGTTAACATCACACCACTCGTATTTAGGGCTGAGAATTTCCGTGAAGCAATGATCTGCGAAGCAGATGTGGTTACAATATTACCATTTGCTGTTATCGCACCTGCAAAAGTTGCATTTTGACTAGAGTCAATTGTTAATGCTGTAGTAGCGTTAGTTCTGAATGACATAGAATCATTAGTATGGTCATATTTTATCATACCAATATCATTGTCTCCACTATCACCAAACACTACCCTACTAGATTGTGTCGCAGCAGCTAGTATTTGAACTCCCGCAATACCTGCTGAATCTGCAACGATTTGATACCCAGAATCTCCTGTAGCTCCCGACCCAGTACCAACGTGGAGTTTCACATCAGGACCCGTTGTTCCTATACCAACGTTACCATTATCATGGACACGCATCTGCTCTGTATAAGAACCGCCGCCTATGAATTTTAAAGCCCCTGCATAACTACCCCCAATACTTAAATCGTTGGATGAATCAAGTTGAACAATAGTCCTTTCTGTTCCCCCTGAATCTTTAAATCTTACTTGTTGGTTATTGTCTAATAAGATGTGACCGCCAGATACATGCAATCTCTGTGTTGGACTATTTGTTCCTATACCAACGTTACCAGCGGAGGTAATCAGCATTTTTTCTGACGAATTAACTTGAAAAGATAACGGAGCTGTGGTAAGTGTTTTAAACTCTAACTTAGTTGTAGCATCTGCTCGTATACCCCCCATTACAGTACCACTATGATCTACGTAAATAGAAGGGTAAGTGTCTCTAGACACTATATCTCCTCTAGTCAGTAGATTTCCATTTATATCTAATTTTTGGCTAGGACTTGTTATTCCTATACCAACGTTGCCAGCAGCAGCAACAGTTAATCTAGCATAAGCATCTGGATCAGAAACAATGCTAGTTGAATTCGCAGCTAAAAACAAATTACCATTATAATAACTAAATATACCAGCTCTTGTGTCTGTTGTGCTAGTTACAGCATCACCTCTTGTAGAGAAACCAATACCCCAAGCTCCAGATGAATCTAAATTAGCATTACTTGGCCTATGTATTCTTAATGGGACATTTTCATTAGAGTAAATGTCTAGTTTGTGATTTGGACTCGTTGTTCCTATACCAACGCTGCCTGTATTTGTAACCGTAAATAAACTGTATGAGTTTTGAGCCATCGAGGTTCGCCCTGCCCCAAGCGCACTAGCATCAGAATTATAGCTAAGATTCCAAGCGTTAGAATTATCGTTATACATCGTACCTGCGTACCAAATACGATCATTTACGGTATTATGCATGAAGATACCAGCTCCTCTTGTATTGCTGTTACCAGCTTCACATATTACAGACGCAGGGGCGTAACCAGATGATGTGCTTTGAACTGTAAAGTTTTCATAGTTACTACCTACAACATGCAGCTTAGTATCTGGATTATCTGTCCCTATACCAACGTTACCAGAAGAAGTTTTTATCCGAACCCTTTCTGCTCCTGTTGTTTTAAAAATTAAGTCTGTAGAAGCGGATAGTTCTGTATTAGCTGATCCATTATAAATATCTAAGTAAGCTAGACCGCTGTTGAAAGCTTTTATTTGCTTACTTGTAGCTATACCAATATGTTGAGTAAAAAATGTTCCTTGGTCAGTTAAGTATTGAAGTATGGCAGAATCTTTAAATATAGTTAAAGCGTCATCATACATCCCAGAATAGCCCACTCCTATTCTGAAGTCTGGATCATTTGAGGAGGAAGTGTTTCTGATTATGATGCCTCTATTAGTTGCACTCGTTGAGGAATCTACCACTTCTAATATAGAAGAAGGGCTAGTTGTTCCTATACCAACTTTGCCTCCAAAGGTAGCACCTCTTGAAGCCATTATGGTAGTCTCGTTTCTATTAGTGGCACTAATATCTAATTGAGTACCATTACTTGTTATAGTTGGCGCTGTACCTGTGGCAGAAGATAAAATATTAGAACTACTTTCTAATCCTGCATTTGCAAAAATGTTAGTAGAAGCGCTTCCTGATACCATCCCATAAAGCTTAACCCAAATCTCTACTGTGCCTCCTGCGCTTGGATTTGTAGTAGCGATAGCCAATAGTTTAGATCCGTTGTATCTACCTGCTGGTAATCTCTGTACATGGTGTTTAAAACCATAACCAGCTACCGAGATCAAGAATTCATCTCTAGACTGTGTATTGTCTCCTCCAGAAGTAATACTTAAACGAATTAAAGTCGTACTACCACCACCACTATATATCTTGAACCATTGGTCACTACCGTTAGAAGCTGCTGTTCTGGTAAAACTAACGTTATTACTTGGTAGTGTATATCTTGTGGATGCGTGTTGATTAATACCATTTATATTTAAAGCTCCTGAAACTGTAGCATCTCCTGAGACTGCGACATCATCCATCAAGGATATCGTCCCATACCCCTCACCTATGTATAATGTGCCACCACTTTGGTCGCCTTCGATAGCCCTATAACCACCAAAATATATTCTACTATTTCCACCAGATAAATTAATACCACCAGTATTTTGATTATTGGTTATAGTTAAACGATCAGTTGAAGTGTCAAATGCAAAAACAGAACCAATATCCACGTTTCCAGTGCTGGATATAAACAACCTAGAAGAACCCCCATCAGGAAAAGTATTGCTATCTCCTCTAAAGTCAAAACCGTTTGTATTGGTAACAAATTGAACAGTATCAGAACTAGCACTACCAGCTACCCCCATTCTAAATTCACCTACAGAACTTTTATGTATTCTTAAAGCTACATCGCTAGCACTAAATAATTCTAACTTTTCTGCTGGAGTCGTTGTTCCTATACCAACGTCGCCATTGTTACAAACAATCGTTGAGGTTTGACCGTTTGTCCCTAAGCGTAATAGGGACGTAGTTCCTGTGTTACCAGCTCTAATAGTAAGGTCTTGACTCCAAGTGTCTATCAGCCCAGCAGTGGCTCGCATATTGTAATTAAGATCAGTCCCTCCGACTTGAAAATAATCACCTACCCAACTAATTTGAGACGTTCCTCCGCAATCAACAGAGAGATCGGCTTTCCCACCGTTCATATCACCTTGGTAACTAGTTGCCCCAAATTGAGATCCACCAGCTTCTCCTATAGTCAACGCAAGGTCACCTAAATCATTATAATTAGCTCCACTACCAGCATTTGTAGCGTGGTTATCTACATAAAACTTAATAGCTTTTGGAGCGGAGTGAACAGTATCATTACTTGAACCTGCTGACCTTAAAAATATTAATGAATCATCATAAGATGCAGTCCCACTAGTAACCGCCGCAGCTGTCATTTTAAATCCAGCTCCTACAGCAGAGGCTGTATTAACTACATCATGCTTTACTGATATAAATACTCTACCATCGACACTTTGTGCATTGTTACTAACAAATAGGGGTTCTGCGGGTTGATTAGCTAAAGCAACCGTGCTAGTTAACCCTACTTCTAATTTATGGCTTGGACTAGTTGTTCCTATACCAACGTTGCCAGCATTGGTTATACTCATACGAGCAATTGAATTTCCGCCAAAAACAATATTTCTAGGAGACCTTATCGCTAAGTCATTATCCGAAGTCCCAGTAATAATAGAGCTTCCACTATCAAGACCTACGTAACCGCTATTTGTACCATCAGTTAATTGAATAGTAGGTCTTGATGCGTGTTCTAATGTAAGACCTACGTTGTTGGAAGAGTTGATGTAGAGGTCTGCTGTAGGACTAGTTGTTCCTATACCAACATTACCGTCAGCGGTAATACGCATTCGTTCAGCCCCCTTAG
>Ga0213863_10002978_pt1 | contig 11800 bp, 9 predicted proteins | sample PICome_8_FD_160128 | JGI IMG/M metagenome (GOLD analysis project Ga0213863, IMG submission 160128) | Coastal seawater microbial communities near Pivers Island, North Carolina, United States - PICO497 | ecosystem: Environmental > Aquatic > Marine > Coastal | place: USA: North Carolina | collected... | reverse complement strand
CTCATATGGAACTTTTAATTTTTCTTCAGCTGAATATCAAAAAGGTGAAAATACAGAAACCGATGGTTTTTTACTTGTTTCAAACTGGTCTGATGATTTGATCACAGAAATCAGCTACTCTACAAAAACTCAAAAAACATCACAAATGTCTCCAGTAGGGCAAAACCTTCCATCATTTGAGATTGATAACTGTGGAGCAAGAGGAATTTCATGTGAACTAGGTCCAGATATCTTTAGAAGTGCAAATGCTCTAGATACTGAAAATAGTTTCTTTAAGGCTAAGCTTACTTACTATGATGATAATCATAAATGGACAGCTGGTTATGAAACAAAAGAGTGGGATATATATAATGTATTTATTGTTGCTCAAAATGGATCATATTCATTTGATGGAATTTCTGGATATGAAAGTCAGACAGCAACATCATTTTTTCATAATAACTCAAGAGACCTCACAGAAGCTGGGGGCGCGGCTATCTTCAAATATGATCTAACATCGCTATATATTCAAGATGAAATAGAGCTTTCAGATAAATTGAATGTCTTAGTCGGCTTAAGATATGACGAGTTTGATTCTGATGATGCTCCTTCTCTTAATCAAGGTTTTGTTGATGCTTATGGATTTGCAAACGGTGGTATTGCTGGAACTGATCTTTTGAATTATAGATTTAGTTTTGAGTATGAGATTGATGACGTCAGCTCATTGAAAGGTTTGTATGGTACTTTCTCATCTAAATTGCCTACTGTTTGGATTTCAAATGCATATACCAATGATGGAGTTAGAATCGCTGCCTATAATGGAGCAAATGCACCAGGATGTGATCCACTAACTAACGTTACTTCTACTCTGCCTGGCTGTGTAGGGACTGCAATCCAAAACGCTCCTCTTACAGATGCTGTGATTAATTTTATAGCCCCTAGTTTTGAGTGGCCTGAAACTAAAACTCTTAACTTGACATATGACAGACAAATTGGAGATTGGATGATGACAGCTACTTACTTGCATTCTCAGCAAGAAGAAGCTCTTTATAAGATTATCGATGGTTCTCCATTAAGGGGTGATCAGCCGTTGGTTCCTGCTTTAAAAGCGCCTGATGGCAGACCAATTTACAACCAAACTGGTGGAAGAGGTACCTATAAAGGAGGCCTTTACAATGAAGGTGGTGGAGAAAGACAGGTAATATCTGTTGCATTCTCAAGATTCTTTAATGATGGAGATGGCTCATTTTCTATTGGATATACAAATCAAAATATCGATGAGTTAAGTGGTATGGCTTCGACTACAGCAAACTCAAGCTATGGAAAATATGCTGCCTCAGATTTCAATAATAGAACTGCTGGACGATCTATTTATGAAACAGAGCATAGATTGTTTGCAACTATGTCTTCCACACATTATTTTTTTGGAGCTGATAAGCCAACAACTTTCAATTTATTCTTTGAAAGAAAGTCTGGTTTACCAGGTACCTATACTTGGGATACATTTGAAAGATCAATATCACGTTATCAAACTCGCGCATTTGGTTATGAAAATAATCTTAATGATGACAGTGCACATCTTTTATATATCCCATCAGGTTTGACTGATCCAAATGTATGTTGGGGTTCATGCAATGGAGCTCCAGACCTAGTTGTAGCTAACGAGGTTCTTGATCTTTTACACAACCAGCTTGGTTTAAAATCATATGCAGGTCAGATACTTCCAACAGGTGTATTTGAATACCCATGGCAAACAACTTTAGATCTAAAGATTACACAAATCCTTCCTGGGTTTAGAGCAGATGATGAGTTTGTTATTAGTTTAGGAATAGAGAATTTATTAAACTTAATTGATTCTGACAAAGGTGTGATTGAGTATGGTAGTTACACTGGAACAGTGGATGTTTTGGATATGCAAATGAGTGATGACTTCTCTAAATATATCTACCCTAATTCAAGAGGTGGCGCAGATTATGCATTTAGATTTAATCCAAACAATCCTAAGGAGATTAGAAAATCAGCTGTAAATAGCATATGGAGAGCTCAACTAGGCTTCACATATAAGTTTTCTTTCTAAGAGGATCTAATATTATTAAAAGGACGGTCTTTACCGTCCTTTTTTTTGATAAAATGAATTATGTCATTTAATACCATTCCTGCATTTTCAATGCTTGATATCGAGCAAAGAGATGCTGAGACAATTGCTGAGCTGAAATTAGCATTAACTACTCATGGTTTTTTTACTATTACCGATCATGGAATAGCTGATCAAGTTCTTCAATCAAGTTATAGATTAAGCAAGGATTTTTTTGCACTCCCTGATGCTATAAAACAAACATATGCTCATCCCGAAAAAGCTGGGGCACGAGGTTATACTCCATACGGCAAAGAAACTGCTGTTGGTGAAACTACTCCCGATCTAAAAGAATTTTGGCATCATGGCCCGATGGTTGATGATTCCTATGATTCGAGAATATCTGAAAATATCTCAGTATTAGAAATCTCAGATTTTAATGCTCAGTTCGATATATTATTTAATCAACTCAACATGCTTGGTTTAAAAGTACTTAGTGCAATAGCTGTAATTTTAGATAAGGAACCCTCTTTTTTTGATTCCTGGGCGACAAAAGGAAATTCTATATTACGCTTGATTCACTATCCGCCTGTTGTTGATTCTTCAAATATTTTGCGTGCACGTGCACACGAGGATATTAATTTAATCACTTTATTGGTGGGAGCTGAGGAGTCTGGATTAGAAGTTCAAAATCCTGAGGGTGATTGGATTCCTATAGCGGCAAAAAGCAAATCCATTGTTTGTAATATTGGAGATATGATGCAATTAGTTACACGATCTCAACTTAAAAGTACCAGTCATAGGGTAGTAGATCATAATGTCAGCTCATCAGCATCTAGATATAGCATGCCTTTTTTTCTGCATCCTTCTCCAGAAATTGAGCTTTGTTCTATAGTTGATGATTCCCCTGAATCTATCAGCGCACATGATTTTTTAGAGGAAAGACTAAGAGCAATTAAGTTATACTAAGCTATGACGATTACCTCGCTATTTCAAATTATTATTGGCTTTGTTGGCTTAGTTTGTATTGCCATTCCATTTTCACAAAATAGATCATCAATAAATTATCGGCATATTTTTGCAGCCATAATACTGCAAATTATTTTAGCCTTTGCATTATTAAAAATTCCTTTCATAGTGCAGATTTTTGCTTATCTTTCTGAGGGCGTAACTGCTTTGCAAGCTGCCACACAAGAAGGAGCTGAGTTTGTTTTTGGTTATTTAAGCAATAGTTCAACATCGCCGTTTGAAAGCTCGGGCACTGGCAACTCTATGATTTTTGCTTTTCAAATATTGCCCTTAATCATAGTAATATCTAGTCTTTCTGCTTTACTTTGGTTTTGGAATATCTTGCCACTTATCATTAGAGCTATTTCAAAAATTTTTGAAAAACTTTTTAATATTGGTGGTCCCATTGGACTAGGCGCCACTGCCAATATCATTATGGGTCAAGTTGAAGCCCCTTTGTTGGTTAGACCTTATCTTTCAAGGATGAGCGAAAAAGAATTATTAATTCTTATGACGGCTGGAATGTCTACTGTTTCTGGCTCCATCATGATTGCTTTGGTGTCAATGTTGGCTCCTCAATTTCCTGATATTAATTTAATTCAGCATCTAGTTTCAGCATCTATATTATCCATTCCTGCTGCCATCATGTATGCAAACATCATGATCCCCTCAGCAGAAGTTACTAATTTTGATGGCAATTCTGTTCCTAAGGTTTATGACAGTTCTATGGATGCCATCACAAGGGGCACTAGAGATGGTTTGGATATTTGTTTGAATGTTGGAGCTATTCTAATCGCTTTTATAGCTCTTGTTTCTTTGCTTAATTCTTTACTTGGAATTTTAGGGGGCTGGATTGGAATTACTGACCTTTCTTTGCAACTTATCCTTGGTTACATTTTTTTTCCAATTGTATGGTTAATGGGAGTGCCTCTTTCAGAAACTTTAGCTTCTGCTGAGTTGCTTGGTCTTAAAACAGCTCTTAATGAATTTGTTGCTTATGGAGCTCTTGCAAACATAGAGCCTGATGCCTTATCAGATAGATCAAAGTTAATTACTTTATATGCGTTGTGTGGTTTTGCTAATTTCTCTTCTGTTGGAATTTTGGTTTCAGGAATTAGCGCAATGGCACCAGAAAGAAAGAATGACTTGATCAAAGTTTCAATCAAAGCGTTGATTGGAGCCACCCTTGCTTCTTGCATGACTGGCCTTGTTATAGGCATTTTTTAATTCAGAAAAACAATTGAAGCATTTAAAAATGCTGCAAATGATAGCCATAAGATATAAGGAAGATAAAGAAAATATAGCGTCATTGATTCGGTCTTAATTATCATTAATATTCTATGATTCAAATAAATCAACAAACCAATGTCCAAAAGTGCAATAAATGGGGCATGAAAATAAAAGAATATCCATGACCATGCTGCATTTAAAACTAGTTGCATAATAAATATAGGCGCTATTTTATGTGCTAGCTTATATGCAATAAAAGCCATTAATGCATATAGTATTGGCCAGACAATTCCAAAAACAAAACTAGGAGGATTAAGCGGACTCTTGCTTAGACTGCTATACCAGTCATCTGAGTTAATATATATATTTGCTAGAGATCCTATTACCGAGGTCACAATAACCAAAAACGGCAAAAGGTATTTCATTTCTTTATGCTTTTTCTACTAAAATTGAGCAAATAGAATATCCTGCGCCAAATGAGCAGATGATTCCTTTTTGTCCCGCTTTTAAGTAATTGTATTTATGGAATGAAATCAGGGATCCCGCTGAGCCAGTATTTGCATATTCATCAAGAACGTTTGGAGCTCTCTCTGGTGGAAAGTCATCACCTAGAAGTTTTTTTACAACATAGGTGTTCATATTTATATTTGCCTGATGGAGCCAATATTGTTCAACCTCATCAGGCAATAGATTATTTTCTTGAAGATGCTCACTAATTAAAGTTGTAACCATTGGCATTACTTCTTTAAACACGCTTCGACCATTTTGAACAAACAGCAGCTCCTCATCTGTATAATTTTTGTCTTCAATGAAATTCATAAAACCAAAATTATTTCTTATGTTGTTGGAAAAATGAGTTTTCAATTTTGCATTTAATATCTTGAATCTATTTGGTGACTGAGAATCTTTTTCGATAACTGCAGCTGTGCAAACGTCACCAAAGATAAAATGACTGTCTCTGTTTTTAAGATTATTGTGTGCGGTAGTGATTTCAGGGTTTATCACCAATATTTTTGATGCTTTGCCCGATGCTATATCAGAATAGGCATTACTGATACCAAAAGTTGTGGAAGAACAACCAACCATCATGTCATAAGCATAACCCTCAATGCCCAATTCATTTTGAACCTCAATGGCAATTGCCGGATAAGCCCTTTGAAGGTTCGCAGTTGAAACTATCACTGCATCTATATCGGAGGGGGATAATTTTGCATTTTCAAGCGCCTGTTTTGCTGCAATTACGCTAATTTCAGCGCAAATTGATAAAGAGTCATCATCTCTTGCCCCAATCATTGGTTTCATGCGTTTTGGATCAAGCAAGGATTCTTTTTCTATTACGTATCTATTTTGTATTCCTGAGGCTTTAACTATAAATTCTGATGAAGAGGGTTCTAATGCCTTTAAAGAGCCAGATTCAATTTCCTTTGAATTCTCAGCATTGTAAAGTTCAACATAAGTATTAAAAGATTTAACAAGTTCTTGATTTGAAACTTTGTGTGGTGGTGTCCAAATACCTGTTCCAGAAATATATATATCTTGCATGTCTTTACCCCAATACATGTTATTTTATAGCTATATGGAAAAAATAGCATTAGATACAAATCCTAACTCAAACTTGCATTTTGAGCTTTATCAATCAAGAGGGGATTCAATCTTTGGATTGGTTCAAATATCTCATGGCATGGCTGAGCACAAAGGTAGATACCAAGAGTTTATAAATTTTTTGAATCTGCATGGTTTTCATGTAGTCATTCACGATCATCGTGGGCATGGCGAAAGAATATTTGAAAATAAAATTGGTTTTTTTGATCAAGAGGATGGATGGAATTTAGTTGTTAATGATTTACTTGACATACATTTAGATACAAACAAGAGATTCCCCAATATACCAAAAATTCTTTTAGGACATAGCATGGGTTCATGGATAGGTTTATCAGCGCTGCAACAAAAAAACCTTTTTGATGCTGCAATGCTTTCTGGGTCAAGTTACCCCAATCCTTCTGAGACTTTTATGCAGAAACTATTGCTTAAAATAGAAATGTTTAGACTTGGAAAGAATGGTTATAGCCGTTTGTTGCATAGAATAATTTTTGGTGGCTTTAATGGTAGATTCCAAAATACCAACACTCCAAATGACTGGCTATCTCAAGATGCAGAAAGGGTAGAGGATTATACAAACGATCCTTTGTGTGGTTTTGTTGTCACTAATCAACTATGGTCTGATCTTATTGAGGGCATTAAGTTAGTTTTTGATCAAAAAAATTTATCATTGATTAAAAAAAATATTCCTATTCTAGTTTTTTCTGGCTCTGATGATCCTGTGGGCGCGATGGGAAAAGGGACTACCAAATTACATAAATGTTTGATGGAAAATGAATGTAAATCAGAACTCTACCTCGTTGACGGAGCGAGACATGAAACACTTAATGAAACCAACAGAATCACAACCTATAATCATGTTTTAAAATTTTTAATTAATCATTTAAAAGGAGCTTGAATTGGATTTAGAAAACAAAGTATCTATAGTCACAGGAGCCGGCCAAGGCATTGGAGAGGGTATTGCCAAAGTTTTAGCTTCGCATGGATCAAAAATCATGATTGTAGATTTAAATAAACAATCAGCTGAGAGGGTAACCAAGGAAATAAATACATTATTCCCAAATTCTGCAGCAAGTTTTGAAGCAGATCTAACTGATACCAATGCTATCCAATCAATGATTGAAGCAACCTTATCTACATTTAATAAACTAGATTGTATTTGTAATAATGCAGCCTCATCAAAAGGCTTAGGGCCAGTTGAAAATTATTCACTTGAGGATGTGCAAGCGACACTTGATTTAACTTTCACATCATTATGGAAATGCCTACAAGTTGAGATCATGTCCTTAAAAGAACAATCAATTCCTGCGTCCATAGTTAATATTTCTTCTAATTCAGCTATCAGGGGTTATGCTTTTAATTCCATATATGCAGCAAGCAAAGCAGCTGTAAATAACCTTACTCAATCTGTTGCCAAGGAAGTTGCTAGAAATGGAATTAGAGTAAATGCTGTTTCACCAGGAACGATTAACACTCCTGGCGTAATAAAATATTTTGAGGCTGAGCCAAAAGCAAAAGAAATGCTTGAAAAATCTTCTCTGTTACGAAGAATTGGTGAGCCAGAAGAAATTGGTGAACTCGTATCATTCCTTTTATCAGACAGGGCCTCCTTTATAACAGGGCAGGTCATTTCTGTAGATGGCGGCTCATCCATCAATTAAATCATAATGATTAACAAATTGTTTGAATACCCAGCACTTGAACGTGTTGAAAAAAATGATGTTCGCTATTATCGAGATTCTAAAGAAAATCTTGTGCCATCTGTCACAACAATACTTTCAGCAACTGGAGATCATTCTGGGATAGATGCATGGAAGAGAAGGGTAGGCCCCAAAACAGCCAGAGAGGTTGTTGATGAGGCAACGACAATAGGAACAGCCGTTCATTTGGCTATTGAAAACTATCTAAATGGTCTTGATTGGGAACAATTTACTGAGGATAGACTGGGCTTGATGGCGCATCAGATTGCGAAGAGATTTATTGATGACTGTTTAGGAGATATTGAGGAAGTGTGGGGTCTTGAATCGGGTTTAGTTGTTGACGGTTTGTATGCTGGAACAGCAGATTGTATCGGTATTTTCAAAGGCAAGCCTACAATCATTGATTTTAAAACAGCAAAAAAAATAAAAAGGAAAGATTGGATAGAAGATTATTTTCTACAAGGTGCTGCTTATGCTAACGCGCATAATGTTATGTATGAAACTAAGATTGAATCTATTGCAATTTTAATGGTAGATCGCGATCTTTTATTCAAAGAGTTTCTTGTACAAAATAAAGAATTTGCAAGCTATACAGACAAGTGGAAACAACGGATTATAGGTTATTATAAAAAGCATGAAATTTTAGGGAGAGAATAAATGAATGGTTTAAAAGATAGGATAGTCATGATCACAGGTGCTAGCTCTGGTTTTGGTAAAGAAGCTGCAAAAATGTGCGTCGCATTAGGTGCAAAAGTAGTTTTAGGGGCTCGTAGAGAGGATAAATTAAAAGAGTTATGTGACGAACTTGGTACTGACTCTGCTACCTACAAAGCTACAGATGTTACTTCGAAAGAACAGATGCATGCACTGGCACAACATGGCATTGAAACCTTCGGGAGAATTGATTCTTTGGTTAACAATGCTGGAGTAATGCCTCTGTCTTTGCTTGAAAAAGGCAGAACAGATGAATGGGACCATATGATAGATGTAAACATTAAAGGTGTTTTATACGGAATTGATTCAGTATATTCGCATATGCTTGCTAGAGAGTCAGGCCAAATAATTAATATTTCCTCTGTGGCAGGCAAAAGAGTAATGCCAGGAAGCGCAGTTTACTCGGGAACAAAATATGCTGTTAGAGCTATCTCTGAAGGTTTGAGATTAGAATCTTCAGGAAAAATTCAAGTAACTTGTATCTATCCTGGGGCTTTTAAAACAGAGTTGGCATTTTCTATTAAAGATGAATCAATGCTCGAAGCATTAATGAATAGAGGGATTGGTAATATTGCTCAACCAGCCGAAAGAGTAGCTGAATCTATAATATATGCTCTGCAACTTGACCCTGGAGTCTCTGTCAATGAGATAGTCATAAGACCAACTGCACAAGAAGCGTAACAACTTTAATGTTGAGACTTTTTCTTCTTATAACAAGCATCAATGCTCCAGTATTATTGGGAGCTATTCAATGCATTGAAGCAGATTTGATTCTTCATGAAGGCAATATTTATACTGGAAATGCCGAAGATTCATTTTTTGGTTCCATCGCATCAAAAGACTCCAACATTACTTATGTTGGAAGCTCTTTATCAGATAATGATTTAGCTTGTTCTGGAGCAAAAGTTATAAATTTAAATGGTAGTTATGTGTTTCCAGGATTCGTAGATGCTCATGCTCATCTTAAGGGAATTGGCTATAGAGAACTAACCCTCAATTTACAAGGAATCTCCTCATTAAGTGAAACCTTGAAAGTTGTAGAAAGCTATTTATCAAAAAAGAATCCTGGAGAGTGGGTTATAGGTCGAGGTTGGATTGATAAAGTTTGGCCGGAAAAAAGATTCCCAACCAAGCAGGATCTAGATGTTTTTTCTCCAGATAACCCAATTGTTTTAGAAAGAGCCGATGGACATGCTGTTGTAGTAAACAGTTTAGTCTTAAAGTTAGCAAAAATAGATTCAAAGACTCAAGATCCACAAGGAGGCTTTATAGAAAAAGATCAAAATGGAGAGCCAACTGGTTTATTGGTTGATATGGCTATGAACTTAATCTCAGATCTTATACCTAAATTAACCAGAGCTAATGATAAAGAGGCATTCCTGCAAGGCATTCAAAGGAATGTAAGCCTAGGTTGGACTCAAATACACGTACCTGGAGGTACCTTTGAGGATATTTCAATTTTGCAGGAAATTAAATCTGAGAATGATTTACTGCAAAGAGTTTATTTTATGGTGAGCGATGGAGAACCCGCGGATCGTTTGATTGAAAATGGTCCAATCATTGATCCTGATCATTTTTTAACTGTTCGAGCTATAAAAATGTATGCTGACGGGGCTCTAGGTTCACGCGGCGCAGCACTATTGGAAAAGTATAGTGATTATGATGGTAAAGGCGTTTTTATTTTTCTTGCAGAAGACACAAAACCTAGGTTAGCTAAAGCCTTAAGCAAAGGTATACAGATTGGAACACATGCTATTGGAGATCATGGTAATAGAGTAGTTCTCGATTGGTATGAAGAAGCTTTCGATCAAGCTAAAAAAAGTAAGCAGTTTATAGATTCCCCTAGATGGAGAATCGAGCATTCACAAAATATTACGCCCATCGATCAAAAGCGTTTTGTTGAATTAAAAATTATTCCTTCGATGCAGCCATCGCATGCTATTGGTGATTTGCATTTTGCAGTCGAAAGGTTGGGGCTAGATAGAATTGATAATGCATATGCATGGAGAAATCTTATTGATCAAGGTTTAATTATTGCAGGCGGAACAGATGCACCAGTTGAGATTGGTGATCCAAGAATAGAGTTTTATGCTGCTGTCACTAGAAAAGATATTGATGGATATCATGCTGATGGATGGAATCTTGATCAGAGACTCACTCGGTTTGAGACTTTAAAGATGTTTACAATATGGCCTGCAATTGCCTCTTTTCAAGAGAATATTAAGGGAACGATAGAGGTTGGTAAACTGGCCGATTTTTCTATTTTTGACCAAGATTTGATGACTATTCCTGAAGCGAAGATTCTAGAATCAAGAAATGTATTAACGGTTGTTGGTGGTAAGGTGGTTTTTCAGGAATGAGACTATCTTTTATTTAAAATTAAATCTGCACATTTAGCTCCAATAACATTACAGGTTGCATTTGTATTGCCAGAAATGATGCTTGGGAATATAGATGCATCCGCTACCCTCAGCCCTGATATGCCTTTTACTTTCAATTGATCATCAACCACACATTCTTTGGTTTCTCCCATCTTACAAGTACCTATTGGATGATACACTGACAAAGATTCATTTCTAATAAATGCCTCAATATCAGCTTTATTAATGCACTTGATTCCTGGTTGTAGTTCCTTGGCTTCCAATTCTTTCATGGGAGCAGTTTTAAATATTTCTCGAGTCTTCTCAACACCTTCTATCATCCATTGCATGTCTTCATGATCCTCGAGGTAATTTGCAAAGATTTTTGGTGCATCAGAAGGATTGGAAGATGCAAGTTCAAGATGACCGCGACTTTTAGGTCTCAAATTGCAGACAGAAGCCGTGATCCCTGATGAGGGTTTCATAGCACCATTTTTGTTATATTTTCCAGCTCCAGGAGCAAAATGAATTTGTGCATTAGGAGTTTTTACCTTGTCATTTGTTTTAAAAAATACCCCAATATCTGAGGCAGGATAAGTCATTAACCCTTTATGTTGTGCAAAGAATTCAAATAAGTTTTTGATCATTCCAAGTGGCTTCATAAGCTCGCTAAAGGTTTTTAATTTACCAATTTTGTAACTGATATTAACCGTAAGATGATCTTGTAAATTTTGCCCAACACCAGGCAAATCTTGAACTACTGATATATTGTGATTGAGAAGGCTCTCCTTGGGTCCTATACCTGATAGCATAAGTATTTGGGGAGTGTTTATGCTTCCTCCGCACAGAACTATTTCAGAGGTGCATCCAATGATATTGATTCCATTTTTATTTTTAATTTTCACACCAATGGCTTTTTTATTTGATGTAATAATCTTCTCAACTAAAGTATTAGTTAATAAATTTAGATTGGGTCGATCTAATACTGGTTTTAAAAAAGCATCAGATGCGCTGAATCTCTGCCCATTTTTGATATTAACTTGATACCGACCATAACCTTCTTGATCCTCTCCATTGAAATCATTATTATTTGTGAGCCCATATTTTTTACAAGCATTTAAAAAAGACCTAGATGC
>Ga0213863_10002965_pt1 | contig 11823 bp, 7 predicted proteins | sample PICome_8_FD_160128 | JGI IMG/M metagenome (GOLD analysis project Ga0213863, IMG submission 160128) | Coastal seawater microbial communities near Pivers Island, North Carolina, United States - PICO497 | ecosystem: Environmental > Aquatic > Marine > Coastal | place: USA: North Carolina | collected... | reverse complement strand
TACGTTAGTTACTCTAGCCTGTTGTTCGTTATTAAGATTAGCTACATCTAACTGTAGTGACATTTGAGCATTAAGAACTTCTGCCTGTTGTCTATTGTTTAGGTTAAGTTCTTGCATACGTCTATACGTTTCTGCATCAGCAGCAGCTATAGGTGTAGAAGCTTCCATAGCAGCCTGTACGATAGCAGCCCCTGCCATACTAGATGCACCCATTCCTCTAGCAGCCAATCTTTGTTCTGCTGTTCTTATAGCACCTGCTGCAAATGCTGGTATCTCTCCACCATCAAACTGAGCCATCAAGCTTTCTAATTGACCTTGTACAGTAGCATCTTTACTTACAATACCTTTTTGTGCATTAACTTTATCGCTTAGTTCTTTCTGTTGTGCAGCTTCTATATTTTCTTTAGCTACTAAATTATATCTTTCTTGTGCAGTAAAATCACCTACATCAGTCTTAACTGCATCTCTAGCAGTATCTATTGCTGCTGTTTTTGCATCAATATCAAACCTAGTAGGATCTATTGTATAATCTTTTGCATCTAAAAACTCATCTTCTTTAGCTTTTAATCTTTGTAACTCTAACTCCGTACCACCTTCTTTAGGTTGTTCTCTACCTTCAATTGCACCAAAAGCATCGAAGTGCGCTTTACCTGAAGGTATTGTACCTGCTCTTACTGCTGCTGCAACATCTGGGTTATCTTTAAGATACTGTTCTTCATCAAACGTACCTTTAATTAAACTAGGTGCATCTCTTTGTTCTTCTTCTCTACCTAATGCAGTCTGTCTACCAAAAGGATCTGCAAAGTTTGTTCTAGAACCTACAGCAGTTTTAAACCTATCGTAGTTTTCCCCACCTTCTAATCCACTAAATATACCTTGATAACCTGTTGCTCTACCCACATCTCTACTTTTTAATCCTGCCAGCATACGATCTCTTACATCTTGTGGTAAATTAGGATCATTTGGATTAGCTGTTAATGCTTGATAATCTAAAGCGTTTAAATTTTGTAATGCTGGTGATACACCGCTTCTTCCTTCTGTTTTACCATGATCAAGATAATGTTGAATACCTGCACCAGGAACACCACCTACTGCTTGAGCAACATCTGGGTTTGCATCTAAATACTGCTTCTCAAAGGCAGAAAGGTCTACCTGAAGATCCTGACGTATTTGCCCTGTATTAGGATCTATATAGTTACTTATATCGGGAGTTTGTTCTGCCATGATATCCTACCTTATACTGGTGTTCTATTCATCAATCCCTGAGAAGTTCTAAATAAGTTTTGAATAAATACATCTCTAGGGTCTTGAGATTGTGGCCCTAATGGACCTACAGCTTGTTGCCGTGCGGCTGGGGTAGCTAAGTTTCTACCTGCTGTCTGTGCAAAAGACTGTGCCTGTTGTTGTACAGGATTAGCTGGTTGTGCAGATCGTGCCTGTCTAGCAGCTAATGCTTCAGCTTGTCTTTGTTGTGTAAGCATTTCTGCTGCACGATTAGACGCTATACCTACACCACCTATTTGTCTTTCTAGTTCTGATTGACCTGCTCTTTGTGTACCTTGTATGTCACCTCTAGCAGTCTCTGCTTGTCTTTGATATGCTTCTGCTGCTGTACGAAAGGATGCTAAGTCACTACCTAGTCCACCTAACTCACCAGTTAAATTCTTACCTATTTGTTGTTGACCAGATAATAATCCAGCCTGTCCTGCGAATAATCCTGTAGGTGCTGTAGGAGTTACACCATCTGCTTCTACTCCTGCTGCCTGACCTACAGCTTGTTGTAATCCTGTTACTCCACCACCGATTGCAGCTTGATTTGCAGTTATTGTGCCTTGATTACCTAATATGTTAGCTTGTCCACCATATAATCCAGTAGCTTCTTGTGATGCTGTACCTGCCTGACCAATGTTAGACATAATACCTTGTTGTCCTGCAAACAATCCTGTAGGTGCTACAGCTTCACTATCTGTTGTTCCTGGTATTGCTGCTTGACCTATTCTAGATTCTATGTTACCTAAAGGTTGAAACAATCCTGTAGCAGCTTGAGTATCAGTAGCTCTCTGTCCTACTTGAGCCTGTAACCCTTCTAATGGTCTATATAGTCCTGTAGCAGGTGTATCTACACCAGTAGTTCCTGTACCAATAGCACTCATAATACCAGAAGTGTCTTGAGCATCTTGAAAAGCTTTAATCATTTCTGCTTGAGTTGGACCTTGATAAGTTACAGATGATCCACCACCGCCTCTAGGTATATTAGATATTAGCTCTGCGGTTGCGGCTTGACCAGCATCATATGCTTCTTGAGTAACTCCTGGTGGAGGAGGTGGAGTTACTGGAACATCTATTTGATAATCTCTTTTTTCACCTTGAGCTATTGCGTGATCAATATGCAATCCTAGAAAGTTACTTTCTCCACCAAGGGATGCAACGTGTGCCTGACCGTCATCTGTAGCCATATAAGTTACTAGATCTGGATTTCTATCTTTATAATTTTTTGCTTGATCAACTGTTAAATTAGCCATCTTACTTTCCTCTCTCTAATACTTTATCTAACTTATCCTCTAACCTATGTAGAGCTTCTGATACCATTTTCATATCTTCTCTTAGCTCTTGCTTAGTAGAGTAATCTTCTCTAGTCCTATTTAGAAGTATATCTATTCGTTTAACCTCTGCCATGAGATTCCTGAACATCCAAATGGCTGGGCCAATAACCAGCGTTAGTACTACGTTCCAAAAAATTACTGGCGATATTTCTTCCATTAGTCATTAACCTTTCACTATTATTTCTGTTGCAGATATTGCAGTTCCAGCTACTACACTAGGATCATCTGCTGTAGTTCCTAATGTGCCGTCAGTCTGTACATAGTATGTCTGACCTGCTGTTAGACCTGATTGATCTTTGTTTACTGTACCAACTACATCTATTGTAGCTTCTGCTGTATCAGCGTATGTACCACCTGATGCTATGCCTATATAGTTTTCTGCGGTGAGGTTTGTTGGAATAGCTGGAGCAAAAACTCTAGCTGATCCATAGCTACTATTACCATCATCGTGATACGCAATAAGTATTCTATTAGTAGAACTATCAAATACTGCTTGATTATATGTTGTTTGTGTGTTGCCATCAAAAGTAACAGCAGTATTATAACTCACACTAGTACTACTTATTGTTCCTACTATTACCATTCCTCTAACTATGCCACTACCAACAAGGCTATAATCTGTAAAAACAAGAACAACTTTGTTATTATTACTATCAAATGTTGCATCATTGAAAATTACTTGTGCGCTATTAAAAATAACAGGAGATCCAAAACTTATTGAAGTACCAGAAACAGTTCCAATTATTGATGTACCGTAATTACTATTTCCTGCATCTCGATACCCAATAAATACTTTGTTATTACTAGTGTCAAAGGTAGCAGTTATAGTATCTGTACTAGCACTTTCAAATACAACAGGAGTACCAAAACCATCAAACTCTGTATTATTTACTATTCCAACTACTGCTGTACCATGATTTGAATTACCTCCATCTGAATACACAACTACAACCCTGTTATTACTTGAGTCAAAAGTTATCGCAGTTTCACTAGAATTAGCAGTTTCGTAAACAGCAGAAGATCCAAAACTTATAGATGTTCCTGACACTGTGCCTATTATAGCAGTGCCGTAGTTAGAGTTACCCTCATCTCGATATGCAATTACTACTCTATTTTCACCGCTATCAAACGTAATTGCTGGATCACTGATGACAGCATTTTCAAACTCAGTAGCAGAACCGAAACTAATACTAGTACCAGATACCGTACCAACTATTGCATATCCATGACCCGAATCACCACCATTGTTATATGCTATAACAACTTTATTATTACTTGAGTCAAAAGTTATTTTTCCTTGGTTTGTGGCTGCACTATTAAATACCACTGGTGATCCATAGGTAACAGAATTATCAGAAGAATCTATTGTTGCTACAATAGCTGTACCGTAATTGCTATTACCATTATCTTGATATGAAATAACTATTTTATTATTGCTGCTGTCAAACGTAGCATTTATCCAATTAGCTTCAGCACTTTCAAATACAGCTTCTGATCCTATCGTTTGTGCAGATCCACTAATCTGCGTAACAGTACCAGTACTATTCACAATTACAGGCTTACCATTTGTAATTGCACCAGATGCAACAGCTTTATATTTACCTGCTTGTTTAGGGGGAACGTATGCTACCATGTCCTACCCTTTCACAATCAATGTAGAACCAGCTACTGCTGTTCCTGCTGTTACTGATGGATCATCTGCTGTCTCACTTAATGTGCCATCTGTTTGTACATAATATGTTTGTCCTATAGTAAGAGAAGTATCAACCGATAAAACCACTGCTGTGCCATGATCTGAATTACCTGCATCTTGAAAAGCGGTAACAGCTTTATTGTTAGATGAATCATATGCTATGCTTATTTCATCTGCTCTTGCACTTTCAAATACAACAGGAGATGTGAAACTTACACTTGTACCTGATATAGAAGCTGTAACAGCAGTGCCATAGAAAGAATTACCGTCATCTCTATATGCTATCACAACTAGATTATTGCTACTATCAAAGGCAGAAGAAATGTCTGTTGTACCAGCATTTTCAAATTCAGCAGCAGAACCGAAACTGATACTAGTGCCAGATACCGTACCAACTATAGCGTAGCCATGTTCTGAGTCTCCAACATTTACATAGCTAATTAACATTTTTTCTGCATTTGAATCAAAAACTATACTTTTACCTAAGTTGTTTTTTGATCCTGTTGATGTATCAAATACCGTTTCAGAACCGAAACTAATAGAAGTACCAGATACAGTTCCTACTATGGCAGTTCCTTGATTAGAGTTACCTGCATCTGTGTATGCAATTACAACTTTGTTGTTTGTGCTATCAAATGCGGCTCTAATGTTAAGTGTATCACCAGCATTAAACACAGTAGCTGATCCAAATGAGATGCTTGTACCCGATACAGTGCCAACTATAGCAGTTCCATGCTCTGAGTTAGCCTGATCTTCATACGCAATAACAACTTTATTATTACTGCTATCAAAAGCTATTGCTGTAGAAAAAGTTTGTGCGCTTTCAAATACAACAGGTGTTCCAAAACTAATACTTGTTCCAGATACGGTTCCTACTACAGCAGTTCCGTACTGGCTATTTCCCTCATCCTCATATGCAATAACAACCTTATTTGCGTTTGAGTCAAAGACGATTGAGTTTTCATTTAAAAAGCCTACTGCAGCACTTTCAAAAACTGTTGGACTACCAAAACTTATATCTGTTCCTGATACTGTGCCTACAATAGCAGTTCCATGTTCTGAGTTACCTTCATCTCTATACGCAATAACTATTTTGTTGTTAGAACTGTCAAAAGTTGAACCGATTTTTGCAGTAGTAGCAGACTCAAATACAGCAGCAGTTCCACCACTTAATGTTGCTGAAAGACTAGGCATATTATCAGCAATAGCACCTTTAGTATTTATCGTAACAGGTTGCCCAGTTGCTACTGTATCTTGTGCAAAGCCTATGAAGTTTTCTGAGGTGAGGTTTATGCCAGTACCCAAAGTTAAAACGTGTGCAGTTCCTTTACCACCATTATTACCATCATAGTATGCAACCACTAATTTATTATTAGAACTATCAAAAACTACAGTAGAATAAGCACCTGATGTATCTGTATCTATAACAAAATCTGCTCCAAAAGTAATTGTGTTACCACTTACAGTTCCTGCTACTACACTAAACCCACCGTTAGAGTTTGCTATAACTATTTTATCGTTACTAGGATCATAGGCAATACCTACATAAGATGCAGCATTTCCTGATGCTGGAGTATCAAAATTGTTAGCATCTCCAAAACTTATAGATGTACCTGATACAGTACCTACCCTTGCTTCTCCTACATTTGAACTACCTGAATTTGCATAGGCAACTATTGTCTTTTGTTGATCAGGGTCATAGGCGTTTACCATATAGTTTGCAACTGCTGAAGAGGTAAAAGTTGTTGCACTTCCAAAACTTATACCTGTACCCGAAACTGTACCAACTATAGCAGTTCCATAATTACTATTACCTGCATCAGTATATGTTATGACAACTTTGTTATTTGTACTATCAAAAGACAATGACATATTAGCTGTAGTTGCACTTTCAAATACTACAGCAGTTCCAAATGAAATATCAGTTCCGCTTATCGTTCCTACAACAGCAGTTCCATAGTTACTACTACTAGCAGCTCTGTACGCAAAAACTATTTTATTTGAGTTAGAATCAAAAGTAGCACTTGCTAGAAATAGTGTTGGTTCAGCATGAAACTGTGCTTCAGTTCCAAAACTTATATCTGTACCAGATACTGTTCCTACGATAGCCTTACCCACACCAGCTTTATTATAGAATATCGCAACTTTATTTGCGTTTGAATCGAATACAATACTTGATGGTTGTGTAGAGTTAGTAGCAGAAAATGTAACAGTAGTTCCAAATGTAATAGATGTACCCGATACGGTTCCGACAGCTGCTTGACCATGATTATTACTGCTTTCTGACCATGCAACAACAACTTTATTACTGTTGCTATCAAAAGCCATTATTATATAGTTTGTATAGTTTGTATTAAATATGGTTGCTGACCCTACACTATCAGGATTAGGAACACCCACAGTACCGTCAGTATTAACAACTACAGGCAGTCCACCAGTAATAGCACCTGATGCTGTACCTTGTGTCTGCCTAGATAGTTGTGGGTTATTACCAACGATACGCATAGTAATCCTTATTCTGCGCTAGGATCTACCCAATCGGAATTGTTAGTCCAATTGGTTCCATCAAAAAAGTGTTTGTTACCTGACCAACCATCAGGTGCAGTTACATCCTCATGCATTGTTGCATTGCTACTGTTAAGATCAGCTATATAAAAATCTACTGGATCACTACCAACAGTGATCATGTCAGATCCCATAGTCACTGGTTTATCATCAGCGAATACATATTTACTTAGGTTTGTTGAGTTCTCTACTATTGTCTTAGCCATGTGTGTTTATCCTTTCACAATTATATCACTAGCACCTATTGCAGTTCCTGCGATTACTGATGGATCATCAGCGCTAGTACCTAATGTTCCATCTGTTTGTACAAAGTATTGTTGTCCTATAGTGAGATCTTCTGGTGTTCCAGCAGGTGTTAAAACTATTGCAGTACCGTACTGAGAATTACCTGCATCCTCATAACAGATAACAGACCTTTTAGAATTTGAATCAAAATTAATTGTAGAATATAAAATTTCACCTGCATTAAATACAGCAGGGGTTCCGAATGAAATAGATGTACCACTAACTGTGCCAATTACAAATGTTCCGTACTCACTATTACCAATATCTTCATAGGCTATGATGACTTTGTTAATATTACTATCAAAAGTTATTGATGTATAATTTACAGAAGCACTTTCGTACACAACAGCAGTTCCAAAAGATATACTAGTTCCGCTAACCGTTCCCACAATAGCTGTACCATAGTTAGAGTTTCCTTTGTCTTGATAAGAAATAACTACCTTATTACTATTGCTATCAAATGTAATTGAGTTCCAATCTGACTCTGCGCTTTCGTATACAACGGCAGTTCCAAATGAGATACTCGTTCCTGAAACGGTTCCCACAATAGCTGTACCGTAGTCACTGTTTCCAACATCTCTATATGCGATAACAACTTTATTATTACTGCTATCAAAAGTTGCACCCATATGAATTGAAAATGCACTTTCAAAAACTACTGGTGTTCCAAATGAGATACTTGTTCCGCTAACCGTTCCAACAACAGCCGTACCATAATTGCTGTTACCTTGGTCAACGTAGCAAATTACAACTTTATTAGAGTTGCTATCGAAAGTAATTCCATTTGTAGATGATGAATTGGTACTTGCACTTTCATATACTGTTGGAGATCCAAAGGAGATACTATTGTCTGAAGTATCTATCGTTCCTACAATGGCAGTGCCGTAATGTGAATTATCTGCGTCTGTATATGATACAACAATTTTATTACTGTTAGAATCATGTATTACATCATTATTAGTTATCGCAACATTACTATTATAATGTACAGGTGTGCCAAAACTAATGCTATTATCAGAGGCATTTACTGTTCCTACAGCAATCGTTCCATCGTTGGAACTTCCTACATCTGAATAAGATACAACAATTCTATTATTAGTGCTGTCGTATGTTGATGAAACGTGATTTACTTCAGCAGACTCAAATTGTACTTCAGTACCTAGAGTACTAGAAGCAGATGCAACTTGCGGTATATTCCTAGCAATTGATCCAGTAGTTTTTACAGTAGCTTTTTGTCCATCTGCATATGCTGCGTGTGCAAAGCCTATGAAGTTTTCGGTTGTTAAGGTTGTTGGTTGAGCATTTTGTAATACTCTAACAGTGCCATCATCCCCATCACCTTGATCTCTATAACCAATAAGCACTTTTTCTGAAGTGCTGTCATACTCTATGCCTATCCACTCTGTAGCAGCGTTAAACTCAGTTACACCAGAAAAAGAAACATCTGTTCCTGATATTGTACCAACATTAAACTTACCTTTATTAGAATCACCTTGATCTCTAAATGCTACAACAGCTTTATTTGTAGCAGTATCAATTACAACTTGACTATAATTTGCTGCACCTGTTTCATAAACAGCTACTGTACCAAAACTGATAGATGTTCCTGATACTGTAGCAACAGTTGCTTCTCCTCTGTTACTTTGACTTCCATTAGCAGAAACAAATAAAAACTTCCCACTATCGCTATCGTATGCAATATCAGGATAAAGCTGACCACCATTCATCCAACCTGCTCTTGTACCAAAACTGATAGATGTTCCTGATACTGTACCAACTATACCTAAACCAGTAGCAGAACCTCCACCAACATAGATTGTGGTTGTCGTATCATAGTTAATAACTACTTTACCATTTGCAGTATCAAACCCTACTGATTGCCAATATGTTGCAGAACTTGAGTAAACAACAGGGGTTCCAAAACTTATACTTGTACCACTTACTGTGCCAACTACAGCAGTTCCATAGTTACTATTTCCTAGATCACAATATACAATTACAACTTTGTTATTAGTGCTGTCAAATGTTGCAGACATATAAGCTGCATGAGCAGATTCAAATGTAACAGCAGATCCAAAACTAATGTCAGTTCCACTTACTGTACCCACCACAGCTTTTCCATAATTACTATCGTCTGTATCTCTATACGCAATAACTACTTTGTTAGAGTTAGAGTCAAAAGTAGCTGCAATAAACTCTGTGTTACCTTGCTCAAACTCGACAGCAGTGCCATAAGATATATCAGTTCCTGATATTGTGCCTACACGAGCCGTACCTTTTGCATCATCATCTCTATAAATAACAACATTTTTACCACTATCGCTGTCATGTACTATATTGATATAGTTTGCAGCACCAGTAGTAAACTCTGATTCAGAACCTAATGCTTGTGTAACAGCATCAGTAACACCACTAACAGTACCAGTAGAATTTACGATAACAGGTTCACCATCTGTTATTGCACCACTAGCAATAGCTCGTACTTCAGCATCTAAAGCTATGTCACCTACAAGTCTCATTTAAGTTCCTATGAAAGTTCTTCGTATGTAACTGTGTACGTTAAATCGTTAGCTGCACTTGCAGTAACACCAAGAGACTTATCTTCTTCTAAGTATAATCCTTGGTTCTTATCTATAATAACTACGAATGAATCTGCTGGTACTGCTATAGTAGAAGCTATAACTACTGCTGTTCCTGCTAGATCGTCATTTGGATATATTGCAACAGTAATTGTAGCTGAGTTTGTACCATCTACGTTAGAGATAATGAGGCTGTTTATTTTCATTACCTTACCAGATGATGCAGGATTATTTACAGCATTAACTGCTGAAGTTCCTGTTAATAATGCAGTTGCTGTCTTTGCAGTAATGGTTGCTACATTGACAATATTAGGTGCTGACATATTTTATCTCCTTTTAGCCAAATACCATTGCCATTGCAATAGCCTTACCTGTTGATGCTCTAGCGTCTAATTGGGTTTGTATATTACTTGTTACACCATCTAAGTAATCATACTCTGTGTTAGTAACACCAGTATCGTATAATGATTTAAGATAGTTTAGTTCAGTTACAGATCCATTGTATCCTGTTAATTTATTTAGTTCTGTACCTGAAGCTGTAACTGCTGTACCTGCATAGTTTAAGTTACCTGCTGCTATATTTACTTCACCAGTTCCTTTTGGTGTAATGTCTATGTCGATGTTAGAATCATCTCCCATAGCTCCAACAACTACAGATCCACTTGATGCTGAGTTAGTTACCTCTAAAGCATTTACAGCAGAACTAGCTGTTTGAAATACTAATGCCTCATTACCGTTTGCATCAGCAATAAAACCACCATCGACTATCTTAGGTGCAGTTAATGTTTTGTTTGTAAGTGTCTTAGTAGTACCAGCAAAATAAGTATCAAATGTATCTACAGATGTTTGTCTCATTGTACCTGCATCGTTAGTTACAATACCGTCACCACCTGCAACTGCTGTAGTACCTACTGAAGTATCTCCATCAGATGTAGTATTTATTTCTGCACCTGTTGCTGAAACACCTTCTACGTTTTTGTTTGCATCTACATATGCTTTGATGCTTTGTTGTGTAGCTAGTTTAGTTGCACTGTTAGAAGACATATTATCTTCATCAGCTATGTCTGTAATTGTTACTGTACCATCTGTAAGTGATCCAAAAGATACTGTACCTGTTGTTGTGATATTAGATGAACCATTATCTATTGCACCAAATCCAGAGCTTATACTACCACCATTCAATGCACCAGTAGAAACCAAGTTAGGCATTGCAGTTATTTCATCATCAAAGTATGCGGCTAAGTCTGTAACTGCTACCTGCTTCATAGTTCCAGCATCATTGACAACTACTCTATCTGCATCTGCTATTGTAGTACTTGAAGCTGTTGTATCACCATCCATGATGTTTAGTTCAGTAGCAGTAACTGTAGCACCATCAAGTATATTTAACTCAGCAGCGGTAGATGTAACACCATCTAATATGTTTAGTTCTTCTGGTGTAGATGTAATCTGTGTTGTACTTACTGCTGCTAATACAGGTATTGTACCAGATTGATTAGGTAGATTAATTGTACGATCAGCAGTAGGATCTATTATAGTAAGTGTAGTTTCATGTTCATCAGCAGTAGCACCTTCAAACACGATTGCATTCTCTGCATTCATTGTAACAGTATCTACAATTGTCTGTGTACCAGTGACTGTAAGATTACCTGCAACAGTTAAGTTATCACCTATAGTTACTTCAGATGTACCGTGTCCTATTGTTACAGCAGTACCAGATACGCCAGTACCGATAGATACAGACTCACTGCTGTTAGCTGTATCAACAATAAGATATGCATCTGATCCCTGTTTAATTGTAAATGCAGTAGCTGAGTTATCTGTTACAGCTACATTAATATCTGTATCATCAGCAGAGATAGAGTCAACAGCAATATCACCTACGTTAGTTATGTTACCATCACCTACACTAATTGCAGTAGCACTAAGAGTTCCAGCTAGTGCAGTGTTAGCTCCAGTAAATGTAGCAGCAGTAGTAGAACCAGATTTAATTATTAAGTTACCTGAGTTGTTTGTTAATGCACCATACTGTGTGCCATCATCTTTTAGTAATACATCAGCACCATCTGCATCTAGTATAATATCTCCAGCAGCATCT
>Ga0213863_10002962_pt1 | contig 11825 bp, 9 predicted proteins | sample PICome_8_FD_160128 | JGI IMG/M metagenome (GOLD analysis project Ga0213863, IMG submission 160128) | Coastal seawater microbial communities near Pivers Island, North Carolina, United States - PICO497 | ecosystem: Environmental > Aquatic > Marine > Coastal | place: USA: North Carolina | collected... | reverse complement strand
CAGTACCCCTCCTAAAATTACAGGGGTAGTTGCATCTCCTACAAAGCCATTATATCGTGTACTACGGGCGTCTAATTTACCATTTATGTACATTGAAAATTCATTGCCACTTCTGACTAATGCAATATGATACCATTTGTCAACTTCAAAGACGGTTACACCTGTTAACATAGGTGTACTTGAATTAGCCGCATAATCAGCGTACGTAAAAAATGTTGGAACATTACTATCAAAGGTTGTGTATAATACCCATTTATATCCATTCCAAGCTGTATCTTCAGTTTGAATCAAATATCTTCTATCAACATCATTTGTAGCCTTTGATTCATGATAATAATAGCACTCTACAGTAAAATCGTCTTGACCAAAATTAAAGTCTTCGTTTGGACCTAATGAAAGATATTTATTAGACCCATCTGGAAAATGATAACTCCAATTATCCAGATAAGGATTGAATGCAGTTTGAATTGGTGTACCTACTGGTGTAATTGTTCGTGCATTAGTAGAGCGATCAATAAATGTACTATTATTTAATCCATCAGTACTTGAAGTTCCTATACTTAATAGTGTTTCCCTCCATAGAGGAGACAAGAAAGATAAAATAAAACTACTAACACTCGTTTCAGTATTATTACCATCAGTAACACTGAAAGTAAGACTTAGCGTTCCAATATCAGCTTGATCTGTACTTGGCGTGATAGTAAAAACGTTGTCTGCTTGAGTTAGTGTACCAACCTGAGAATCGCCAGATGTAGTTGCAGACCAAGTAAGCGGTAATCCTTCTGGATCTGTTGACACCAATGTAACAACCGTTGGTGTTCCGTCTGCAGCCAATACATAATTAGCTAGATTACCACTAATAGCTGTAGGAGCCTGATTGACTATTGCAATGTTAAACCAAGCAGATCCATTATACACATAGAGTTTATTTGTTCCCGTGACCAGAGCAAGAGCGCCTAAAGATGGATTCTCAGGCAAAGCATTAACATCAGCATAGCCTTCCACCCCTCCTGTTCCACCTAATTCGATTCCAGCTGCAGTGGTCGATGCTGAAATTAATGTACTTTTAAAATTTGAAAAGCTAGCCATGTTTTTTCCTTATGATTCCTTACCTTGAGTACGGCTTGGTGGTGTAAAGTCTGTTGTGTACTTAGCTACACCTTTAAGTAACTGGAAGTTTTCGATGTAACCCTGAAATGCTCTTTCATTAGAGTTTTGAAAGCCAGATGCTCCTAAATCCATAGTCGCAGTAGAGGAAGCTGATCGTATACCATAATATGTACCAGTAGCATCTTGAATACCGTCTACAAATGTTTTTAATCCCCCTGCTCCATCAGAGCACACGGCAACGTGATGCCATGTATTTAAATTAATAGTGTTACTACCGGGGGTCCAATTTCTCTGGGAACCATCATTATGATAAAATACAATTTTATTATTAACATCTACTCCGAAAACAAGATATGATGGTTCGATCGCAAAAATAGCTGCATTATGCCATTGGAATGTTGGGTACGCATTATTTTGTTCGAGATTTATCCAGGCCTCAATGGTAAATATTTCAGTTGCCGCTGCAGAGAAATACTCACCAAATAGTTTATTAGATCTTATATAATCCGTTTGAGCAACACCACCAAAATATATTGCAGTATCAGCATACTTAGTTTGAGTAGTGGATGTAGCAACGTTACCGTTCAGTGTCAAAGAATTATTCCCAGTTTTATCAAAGATACCTGCGTTGTCAAATGGGAGGTAAATGTCTGCATTAGTATTACCGACTGGTGATGTAGGTGGAGTAAAGCTTGAAGTATAGAGAGCAGTACCTTTTATAAGTCTAAAATCAGAAAGATATCCCTTTAGCTCACCTTGATCTGCAAATAAATGTAAAGATCCTATTCTAAACGATTGAGTACCGCTCGCATTATCAACATTGAAACCATCTACTCTTTCTAAGTCGCCATTAATAAACTGTCGGACAATACCTTGTGAATCCCTTGTTACAGCATAGTGTGTCCAAGCATCAGTTGGAGCAGATGTTGTAACAGGATAAGAAGTTGTTTTATTGTAAAATCCTAAAATTCCACTATTATCCATATTAATCCGGTATCCATTATATGCAGCATTCCACTTTGATATTATGGATTTTCCTTCAGTATCTGCCCTTCTATTCACCCAAAACTCTATTGTAAATTGCTCTCCACTTAAATGGTATTCGTTAGTTGGATCCGCTATATCCATATAACTACCACCATTTAAATAAACAGACCCTTTGTTCTCATCAGCCGCATATTCTGATTCTTGACCGAATGGGTTGAAGGCTGAAATTGCTGGATCACCATTGACTGTGATTGCATGAGCATTGGTTGAGTTGTCAATAAAACGATTCGACTGGCAAGTTAATAACGATGTACCTGGAACTGCAGTGAGTTTTCCTGTTGGTGGTGTGAATGCTGATGTGTAGACTGCTGTTCCTTTAATAATTCGAGCGTCAGCTATATAACCATTAAACTCTCTGTCAGTAGAATACCAACCACGACCTACACTGAATATATTGCCTCCACTATTCATAGTATAACTTACAGTTGCTGTATCTACTGACTGTCCGTTTATAAACATTATTTGGTTTGATCCATTTCTAATCACAGCAACGTGGTACCAAGTATGTAAAGATAGAGTAGGTGATTCAAGTACAGGAGCATTGATACCTGCCTCATAAACAAAATATTTTAATGTAGGGGTAACTGAAAACTCTAATGAATAAAAATTATTAGTAGTACTACCCACCGTTCCTTTACTAAAGATAGCATCACCATTACCAGGAGTAGCAGTAAGATAAATCCATGCTTCTAATGTGTAATCACTAGATCCTAATTCTAATGAAGCATCAATCGAGGTAGTTAAATAATCCCCAGTCCCATCAAACTGCACACTCCAATTATCCAGATAAGGATGGAACGCTGTTTGAACTGGAGTTCCAGTTAGAGTAAGTGTGTGTGCATTAGTGGATCGATCTATGAACGTAGAGTTATTTAATCCATTAGTAGACGATGTACCAATACTTAATACTGTATCATCCCAATAAGGACTTGTGAAAGCTAGTGTGAAGGTGCTAATAGTAGTCTCTGCATTATTACCATCTGTGACACTAAAGGTAACACTTAGTGTTCCAATGTCAGATTCGCTTGTACTTGGCGTAATAGTAAAGACATTATCTGTATTGGCTACTGTACCCACTTGAGTATCGCCAGATGTAGTGGCTGACCAAGTCAATGGGAATCCGTCTGGATCAGTTGATACTAGAGTAACTACTGTTGGAGTACCGTCAGAGGCTAATGCATAACTAGCCTCGTTGCCTGTAATAGCCGTTGGAGCTTGGTTAGCAATTGCTATGTTAAACCAGGCTGATCCATTATAAACATATAAAGTATTTGTGCTTGTTACCAGTGCCAGGTCACCCAAAGACGGGTTAGCTGGTAATGCGTTAGTATCAGCATAACCTTCTACACCGCCAACGTCTATGTCTGCAGCTAGGGAAGACGCTTGTAGTTTGCCGCTATTATTGACTGTACTAGCTAGCTTTGCAAACAGTCTATTTTTTCTTGACATTTTTTGTTTCCTTAAGAGAATTAAATCATATTCCTAAATTATAAGCCATTCTGGTAGCTCTCAGAAAGTTCAGCACTTGGCATCGCCGGAATCATTGTTGGATTTCCATCATATTTAAGTCCTTCAGAAACTTGTAATGACTCTATAACACCGGGTCCAGGCCCAATTGTTGTATTTCCAGATCCTGCTTGTACTAAAGTAAACGCCGAACTATAAACAGCCCCACCTCTTACTCCGTTCAGATATCCAAAGCCAACTGATCTATCATTTGCATCTGCAGCAGTAATTTGAACAACGACATGGTTCCATTGTCCAGTTGGAACTATTAACTGGCCAGCAAAATCCCAATCATAATTATTGGCATTAATCCGCATTTCACCATCTGTAGCTATATACCATCTTGCTTGATATGTTGTTCCATCGTGATTACTTGCGATTTGGAATTCTGAACTTCTGTTATTGACCCAAACCCATGCTTCATATGTTACAGAAGAACCATAATCTTTTTGTAAGAAACTTCCGGCAGTAGTAACATTATATGTGGAACTTACCTCTAGACTATGGCTTGCAAATTTAGTTCGATTATCACTTGGACCCCCATTGCTACCATTTAGTGTGAACGTGTATGTTCCTGTTACGTCAGTAATACTATTACTATCTACTTTCATTAACGACCTGACGTTTGGCCAATATGCACTTGCAAACGATAATGTAAAGCTACTAGTACTCGATTCAGTATTATTACCATCAGTAACGCTAAAGGTAACACTTAAAGTACCTGCATTAGCTGTATCAGTGCTTGGCGTGATAGTAAATATACTACCTGTATTAGTAACAGTAGCTGCCCCTGTGTCGCCTGAAGTAGTAGCTGACCAATCTAAAGGTATTCCTTCAGGATCTGTTGATACTAATGTTACTACGGTAGGGGTACCATCTGAAGATAACTCGTAGCTAGCTTGGTTACCAGCAATGGCTGTAGGCGCCTGGTTTGTCATGGCAATATTGAACCAGGCAGATCCGTTATAAAGATACAGAGAGTTGGTGCCTGTAACAAGTGCAAGATCACCTAAAGTAGCACTAGTTGGCATTGCGTTAGTGTCAGCGTACTCCTTTACAGATAAGCCTAAAGATACATCTTCTGATGAATCAAAAGCATTAGATTCAACTCTACCATCGTCATTTATTAAATTGACTAGTTTTGCAAAAAGTCTATTTTTTCTAGGCATCTAGTTTTCCTCTCTATCTTGAGATTTATCTCGATATGCTTTTTTGACATCCATCTTTGTTTTTCTCTCAACACCCTTAATCATTGAAGGTTGTTTTACTATCTTACGAAGACGTGCTAAAATTTCTGCAGAAGATCTACCAGACATAAAGGTTGGTGGAAGGCCTTCAACATCCACTTTAAATTGAGCTTCCTCTTTAATCTTTCCATCAGGAAGCTTTCTCCCTTTTGCTCTATTTTTAAATGTATTACTTACAGCATTAGCAGCTGCCGAGGGATCCATTCTCTTGCGTGCTTTATTATAGGCAGTGCCAGGTGGAATAACAGCTGGTCCATAGTTCTTCTTAACAGCACTTGGATCTTGCTCAGCATGCCGCGCGTCGCGATTAGCTTTACGCTTAGCCATATAATCTTGAACTGCTTTTGATTTAGAGTTCATAAATTTCAAATGATCTTTAAATTTCTGATCAAATGACTTTGCTTCATCAATATCTTCTTTTGCAAGCTTATTAGTTGCAGTGTCGATACCACGTAGACGCTTCAGAGATTTTGCAAAATCTTTTCCAGATTGATCTGCTCTATTGTCTTTAGCAGCTGAGGCAGCACCATAAGCTTTTGATGCAGCATCTCTTGAAGCCTTATTGATATAAGAACCCAATGTGCTCTTCTTTAACTCTTGAACGTTTTCTTCATTCTGTGGCTTTAATTTTAATGCCGCACGAGCTGATAATGCCGCACGAGCTGATGGGTTACCCATATTGCCTTTAGCAGCATCTGGACCAAATCCTTTCAACTTGACTTTTCTAGTAGGAAGATTACCATCTTCATCACGATCAGCTTTCTCTTTATCCTGACGAGCCTTTTGCAATGGTGACATTAACCGTTGAGCCTGAGTGCCATAGAATGCTTCATCAACTGATTCGCGACGCATCTTAGCACCAGGCATAAAGTCACCAACATTATGACCATGCTTGTTTAGTACCGATAATACTTTTTCACGAGGTGATGTATCTAGATTACGCAAATGCTTACTTAATTGAGCTAGATGCTGGCCTTTACTTGTGAGACTAGCTCTACCGATATTCTCAATATGCTTAGCTGCAGTATGGAAATCTTTCTTATCCATACCACCATTCTTATTAGCGTAATCCTTGAGTTCACCAGCAGCTGACTTATACATGTCCTTAGCTTCTTGAACTGATTCTTTCATACCTCTCAAGCTATCAATTACATCCCCTCGGAAATCTGGATCTCTTTTAATAAGTTTATCATTATGAAGACCATGCTTTTTCAGTGCATGAGGGATTTTTGGAAGGATTTCATGTTCTTTTGCATCATGACGAACTCCCATTTTTCTCAAAGTTTTTGCAACGTGATGGGCTGTATCCTGGCGTTCTTCTTCAACACCATCTTTGATACCATGCTGTTTACGGTTTAGATACTTAGAAGTATCGATACCTTTATGTCTTTTCACCTCGTTATCATAAGCATCTTTAGCTGACATTGTGCCCATTCTCTTTGCAGCCATACCTGCGGCACCAGATTTAAATGCTTTTGCTTGGTAGCTCTTATGAGTAGCTGGTGAGAGTTCATCAAGTTGAACTGATTCGTTTGTTTTATTTTCAGGGTGATGTTTAGCAATATGTGCTTGAACTTCTTTTCTGACTTGTCTAGTAGTTTTACCTACTATACTTGACATAGTACGGTTAGTTTTACCGTGTACAATATCACTATCGTCTCTATAAGCACCTCTCATATGTTCTTTTTCATGATCAGACATTGTTCGCTTAAGTTTTTTCATCATGTCCTTATCACTGAAATTTAATTTGTGGCCCGGGCCACCACGATCGTTTTTTGATGTCAAAGGATGATCGTCAGGATGCGTAAAAGAATCTAGGTTTTCATCAAGCTTTGCAACACTTTCGTCAAGCTCAACATCTTCTTTCTTCAAGCCACGATCACGAGCCATCTTTGCAAGTTGCTTTGCTCTTGACATTGGCGTTGATACAGTACCATCACTGTTCTTTGCTTTAGGTTTTGGTGGATCTGGAGTGAATGGAGGATTATCTGTAGCCTCGTTTCTGTCACCACGCTTTGCACTCAGATAAGCAGCCATCGCCATTTCACGACGTTCTTTATCTGACTTACCTTTAAATTGAGGAGCATCAGACTTTTGGAAATCCTTAATCCAAGCTCCCATTCCGTCCTTAACTGATAATGGCATATTATTTCTCCACCTTATTTCTTATAAGCTGCGTGTTCGTATTTATGGTATTCTTGATTGGACTTAATTACATCATGGGACTTAGCAACATCTCGAGATGCACTGTCGTTTCCACCGGCATCTTTTGCGGCTTGTGCAAAGTGAGCTGCGGCATGAGCCATGTGGTGAGCTTGTTCTAGTGCAGCATGTCCTTTTTCCCCACCGTGATATGTAGTCAGGTCCTCATGATCGCGGCCGTTCACTGTCATCGACGCGGATTTTCCACCGTGATGAAATACCTTATCTAAATGTTCAGAAGCTGCGGTATGCGCATGGGCGGCTGCTTCATGCATAGCAGCCGCACGGTGATTCCCTTGTGCCCGCATATCTTCAGCATGGTTCATATGTTCGTGATAAGCACCTTCATGACCATTGTGTTTCGGATGGTCATCTCGACGATTTGCTACCTGGTGTAAATGTTTAGTCGCATCATCATCTGATGCATTATAGCGGTAATCACTGCCATGCGGATTATTGCTACTACTTTCCATTAATTTCATTGGTTTTTGTTGTGCGTTTGCTTCTCTCAATTGAAAAAAATCTTTCATTTTAACGATCCTTTACTGATAATGGCATATTATTTCTCCGCTTTCCTAGATGCATCAAATGCATCACGGCCTTTATTGTTAACCTCTAAACTTGCTTTATTTATTAAAGCTCTGGCCTTCTTACTATTATAATGTTTCTTGTCTAAAAACTTTTTAGATATTTCTCTATGAGAATCAGCAACAGCCTTATGCGCTGCGGCTGCTGCTTTATGTTTATTTCCAGATAATTTATCAATAAATCCGGTTTTCTTTTGATGTTGTGCAGCCTTTCTATCATGTTCATCGGCTTTACTTTGATGTGTGTTATGGTTTGATTGGCCCCATTCTTGTGGAGTAACACTTCTTGGGCGAGCATTGTTGCTAGTCGATGAGCTGGTATCAGAAGATGAATTACTGGATGACGATCCTCTATTACGCTGTTTTTCTCTATCAGATTTATTTTTATCTAAGAATTTCTTCATTGCCATTGCACCACCAATAGCAGCACCCATTGATTCTCTTAATTCAAAAAAATCTTTCATTTTAACGATCCTTATATCTTTTATGCAATTGATCTGTTCTCTTTGAAGTTAATTGCGGAGCATCATCTTTATTGCCACCAATTAATCCTTTAGTATATGTTGGTTTATGAACATACGTCTGACCGCTACTTTTAGCAAGATCTCTTTTATTTGCTGAACCAAGACCTTTAGCTCGTTTATCTCGATTTTTAATATGTTTAGCAACAGTCTTTGGATTTTTCTCATAGCTCGGACTACTAAAATACTTTGATGATTTTTTATATGATTTAGTTGCAGCTTTACGATAGTCATCTAATGCCTTATCGCTAATTTCATCTAGAGTACTTTCACTGGCATCCTTAAAGTCCTGATCAGTTGGTGCACCTTTCGAACCTGGCTTTCTCATTCTTTCGCCAGATCCTCCTTTAATTCTTTTTCTTTTGGCGTGGATGTTATCCCAAAGACCTTTCTTTTCTAAAAGATATCTTTTAAAGGTAATCATACTTCTTTTGTCCTTCTATTAATAGCACGGGTTCTAGCCATTCGTGCACGGTCTAGCATCCGATCATGTCTTATTTTATCGGCTTTATCTTTACGCTTTTCAACTTCTTTCTCTCGAGAAATTTGTGAGCGTGCTAATTCAATATTTTGTTCTGAAAACTCTTTAAAATTTTTCACATCTTCACTCAATGATTCTGACTTAACCGAAAAATCTGCTGTTTCATATTCTAGAGATGGGTCATCAACCTTTTCTACCGCATCTAACCATTTGCGGTATTGATTACCAGAGCCTTCAATAATAACATAGTTTGATCCAAGTGTCTTAACCTTAGCTAATTCGCCAGTATCTTTAATGACAACTGTATCACCTTCCTTAAAAAGTTCACCGTTTATATATGATTCTCTAATTTCTGATACTGTTTCTAGTTGAACGTGTGCACGGTATTCTTTTATTGCGCCTAAACCCATGCCTTTTCTAACTGCATTAAATATTTCTTTTGTTTCAATCGTTGTTAAAGCCTTAGGCATAAACTGAGCAAATCCTAAAAAATCTCCGTCGGTTGCAAACTTACGAAGTTTTGTTCCGGATACTCCTTCAACACCCTTTGCATCAGGATCTCTTTTACCCGCATTTAAAATTTCAATATTTTCAAAATTATAAAATCCGTGACGAGCTTTTTTACCATTATATTTTGAAAGTGTAATTCCATATTCTCGTACACGATCTTCACCGGCAATAATAACAATCTTATTAAAACCTTCATCATAAAATGAAACCATAGCATCAAAAATTGTTTTTAATTTGGTATCCATCATAATTTGGCGAGCATGTTTTGGGAATCCTTTTCTGGCAAATTTTATTTTTGTTGCATAGTCCAGTGGATTTTTTTTCGTATCAATTGATTGAGTCAAATAAATTCTAAGAGGATTTTTTCCTGCTTTTTGTTTTGCAAAATCCAAAAGCTTTTCATGACCGGCCGTCGGTGGATTCATTCTTCCCCATACGACATATAAAGTTTTTGTATCTTCAACTAAAAAGTTTTTAAAAGAATTAATCACCTCTTTCCGCCTCTTTTCTTAGCTAGTTCGGCTTGTCTAGTTTTAGGGAATAATTTCTTAGCAATTCTATCGATACGAGCTTTAATGGCGGGTTTCTCTAATCTTTTTTCTAATTCTTGCCTTCTAGCGTAAGTAAGTTCTGACTTAGGTATATCTTTTGTGAATTTTTTTAATATCATTTGTCTAGCTTGCCGGCGAGACCTTTGGATTAATTTTTCTTTTGATGCAATTTTGCGCTTAGCTCTATCTCTGCCAAGTTTAATTTTTGATTTGATTCTTTTGAATTGTCTTGATTTGGCTAATCTTTGTTGAACAGTAAGAGCTTCATCGACATCGGTATCCGGCGAATACCCTTCACCAATTGGTCCACCCTCACCTACACCAATAGTTTTTTTCCTACGAAGTGCGCGATAATTAATGAGTTCATCTTCACCGGGACGATATTGTGTATTATGCATATCATTGAACGATAGCTCAGGGCGATCTAATGGATTTTCTTGACCATCCATTTCTAAAATATCTTTGAATCGCAGAAGTTTATCTGCCATTTTTATTCTCCTGGTTTTCCCATGTAATATACTATGAGCGACGTGGCGTTTGCCAGCCTTTCAAAATCTCGGGGCTAAAGTTAGCGTATGAAAATTCCATACGATCAACAATCTTAACCGCATCACTACCCAGCGTGTCTATAGCTACGAAGCCTTCTGACCCTGTGGTTTGATAACCGTTATCAACATGCTTTAAGAATGTCTTAATCTTATTGAAACGATCTAATATATTTATAAGTTTTAGTTTTGCTAAAACAATAACTTTTTGCAATTCGAAGATTTTTTCTAATGATGCTCTATTAGTCGGTGAGAAAAAATCCATTAAATCCTTTAAAGCTTTTTTTTGTTTTTCTTTTCCAGCTGCTGTTTTTCTTTTATCAATTTCTTTCTTAAATCTTTGGCGCTGCCATCGAATGAGCGCATTGACGTGGGTCCGCGAATTGGCAATAATCTGACCTTCCCTGACGAATGTGTTATTAAATTGTTCAATGCTCTTTGCAAGTTGCTCGTTTGACTCGAGTTGTCTAAGAGTGGTACTAGCAATTTGATTAAAAAGACTGCCAGCCTGTGACAGATACTCATTTACTTCCTCCGTATCTTTTTTAGTCATTGTGTAATTAGTCATGTCTCGTAGCATCGCATCTTGCGACCATACATTTTTTGTTTTTCTAAATTGTGTAACATCTACTCCATAAGATGCTTTCATAGTTTCGAATGAACTACCGGTATAAGTTGTATGCCAAACTATTCCTATTTTTGCTGCTTTGACTTCTTTAGCCATTTGCGTATTTGCCGGTATTGCATAGACGATTGTGTTAGGATGGAAAGTAATATAGGATTTTCCTTTGATTTTTTCAGACTTAATATCAGTGCTTGAGAAAAGAAAATCGCCTTGAACCACACCTCGTATCCCAAGAGCCGGCAGATAAGCAAGAGCTTGTTTAAGTTTAACCGAAAGGTCGCCACTAGTGTCTGCATCAATATCTTCATCAGTTTTATAAACCTTTGGTGACTTATTAAAGATTCCTTTCTTCGCTACAAAAAATTTGCCATCACGAGGATCGGTACCAGCAAAAATAGCAGGAGCTCCATCCCATTTAACAGATACTTTCCCATCATGTTCTCCGGCAAACGTGTCTCTTAAAGCGCGTAAAGCAAGAATTGCCTCACGAGTACCTTTGACTCCACCATAGAGAACCTTATCCTCGATGTGAGTCATATGAGTATTCTTTTGTTCTGTTATATATTCTGCAAAGTTCATACTTCATTATCCACTAAAATAATTGAAAAATCACTAGATACTGTTGCATTAGCAGAACCAGTAGTTCTTAAGTCTATGTCAGATTTTTCAGTAAATCTTAATGGAACTGGAAAATCTAACTGCTGATTGTTCTGATATAGCGCTTGTGTCAATTGTGCTCTAAACGCTCCGCCAAATGGTCGAACAAATAATGCTAAAGTTGTTTCTTGATTTTTTGACGCTGATGACTGTATATTTAACATGTATCCAGTTTTACCTGCCGGTATCGTATAAAAACACTGTAACGTTTGTCCATATCCAGCTGCAATCTCTGT
>Ga0213863_10002959_pt1 | contig 11829 bp, 14 predicted proteins | sample PICome_8_FD_160128 | JGI IMG/M metagenome (GOLD analysis project Ga0213863, IMG submission 160128) | Coastal seawater microbial communities near Pivers Island, North Carolina, United States - PICO497 | ecosystem: Environmental > Aquatic > Marine > Coastal | place: USA: North Carolina... | reverse complement strand
CACCTAACAATGCAAAAGTTGAAATGGTGAATGTTGGTGGTCAAAGAGTGATGAAAATTTACGCAAAACCTGGCTGAAAATGGTTTGCAGACATCAAACCTGTGGTCGGTACAGAAAGCTGCCAAGCAAAACATGTCAGCGTTATTGTCGAAGGTTCAATGACATGCAGGCATGATGATGGGTCAGAAATGACCTATAATGCAGGAAGTGCTTATTCAATTGAACCAAGCCATGATGCTTGGGTAAATGGAGATACCGCCGCTGTCGCATACGAATTTCACGGTTTATGGAGTGGCAAAGGATAAAGCCGCCTGCTTGACGGCCCCAAACAAGCCTTAATGTAGCTAAGGGGCAGTCATGGTCTTCATGTTTGCCTCAAAGGGTATAGAAAAACTGTTGATCACCCGTACTAAAGGCGTTGAATATGTATTTGGCAAAGAGTTGTCACGCTTAAACGCTTTGTTTTTTTTAAGATCAGTCTGCTATCTTTTGATTTCAAAATATAAGAACGTGGGTGGGTGGGGTGCCACTACATTTCTCTCGTAAGCGGGCTCCTTTTCGATGAAAAGCCCCTTCTCTGCGTTACTCATATTAGCTTTGGTTGTAATGCTTGCACTTGGCTTGCCGGAACGCTAAGACAACTTAAAAGATTGGCCAATCGGTCTTACATAATGCCCAACCCCATCATGTGATTTTCAATAATTTCGCTTGCGCGCGAAGCAAACTGACAAGACATTTAAATCGATGACAAGGTTTTTCTGCCTAACTGTGCGGATACAAAATTGATCTAAATCTTATTTTTCATCGTATCTTATACATCAATTATAAAAGAGCATCTGTCCTCTCCTATCTGCGCCAGTTGCCACTTTCGTTAACGCGGCTCAAGCCACCGCTGATCAAGATGCGGCATAAAACAGTAAGGAAAGAATTCATGTTTTTGGCAAAAAAGATCTTGGCAACAAACCTCGTATTGACGGGAGCTTTAATCGGAACAGCTGCCCTCACAATTATAGCATATGGCTGCAAAAATAAAAAAGACAGCTCGATAACAGAGGAACGCACATCATGAAAAAGGCATTTGTGTTATTTCTAGGTGCATGCTTGATTGGCACCTTTACCTTTGCGGCGGGCAGTTCTAGCAACTCGTCTTCCAGCTCTGATCGATATGGAGCATCAAGTGCAGAAACAAACCGCTTTTCCAAGATCAATGCTCTGATCAGGCTAGAAAAATTTGCTGAAGCACATGCCGAACTGAAAAACCTCTCGCCTCAAACAGACGAGGCAGAGCGTCAAAACCTTTTAGGGTTTACCGCTCGAAAATCTGGCGATTTGGCAGCAGCTGCCAGCTATTATAATACTGCATTGACGATTGACCCCAAACATATTGGCGCGCTGGAATATCAAGGCGAGTTATTTATTCAACTTGGCGATATTGAAAAGGCTCAGGGAAATTTAGCAAAATTAGAAAAGATATGCTGGCTTCCTTGCAATGAAGAATATGAGCTTAGAAGTGCTTTAGAAAAAATGCTCACCAATTAAGTGTGCTGCTATGCAAAAGCGTTCTGGCGCTAGATATTATCTTCGTCAGAACACTACTTTCATGCTTAAAAAGCGTTTTTTTTAAAGTTAGGGGCCGTAATTGAAACTGAAAATAGCGGTTTGGCTTTCATTATACGCTTGCACGATTGTGGCAGCTTCGGGCGCTATTTGGTTTGCAGGTAATTTGAATGCTAACGATTGGATTGCGCCTGATGTAGCGCCGCCTGCATGGCTTTTTGGCCCCGTTTGGACTGTCTTATATCTGTTTATTGCAACAAGCGCCTATCGCGTGATTTATGCAGACCCTCATAAGCTAAAAGGCGTTGTCTTAGGTTTATGGAGCTTACAAATGTGTTTGAATACGCTTTGGACACCTGTGTTCTTTGGCGCATTTGATTTACCCGGCGCTCTCGCTCTCATTGTGGTTCTTTGGGCGGTAATTGGAGCGTATAGTGCTGTTAGCTTCTCAGTTGATCGAAAAGCTGGATACCTGTTTTTGCCTTATTGGGCATGGGTCTCCTTCGCCACAATTCTAAACTATAAATATATGATTTTGAATCCGCTTTAACCTATTCTTAAAATGAATGCCGTGTCGGTTCCCCTAAATAAGGTTTGACTATTCATCATGCGACCTCTTAATCGAACCGGCCTCGCTATCATATTAAGCTTACTTGCATTGGCATTGTTCGATTCAATGGGTTTGATAATAAAACTGCTTTCTTCAAAATTTTCTGCTGCCGAGCTTTCGACCTGGAGAAACCTATTCGGATTAATTCCAGCTTTTTTAGTACTTTATTCGTCTAGAGCTTGGCGCCAAGCAGGGCAGATTTTTAAAATTAGGCAATGGAAACTAGCTCTTTTTAGGGGCGTTATTGCCACGCTAGCTCAGCTTTGTTTTTACATGTCACTCGGCCTGATGGCATTTGCAACCGCGTCTACAATTACCTATGCCGGAGCGCTTTTTACAACTGCGTTTGCAATACCAATTTTAGGAGAACGCGTAGGTTGGATGCGCTGGGGGGCGGTTCTCGTCGGGTTTGTTGGTGTTGTTTTTATATTGCAACCTGGCAGTGATGCGTTCTCATTTTTCTCAATCTTACCCTTAGCCGCAGCGGCATTCTATGCGCTGCTGACAATCACGGCTAAATTATTTGATGATGAGGTACCTAGTGCTTTGGTAAATCTGTACTCTTCAGTCATTTCAACCGCTTGCGCCACGATTATAACCTTGTTCATTGGTGGATTTACTATGTTTACTTCTTTTAAAGAAGTTCTCTGGTTAGTCCTTATGGGAGGGTTTGGCGGATCTGCAGTTCTTTTATTGGTGACCAGTTACCGAATGACAGAACAAAGCAATTTGGCGCCATTCAGTTATTTTGGAATTCCTATCGCTTTTTTATTTGGGTGGGCATTTTTCGACGAAACACCTTGGAATACGTTATTCCCAGGCGCAGCACTCATCATTCTTGGAGGTTTGTTAATTGTTTGGCGCGAAAGTGCCCTCGCAAAACGTTAGAACTAGAATTTTCATTGCGATAAAATTTGTTCAACGAAACTCTACACCCCTTTCAATAGCTTTGGCAGGTTGTTTTTGAAGTTTGACTTATGAGTTGCGTATCCAAAAATATTTTCTGTCGACGCCAAGTATAAATATACCCCTAAGGGCATTGCAGGCACCCCACTGCTTTATAAGTAAGCCCTGCAATCTTAATAATAAGTTCGCGCAACAAACATCAACAAGCCCCGCCCCCTCTGCCATCTGAAAGGTTTTCGCTTTGCCTGTTTGGTATTGGCTATGCAGTTTGGATCTATCACCGCTGGGGCGATTTCCAGCAGCCGTTCCGCTATGCCACCCATCCGTCGAATTGAGCGCGCTAGGCCCGAACAGCTGACGGTGAGATTGGACGCTGGCGTGGTGAATGATGCGGTAGCACATGAATGTCGCGATATTGTCATGCCCGATCTGTGCTGTCCTTCCCGGCAAGGCTTTAGATTGAATGCCAGAACGGAAGTTTGCACTCTTGATTGCAGGAAAGCTGCGTCTGTAAAAGGGGCTCACGTATATGGCCGATATCAGCAGTCGCACTTAGAGTCTTAAGAGTGAATTTTCAAAATTATTATTTTTGGCGCGGTAATTGCAAACCTATCCTTTAAGAATAGGAGGATAGACATGTCAGAGGTCAATAATGTTGGGCTAAATGCATTTCTCGCGCAGCAATACGCGCCGAAGCAATCGGAAAAAATACCTACCCCCGCTTCAACCGAAAAAGTAAAATCTGAGCCAAGCAAAAATGCCGATGAGCGCTCTGTCGTGGTTAAGATAAGCGCCGCCGCACGCTCTATGCTTGAAGAGACGCGCGCGCTTGAAAAGCGTCAGGCCGATGCAAATATAGCCAATGCGGCGATTGATAAGCGTTTGGAGACCGTACGCTTGGACAGCCAACGCCTTGAAGAAACGCTATCTGCAAAAGCCACAGAGGCCGCTTAAAAACCGAACTATATAATTTGACGAAACGCCAATATAGTCTACCTTTTGGCGATGATGACGTGGTGGAGACATATTTTTAAGCCGTGGAGTGCGTTTGCGACGCTGTTCATTATCACGGCCAGTCTTAGCCTGGCAAACCCAGAAGACCTATTAGATCAGTTGGCGCTCAGCGCCTCTGAACAAGAGGCGCAGCCGATAATTTCAAAGCTTTGGGGTGAATGGACCAGCGCGCATAGCTCTAATGCCGAAGGAAGCTTGATGCAACGTGGCATCATTGCGATGAACCAAGGCCGTATCGATGATGCAGATGTGCTCTTCGGCAGGTTAATTTTTATAAATCCTGATTTTACCGAGGCGTGGAACAAACGTGCCACTTTACGTTTTATCAAGGGCGATTACGCAGGCTCTGAAGCCGATATTTATGAAGTTTTGATCCGGCAACCACGCCATTTTGGAGCCTTATCAGGCTTGGGTTTAATAAATATGAAATTGGGGGAATGGCAAAAGGCCATAAACGCGTATGAAAGCCTTCTAGGCGTGTATCCCCATAGCCCCGATGCCAAAACCTATCTTCCCGCATTGAAGCGGAAACTGGGTGAAATTGAACTTTAGACGTTTTTGAACCAGCAAGGGATCTGGCGTGAAACGAGGGCAGAGCAAACCCTAATGAGCCTGCGGGGCCTTTAACACGTGCCTGCTGTTCTTTTTCCCAAAATAATCTATAGATAACTCCACCCGATCTTGGAACAAATGGTGGGTCATGAATTTTCGACAATTAGAAGCCTTTCGAGCCACAATGCGTTCCGGCTCAATCACGCGTGCGGCAGCGTCATTGAATCTTTCGCAACCCACGGTGAGCCGTCTGATCAAAGATCTCGAAGCTCAGATAGGCTTTGCCCTTTTTATCAAATTGGGGCGTGGCATCAGACCAACGACAGAGGGACAAAAATTTTATGAAGGCGTAGAGGCCACGTTTATGGGCCTTGACCGGCTGGATGATTTGGCCAAAACACTGGAAAGCAGTTCCGGGGGCACCCTTTCTTTGGGGGTCATCCCGTCGCTGGCAACGATAGAAATTCCAAGTGCTATAAACAGCCTATATCAGGCCCGACCTGACGTTAAATTACAGATCTACCTGCGTAACACACCTGCCATTATCGAAGCTATTCAATTGCAGCAATTGGATCTGGGCGTGATCAGCCGGCAACCGCCCTATAATGGCGTTGAAATCCTGTATCAAACCACCCTGCCCTATGTTTGCTTGGTTCCCGAAGAGCACGCTTTGGCTGGTTCTCAAACTGAGGTGAATTTGAACGACCTAGCGCAGACAGAAACCTTTATTACTTTTGGTGGCATTTTTCCCGAACAGATAGCCGGTCTGGATACGGCAACCATCGCCCATCTAAAGCAACGCTCGCGTTTATCGGCGGCCAATATGCCGATGGCCGCGGCATTGGCAAAAGAAACCGGCGCGCTGGCGATCGTTGACGTTTTATCCGCCGGAGTCGCTGTCGGAACAGGTGGTGTGACCAGCCTGCCACTGGTTCAAAACCTTGAATATCATCTGGCTGTTGTCGCGCAAAATGCTGGTACATTGTCACGTCACGGGCAAGAATTGGCGGGCATTATTGCCAAGCGCTTAGACAGAATTCGATGTTAAGCAACCGGCAAATCTCTTATCCAGCCCGCGCGCGGCGGTTGATCTTCCACCCGCACCTCAACGTTTAAGCCCGCGCGCCAATAGCCTTTCTCGAGAAGAGACAAACCTATATTGTTTTCTAAACGCGGCGAATATATTCCCGATGTGATTTCACCAATTTTTTGTCCCTCACAAATCACAGGCCATGGGATTGCGCAGGTTGGCACGGGGGGACCTTCAAATTCAACTGCATGGATCAACCGCTGAGGGCCTTGCGCAGCGATCGCGCATACCGCATCCCGGCCGATGTAATCAATAGAACCGCTCACATCACAAAATTTACCCAGCCCTATTTCAAATGGATTGTTTTGAAGGGTCATCTCATTGCCATATGAAAAAAGGCCGCCCTCAATCCGTTCGATCAGATTGGGGCAACCGGGGCGAATGTTATACGCTTGCCCTGCCCTCCAGAGCAAATCCCATAAACCGGGGCCATGCGCCGCCCCCTGCACATAAATCTCAAACCCGCCTTGGCGCGAATACCCGGATCGGGCGATAAGCTGCTGGGTTCCCTCAACCTCAATCCACCCAAATTTGAAAAATCCAATATCGCGTATATCTGGCCCGAAAACCTCGGCCAGCAAAGCCTCAGCTTGCGGCCCCTGCACGGATAAAGGAAAAACATCAGGCTCATGAATATAGGCATTTAGCCCCCGGCCCAAGGCCAGCCCTTTGGCATAAAGCAGTAAATCGCTATCGGCGATTGACAGCCAAAACCGATCTTCGGCCAGCTTTAAAAGAACCGGATCATTTATCAGCCCCGCTTGGTCATCAATGATCGGCACATATAGACACTGCCCCACCTGTGCCTTGCTGATGTTGCGCGGGGTCATCAATTGCACCAAAGCGCCAGCATCTGGGCCCGATATTTCAACCTGCCTTTGGCAAGACACATCCCAAAGCTGCACATAGGCGCGCAAATGCCAATAATCTTCTTCAACACTGGTTTCAAAGGCTTTGGGCAAGAGCATATGGTTGACCACGGAAAACCCCCGAACCCCCAACGCCTCGACGCGATCCGTATAAGGTGTGCGACGAATACGCCGCGACATATTTAAGCCATCAGCCATTGGTTAATCTCCTGACCACCAAACAGAGTAAGAATTCGGGTTGATAATGATCGGAATGTGGTAATGGCCTTCCCGATCAGGCATCGAAAAACGAAAGATGATTTCATCCATAATGTGCAGCCTTGCGCGAATGAGATCTTGGTTTTGCCAGTAATCTTTGGTTTCAAAGACCAGTTCATAGCGCGCCTCGGGGCTCAAAAGTCGCGCATCCAAGGTTTCTTTAAGCCGCCCGCCAGCATCCATCTGAGTGTCAAATAAACAATTTTGATTGGTCAGATTGATCAGGCGGACAGGAATAAACCCAGCATGTGTGCCATCAAATCCGTTCAGCGTGTGAGATGTTAAAACGGCCATTATTCAATCGATGCCTTATCACGTTTATCGGAGGTGGCTGCTACGATCGGGCTAATAACACCACGACATTTCACGTTGAGGCAAGCGGTCTTTCCGCTGGCCATCGCCCGCGCCAAAGCAGGGCCCAAAGCGGCACGATCCTCGACCAATTCTCCATATCCCCCCATACCTTCAAAAAGGGTGTGAAACGGAATATCGCGAAAATCGGTGGCAAAATGGGAACCGTTCGCAAATAAACGCTCTTGCTGCTGGCTGATACAATCCAATCCGCCATTATTATCTATTACAACGGTGATCGGCAGCTTTTCCTGAAACGCCGCTTCGATGGATAAGCCACCCGACAAAAAGGCGCCATCCCCCGAAATTAACACGACATTACGTTCCGGATGCGCCGCTTTTGCTGATAGGGCAAAGCTTACCCCTACGCCCAGCAAGCTATAATTCCCCGGGTGCAAAATACCGCCAAGTTTTTGACCACGCCACCCAGCCATATTAACAGCAATTTCCGACCAGAAATGCGTGTTGCCGCCGTCAAAAACCAACCAATCCTGATCCTGTAACTGGCTTTGCACATCCAATGACAATTGCAGCGGGTGCATTTTGCGCCCCTGCGCTTGATCGAGTGTATTTTCTGTATCCAAATGCGCGTACCATTCATCAACCCATTTGGCGCGGCGCGCTTGCTGCAGCTCAAGCCAAGGGGCAAAATTAACTTTCACACCTGACAAAAGATCCAAAAATGCAGCGGGGTCGCTGAGTATCAACCGATCTGCCGCGCGATTGTAATTCAGTTCTTCGTGGCTGCCATTGATACAGATCAAATGCGTTTCCGCTTTGATAAAAGGCGGATTTCCGAAATTCATTTGATTGTCGAGCCGCCCTCCAATCATCAATATTATATCCGCGTCCTGCAACGCCTCTTTAGAGGGGTGATATTGGTGAAAATCTGCCAACCCCATATAGGTTTCACATTCCTCACCCAGTAGTTTCTGATGATAGGGAACGTTGAATACAGGAATTTTCAAAGCTTTCGACGCGTCTTCAAGGTTTTTTTCCGCGTGTGACCACCACACCCCGTGCCCTGCGATGATAACAGGCCGCTTTGCCATATTAAGCAGGTTTATCACATCTGCCATCACCGCTGGTTCTGGCCAAGCTTTTGGCAAAGGCCTGTCGCTACGGTCAAATGGGCGCTCATGACGACCTGCATCCGCTGGAAAACTCGCAAACATTAAATCAACCGGCAGGCTGATATGCACAGGCCCTGGATAACCAGTGGTTGCCGCTGTCCAGGCCCGATCGACAAATTCGCTGATCCGCTCACCATCGGTAATTTGAACCGAATATTTCACCAATGGGGCCGCGATGGCGACATCATCAATTTCTTTAAATCCGCCTGCACCTTGGCGCTTCAGCGTCGAAGACCCAGTCACAAATATCACCGGCGCTCGTTCGCCGCCAGCCTCCAACATGGCCGGCACCGCATTTGCGAAACCTTCCGGACCAACCAAGCAGACAGCCGGTTTGCGCGTGATACGCGTATGACCATCAGCCAAATGTCCAGCAACCTGTTCATGGGGGCAGTTGATCACAGGCATTTGACATTTCATAAACCCTTCGAGCGCAGGGTTACAAAAGCCACCAGCAAGCGTAAACACATGCTCAGCACCTTTTTCTTTGAGTGCACGGGCGAGTATCTCGCCACCACGCAGTTTTATCTCTTTGCTCTTTTCGTTCACAGGATCTTCACCTTCTTACCCATAAAACCCACCTAATCTAGCAGGGCATGATTATTTTTTACGATCATCGCAGGCGTCAAATCGGATATGTTTCGCGCACCCAATTGTGCCATCGCAGCAGAAACATCATAGGCCAAACCGCTGAACAACGCGTCCAGCCCCCGCGCACCATCAGCCGCCAACGCGTAAAGCACCGGACGGCCCAACATCACCATATTGGCGCCACAAACCAAGGCCTTCACGATATCTTCGCCATTGCGAACGCCGCTATCAATAAGCAACGGATAATCCGGACCAAGCGCTTGCCGGATCAATGGTAACACTGCAATTGACGCCGGCGCGCTGTCCAACTGGCGCCCCCCATGCGTGGAAATATAAATCGCATCTGCGCCGCACTCTTGCACCTGCAACGCGTCGGGCACCGAGGTAATTCCTTTGACCACCAGCTTGCCCGGCCACAATTCACGCAATCGTTTCAAAAATTCCCAATCCGCTAAAGCGCGGCTTGCATCTCGATCAAAACCATCTCCATTATCCGGAAAGTTTAGGGGTTTGGGCACGCCGTTTGCCAAAGTTGCGAGACTCCACCTTGGATGGGTTGCGAAATCAAAAAATTGTTTTGACCTCATCCGAAAGGGCATTTTAAACCCATTCGCAACATCGCGCAAACGCCGGCTCACTTGAGGAACATCCACCGTGAATACCAAGGTTGAATATCCGGCATTTTGGGCCCTTCGCACCAAAGAAAGCGTATGATCGAGCGGCGGTGTTACATAAAGCTGAAACCATGCATAAGTACCGGCCCATTTGCGCATATCCTCAAGGCGGCTTGACGCTGCAGATGACAATCCCACCGGAATCTGCGCAGTTTTCGCAACTTGCCCCATTGTTTGGTCCGCTTTGGGATGCGAAAGATTACACATTCCCATCGGCGCGATTCCAAAGGGCAGCTGAAACGATTGATCGATAAATTTTGTGGTTAGGTTTCTGGGGTCAACCTGGCGTAAAACACGTGATTGCAGTTGAATATCACCAAATGCCTGTTCATTGCGTGCCTTGCCAATTTCGCGCCCCGCCGCTCCATCAATAAAGTCAAAAATAAGTTTGGGAAGCCGCTTTTTGGCCAGAAAGCGCGCATGAGTTGCGTCAATGACGCAGGGCGCGCCCGATTTGATTGAACTTTCGTAAGACACATATCCCCCAACGCCTTTGCAAAAGGGAATACTAAAGCCGCTAGGCAAAAACAATTCGCTTTTATTTTGCCATTCATACATTTTTTGTATGAATTTATTGAGGCAAATATTCGTTATCGAGGTAACAAACTTATTTTAAATTCTGACAATTGTTATGTTCTGTTCGCCATCTAATACGGGGGCCAAATGGCAAACACCGTCAATTTAGATGGAAAACTAAAATAAATCTGTTAATGATTACGCATGCTGACGTTTTACTAAAAAGAAAATTTGATGAATAAAGTCATAACGATCACATGCATCGTACTTTTTTGCGCCACTGCCGCAAGCGCACAAACGGTGCCATCGACGCAAAATGGTAAAACAAATTTGGAAAATGCAACGTCAAATTTAGGCCCCGCGTCGAAATTAACAGGCAGTTTTTTATTTATAGCCCTGTTATCGTTAATCGGCGGCAGCAGTTCAAGCTCTGCTTCCGGCTCATGACTTTATCGGGTTAAGTTTTGCTATTGCCCGTGAAAACCCTTTGAGACTTACCTTTGCCAAGATTGAGTCTTCGTCATTTAGCATTCTAAACCGCAAAGAAAACTCACGGTTTTTCTTCATGCTCTCAATAAGTGGTTCATCCAACTCGAAAGAGACCAAACACCCCTGAGAAACACAGGTGACAAAACGGTAGGTTTTTGGATCAATATTTTCCGATGACATCTCTAAGCCAAATGCCAGATCTATTTGAAGCGGAAGCAGCACCTCAAAGATCATTTGTTCCTTTTTCAACGCAATTGTAATCATTGAAAAGGGCCGTTTTTCTCCAGTATTTTCACGTAAGGTTTGTTGTAATATGCAAGTTTCAATTTCCTGCTCAAGCGTGCAAATACTTTCCCAAAATCATGCTGTGTGCGCTTTATAGATTTACTTAAGCGCTCTTTCTAGAAATAATTTTGTTTCGCTGTGTTGAGGCGCGCCAAACAGGCTTTGCGCCGAACCTTCTTCTAAAATAGATCCATCCTTAAGAAAGCAGACCTTATCGGCGGCCTGCCTGGCAAAACCCATCTCATGCGTGGCCAATATCATCGTCATACCCTCAGATTTGAGCTGCAGCAAAACATCTAAGACTTCTCCCACCAATTGCGGGTCCAAAGCTGAGGTGATTTCATCAAAAAGCATCACTTCGGGACGCATCGCCAAGGCACGTACAATCGCAACGCGCTGCTGTTGCCCGCCTGAAAGTTGATCTGGATAATTATGCATTCGATCCGCAAGGTTAAAACGTTCGAACAGAGTTTCAACTTGCAACCCGAGCGTATTGCGAGGGAGGTTGTGCACCCTCCGCGGCGCCAACATGGCGTTTTCAAGCGCGGTCATATGCGGAAATAAATTGAAGCTTTGAAACACCATCCCAATGCGCCCGCGAATAGCTTGAGGGTCTAAGCCAGGCTGAGAAATATCATCTCCATCAAGAAAAATTTCACCATCATCGATTGGCTCTAAAAGATTAATACACCTGAGCAAAGTTGATTTTCCAGCGCCGGACGCGCCGATAAGACACACCATTTCACCTTGCTGCACATTCAAACTGATACCGTTGCACACCGCATTGTCGCCAAACCGTTTCACCACATTGCGCAGTTTCACCTTACTCATCAGCGTCTCTCGCGCGTTTGCTTTGCCATTAAATAATCAGCATAGCGTGTGGCGGGGATCGTAACGGCCAAAAATATGATCGCGGCCCCAACATACGGTGTGA
>Ga0213863_10002957_pt1 | contig 11830 bp, 5 predicted proteins | sample PICome_8_FD_160128 | JGI IMG/M metagenome (GOLD analysis project Ga0213863, IMG submission 160128) | Coastal seawater microbial communities near Pivers Island, North Carolina, United States - PICO497 | ecosystem: Environmental > Aquatic > Marine > Coastal | place: USA: North Carolina | collected... | reverse complement strand
CCGGAGCGCCGTCGACTTGTGGGCGTATGACGTCGGGGCTGGCCGAGCTCTGGACGGTCACCGCTGCGCAGGTGCACGCGAGCCAGAGGGATGTGAGCGAAGGCGTCATCTAGGATCGAGTCTCTTCGATTCGGCGCCTGCGTTCCAGCCCTGCTGGCGCTGAAGCCCAAGCCGGTTCCGGCCCCCCATGCTCCGTGGGCGACTACGGGGGCACTGACGCCCCGTGTCGCCCCGCGCGGCGGCGGCCTGGGCGGACCGAGAGGAGCCCATTTCACGTCTCAGCCTGGCTCACCAAGCTGCCAGCGACGGCGTGCGCGCCGGGACCAGGATTGGTGTTCAATCCGAGCCTCACCCCGCGTGCCCTGGAGGTCGGACCCAGGCGGCTGCGCACGCCTTATATTCAGGCCATGAAGCACGTCGCCTTCTCGCTCGTCTGCCTGTCCCTGCTGTTCGCGGGGCTCGATAGCGCGACGAGCACCGCTCAGGTCAGCCACCGCGAGGCGTCCGGCTGGCTCTTCCCGGGCGCCTGGTTCAGCTGGACCGCCTGGGCTGTGCTGGCCTGGCTGCCGGTGTCATTCGTTTGGGCGATCTGGGGGCGGATCAGGCCACGCTCCGAGCGCGGCGCGCGCCGGGACGCCGCGTTCTTTAGCTGCCTCGTGCTGAGCGCACCGGTGGTGGTACACCTGGGCTTGGACGCTGTGCTTCCGACAGGGGCGACGCTCGGCTCCCTGCTGTCGTTCGGTCCGGTGCTGGCCGGGCTCGGGTCCCTGACCCTCTCCGTGGCGCTCGCGGCGGGACTGGGTCGTTGGACCCACCTGCAGGGCGGAGCGCCCCTTGCCGGGGCAGCGGGGCTCGGGCTCGTGGCGGGGATGCTGGACTTCTCCGGCGCCGACGTCGAGGCGGCGGATCAGGGGCCTGCCGCCGATGGACGGCCCAACCTCATGCTCATGGTCTGGGGGTCGACGCGCGCCGCGAGCCTGAGCACCTACGGGCACGCGCGCGACACGGCGCCGCTGCTCGCCAAGCGCAGCGCACGGATGGCCGTGTTCGAGGAGGCGCGAGCAGCCTCGGTCTCCACGGTCGCATCGAACCTCTCCATGCTCACGGGGGTGCATCCCACCGAGCGCGCGGAGCGCTCGGCGAAGGGTGAGCCCGAGAGAGCGGCCGTGCCGACCCTGGCTCGTCAGCTCAGGGATGCCGGTTATCGCACCGGGGCCTTCGTGGGAAGCGCAGAGCTCCGCGGGGACGCCGAGGTCGGCGAGGGGTTCGAGGTCTTCGATGACCTCGTGGACCCGGAGTTCTGTGGGACACGCCTTTGGAGGCTTGTCCATGACGCCCAGTCCCTTCTCGCCGGGCTCACTCCTGAGCTCGGGGGAAATGGCCGGCCATGCTGGTTCAAGGACCTCGCGCGTCCTGCGGAGGAGGTGCTCCCCTCGGCGCTCGACTGGATCGAGAACGGCGATCCGCGGCCATGGTTCTGCATGATCTACCTGGACGACGCGGGCTGGCCCTTCCGACCGTCCGCGGCGGCCGCAGTGCGGTTTGTGGCCATCTACGACGGATCCTTGGACGGATACCTGTTCGAGAGCAACGCGTACCGAAGAGCGGAGGGGGCTCAAGGAGAATCGCTGGAGGCCGACGACCTCCAGTATCTCGTGGATCTCTACGAGGCGGAGATCCTGGAGCTAGATGGCAAGGTTGACGCGTTCTGGGAGCAGGTCGAGGTGGCCGGGCGCGCTTCGGGCCGCCCGCTGGGGGCCATCATCACGGCCGACCACGGGGAGGCCTTCGGTGAGCACCAGGTCTTCGGACACGCGGATGTCCAGGAGGTCCAGGTGCGGGTCCCCTTCATCCTGCAGGCGCCGGGGGGGGAGCTTCAAGGCCGCCGATCCGGCAAGGTGAGCGGGGTGGATGTTGCGCCCACGCTGCTGGCTTTCGCCGGTGTGGACCGAGCGCCCTCGATGGGGGGACTCGATCTCTCGTCGGGGGAGCTCTCAGCCGATCGTGTCATCCTCGTTGAGGGCGGGGCGGAACCCGGCTCGGAAGAGGCGACGCGGGCAGTCTATCGACGGGAGTGGAAGCTTCACCTGCAGGGGAGCGGGGCGGAGCGCGAGGCCATGCTCTTCAATCTCGAGGTGGCGACCGACGCGGCCAACGAGATGTCGATCACCTATCCCGGGGTGGTCGATGAGCTCCGGTCCGAACTGAGGACTCGCTGGGGCGTGGACGGCGGCCAGTCAGAGAGGTAGCTGGCCGGCGTGGGGGGCCCATCCTTGCGCCGAGAAGTGACCGCGTCGGAGCGGCAGCCATGCCGCCTTTGAGCGCACCGGCCCACGCCGGCAGCTGCAGGGTCAGGTCACTGCGGGCGGAGCCGCAATAAGCGGAGTCGCACTGAGCTGAGTCAGCGTGTCTGGAGCGATCGCGGGCCGAGCTCCAGGGGATGAACCGCTCCGGGGTGAGGGGCTCAGGCTCAGGCCGTGGGCTGTCGCTCGATGGCCTGGACCTCGGCCTCGACCCTTCTCGCGTTGCCTCTCCAGGTCAGCTCGCGCTCCTCGATGGTGCGCCTCGCGGCGCTCCCCATCGCGCCGCGGAGCTCCTCGTCCTCCGCCAGGCGCGACAGCGCCGCGATGAGCGCGGGACCGTCCCCCGGTGGAACGAGCAGGGCGTCTCTGCCGTGCTCGAGGACCTCGCGGAGGTTGGGCTGGTCGGGGGCCACCGTCGGGAGCCCCGCGGCCATGTATTCGTGGAGCTTGAGCGGCGAGGCGTACGGGTTGATCGCGGGGACGAGGCCGACGTCAAACGCCGGCAGGATCCCGGGGATTGCGCCGTGGGGCCGGGTGCCGGCGAAGTGAAGGCGGTCCTCAACGCCCAGCTGCCTGGCGCGGGCCCGCAGGGCCTCCTCCGCGGGGCCCTTGCCCACGAGGACGAGGTGCGCGGTGGACAGGGCCTCCGTGGCCATCCCGTCCAGAACGAGGTCGAGGCGGTGCCAGTCCCGGTAGTACCCGACGAAGCCCAGGACTGGCCCGCGGGTGTCCTCGATGCCGAGGTCGCGCCGGGCGGCGTCGCGGTCCAGATCGGCGTAGAGCTCGGGGTGAACGCCGTTGGGGGTCACGAAGATCCGATCGGGATCCACGCCCAGCTCGGCCACCATGCCCTTGAGCACCTCGGTGACCACGCAGACGCGGGTCGCTCGCTGGAAGATCCGATTCTCGATCCGTCGGGCGAGGCCTGGAAACGCGAGGCCGCGAGTTCGGCTGAGCTCGAGGACGAGGGGTGAGTTCACCTCGAGGACCAGGGGGATCTCGAGGGCCTCGGACGTGGCGACCCCCGCCGTGTTGCCGAAGGCGTAGCGCTCGTAGATGAAGTCCGGCCTGAACTCTCGCGCGGCGCGTCTGAGGCGTCGGCTCGCGTGCAGGCTGTAGCCGTACTCGGCGAGCTCCTTGACGAAGCCGGGGAGCAGGCCAAAGAGCGCCCAGGGAGACCAGCGCCGAGCCGCTTTCGTCGTCTCTGGCTGCGGAGAGGCCGCGGCCTCGTTGCTGCGCTCCACCAGGGCGACCTCACGGACCTCGTGACCCTCGCTCTGGAATGCCTCGATGAGGGAGCGGATATGGACCGCCTGGCCGTCTTCGGCCTGGGTCCGATGGTGGTAGAGGATCTTCACGTAGGAGGCGGAGGACCGGTCGGGCCATGAGCCTAGCACGGGGGGGCCGGCGAAGCGGCATGCGGAGTCGGCCCAGGGTCCGCGCGTCGGGTTGGGGCGTTGGGCTGAGGTGGCGGCCTGGAGGGTGGACTGAAGCGGCGGACTGAAGCGGCGGTGGCGGGGCAGATCGCAGGAGGCGCGGGGGCATCTTTGAACGTGTTCGGATTCGGCGTCAGCGAGTAGTCTCAGGCGCGCGATCCCTCCCGCCTCCCCGTCCCAATCGCACCGCCCATCCATGCTGACCTCGAACCTGTTTGCGCATACCTCATTTGGCCTCTCCCTGCTCTTGGCGGCCGCCTCGGCTCAGGGGGCTCCGGTTGAGGGGGCTCCGGTTGAGGGCGCTGGGGGCCAGGAAGGTGGAGGGCCGTCGGGGGACGCTAGCGCCCCGCAAGTCGGTCAAGCGCCGGTGCCGGCCACCGACCTCCACCTGCCGGATGGCTTCGAGGCGGAGCTTCTCTTCACCGTTCCGCGGGACGAGATGGGGTCGTGGGTGTGCCTCGCCCGTGATGATCGAGGGGGCCTGTTCGCCAGCGATCAGGGGGGGAAGGGGATCTACAGGATCACGCCCGCGCCGATCGATGGCATCGGCGTGACCGTCGCCGAGAAGCTCCCCACGGAGGTGTCCGGGGCCCAGGGCCTGCTCTGGGCCTTTGATTCGCTGTACGCCAACGTCAACGGGCAGGGCCTCTGGCGCATCCGCGACACCGACGGGGACGGTGAGCCCGAGGACGCCACGCACCTCGTAAAGCTCGGTAACGGCGGGGAGCACGGGCCCCACGCGGTCCTCCCGACCCGCGACGGCAAGGGCATCTACTTCATCGCCGGCAACCACACCCTGTTGCCTGAGATCCAGGGCTCGAGGGCTCCGTCCAACTGGGGCGAGGACCTCTTGCTGCCTCGGCAGTGGGATGCCCGCGGTCACGCCCGTGGGCGGCTGGCGCCCGGCGGCTGGATCGCGAGCTCCGGACCGGACGGGGAAGACATCGAGGTCGTGAGTAGCGGCTACCGCAACCAGTACGACATCGCCATCAATGACGACGGCGAGATGTTCACCTACGACGCTGACATGGAGTGGGACGTCGGCATGCCGTGGTACCGGCCGACCCGGATCTGTCACGCCACCAGCGGCAGCGAGTTCGGATGGCGCAGCGGCACGGGCAAGTGGCCCGAGCACTACGAGGACTCCCTGCCCCCGACCTACAACATCGGGCCCGGCTCCCCCACGGGGCTGCTGTTTGGCACCGGGGCCAAGTTCCCGGCGCGCTACCAGCGGGCGCTGTACGCCCTCGATTGGACCTTCGGGACCATCTACGCCTTCGAGCTCGTTCCGGACGGCGCGAGCTACCGCGCCGTGCGCAGCGAGTTCGCCTGGTCGAAGCCCCTGGGCGTGACCGACGCGACCATCGGCGCGGACGGGGCCATGTACTTCACGGTCGGCGGGCGCGGGGCCCAGTCCGCGCTGTACCGGGTCACCTACACCGGGGCTGAGTCCACCGCTCCGGTGAGCGGGGCGGACCCCGAGGGCGCCGAGGCGCGCGCCTTGCGACGCTCACTCGAGGCCTTCCACGGCGGCCCGAACCCCGCCGCCCTCGACGCCGCCTGGGGGCACCTCGGCTCCCAGGACCGCTTCATCCGCTTCGCCGCGCGGATCGCGGTGGAGAACCAAGAGGTCTCCAGCTGGGTCGCGGCAGCGCTCGCTGAGTCGGGGCCGCGGGCGGCGACCACGGCGCTCTTGGCCCTCGCCCGTCAAGGGCGCGAGGACGACATGGCCCCCCTCCTGGCTCGGGGCCTCGAGCTTTGGGACGCCGGTCTCGGTGGCGAGGACCGGCTCACCCTCCTGCGCGCCTTCGCGGTCGCGATGGCGCGGAATGGAGGCCCTGAACGGGGTCTGCGCGCCGAGCTCGCGAAGCGCCTCGTGGCTTATGCGGCGGCAGGCCCGGCCGACGGGGGCAGCGCCGCGCTCGTGGACGTCGAGGTCGCGCGATTGCTGACCTACCTGGGTGAGCCGCGCGCGGTGACCTTTGGCATGGAGATGGTGCGGGCGCCCGGCGGAGACGAGGAACTGCCGCTCTGGGTGGAGCTGCTGGATCGCAACGACCGTTATGGCCCGCCGATCAAGGCCATGATCACGGATCGGCCGCCGATCCGCGGCATGGAGGTGGCCTTCATCCTGCGCAACGCGGAGCAGGGATGGACCCCCGAGCTACGCCGGGAGTACTTCGCGTTCCTGAACGAGGCGGCGGGTCACTCGGGGGGTGCGAGCTATCCGGGGTTCCTTGAGAACATGCGCGCGGACGCCGCGGATCGACTGACGGTCAAGGAGCGCCAGTCTCTGGCGGAGCTCCTCGGGCTGTCGCTGGTGGCTGGTCCGCCGGAGGGCGTCACGCTGCCGAAGGGTCCGGGACGCAAGTGGACCACCCAGGACGCCGTGGCTGCGGTGGAGGGGCACCTCACCGACCGTGACTTCGCGGCCGGAGTCAACCTGTACCACGCCACCTCGTGCAGCTCGTGTCACATGTTCGCGGGGAAGGGGGGCGCGATCGGACCCGACCTCTCGACGGTTGGGAACAAGTTCGCGCTCAAGGACCTCCTCGAGTGCGTCATCGAGCCGAGCCTCGCGATCTCCGATCAGTACGGGTCTCAGCTCCTGATGGACCATGAGGGCAACATCGCCGAGGGCATCGTGGTGGAGGAGGGCGACGAGTACGTGGTGTACCCGAGGGACCCGGGCGCGGACGCCCTCGTCTTTCACCGCGACGAGGTCAAGGTGCTCAAGGAGTCGAAGGTCTCTCAGATGCCCGAGGGATTGGTGGACGGCCTGAACGTGGAAGAGCTGCGCGATCTGGTCGCCGTGCTCCTCTCCGGCGGCAACAAGAAGGCCAAGTACTTCAAGCAGTGAGGTCGATCAGCAGAGAGGCATCGGCGGCAGCCCGCCTCACGGCGAGCCTCCTCACCTGGGTCACCGCAGCCCTGTTCTGGGCGTGCCCCGCGCTCGCCGTGGGCGGTGAGGCGCCGGAGGTCGCGGGCGCCGCCGGGCGCCCCAATGTCCTGCTCCTGATCTCCGATGACCAGGCGTGGTCGGACTTCGGCTTCATGGGTCACGAGGCCATCGAGACTCCGCGCCTTGATGCGCTGGCGGCGGAGGGGCGCACCTTTCCGCGAGGCTACGTGCCGACCGCCCTTTGCCGGCCGAGTCTGGCCACGATCATCACGGGCCTCTATCCGCACCAGCACGGGATCACGGGGAACGACCCGCCGAAGGGCGTCGCCCGCGAGGAGATGCTCCAGCTGATCGCCGCGACCGAGACGCTGCCTGATCTCCTGCGCCCGCTCGGCTATGAGAGCCTGCAGACGGGCAAGTGGTGGGAGGGCAACTGCCAGTGCGGTGGCTTCAGCGAGGGGATGACCCACGGGGACCCTGGACGCGGCGGTCGACATGGAGACGTGGGCCTCGACATCGGGCGCAAGACCATGGCGCCGGCGCTCGACTTCATGAGCCGCTGCGCGACTTCGGACACGCCCTTCTTTCTTTGGTACGCGCCCTTCCTCCCGCACCGCCCGCATAACCCGCCGACAAGGCTCTTGGAGCGCTACCTCTCCGAGGGCGTCCCCGAGCCCATCGCCAGGTACCGCGCCATGTGCACCTGGTTCGACGAGACCTGCGGCGAACTGCTCGATCACGTGGACGCCATCGGCGAGGGCGAGGACACCCTGGTGATCCTGGTCACCGACAACGGGTGGATCCAGCGTCCCGAGGCGCAGGGCTATGCGGCGCGGAGCAAGCGGACCTCGTACGAGGGGGGCGTGCGGACGCCGATCGTCCTGAGGCAGCGGGGCTCCATCGAGCCCGCGCGCCTGGAGGTCGCGGTGAGCAGCGTGGATCTCGCCCCGACCATCCTCCGTGCCTGCGGCGCGGAGGTGCCGGCGCGGCTGCCGGGGATGGACCTGCTCGCCGAGGGCGGTCCGGCGCCGCGGCCGCTGTTCGGGGCGGCCTTCACCCATGACGTGGTCGAGGTCGGGGTGCCCGCGCGGAGCGTGCTCTCCCGCTGGGTGATCGACGGAGAGCACAAGCTCATCGACCACAGCGACGGCGACGTCGCGGACGAGCTCTTCGACCTCGCCGCGGATCCGTGGGAGCGGGAGGCGCTGCGGGATACGGCGCTCAGCGATCGGCTGCGCGAGAAGATGAACGGCTGGTGGGACCCGCCCGCCGCGCGCCCCAACCTTCTCGTGGTGGTGACGGACGACCAGCGCTTTGACCAGCTCGGCGCGGCGGGACACCCGCACCTCAAGACCCCGGTCATGGATGGCCTGGCCGCCCGAGGGCTGCGCTTCGAGAACGCCTTCGTCACCACCCCGATCTGCGCGGCGAGCCGCGCGACCATCCTCACCGGGCGCCGCGAGGGCCGGCACGGCTACACCTTCGGGACGCCGCCCATGGGAAGGGCCCTTGCGGCGGACTCGTTCCCCATGCAGCTGCGCGCCTCGGGGTACCGCACGGGCTTCGTCGGCAAGTGGGGCGTGCGCTTCGAGGAGGGGGTCATGGACGGCGCGTTCGACCTGTTCAGGCCCATGGGCCTGCCCTATCGGCGGGAGGGGAAGGCGCACCTGACCGAGCGGATCGGGGAGGCCGCGGAGTCGTTCGTCTCCGAGGGGGGCGAGGAACCCTTCTGCCTGATGGTGTCCTTCTGGGCGCCGCACGCCGAGGACAGCCACCCGGACCAGTACCTGCCGGCCGCGGACCTCGCCGGGATGTACGACCACGTGGACGTTGACCTTCCGCCTTTGAGCGACGTGGGCTTCGGGGCGCTCCCTGAGTTCTTGCAGCGCTCACTCGGGCGGAAGCGCTGGCGTTGGCGCTTCGATGATCGGGTGAAGCAGGTGCAGCGGACCCGGGACTACTGGTCCCTCATCTCGGGCGTCGATCGTGCCCTCGGGGGCATCCTTGACGCGGTCGAGGCCACGGGGGCCGCGGACGACACGGTCGTGCTGCTCATGGGCGACAACGGCTACTTCCTCGGCGAGCGGGGGCTGGCAGGCAAGTGGCTCATCTACGAGGAGTCCATCCGTGTCCCGTTGATCCTCATGGATCCGAGGGCGCCCGAGGGGAGGCGCGGTGCGGTGGTGACCTCCACGGCGCTGAACGTGGACGTGGCGCCCACGCTGCTGGAACTCGCTGGCGTTGAGCCCCCGAAGGGGTATGGCGGAGCGAGCCTCGCTCCCTTCCTCGATGGCGCCGGCTCGCATGAGCCGAGACCGTTCCTGGTGGAGCACCGCTTCGCCCACCCGGACATCCCGACCAGCTACGGCGTGCGCGGTCCCCGCTGGGTCTACGCCTGCTATGACGGACAGGAGCCGCCCTTTGAGCAGCTCTTCGATCTCCAGTCGGACCCGCAGCAGCTGAAGAATCTCGCGGATGATCCTGCCCACGCCAAGGTCCTGGAGGCGGAGCGGGCTCGGTGCGAGGCGCTCCAGGCTCGCCAGGTTGGCGGGTAGGGATTGTCAGTTCAGGGAGGCGTCCTTCCAGAACTTCGTGCCGCGCAGGTTCGCGCGGAGCGCTAGGCCGGTCTCGGTGAGCTGATAGATGGCGACCCCATCGTTGAAGCTCGCGGCTCCGGTTGCGGAGGCTCCGCTCCCATCGGCCGCTGCGGCGGCAGAGGCCTCGACGCTCGCGTCCCAGCCGCCCTCGAGGAATTGCTGGAGGCGGTCGTTGTTCTCGAACACGAACACGGCTCGGAAGTCGCGTGCGCCGAGGCCGATACCGACGCCGGCCTCGCCCATTCTCATGTAGGTTCGTTCTCCTGCGGGGAGCTGGACGGCGACGCCGTAGCCGCCCCCTCCCCCGACCAGGAAGAAGTCGATCCCGAAGTTGCTGAAGACCGCGTACCCCGCGGCTCTCTCCACCTGCGCTTGGGCGGAGGGCGACTCCTGGAAGAGGCGGTCGAGCACCTCTTCGGTGCGTCTGTCGATGGTCGCGCGCTGGTCAGCTGGGGTCTCGCCAGTGGCGGCACAGGCAGAGAGAGTGGCGGCACAGGCAGAGAGGAGGATGGCGGCGAGCGGGAGTGCGAGTCTCATGGTCCGTGTGGCTGACTTGGCGGCTGACTTGGCGGCTGACTTGGCGGCTGACTTGGCGACTGAGTTGGCGGCTGAGTTGGCGGCTGGGGTCTGGGGCCATGGTGTCCCTGTGCCGGCCCGGGTTCAATGCTGGCCCATGACGATCGCCACGAGCTCCTCCTCGATGGGGGAGGAAGCGGGCAGATCGCCGGTGGCTTGACGTCGCTCGATCGCCTTCGCGAGCATCCACTCAAATCCGCCGGTCGTCCTTGAGTGGGCCCGGAGGGCGTTCCGTATCACGGCACGGTGCTCCTCTGCGTAGGCTGCCGCCGCCTCGTGGTCCCCGCGATGTCGCAGCGTGACCCACACAAGAAGGTGCGACTCCCTGTTCCACAGGTAATCTTGGGCGTCGAGGCCAGCCGCCAGGCGGGCGCTGACGGCGATGCGGGTGGGGAGGTCCCACTCGTTCAAGGACGCGTCCCCGTGCCCGACGGTGGCAAGGATCCTCTCCCCGAAGCGAGCAGCCTCGCCGAAGCCGGCGGTGCGGGCGATGCGAACCAGCTCGGCGGCCTGGACCCATCTGTCGCCGGTGACACCCTGCCACTTGGACTCGAGGTCGGGGTTGCCCTCGATCAACTCTCTTAGCTGCTCGCTGTATCGCCTGGCCTCGTCAGGTCGGCCTTTGTAGACATTGAGCTCGGTGAGGTGATAGAGGGTCGCCACCGCCGAGCTCCTGCCGATGGCGTCTTCTTGCCTGAGCAGCGCCGCGAGCTGCCACGCGAACTCCTCGATGGCCTCGTCCAACCGGCCCTGATTCTGAAACGCCTCCGCCAGCCCGCGCCTTGGAATGATGGCGTCGTGGTGTTCCGGTCCGAGGGCCTCGGCATATGCCGCCGCGACCCTGCGGTAGATCGTCTCGGCCTCTTCGCTCTCGCCAAGGGCGTTCAATGTGACCGCGATAGCCGTCTCCAGCGACAGCATGACCGGACTGTCGGGGCGCTCCCACGGGGCGAGCCCTTCCCGCACCGCGCGGTAGTGCAGGAGAGCCTCCTCAACCTGTTGGTCGTGGAGGAGTGACTCCGCCAGGATCCACCGCGTCACGACGGTCAGCCTGGCCTCAGGGCCCAGGGTCTCCATTGCCGCGGGGTAAAGGAGGGTTGCGAGCTTCAAGCGCGTCCACTCGGTCTCACGTAGATCGTAGAGAAGCCCCCAGTTGAGCGTGCGTGCCAGCTGCGTTCCGGCAGTCAGGGTGCGGAAGTCGTACAGCCCGTACCTGTCGCGCAGCTCGGTGAAGGTCGCCTCGATGATGTCGAAGGCCTCCGTGTAGCGGTGGCGATGGTGGAGGTAGCTGGCGAGGCTGGTGGCTAGCGACAATCGGTCGCTGGAGGCGTCCCGCCCGGCGTTATCGCGGAGCTCCTCGATGATCTGCCTGGCCCATACCTCCACGTCTCCATGCTTGGCCTCAAGGCGCTCGATGTCGTCCGACGCCTGGAGGGCCGAGTGTGCGTTGATAGCCTCGAGGAGGAAACGACACCGCTGGTTGGGGCTCTCCGTGCCGACGGGATCGTCGAGGTAAGCGTCGGCGAACTGCCTCGCTTCCGCACGGGCGTGGCTCAAGCGGAGCGCGCTCAGGTGCGAGAGCCGGGCCTGGACCCTGAGCTCGCGGGCCCCCTCCGCTCCGACTTCGTGCGCGGCCTCGGCCCGCGTGCAGCTCTCGCTAAAGATGCCGACGGCGGCGCTGGCGTGTCCGAGGCGCATGGCGAATTCACCCGCCGAGAAGAGCTGCCTCGCGGCGGCCATCGGGCGGAGGATCCCCTGCTCTCGGGCGGAGGATGCCATCGCTTCGACGAGTCCCAGCGACCGGGATCGCTCGAGGGCGCCTCCGGGGGCGAGGATGGCGAGGGCGTCCTCCGCGGTGGCCAGGGTGCGATCTACGGCGAGCTGCGAGTTCATCAGCGCCCAGTTGCTTTGGAGGAGCTTGCGCTGCTTGGCTTCGAGGTTGAACCAGGAGAGCCCGGAGATGAGCACGACCGCAGCCGTGCAGAGGATCGCCATGGTCGCCACCGGGCGCCTGCG
>Ga0213863_10002955_pt1 | contig 11832 bp, 6 predicted proteins | sample PICome_8_FD_160128 | JGI IMG/M metagenome (GOLD analysis project Ga0213863, IMG submission 160128) | Coastal seawater microbial communities near Pivers Island, North Carolina, United States - PICO497 | ecosystem: Environmental > Aquatic > Marine > Coastal | place: USA: North Carolina | collected... | reverse complement strand
GGGGCGGGGGGGGGGGCCCCCGGGGGGGGGTGGAGAGCCACCGGCGGACGCCTGCGGCGCCGTCTCGTTCAGTCTATGGCGCTCGCCTGAAGCTGGCGGGCCCAGCTTCAGGGCATTCCCCCTCCGTGACCTGTCCCGAGCCTGCAGTGGCTCACATCACGTCCCGTCCATGCGGCCAGCGGCCGGGGCGCGAGGCGACTGAGGCGACTGGGCCGACTGAGGCGACTGGGCCGACTGAGGCGACTGGGGCGATCGAGGCGCAGCCTCACTCCAGGAAGAGGCGCCTCCTCACCAGCGGAGGGGCAGGGACGCCGCGCCGGCTTCCTACACTCTTACATATGACCGACCACCCCACGGAAGAGGAGCGCGACCGAGCGGCATGCTCGCGGCACTGGCAGCGGAGCCTGCGGCTGATCGCAGCCCTGCTCTCCATCTGGTTCACAGCCTCCTTCGGCTGCGGCATCCTGCTGCGCGAGACCCTCGACCAGTACATGCTCCCCGGGACGGGCTTCCCCCTCGGGTTCTGGTTCGCCCAGCAGGGCGCCATCGTGATCTTCGTCGCCTTGGTCGGGGCGTACGTCCTGCTGGCCTCGCGCATTGACTCGAAGCTCGACGCCGAGCGAGCGGCCATCCACGGCGAGGGGGGCTCCCGATGACCGTTCAAGCCTGGACCTACCTCCTGGTCAGCGTCAGCTTCGCGCTCTACATCTTCATCGCGCTCCGATCTCGCGCGGGGTCCACGAACGAGTTCTACGTGGCGGGCGGCGGCGTCCCCCCCCTCGCCAACGGCATGGCGACCGCGGCGGACTGGATGTCAGCGGCGTCGTTCCTGTCCATGGCCGGGATCATCTCCTTCACGGGGTACGACGGCTCGGTCTACCTCCTGGGCTGGACCGGCGGGTACGTCCTGCTCGCGCTCCTGCTCGCGCCGTACCTGCGGCGCTTCGGGAAGTTCACGGTCCCTGACTTCATCGGCGATCGCTACTACAGCCGCACGGCGCGCCTCGTGGCGGTGGTCGCCGCGCTGTTCGTCTCCTTCACCTACGTCGCCGGCCAGATGCGCGGCGTGGGTGTGGTCTTCTCCCGGTTCCTGGAGGTGCCCGTGAACACGGGGGTCGTGATCGGGATGGCCATCGTCTTCTTCTACGCCGTGCTGGGCGGCATGAAGGGGATCACCTACACCCAGGTGGCCCAGTACTGCGTGCTCATCACCGCCTTCCTCGTCCCCGCGATCTTCCTGTCGATCGTGAGCACGGGGAATGTGATCCCCCAGCTCGGCTTCGGCGGGGAGGCCGTCGGCGCGGGCACCTCGCTGCTCGCCAAGCTCGACGGGCTCCACAAGGAGCTGGGCTTCGACGCCTACACCAGCGGGAGCAAGTCCACCCTGGACGTCTTCTGTATCACGATGGCCCTGATGGTCGGCACCGCGGGCCTCCCCCACGTGATCGTCCGCTTCTACACCGTGCCCCGGGTGCGCGACGCCCGCGTCTCGGCCTTCTGGGCGCTCCTCTTCATCGCGATCCTCTACACGGCGGCTCCCGCCGTGGCCGCGTTTTCTCGAACCAACCTGATCGAGTCCGTGGAGGGCGCGCCCTACCGCGCCGACGCCGCGCAGGGGGATCAGGCTCCCCTCCCCGACTGGTTCAAGAACTGGGAGGACACCGATCTGATCGCCTGGGTCGACAAGAACGCCGATGGCCGCGTGCAGTATCGGCCCGGCGCCGCCTTCGAGGCCCTGCCCGGCCAGGCGAAGGTCATGCCCGTCTTCTCCGGGGCTCCCGGCGACCCCCTCGGGCGCGGGGAGCACGGCGAGCGCCTGCTCCAGAATCCGCCGACGGCCAACAACAACGAGCTCTACGTGGACCGGGACATCATGGTCCTCGCCGCCCCGGAGATCGCGGCGCTCCCCAACTGGGTGATCGCCCTCGTCGCCGCGGGCGGCCTCGCAGCCGCCCTCTCCACCGCCGCAGGCCTGCTGCTCGTGGTCTCCTCCGCCGTCAGCCATGACCTGCTCAAGCGGGGGTTCGCGCCCAACCTCTCGGAGCGCGGAGAGCTGATCGCCGCCCGCAGCGCCGCCGCCGTGGCGGTCGTCGTCGCCGGCATCCTGGGCATCCACCCGCCGGGCTTCGTGGCCCAGGTCGTCGCCTTCGCCTTCGGGCTCGCGGCCTCGTCCTTCTTCCCGGCGATCGTGCTGGGCATCTTCTGGAAGCGGACCAACGGTGCGGGCGCGGTGCTGGGGATGATCGCGGGGTTGGGCTTCACGATTTCCTACATCGTCTACTTCAAGTTCCTCGGGGGCACCCCGGACCAGCTGTGGTTCGGCATCTCGCCCGAGGGGATCGGTGCCCTGGGCGTGCTGGTGAACACCGCCGTGACGGTCGGCGTCACGCTGGTGACGCCTGCGCCGCCCGCCGCGGTGACCGAGATGGTGGAGTCCATCCGCGCACCGCGCCGCGACCCAGGGGCGCACGCCTCCTGAGGATCGGCCCAAGACCCTGCCCCCATAGTCCGCCCGGCCGCGCCGGGCGGCGCTAACCTTTGCACCGGGCGCAGCCGCGCCTGGTGATGGCGGTGGAAGCAGCGAAAGAACCCAAAGGCGCGGAGCCGCGAGGCCGGCCGATGCACCGACGTGTGCTCGGGTTCACTTGGCGCTGGATCCGCCGTGGAGCTCTGCTCCTGCTCTTGAGCGTCGGCGTCCTCGTCACCCTCTACCTCACGCGGGACCGCACCCTCCACCCGCTCCTCGTCCGCTTCGTCCCCGAGCTGACGCGGGCCTTCACGCCCTTCGAGGTCACGCTGGAGTCCATCGAGGGAGATTGGCGCAGGGAGCTACGCGTGACGGGGCTCTCCCTGCGGCCCCTCGACGCCGAGAGCCCGCTGCGGCTGGCCCGCGCGGCCGACCTCAGCGCCACCGGGGACCTCCTGCGCGCCGCTCGCTCGGCGGACCTCGGGGCCCTGACGATGGTCACCGTCTCGGCGCCCGAGGTGGAGCTGGACGCCACGGCCTTCGGGGGTGGAGAGCCGCCGTCCGAGAGCGCGCCGCTCCCCGCGCTCCCGCCCTTCCTTGTCTCGGATGCCAGCATCCGCGTGGTGACCGAGACGGACCTGGTCGAGGTCACGGGACTCTCGATCGAGGGCCCGGGAACCACGGGTCCCCTCGAGGTCGAGGGCCGGGCGACCGCCAACGCCTGGGCCGCGGCCATCCGGGCCCGCCTCGAGCTCGGCGACGGCGCGCTCCGCTTCGATGGCGACCTCCTCGAGGGCCGCGTTCAGGACCTCGAGCTCACCGCCGATCGCCTCGTCGGTGAATTCCGGGACGGCAAGCTCTCTCTCAGCGATGGGCGGATCCAGGTCGGCGCCAACCAGGTGAGCTTGGATGCCCTGGTCCTCGACCTCGATGACCCCCAGGGGCTGACCGTGGGGGGCCTCGTGCGCCTCGACTTTCCCCGCCTCGACGAGCTCGAGGCGACCCTGCGCGCGGCGCGTGGAGAGGCCGTGGACGGGCCCGACACCCCGCCCCCCTCCTACTTCGGGTCCCTGCGCGGCACGGCAGCCCTCAGCCCTGCGCCCGGACAGATCGCGACCGGCGCCCTTGAGCTAGAGGGGGAGGACATCGTCCTCGCGGGCGTTCAGCTCGGGACCATCGAGGCCGAGCTCCTCGCCAGCGACCACCGGATCGAGGTCACGGCCCTGCGCGCCTCCGACCCCGGCCGGGTCGCGATCGAGGGACGCGGCAACTATGACCTCTCCACGCGGTCCCTCGATGACGTGACCCTCTCGGTGCGCATGGAGGACCCGAAGATCTTCGTGCCCGAGGCGGACTTCATCGGGCAGCTCGAGGCGGACCTGAGGCTCTCCGGTCCGCTGGACGCGCCCACTGGTGCGGTCCGCGCGAGCGCCGAGCACCTCGAGCTCGCGGGAGAGCGGGTGGGCTCGGTCGCGGTGGAGGGCACCTTCGAAGGGGGCCGCCTCGATATCACGCGGCTCAACGCGATCACCGAGGAGGGCGAGCTGGTCGCCGGTGGCACCGTGCAGCTCCCCCTGGGCGACGCGGCGCTTGCGGTGGAGGTCCGGACCCTCTCGCTCAGCCGCGGTAACGCCCATCTTGACCTCGTGTCCCCGACCACGGTCCGGTTCGAGGGAGACGGGGTCCAGGTGAGCGACGTACGCCTCGAGGGGCCCGTCGGCGCCCTCACCGTCTGGGCCGAGACCGGCGGTGCCAACGGCCTACGGGCCGGCGCGACGGCGACGGCGTTCGAGATCGACGCCGTCCTCGAGGGCGTCCTCGGCGAGAGCGGACGGGTCGGCGCCCTGGACGGCGACCTCTTCTTCCAGCGGACGCCGCTGCGGGCGGAGGTCGACGCCACGCTCAGCGGCGCCCGGCTCGCGGGGGTCGAGGAGCCCGTGGCAGCGCGGATGAAGGCCACCTGGGAGGACGGCCTGCTGCGGCTGACCGAGGTGACCACGAGCCTCAATCACATCTCGCTCGACCTCTCGGGCGAGGCGCCGGTGGCTCTCGACGGCCCGCCCCTGGGTGAGGGGCCGGTGCGCCTCGACGCGCAGCTCCGCCTGGACGCCAACGCGCTGCGCGGAGATCTCATCGGCGCGACGATCCCCGAGGAGTTCGCTCAGGTCGCGAGCCGCATCTCCGGGGCCATGGCGGTCGACCTGAACCTCACCGGGACCTGGCGCGCGCTGACGGGGTCCGGCGCCGCGAGCCTCGTGAACGTCGGCTACGTCGACGCCGATGGGGAGCCCCTGCCTGGGCTGGAGGACCCCGTCTCGGGTGAGGTCGCGGTGATCGTCGATGACGGCGTGACCCTCCGGCCCACCGGGCTGGTCCTGGGCGACCTGGGCGTCGCGGACGGGAGCGTGCGCGTGGAGCGGCCGCTCGACGTGGTCGCGCTCCTGGAGGATGCCAGCCCCTGGCTCGACGCCCCCCTCGAGGCGCAGGGGCGCTTCGTCTGCGAGGAGCTCGCGTGGGTCGCCGACCTCTCACCCGAGGTCCGCGAGGCCGGCGGCACGCTGACCTTCACCGGCAGGTCCACCGGCCCCGTTCGGTCCCCCACCCTGGACGGTCGCCTGACCCTGAGTGAGGGCATGCTCCGCGTCCGGGACGTCCCGACCATCGAGAACCTCGAGTTCACCCTCGCGGCCACCCCCTCCCGCGTCGTGATCGAGCAGGCGTGCTTCGACGCGGGCGCGGCTCCTGTGCGCTTGACCGGCGCGCTGGACCTCTCGACGCCGACGCCGACGCTGGCCCTCCAACTCATGGGCGAGGAGGTGCTGCTGCACCGATCGGAGGACGCCGTGGTGCGCTCGAACATCGACCTGCTCCTCGAGGGGACCGCGGACGCCCTCCGCCTCTCCGGCGAGCTGGCCCTGGTCGGCGGACGCCTCCGCTCGCCGGTGGAGTTCCAGGACATCCTCGCAAGCGGCGGGAGCCGGACCCCGGAGGCGGTGCGGAGGGGATTCCAGCTGCCCGCCCTGGGGCCCGCCTCGGTCGCGCTCGCGGTCCGCGTGACCACCGCCGACCCCATGGAGATCGCGGGGCGCCTGACCCGCGGCCAGGTCCGCGCCGACCTCACGCTCTCCGGGAACCTCTCCCAACCGATCCCCTCCGGCCGGCTGTTCGTGGACCCCCTGGAGGTGGCGCTCCCCGCGGGAACGCTGCGCTTCCCGACGGGGCTGATCCGCTTCGACCCGGCGAACCCAGAGATCCCCCAGCTCGAGCTGATCGGGACGACCCGACTGGCGGGCTATGACGTGACGGTGGAGATCTCCGGTGAGTACGACCAGGCGGTCGTGGACTTCACCTCGTACCCGCCGCTGGTCCCCGACGACCTCGTGATGCTGGTGCTCTCTGGCCGCCCCCCCGGGACCGCCCGGGGGGCGCGCGCGGCGGGTCAGACCGTCGCCCTCTACGTCGCCCGCGACCTCGTGCAGGGCTGGTTTGACTCCGGCGGCTTCGACGACCGCGACAGGGACTCCTTTGTGGACCGCCTCGAGGTGGTGTCCGGCCAGGACGTCTCACGCTCGGGCGTGCTGACCGTCCAGGCGACCTACCGATTGCGAGAGGGTCTCGCCCGTGACCGAGACGCCGTGTACCTGGTGATGGAGCGAGACTCCTTCGAGGACTACAACGTCGGCCTACGCCTGGTTCTGAGGCTCAGATAGCGCAGTGCCCCTCCCGCACGATCACCGCCTCGCGCGTGCCGTCCGCTGCGCGCTCATCTGGCTCGTCTGGCTCGCTTGTGCGCCCCTTGCGCTGGCCGCCGGCCCCGCGCTGGAGGGGAACCCATCCCCTCGAATCGCCTCCGACGTCTCCATCGTGGGCGCCCCGGACGGGCTGCTGGACGACATGGAGGAGGTGGCTGCCCCCTACGTCGAGCGGTTCCGTTCCACGGAGCGGGCCGTGTACATCGACGACGCCGCCTACGAGCTCGAGCTCTTGCTGGCCGAGCGCGGCTACGCCTTGGCGGAGGTGGCCTATGAGGTGGAGGGGCCGGCGGCGCGGCTCCTGGTCAGCGCAGGCGCCCGCTCCACGCTCGGGCCGGTCACCGTGACAGCTGACCCCAGCTGCCCCATCTCGGAGGAGGACCTGACCCGCTACGTCAGCGGTCCGCGGACCGGCCTCTTCGGACGCGGTGAGGTGCTGTACGTGAAGCGTCGCGTGGAGCGCAGCCCGCGGCGTGTGGTGGTCGACCTCGTGGCCCTCGGACACCTCGAGGCCGTCGCCCACCTCGACGACCCCGGGCCGGGCCCCGAGGGCGGGGCCGTCCCGGTCCACCTGGACGTCGAGGCCGGCCCGCGCTATCGGCTGGAGCCTGTGGAGATCCTCCGAGAGGAAGACCTCGAGGTCGACGTCCTCGAGGCTATTCGGCTCGCCCAGATCGACATCACGCCGCTGAGCCCTGGGGAGGACCTCCCGTACGAACCGCGGGTCCCCGGCCGTGTACGCAGCAGCGTCCTCGACGCCCTTGCGAGCCACGGGTACCTGGACGCCGAGGTCCGCGTGGAGGCCGACGTCGATGAGGAATCCCACCTCGTCCAGATGGAGATCTCCGTCGTCCCCGGACTCCATGTCACGATCAGCGAGGTCCGCTTCGAGAGCTCCGGACGCACGAGGGAGAGCTTCCTGAAGTCGCGGCTCCGCCTCCGGCCAGGCGATGAATTCAGCACCCGTGAGGTCCGCGCCAGCGTGCGCGCCCTCTACCGGACGGGCCTGTTCTCCGAGGTCCGCTCGAGGGTAGAGGGCGAGGGCGCGGAGCGGACGCTCGTGGTCGATCTCGTGGAGCAAGAGTCCCTCGAGGTCTACTTTGAGCCTGGCTTCGGGAGCTATGAGCTCTTCCGCGGCACCGTCGGCGCGCGGGACCGAAACATGTTCAGGTCTGGCATCGACGGCTCGGCGGAGGTCATGGTCGCGGTGCGCGCCCTGAGCGCCAGCGTCCGACTGACCGACCCCTGGTTCCTGAACGAGCAGGTCATCGGCGACATTCAGGTCGACTTCGAGCGCCGCAAGGAGCCGTCCTTCCTCAGGGAGAACCGCGGCATCGGCGCCTATGTCACCAAGGAGTGGAGCGGGGTGATGGCCACCACCTTCGGCTATCAGTTCGGCCGCTCCGAGGCCAAGGACGTCAAGGTCGTGGACGACGACGTCGCGGACGCCCAGAACATCGTCAACGTGGCCGGCCTGACCCTCTCTCAGCGGTTCGACGACCGCGACGCGCTCTTCGCGCCCACCCGGGGGCTGTACATGAACGCCTCGGTGCAGCTGGCCGCCGAGGGCTTCGGCTCCGAGCTGGAGTTCATCCGGGGCAAGCTCTCGACCTCCTGGTTCCGGCCCGTCTCCGCCGGCTCCGTCCTCGGCCTCAACCTTCGGGCTGGCATCATCGCGCCGGCCTACGACGCGGAGGCGATCCCCATCCAGGAGCGCTTCTTCGCCGGCGGCGGCAACTCCGTTCGCTCGTTCAAGGAGAGCGAGCTCGGCCCGAAGGATGTCAACGGGGAACCCCTGGGGGGCGAGGTCTTCTCCACGGCGAGCATCGAGCTCCGCTCCGAGTTGGTCGGGGCGCTGCAGTCCGCCGCCTTCGTCGACGCAGGGTTCGTCGAGCGCCAGGCCTCCGACTTCTTCGACGTGGATGACGTGCGCTTCGGCGTCGGCCTCGGGCTTCGCTACCTCCTCCCCATCGGCCCCCTGCGCCTCGACGGCGCGGTGAATCCGAACCCGCGACCGGGCGAGGAGGATTGGGTGATCCACTTCAGCATCGGCATGCCGTTCTGAGCGAATCGCCGGCTCCGGCGGTCGAGCTCGGCCGTGCCGCGCCTGCGGTCCGATCGGGCGCCCCGGAGTCGCCCTGGGCTCCAAGCCGCTCGGTGCTTACTCTGTGCCGGTGAAGTTCATCAACGGGATTGACCGGCTCAACGGCCTCGTGGGCCGCGCCGCGGCCTGGTCAGTGCTGCTCATGGCCCTGATCGGCGCAGGCAACGCCATCGCCAGCTACCTCGAGCCCCTGGCTGGCCGTCGCCTCGCGTCCGTCGCCCTGGACGAGCTGCAGTGGTACCTGTTCAGCATCCTCTTCTTGCTCGCGGCGCCCTGGGCTCTGCGCGAGAACGCCCACGTACGGGTCGACGTGATGTACGGACGCCTCGGCGTCCGTGGGAAGGCCTGGACGGACGTCCTGGGCGGCGCGCTGCTCCTGCTCCCCTTCTGCGTCTACGGGGTGATCGTCAGCTACCCCGCCGCGTCCGAATCCCTGCGCATCGGCGAGGTCTCGCCCGACCCGGGCGGGCTCTCTCGCTGGCCGATCAAGGCGGTGCTCCCGGTCGCCTTCACGCTCCTCGCGCTGCAGGGCGTTGCGAACACGGTCCGAGCTGCCCACGTCCTCCGCCGCGGAGACGCGTCGTGAGCGACTGGCTCGGCCCCCTGATGTTCGGCGTCGTGATGACGCTGATCTTCCTCGGCTTCCCGGTGGCCTTCACCCTAGGTGGAGCCGCGCTGCTCTTCGGCGCCCTCGGGGTCTCCCTCGGCTACTTCGACTGGGTCTACCTGAGCAACTTCCCCGAGCGCGTCTTCGGGATCATGGAGAACCAGGTCCTGCTGGCGGTGCCGTTCTTCGTGCTCATGGGGACGATCCTCCAGCGCTCGCGGCTCGCCGAGGACCTGCTGCACTCCATCGGCATGCTCTTCGGCGCGCGGCGGGGCGGCCTCGCGCTCGCCGTGGTCTTCGTCGGCGCCCTGCTCGCCGCGGCCACGGGAGTGGTCGGTGCGTCCGTGGTCGCCATGGGGATGATCTCCCTCCCCGTGATGCTCCGCTACGGCTACAGCCGCGAGCTGGCCACCGGCACCATCTGCGCCGCGGGGACGCTGGGGCAGCTGATCCCACCGAGCATTGTCCTGATCGTGCTCGGAGATCAGCTGGAGGTCAGCGCGGGGAAGCTCTTCCGCGGCGCCTTCGTCCCCGGGCTCATGCTCGCCACGTTCTACGCCATCTACGTGGCGTGGGTGGCGTGGCGACATCCGGGGCGCGCGCCGGCCCTGCCACCCGAGGAGCGTGACGTGTCCGGCGCCGCTCTCTTGCTGCTCGTCCTGAAGGTGCTGATCCCGCCCCTCGCGCTGATCCTGATCGTCCTGGGGAGCATCTTCCTCGGCATCGCAACCCCCACCAAGGCCGGAGCCCTCGGCGCCCTCGGCGCCCTCATGCTCGCGACGATGCGCCGACGCTTCTCCTTCGCGAAGCTGCGCGAGAGCGTCGAGGACACCGCCAAGCTCACGACCATGGTGGTCTTCCTCCTGATCGGCTCGACGGCCTTCACCCTGGTCTTCCGCGGGGTCTACGGGGACGTGTGGATCGAGGACATGTTGACGGGACTGCCCGGAGGGAAGATCGGGCTCCTGGTCGTCGCCAACCTGGTCATCTTCGGGCTCGGGTTCTTCATCGACTTCTTCGAGATCGCCTTCATCGTCCTGCCCCTCATCGTCCCCGCAGCAGCCAGCCTGGGGATCGAAGGGGACGCCATGATCTGGTTCGGTGTGATGATCGCGATGAACCTGCAGACCTCGTTCCTGACACCTCCCTTCGGCTTCGCGCTGTTCTATCTTCGGGGTGTCGCGCCGCCGGAGGTGAAGACCGGCGACATCTACCGCGGTGTGCTGCCCTTCATCGGCATCCAGGCCCTCGGCCTCCTGCTGGTGATCGTCTTCCCGGAACTGGTCACATCGCTGATCTGATCTGCCTCTTACGTAGGCAGCCGGGCTCGAGACCTCGTCGGATCCGGGGGCCTCTCTTAGCATCGAGGGCGCCGTGACGTCGAGCTGGTAGCTCGCGACGGCGCTCTCCATGACCAACCTCCTCGCTCTCTGCTGCTCACTCTCCCTCGTCGCGCTGGCTCACCCTGCAGCGGCTGCCCACTCTCAGGCGTCCGCCGACGCGAAGGAGGGCGAGGTCAAGTTCGACCTCGAGACGATCTTTGACGAGGACGGGCTCTTCGGCCCATCCGCCAGCTCACCCAGCTTCTCGGCGAGCGGGCGTTATGCCGCTTACCTGTACCGCCCGTACGCCGAGCGACGGCACGGCAGCGACCTCTGGCTTGTCGAACTTGGGACGGGCCAGGCGCGTCGGCTGACCTCCGTCTCCGTCATGGCGCCCTTCCAGGCCAGCACCATGGAGGTGGGCGAGGACCGGATCAAGCGCGCTAAGAAGGCCGGCGCGAGCTCCTCCAAGGGCGGCGGCGCGGACGCCAAGGGGAAGGGCGCCGAGGACGAGCAGCCCGCCCGACCGGACGACGACCGCTTCGGCGGCGGGAGCTGGTCAGAGCTCCAGGAGCTCAGCCGCAAGGGGGACGCTCAGGCGGGCGAAGAGAAGGACGAGGGCACCACCGACGACCTCGGGCTGATGGACGTCGTCGACGAGGACGACGCCGACGAGAAGAAGGCGCCGCGCTATCGCGGGATCTCCTCCTTCACCTGGGCCCCGGGCGCCGACGAGCTCCTGATGAGCTCCGGCGGGGACATCTACCGCTGGGTCATCGGTGAGGAGCGCCCCGTACGGCTGACCAAGACCCGCCAGTCCGAGCGGTCGGTCCAGTACCTGCCGGACGGCGGCGGGTACACGGCGCTCCTGGGCGATGCCCTGGTCCGCGTCCGGTTCGGCGATCACTTCGTGGACCAGCTGGACCCCAAGCTCCCCGGCGGTATGACCATGCGGGAGTACAAGATCAGCCCCGACGGCGAGCGAGTGGCCTTCGTGGCCTCCAACGGCTCCCGGAGCCGGGACGGAGGTCGCACGGTCGACATCGCCACCTACAAGGACCGCTTCATGAAGGTCCGTACCGTCCCGAGGACGGTCTCGGACGACCCCATCGGCAAGCGCACCACGGCCGTCTTCCTGCACGAACTCCCGGACCCTGATCGCGAGGACGGCGAGCTGATCAAGGTCTACGAGCGGGAGACCTCTGGGCCGAGAGACGTCCTGCGCGTGCCCGACTGGGCTCCGGACTCCACCCGGTTCGTCTTCGCCGCCTTCGACCAGGCCACCGAGGAGGTCCATGTCCTCGAAGCCCTCGCTGAGGCTCAAGGGGGCGGCTCAGGGGAGACGGACGCAGCCGAGATGGACGCAGCCCGGATGGACGCAGCCGAAGAGGTCCGCGGCGAGCCGAACGACGACCGGCCCGCGCGGGTGATCCAGCGCTTCCTCCACACGGGCGGCCCGAACACGCCGCGCATGATCGAGCCTCGATACCTGGCGGACAGCCGCCGGGTCATGCTCATCACCGAGCAGACCGGGTTCAGGCACCTGCACGTCCTCGACCCGGTCTACGAGACCCTCGAGC
>Ga0213863_10002940_pt1 | contig 11876 bp, 10 predicted proteins | sample PICome_8_FD_160128 | JGI IMG/M metagenome (GOLD analysis project Ga0213863, IMG submission 160128) | Coastal seawater microbial communities near Pivers Island, North Carolina, United States - PICO497 | ecosystem: Environmental > Aquatic > Marine > Coastal | place: USA: North Carolina... | reverse complement strand
TGCCTTTGTCAATGCCTTGGAGCGGGAAGGATTGAAGGATTTTAAGTTGGTCGACTATCGTCAGCATTCGATTGGGGGAGGCTCGGCCACCGAATCGGCTGCTTTCGTACAATTGCAGACCAAAGTAGGTCGGGTTGCCTACGGATGCGGGATCAATTCGAGCATTGAAAAGAGTGGGCTACTCGCTCTGGTTAGTGCCTACAACCGAACGAGGTAGCCTTGTCCGGAAGCAAACCGAATTCCTCTGCCAACAGCCTCGAAGGAGTCCTCGAGCGAATTACTTTTTACAATGAGGAAAATGGATTCCTGATCGGGAAATTAAAGGGTGGAGATAAGACCGCGGAGATTGCAGTGGTCGGGAAAGCCCCCAAAGTCCAGTGTGGGGAGACTTTGGTACTCCTAGGAAAATGGGTCAATCATCCCAAGCACGGTCGGCAATTTTCCTTTGATTCATTTGAAAGTAAATTACCCGCTTCTGCCTATGGGATTCGAAAATATCTGGCCAGTGGATTGATTCATGGAATTGGAAAGACTTATGCCAATAAAATTGTGGATAAATTTGGGGCCGATACATTAAAAGTAATTTCCGAAGAATCCGGTCGGTTACGGGAGGTGGAGGGTATAGGAAAGAAGAGAATAAAAAGTATCCGGGAAGCATGGGAGGAACAGAAAGCGGTCCGGGAGGTGATGATGTTTCTTCAAACTTATGGCGTCACCGATGCCCTCTGCCTGCGTCTGGTTCGAAAATATGGAAATTCTGCCAAGACGATTTTGGAAACCGATCCCTACCGAATAATCCGGGAGGTCAAGGGAATCGGATTTAAGACCGCAGATAAGATTGCCCTCAACCTTGGGCTTTCCAATAACGGGCCCGAACGGATTGAAGCGGGCATCCTCCATACCGTACAGGAAGCCGAAGATCAGGGACATAATCACATCGAGCGGAGAGAACTGGTGATCCAGGCAGCCAACTTGTTGGAAACCGATTCCAATGAGGTGGATAAAAGAATTGATGTACTCCTTGAAGGTGAGGACTTAGTACCTTCGATGACTGACTGGGTCCAACTACCCACTTCTGCACGGGCCGAACAGACCCTGGCCCGTTCCCTGACCCATTTAAAGAACACCCGCTCTTCTCTTCCACCAATTCAGGTGGAAAAAGCAATCGTATGGGCCCAGGATAAGGCTGGCTTTGGCTTTGCTGATGCCCAGATGGAAGGAATCAGGCAGGCCTTGCTCTCCAAGGTTTCCATTTTAACCGGTGGTCCGGGTACGGGAAAGACCACGATTCTCCGGGCCCTTGTTTCCATTCTAAAGGCAAAGAAGGCAAAGGTCTTACTGGCCGCACCTACGGGTCGGGCCGCCCGAAGGATGGCGGAAAGTGCTTCCCATTTTGCCCAAACCGTGCATCGCTTGCTGAAATTCGACCCCAGTCAGGGTGGATTCACCGTGAATGAACAAACTCCTTTGTCCTGTGACTTTTTAATTATGGACGAGGCCAGCATGCTTGATCTTCGCCTTGCTGCCGCCCTAATTCGTTCAATCCCAGCCCAGGCCCATTTGGTTCTGGTTGGCGATGCCGATCAATTACCCTCAGTTGGCTCGGGGAATGTTCTCAAGGATCTAATTGATGCCAAACTCCTGACCGTGACCCGGCTCGAAGTTACCTTCCGGCAGGCAGAAGATAGTGGAATTGTCGGGTTAGCACATGGCATACTGCAAGGGAAAACCGGCCCTCCTTCCCCCCTTGATGATCCCGGTGCAATCAATCCCCGACAAGATGTACATTTTGTTCGGGCGAATTCACCGGAAGAATGTGTCGCCCATGTCACCCTGCTTTGCCGCGAGATTTTGCCCCGTAAATTTTCCCTGAATGTACGGGCCGATGTTCAAATCCTGGCCCCTTTACATCGGGGAATTGGAGGGATTGGGAATTTAAATGATCAAATTCGGGATGCGATCAATCCAACCGGGGCCACTCAGGTAATGGGTCCCTTTCTCTTTCGCGAAGGGGATAAAGTGATTCAGACCCGAAATAATTATGACAAGGATGTCTTTAATGGAGACATGGGAATTGTGGATGCGGTCGATACCCTCAATGGAAAAGTGGACATTCTCTTTGATGACCGCCGAATTACCTATGAAAGAATGGAAGTGACCGACCTTCAACCTGCTTATGCAATTTCGGTGCACAAGAGCCAAGGGAGTGAATATCCCGTGGTCATTTTTCCCCTGCTCAAGCAGCACTTCATGATGCTTCAGAGAAACTTGGTCTATACTGGCCTGACCCGGGCAAAGAAGAAGGTTATCTTCGTTGGCGATCCGGCTGCTTATGCCATGGCGATTCGAAACGACAAGACTTTGGTGCGTCAGACCGATCTCGTTCGAAAGCTGAAGGAATGCAGCCAATCCAATCCGCAGGAAAAACTTCTTTAAAGAATTCCCTAATCCAGAATCAAAAAGATATTAAAGGATAAAATCAGGTAGGCAGGCAGGGCTTTAATCAGGGGGTCCCTAAACCTCTTCAGGTGTGCCATGACCGCAACAAACATAATAATAGTAAGGGCAATCGCTACGGGCTTCACGACAATGGGAAAAAAGTAGCCGAAGAGTAAGCATACAGCCAAGCTTAGTTTGACCACACGGGTAACTGGTAAGACCCAGCCCGGGAATCCATACACCGCAAATTCTTCCTTCATATTTCGGGCATTTCCGGCACGAAACCTTGAGGGCCTATTGTAGCCGATCGTCCAGGCGTAAATAATACCGAATGAGATCGCACCCTTAAATACGAAGGCGGCAAGCAAATCCATCGGATCAGGATCAGGGTACATGAGATTAGGATGAAAGCCTGGAAAATGAAAAACGAGCTAAAAACCTAGATTCTTGAAAAGATAAAAGGCAACTGAACTCAAAAACCAGCATCAATGATCAGTACTTTGACAGCAAATCCAAGAACCATTTGATCATGTAGAAACAAGAATAAGCAGAACCGACGACAAAAAGAGTAATAATACCCGTTGCAACATTCTTGTTAATCTTTGCACCTTCAAGAAACTTGGGCTGTTTTTCCATCGATCCCACCATTACAATTAAATACACCACAATTGCAAAAATTGGCATTGTTATCATGAACCAGTCGAATTCAGAATTCATATGGCAACATCATGTTGAGCATCCTAAGCAAGTCAAGAAAGGGATGGTTGATTTCATCAGGATTCTAAAAAAAATCACTAAAAATCAGAAATTCGGGTTGTATTTAAAAATTCCTTCTGAATTTTCATCTCTGTGATTTCTTACAAAAAAAATCTTCCTTGTTTTTTCTTCACTTTCTTTGTGCTAATCTCTGGGATGCATTCTTCGACCCACGCCAAAGAGAATAATACCCTGATTCGTCATGTAGTCTGCTTTAAATTTAAGCAGGATGCCACTAGCAAGCAGATTGAGGAGGTCGAAACAGAATTCGCAGCCCTAAAAAATAAGATCCCCGGTATTCTCTCGCTGGAATGGGGCCTTAATAATAGCCCTGAGAATTTGAATAAAGAATTCACCCACTGCTTCATCGTCAGTTTTGTCGACGAAAAGGCCCGGGAAACTTATCTGCCCCATCCAGATCATAAAGCTTTTGTAAAAATCCTTAAACCAATCTTGGATGATGTATTTGTCATCGATTTCACTCCCTAAAAATTACTCTTCATGATTCGCTTGCTTCCCATTCCCTGTCTGATTATTCACGCCTTATTTACCTGTATCTTGTCAGGTGAGATTCGAACACCGGCCATCATCGGAAACAATATGGTATTACAACAAAACCATAAAAACCCAATCTGGGGATGGGCAAATCCAGGAGAGTTGATCCAGGTCCAGATTGCGGAACAAAATCATAAGGTGGAGGTCAGCCCGAAAGGATACTGGAAAGTTTCCCTGGATCCGATGCCGGCATCGGCTTCGCCCAAGGTAATGACCATCCAGGGAAGTTCAGAATTAAAATTTGAAAATATTCTGGTGGGTGAAGTCTGGCTATGCTCAGGACAATCAAATATGGGATGGGCCCTGGGGAATTCAGATGATTCTGATCTCGAAATCATGACCGCCAACTATCCCAACCTCCGCTTGGTCAGCGTACCCCAAGTTGGAACGCAGGAGGCTCAAACCGACTTTAATGGGCGTTGGGAATCCACCACCCCGGAAGTCGCCAAAAATTTCTCTGCCGTTGGATACTTATTTGGCCGCCGCTTACATTTGGCCCTAGGAGTTCCCGTCGGCCTAATAGATAACGCGTGGGGCGGATCGGCCTGCGAAGCTTGGATTCCAAGAGAGCGGTTAAATCAGCTTCCTGTGGCCAAGCCTTACATGGATCAATGGAGGGAGACTGAAAAAACTTTTGATTACGACAAACTTCTCGCAAGTTACCAAGAAAATCTCGAGGCATGGAAAATGAAGGCTGAAATTGCCCGCAAGGATGGAAAGCCTCAGCCAGGTGGCCGTCCCCGGGCTCCACGTAACCAGCTGACTGGCCAGCATCGCCCGGCCAACCTTTACAATGGAGTCCTGAACCCAATTATTGGATATGGAATCAAGGGAGCGATTTGGTACCAGGGCGAAAGCAACGGAAGGCGTGGACATGCTTACCGTGAAGTCTTCCCCCTGATGATTCAATCCTGGAGGGATGCCTGGAAGCAGGGAGATTTTTCTTTTTACTGGGTCCAGTTGGCGGATTTCATGAGTGAAGTACCGGATCCTCCCACCGAACAGACCTGGCCGGAATTACGGGAAGCTCAGACCTTTTCCCTGGATAAGCTCAAAAATGTAGGTGAGGCGGTGATCATTGATGTCGGTGAAGGTCGGGATATTCATCCTCGCAATAAACAAATGGTGGCCAACCGATTGGTGCGCAATGCCCTGGCCAAGGACTACGGGATGGAAATCCCCCATCAAAGTCCCCGCTATCAATCCATGGAAACCAAGGGAAATAAAATCATTCTTAGCTTTGATCATGTGGGACAGGGCTTGTATTGCTTTGATGTGCGGGAACCGATCGGTTTCTCAATTTGTGGGGAGGATCAGAAATTTGTCTGGGCACAGGCCAGGCTGGTTGGAAAAGACAAGGTGGAAGTATGGGCAGAAGGCATTGAAAATCCAGTAGCAGCCCGCTACGCTTGGGCGGACAATCCCGTCTGCAACCTCTACCGCAAGGATGGATCGGTCACCCTACCGGTCACTCCCTTCCGCACCGATGACTTTCCTATGATCACCTTTGGACTCTAAAAATAAAGCGCACTATGCATACCAGACTTTTTGTACTCTTCCTGATCAGCTCTTTGGTTTCAGCCCAAGACTTACCCAACATTCTCTGGATCACCAGCGAGGATAACGGTCCTCACCTCGGATGCTACGGCGATGACTACGCCACCACTCCCAACCTTGATGCCCTCGCCCAAAAGGGAATGATCTATACCCGGGCCATCTCCAATGCCCCGGTTTGTGCCCCGGCCCGAACCACCATCATTTCCGGGTTGTACCCACCTTCCACCGGAGCGGAACATATGAGGAGCATGACCCGTCTGCCTTCCAATTTCAAAATGTACCCGGCTTACCTGCGGGAATTGGGATATTATTGTACCAACAATTCCAAGGAGGACTATAACTTGATGAAAGAGGGAGAGGTCTGGCATGAAAGTGGAAGGAAAGGGCATTGGAGAAACCGACCCAAGGGAAGCCCGTTCTTTGCCATCTTTAATTTTACCATCTCTCATGAAAGCAAGATTCGAAAGCGGCCCCATCAACAAGTCCATGATCCCGCCAAGGTGCGCATCCCCGCGTACCACCCCGATCATCCCGAGGTGCGCAAGGACTGGGCCCAGTATTATGACATGATCACCGAGATGGATCAAATGGTCGGGGATAAGCTCAAAGAACTTAAGGAGGACGGTCTCGAAAAAGATACCATCATATTCTATTTCGGGGATCATGGTTCCGGGATGCCCAGGAGCAAACGTTGGCCTTTCTTTTCCGGGCTTAATGTTCCCCTTATTGTACACTTACCGGAAAAATGGAAACATCTGGCCTCCCCCGATTTCAAAGTGGGTGGAAGCAGCGACCGACGGGTTGGATTTGTGGACCTTGCCCCCACACTGCTCAGCATCGCTGGACAAAAGCCACCCGCTCACCTCCAAGGCCACGCTTTCCTGGGTAAACATCAGGCTCCAGAACAGGAATACGGCTATGGGTTTCGAGGACGCATGGACGAACGATACGATATGGTCCGGTCCGTGGTCGGGAAACGCTATGTCTATGTCCGGAATTACATGCCCCACAAACTCTACGGCCAACATGTGGGCTACATGTTCGTTACCACCACCACCCAAGTTTGGAAAAGACTCTTTGATGAAGGAAAGCTGAACCAGGCCCAGAGCCATTTTTGGAAAACCAAGCCACCCGAAGAGCTCTACGACCTAGAAAACGATCCGGACGAGGTCAACAACCTGGCCAAGTCCAAGGATCATATTGAAGTTCTGAAAAAGATGCGCCTGGCCCATGTGGATCATCTAAAGAAAATTATTGATGTTGGATTCTTACCTGAAGGAGAGATTCACCAACGATCCAAGGGCACCACTCCTTACGAAATGGCACGCACCGAAAAGTATCCCTTTCAACGAATCATGCTGGCGGCCGATCTGGCTTCCGGTCTCTCTCCCTGGGCAACTAAACCACTCATTGGCTACCTCAGGGACAATGATTCCGCAATCCGCTACTGGGGAGCTATGGGGCTTTTAATGCGGGGAAAACAAGGGGTCAAGCTTGGGGGTAAACACTTGGAAAAAGCTCTCCTTGATGATTCACCTTATGTTCGGGTAGTGGCTTCCGAGGCCCTCGGAACCTATGGATCCAAGGAGCAAATCAAGTTGGCGGTTAAAACACTTGGGGAGCTTGCAAATCCGATCCAAAACGGATGCTTTCCATCGATGTTGGCCATGAATGCCATCGATCATTTGGATGACAAAGCAAAATCCCTGCTTCCATTCCTAGAATCCATGCCTCAGACTCCCACCGAGGTAGATAAGCGATTCCAAGGCTATGTGGGAAGGTTGGTTACTACCACCGTTGGTGAACTTAAAGGAGAAAAATAAAATGTTCAAAACCCTGCTATCCATTCTTACCCTTTGGGCGTTCCTCCCCGGCTCGATCCAAGCCAAGCCAAAGCCCAATTTAATTTTCATACTCGCGGATGATTTAGGATATGGGGACATCGGATGCTATGGACAAGAACTGATCAAGACTCCCCGCCTGGACAAGATGGCGGCTGAAGGGATGAAATTTACCCGCTTTTATTCCGGCAGTACCGTTTGTGCCCCTTCCCGCAGTGTGCTCATGACCGGGCAACATATGGGACACACCCATGTCCGTGGGAATGCAGGTGGTGATATGAGCCGTCAAAGCCTACGGGATCAGGACCTGACCGTAGCGGAGAAGCTTAAGGAAGCAGAATATGCCACCGCCCTGATCGGGAAATGGGGCTTGGGAGAGGTGGGTCAGGAAGGTCACCCGCTCAAGCAGGGATTCGACTACCTCTATGGATACCTCAACCAGGTACATGCTCATAATTTTTATCCGGAATTTCTTTGGAGGAATGATAAGAAGCACATGCTTTCCAATGTGGTTCAGCGGGTGGAAAAGAAAAAATACGGAGGCTTTGTCGGAGGAGCCGCAACCAAGAAGGTTGAATACACCCATGATCTCTTTGCAAACGAAGCAATCTCGTGGATCAAGAAAAATAAAAATAATCCCTTCTTTCTCTACCTTCCATTGACCATCCCACATGCCAATAATGAAGGAACCCGCCTTTTTGGAGACGGTGCGGAGGTTCCGGATTACGGAATCTATGAAAAAGAGGATTGGCCCAATCAGGACAAGGGACAAGCCGCGATGATTACCCGAATGGATAAGGATGTAGGCCGTATTCTGGATCTCCTTGAAAAGCTCAAGATTGCAGAAAACACCTTGGTTATCTTTACTTCCGACAACGGCCCTCATAATGAAGCCGGACACAACCCGCAGCGTTTTAATCCAGCCGGTCCTTTAAGGGGGATGAAGAGAACCCTGACTGAGGGTGGCATTCGGGTCCCTACCCTTGCATGGTGGCCCAAAACCATCGAAAAAAATTCTCATTGTGATCAACCTTTTTATTTCGGTGACTTGATGAGTACGGCTTGTGAAATGGCTCAGATTAAACCGCCCAAAGAAACCGACAGCATTTCTATGCTTCCCACCCTCACTGGTGAAACCAGCAAACAAAAACGCCACAAATACCTCTACTGGGAATTTTATGAGCGCACTTTCAGGCAGGCTGTAATTCTGGAAAACTGGAAACTGATTCGTTCAGACATGGACAATGAAAAACTTCAGTTGTATGACCTAAGCACCGACATCCATGAAGATACAAACTTGGCGTCCCAAAAGACTAAAGTACTAAATGAAATGCTGGCATACATGGAAGAAGCCCATCGCCCTCACCCCAAATGGGTAACTCCACGGTCTCAGAAAAAATAAATTTACCGATCACAGGGCATTAGTGCCCCGTCCTTCATGCCGTGGATAATTTTCTTATCCGCAGGACAAAAGGTGGCCAAAGTACCCCTTCGATTGGCAGTGCCCCCGGAATAAAAGAAATAAGGTGACAATCGGACTCTGCCCGGCTCGCTTTTAATATTTCCATCCTGATCAAAAACAGGATGTTCCAATTTTCTGGGCTTACAAAATTCTTGAACCACAAAAACAGGAGATGGAAATCCAGAAATTGCATCCTCAAGTGCCTGCGTCCACTGATCCACCGAAACATCATCTCCAATAACCACGCTTCGTGAGCCCCATGCGGTTTCATGAAAGCCACTGGCTTTGAGCACAAGCATACGCTCCTTTTTCGTCGCCCGGCTCAAGTCCCTCCAATCTGAAATTGGATTTCCCTGTAAATGCGGACCATCCAGATAAGATCCGGGTGGTGATGGAACCGGGTCCACAATCCAAGTTCTTGGAATTGCTGATCTTAAAACCTCCAACTCTTTGGGAGTGAGAGTTTCGGACCAGAAATCTTGAAGCCGATGGTGATGAAAGAGAGCAAGGGATAATTTTTCTTCCTGAATATGCTTCATCGGTGGAGTTACCACCAGTTCCCCAGCTTCTACCAATTTCATCCATTGAGACATGTCCGGAATATTTTCATGGTCGAAGAGCTCCCAAAATCGATAAATTAAATCCACTCGTTTTTCAGCCAATGAAAGATTTCCTTCTTTAAGTTCTAAATCTTCTGGCTTACATGCCTGAATGGAAAATCCATCTTTTTGAAGTTCCGATGCCAGCCATTCCATTTCCGGCAGATAAGTTTCTGCCTCCTCACTCACTACGATTACCATATTTGCCTTGATCCCACCCAATGCTTGGGCGGCATCTACTAAGCTTGCCCCAAAAGATTGAACCATACTGGTACCATGATTGAGCTGATAAATGCTTTCCAGCTTCGCAGTTAACCCGATACCTCCAGGTACCGAGTCCCATTCCGTTAAAGCAATCCCATCGATGGTGGGAAGTAGATCTGGACGGAGCACGGCGGGTACTAAAGAACGAATTTTCTCGGACCGGGTGTGGGATATGATCCAATCGGGCTTTCCCGCATCATAATAATCCGCAACCCATGGAACCCGAAGGTCTTGGTTTCTAAGAATGGAATCATTTTTCCATGACTTTCGATAAAGCAAATCAATGGCCCGATAAAAAGAGAGGGCGACCTTGCCCAAATCGTCGAGCCATTCTTGAACTCGATCACTTAATTCCCATGGATAGGGTGACCATTTCCAAGTCTTACCCGCAAAAAGAGAATTCTTTTGACTTTCTTGGGCTTCTTGAGCCGTCAAAACTGGACTCATTGAAACACCCTCAGTCCTCGACTTGAATATCCTTACTTCTTTGACGGGGGCATCCAGCTCGTAGCCAACCATTGACAAAACGATCGAGTTCACCGTCCATCACCGCCTGGACACCGGATGTCTCCACCCCGGTACGTAAGTCCTTCACCATTTGGTAAGGCTGGAAGACATAACTTCGAATTTGATTCCCCCACCCCATTTCTCCTTTTTCACCGTAGAACTGTTCCATCTCCGCACGTTTTTCATCCTGCTGCTTTTCATAAATTCTAGACTTTAAAACTTTCATCGCAGTTTGCTTATTCTTTAACTGAGACCGCTGGTTTTGACACTGAACCACAATATTGGTGGGTAAGTGGGTAAGTCGAACTGCAGAATCTGTCTTATTTACATGTTGCCCACCTTTTCCACTGGATCGATAGGTATCAATACGAAGGTCATCTTCAGGAATATCCATATCGAGGTCATCATCCTCAACCTCTGCAATTACATCCACCGAACAAAAGGATGTATGCCTTCTTTTATTGGAGTCAAATGGACTGATTCGGACCAAGCGGTGTACCCCCCGCTCCGCCTTGGCGTACCCATAGGCATTCAAGCCATCAATCCGAATGGAACAACGACTGATCCCAGCTTCCTCTCCAGGTTGTAAATCCTGCATTTCCACTTCAAACCCACGCCGTTCTGCCCATCGTATATACATCCTCATCAACATATCCGCCCAATCACACGATTCAGTTCCACCTGCCCCGGCGTGGATACTGAGCAGGGCCGGACGGGCATCAAAGGGTTCATTTAGAAAACTGGCGACTTCCAAGTCATCAATACTGGAAAGCAGTTTCTCCAAATCCCGAGAAAATTCTTTGGATATTTCCTCATCCCCTTCATCCTCTTCACAAAGTTCGCATAAGGCCTCCAGGTCCTCAACCTGGGCTCGAAACTCTTCCACTTTGGAAACGGTTTGCTTTAACCGGTTGTTCTCGGAACCAACTTTTCGTGCCTTGTCTTGGTCATCCCAAAAAGAAGGAGCGGACATTTCCTGCTCAAACTCAGCAATCTGGACTTTCTTTTCATCGCACTTTAAAAACTTCCACAAGTGGTTGGTGCGCTTGACCAGCTCCTGCATTCGGGTTTTATCTTCAGGAATTATCATAATATTAAACGGTAAAATCCAAGCCTTCCGGAAGATCAACATGGAGCCCGCATTCTCGGCCATGTCCGCCATGACGGGTATCTTCCGGGGATTCGACTTCCGAAATCTTCTTGGTGCTATGCCAATCGCCCAGTGATTCATATCCGACTCCCTCGAGTGGATGGTAAGGTAATTGGTTCTTGGGTAAATATTGGTAAGTCTCCCGGCCATTCCAATCCAAGATCGGATATATTTTAAAGATTTCGTTATGAGATTCTATCAATGGCAGGTTCCCCCGGGTACTGGACTGTTCCCTTCGCAGACCAGCCAACCAGGCAGTGGCCCCGAGTTCCTTCAGGGCACGGTCCATGGGCTCTTTCTTATTCAAAAAGTTATACTTTTTCATTTCTTCCTCTCCCTGCTCCCAGAGCTTTCCATATTCGGACTCCTGAAAGGCTGGAGATTTTCTGGCTGAAAAGACTTGAGCCTTAAAAGCTAACTGCTTTTGCAAGGTTAAACCATATTGGTAGGTACCGGGAAATAAATAGCCGGTGTCTATAAAAACAATCGGAATTTCGGTGCTAACTTGACGAACGAGATGGATCATAACCGCACTCTGTAAGCCAAAACTTGTAGAGGTCACAAGACCTACCCCAAAACGATCCCAGGCCCAATGAATCCGTCCAAGGGCATCCAGATCCTCAAGCTCAGAATTCCATCCTTCTATTTCGTTTTGGTTCGGTTTCATGTATGGTGCAACTATTCATCGTGCCAAAAATTCATCGAAGAGTAAAGAGTATGCAGATCTATCACATGAATCAGGGAAG
>Ga0213863_10002938_pt1 | contig 11878 bp, 7 predicted proteins | sample PICome_8_FD_160128 | JGI IMG/M metagenome (GOLD analysis project Ga0213863, IMG submission 160128) | Coastal seawater microbial communities near Pivers Island, North Carolina, United States - PICO497 | ecosystem: Environmental > Aquatic > Marine > Coastal | place: USA: North Carolina | collected... | reverse complement strand
CAGCAGCAATTTCCAGTCGAATGGCCGGACCATCCGACGGTGGCATTAGCGCTCCTTGATCAAATGGCGCGCAAGACACCTGAATCCGCTGACACCATTGCTGATGCATCGCAACTACTCAAGAGCATCTCGAAAACCTTCGATGCAGGCGAGTCCAATTGGCGAGCTGCGCGAAAGCTTGAGCAGTTGGCGAAAAACTTGTCGGTAAAGGAGACAGGGCAGTCGGCAGCCAGCGTGATGATGGGCGTCGCCGAACGCTTGCGATAATGTGTTGAAGTCTTGCTGGGGAGAACACCATGCGCCACCTTAATCGTCTGACCTTGTTCCTTGAGGCCAAGGGCTTTTGGTGGGGTGTGGCCCTATTAGGTACGAGTCTTTTGGCCGCCGCGCTGTACTGGCAGTACGCACTCAGTGAAGAACCCTGCCAAGTCTGTATTCAGGCGCGCTTGTGGGTCGTGGCCATTGCACTCGTGGGTTTACTGATGTCTTTACTACCGCATGCGCGAGGACTCTATACCGCTGGAAACGCCGCGCTGCTAATCTGTGCGGTAGGTCTGGGTGAGCGTTCGTTCTACCTATACGAAATCGAAAACTTTCGAGGTGATGGCAGCTGTGAATTCTCCCTAGGCATGCCCGACTGGTTTGCGGTGGATCGCTGGTTTCCGTCACTCTTTGAAGTTAGAAATATCTGCTCTTACACGCCCGAAATAGCCTTTGGCGTCAGTATGGCCGAGGCACTCATTGGCATCTCACTGATCGTTGCCTCACTTTGCGGCGTCAATATTCTTCGAAGTGCAACGGGTCAGCTGAGTCCGTCATGACACTCGATGGCAGTGCGCCAAGGCGTGCTCGCACTGAGCGACACATCATACCGGCCGTGGCAGCGCACTTAAGCCACTGCGAGGGTCCAGACTTAATATGGCGTTTCTAACCCATCCGGCTTTGCGTTGCCCCTTGGACGCAATGCCATTAGTACTGGAGGACGGCTCGCTCATCTGCGAGAACGGCCATCGGTATGACATTGGCAAGCAGGGATATGCCAATTTACTCAGTGTTCAGCACAAACGCTCTCTGAATCCGGGTGACTCCAAGGATATGGTGTCGGCTAGACAGTCGTTTTTATCGGCGGGTTTCTACGAGCCGATTGCCACATCCGTGATGCACAGTGTGTCGCAAGCTGCAACGTCGCCAGTAACAGTTTTAGATGCGGGGTGCGGCGAAGGATACTACCTGCACTATCTCACGGAGCACCACCGAGACCCGCCAAATATCATCGGCTTTGACATTTCAAAATGGGCCGTACAACGCGCTGCTCGGCGGTGCCATGGCACGTGGATGGTCGCGAGTAATAAAAATATTCCACTCGCCGATTCAAGCGTCGATATTGTACTCGACATGTTCGGCTTCCCTGACTATGCGTCATTTGAGCGCATACTTGCGCCGGGTGGGCGACTCATTCGAGTCACGCCTGCGCCACAGCACCTGATTGAGCTTCGCAGGTTGATTTACCCACAAGTTCACCAAATGCCGAACGCAGACACGTACCCGTCCTCACTCCATACATTGTCAAGCGAACAACTGGCCTTCAACGTTGAGCTTGAACACCAATCGCTTAAAGACCTGCTGCTAATGACCCCTCATATGTTCAAAACCTCGATGCAGGGCCAGAGCAACCTTGAGCGCATTGATCATCTGACAGTAACCGTTGACGTAGTGATCGATACGCTCGTCTGCACTGAAAACTAACGAACGAACGGCTCTTAATTTCTGTATCAAAAGGTTGACTGTCGCGCACTATCGCCTATTGTTGAGTGCGACGACGACACGATAGAAAATTATTAAAAAACGTGCTTTGAGAGATCTAACGCAGTCAAAGCGCAGTCAGGAGATACCCATGAATCAAGCGATTAAAACGGCTAAATTGCCCGGCCACGATTACGCCTACAGCACGCCGCTGGCGGACCTAGATCCATCAAACCCATTGCGCTGGCCCACACAAGAGATGTGGGCTATTTTTGAGCGCCTCAGAAATGAAGATCCCCTGCATTTCTGTAAAGAAGGTTGGATGTCCCCAGAGCGGCCAGACGACATAGAGCCCATTGGCGGCTATTGGTCGGTGACGCGTCATGAAGACATTATGGCGATCGATACTGATCACAAACGATTCTCTTCTGAACCGGCGATCGTACTTCCAAATCCAGCGGAAGATTTTCCGCTGCCCATGTTCATCGCCATGGATCAGCCCAAACACGCAGTTCAGAGGCAAACCGTCGCCCCCATTGTGGCCTCACCCAGTTTGTCCAAAATGTCCGAACTGATTCGAGAAAGAACCCAATACGTGCTTGATTCAGTCCCCATTGACGAAGAGTTCGATTGGGTCGACACCGTCTCTATCGAGCTCACCACCATGATGCTCGCCACCCTGTTCGATTTTCCTCTCGAGGATCGTCGCAAGCTCACGCGTTGGTCGGACGTCGCGACTGCTGGCCCCGAGACCGGCATTGTAGAGAGCGAAGAACAACGACGGGCTGAACTCACAGAGTGTGTTGAATATTTCATGGGCCTCTGGCACCAACGTAAGGGTGGCAGTGGACACGACCTTATTACGATGTTGGCCAACGGTGAAAACACAAGCGACATGGATGCGACCGAGTATCTTGGTAACTTGATTCTCCTCATTGTGGGCGGCAACGACACAACACGAAACTCAATGTCGGCATCGATTTACGGGTCACACTTGTTCCCAGAGCAGTGGGAAAAAGTAAAGGCGAACCGCGATCTAATTCCTAACACAGTGGCTGAAATAATCCGCTGGCAGACCCCTCTTGCCTACATGCGGCGCACGGCGCTTGAAGACGTGGAAATGCACGGTAAGACCATTAAAAAAGGGGACAAGGTTGCCATGTGGTATGTTTCGGGCAACCGAGACGAGCGCAAGTTTGACAATCCGAATGCCCTGGACTTCGAGCGTTCAAACGCGCGCAACCATGTGTCGTTTGGGTTCGGCATCCACCGTTGCTTCGGTAATCGACTCGCAGAGCTTCAACTGCAAATCTTATGGGACGAAATGTTAAAGCGATTCTCTCGCGTGGAAGTAGTGGGTGAGCCTTCGCGCAATATTTCAAGCTTCGTCAAGGGCTACACAGAAATGAAGGTGATTGTTCGGGCTTAATGGCCGGCAACGACGACGGCCCTTATGGTCAGTGATTCGCGCTGTCGAATGCGCACAGCGCGGATTCTGTGGCGATGCCAACAGCGCGTTACCGCGTTAAACGGCCTCGGGGCGAATCACCAACGCGTGCCGTCCTCAAAGAGACGCTATGACCTCCTCAACACCCCAAATCTCGGCATTTGAAAAAGAGACCTTTAGGGCCACAACCTCAGAGGGTCACGACATTTGTCATACCGTCTTTCGACGCGGATCCGGTGCGCCGGTTGTGCTCATTCAAGAGCTTCCCGGCATTGGCCAAGAAACCTTGGCTCTGGCCGATCGACTCATTTGCGCGGGATTTGAAGTTATTTTACCCCACCTTTTTGGCCCCATTGGAAAGACCTCGATTGCGGGTAATCTCGTGCGAGTCATGTGCCTCAGGAAAGAATTTCGACTGCTTGCCAGCGACCGATCAAGCCCTATTGTCGACTGGCTGAGGGCGCTCTGCCGAGAGGTGCGAGATGAGCGTAAATGCGCGGGTGTGGGCGTTATTGGCATGTGCTTGACCGGTAACTTTGCGATCAGCTTAATCGGGGACGACAGTGTTTTAGCCGCCGTTGCCTCTCAACCCGCGATGCCCTTTTTTACGCAAGGCGCTCTGCACATGACGCCCGAAGCGGTGGCGCACAGTCGTGCCGCGTTGGATGCCAAAGGCCCTATGCAGGTTTTAAGATTTGAGGGCGACCCGCTGTGTACCGCGGCAAAGTCAGAGTGCATCAAACGAGCATTCAATGATGACGGAACGACGCGAGTCAAAGAAGTCACTCTGCCCGGTAAGGGGCATTCGGTCCTGACTCTAGATTTCGTCGATGAAGCTGGACACCCGACCCGCGACGCTCTCGACGGTGTCGTGGCGTACTTCGGCCAACACCTGTGTTAATGACTAAACACGAAATCGGGCCAACAAGCCCCTAGTACTGACAAACATTCTCACCCAGCCTTCACAGAACGCGCTTTAAGCATTAAGAAGGTGATCAGGTGGCGACCACTGCTGTCGAGTCACGCGACGTAGTAACCACGGCACTCGTCGATGGAACACTATTATGCAGCCCAGCTGTGCCACTCATGCGCCGTCAGTCTTAGCGCATATTTGAGAAATTGCTAAGAGGGCATTTCGCCGTCGGTCGTAAAAACAATAATTCCCGAGCTTTAGTGGAATTGGCCTCAAGCTGAGCGCGTAAAAAGTTTTGGTTTAATTCCCGAAATAAACCAAAAAAAAACCTAATTGGGTTTCAATTTACAGCGTCTTTTGCTACACAGACACTGGGTCAAAGTATGACCGGCGCAATAATGTCGGCAGACCTTGCCACAACAAAAACAGGAGATGAGCCACGATGTTCAAATTGAAGCCCTTAGCGGCCCTAACCTTGTTGGGAACAATGCTGTCAGCCCAGACAGTCTTGGCCCAAGAAGAAGCGTTAGAGTCGACGACCATAGAAGCGGTAGCTGAGGAAAGCGCTGAAGCCAACCTCGGTCCCGTCGAAGAGGTAGTAGTCACAGGTTCGCGTCTGCGAAGCTCGACCTACAGCAGCATTTCGCCTTTACAAATTATTGACGCAGAGTTCCAGAAAGAAGTCGGGCTTATTGATGCCTCCGAAATTCTTCAAAACTCTACGAACGCCGGTGGTCAGCAAATTGACCTCACATTTAACGGTTTTGTTTTGGACAATGGTCCTGGTTCAACCACAGTGAGTTTGCGTGGCTTAGGTGCCAATCGAACTCTGGTTTTGATGAATGGACGCAGACTTGCTCCGAGTGGGGTAGAAGGTGCACCATCAGCGCCAAATATCTCGCTGGTCCCACAGCTCATGATCTCAAGGTACGAGAATCTGCTAGATGCAGCCTCTTCTATCTATGGATCTGACGCCATTGCCGGCGCGACCAACATTATTACACGTAAAGATTTTGACGGTCTTGAAGTGCAGATCTTTACAGACACTCCCGATCGTAATGGTGGCGATGGCACGACTATTAGTGCTGCGTGGGGTTTCAATAATGATAAGAGCATGTTCGGCATCGGTATCGAGTACGCAGAACAAGATCGTATTCTTTACTCTGATCGACCTTGGACCAACGAATGCTCCGGTAACGTTGAGATTACCGAAAGTGGCGAGATTCGTCGCCAGGACGTTTATTACGCGAACATCGGTTACCCCGATGTGGGTCAGTGCTCTTCGCTGAGTCTCGCGGGAAGAACATTTGTGCCAGGCACACGTTTTGGTTCAATTTATTACACACCAGGAACGTCTAATGGTGGTTGGGTCAACTTTTCTGAATCAGGAACGCCTGAACTCGGAATTGCAGCAGATGGAAACGGGGACGGTGTCGGAGACATTAACTTCCTTGACTACAATCTGAACGGCGCGCCAAGTGACCTGGGATCCGACTTATTTCCGAAGTCTGAATCTATGAATATTCTTGCGTACGGCGAGATGACTCTCGACGGCGATATGAATATTACCCCTTACTTCGAGGCCATGTATAACACCTATGAAGTAAATCAGAACAGTGGCGAAGGACAGCTTTTCCCAGATGTCCCGGCCTTAAACCCCTACAATATGTGTAATCCAAATCAACCTAACGGTGTTGATTGTGGTCTCGCCTACGGTGAGTTTCTGGACAATCCAAACATTCAACAGCAGTGGATTGACACCTATGGCGCCCCCGCTGGATTTTTCAGAGATGTATTAGGATTGTCGTGGATCGGTGGAACAGCGATTGGCCCGGTCGATACGTTGCCTATCGTTTCTGTTCGTGGCGATCGTAACCTTGTCGACGTCGAGATGGAGCAAGCCCGTCTAGTGTTTGGGGTTACTGCAGACCTTCCCTTCCTAGACGTGGGGTCATTGAGTAACTGGCGTGGTGACATTTCCGTTGCCTACAACCGTTCCGAAGGCGATTCATCACGTTATGGTGTTCGCGAAGATCGACTGGAATATGCCCTGGGTTATTATTCATCAACCAGCACTCCATGTGAAAATGACCTGGGAGCAACGTTGGCGTCTGACACTGCCGGCTGTGTACCGGTCAATATGTATGCACCGTCGCTATATCCTGTGGGCACCGTCACTGGCGATTTCGAAACTCAAGCGGAACGCGACTACCTCTTTGGGTCACGAGACTTCAATACTGTCTATGAGCAGACTCTGCTCAGCCTAGTTCTTGATGGTGACATCTTTGAAATGCCTGGCGGTGAAATGGCACAGGTTGCGATTGGTTTGGAGTATCGCAATGACGATATTCAATCAAACCCAGATGCGGTTGCTCGTGATGGTTTATTCTGGGGCTTCTTCTCAGACAAAGGTGCATTTGGTGACGTTTCACTGACCGAAGCTTTTGCAGAGGTGCAGTTACCAATCATCGCTGATAAGCCCTTGCTTAAGGAGTTGACGATCAACTTGGCTGGTCGTTTAACTGATCACGAGTACTACGGCGAGAACGAAACAGCATCGGTAAAGGTGGGTTATCGACCATCTGAACCATTCCTGATTCGAGCCACGTGGGGCACCGCATTCCGCGCTCCAAATAATCGCGAATTATTCTTGCTCGGATCTACGGGCTTTACCAACGTATTTGACCCCTGCTACGTGCCAGAAACAGCACTTTCAGGCGATCCAAATGATCCAAACGCAGGACAGTATAACCCTGCACTTGATCAAAGAGATCCTGAAGTCCTAGCGAACTGCCGTGCAACCGGGGTTGATCCAACGTTGGCGAATAATGGTGGCTTCAACACCTTTAGTACAGAGGTCTCTACTGGCGGCAGTCTTACGCTCGATCCTGAAGAGTCAGAGTCATACTCCTACGGCTTCGCCTATGAGCAAGACTTTTCAAATAAGTTCGATCTGTCTATGGGCATGACTTACTACTCTGTCAAAGTTGAAAATACAGTCATTGAGCCTTCAACGGGCTACATTATTTCAGACTGCTACTACGACGAGGCGGGTACCGGCGCAAGTGTGTTCTGCGACCGCATCTCGCGTGACTTTAGTGATCCAACAAATCCAGAGATCCAGCTAATGGATCTTGGATTCATCAACCGAGACCTTGAGCGCGCTCGTGGAATCGACTACAACCTAACCTTCAGCGACGTAATCGACATTGGTGTCCCTGTAGATTTGACCATTAACTTGACCGCTAACAGAAACCTTGAGCGTTCACTTACGTTCACCAATCCAGATGGATCGGTTGACTATGAATCGTATGAGGGTGAGTGGGGCTTTTCAGAATGGAGAGGTCTCGGACAGGTGCGTCTAGGTTGGGATCGGTGGTCAGTTAACTGGCAAACACGCTATTTGGGTGCAGTGGCCCAAGATCCAGATGCTGTGGATGCATTTTCAGATGGGTTTACGGCGTCTGACACTTGCTTGGGACCACCCGATGACGAGCTCTGTCGTGATCTAGGAGAGACTGGTAGCTACATGGTCCATAACCTGTCGGTCTTTTATCGCGCTGACAACTGGAATCTGGGCATGGGCGTCAGAAATGTTGAAGACAAAGCGCCACCATTGGCTGATCCTAGCGAAGTAACAGGCGTAAAGGCCCGCCCAATCGGTTATGGCTATGATGTATTTGGAAGAACATTCTTCCTAAATGCATCGTACAACTTCGATATAGGCTTCTAAAGCGACCTTAGCAAGACTAAAAAAAGCGTACGAAAGTGCGCTTTTTTTTTGCCTTAACTCTAAATTGCTCTACGATACTAAGTATCGTTTTACGGAGAACTCTCATGTTGAAAAAAGTAGTCGCCTCTCTTTTATTCGGTCTCCTGACTGCCGAGGCATTTGCAGAGCCTTATCCCTTAGACTATTGGGCTCGGCGTGATGCTGTGAGTACCGTGTCACTCTCTCCAGATGGTTCTAAGCTTGCGCTGTTGCGCATCTTAGAGCGGGGTGGAAATCCCATAATCGAGATATACGATACAGATAACCTTGAGCAGGAACCTAGACGGATTGACTCGAACCCAATGGAAATCCTGCCTCAAGGATTGGGCTGGGTCACCAACGACACGCTTTTATTCAATGCGAGACAACAAGTCAGAGACCAAATAGAAGGTTTTAATCAAGGAACCTATGAATTTAGAAATGCAAAATACGACTACTCAAAAAATAAGCTTGGAAGAATTCGACAACCATACTTTTCTGTAAGGAATCTCCTCCCAGATGAGCCCAACAAAGTCATCATCTCAATAACAGAGGGTGTTCCGGACGGACTGCAAGGGGGCAAGTCTTCGGCTATTAGGCCTCCTGCCTACTACGAGTACAACATCAAAAATAATAGAAAGAAATTATTAGCTAGAGGCGTCATTGGAAGAACGTTTATTTCCTTCGACGGTGACGGTAAGGCGACACACGGGAGTGGGTTTGACCGTAAAAATCTAGATACAGTCTCTTGGTGGCGACCTGAGGGCACTGATGAGTGGAAAGAAATGTATCGTCGCTCGATAGAAGATTTTGAGACCTTTAGTGTCATTGGACCAGATCCACAAGTCGAGAATCACTATTTAGTGTTGGCCAACAATGGTGAAGATAAAGTGGGCTTATGGTCCTACAATGCGGAAGCGCGTGCGTTTTCGGAAGTTCTTTATCGTCGCAATGATGTAGATCTCAGGTCTGTTATCAGCCACTCTAATAACCTTTCTAATCCTGACGACGTCACCGGTATTGTTTGGTGTAAGGATACTTGTCACCGCGAATTTTTCGACCCTACTGAGGCCGCACTTTTCAAGCAGCTTGAAGACCTTATTCCTAATTCGGGTATCGTCAGCATAACCGGGCGATCTGACGACGGGAATACACTCGTCGTTCAAAACAGGGCGCATAGAGATCCAGGGACCTTCTACCTGATTCGAAACGGTAAGGTCTCCAAAATTAGCGGAAAAAAACCATATTTGGAATATGACCAGCTCGCGGACGTGGAGTACGTTACTTATGAGGCACGCGATGGCGTTGAAATCAGTGGGTATGTCACAAGACCTAACGGCGAGGGCCCATTTCCACTCATAGTAATGCCACATGGTGGGCCCTATGTCTCAGAGACCAATTGGGAGTTTGACGAGTGGTCTCAAATGCTTGCGAATAATGGATACATGGTTCTCCAACCACAATATCGTGGGTCGCGTAAGTACGGACTTAAGTTTTATAAGAGCGCCTTTATTAATGGCTCAGAGGCGGGATACGCCATGCAAGACGATAAGGACGATGGCGCCCTGCATCTTGTAAAGCAAGGTCTTGTAGATCCAGAAAATATTGCAATGTTTGGTTGGTCTTACGGTGGATACGCGGCTTTGGTTGCAGCTTCACGCGAAGATCAAATATACCAATGCGTCATTGCTGGAGCAGCGGTTACCGACCCAGATATGCAGTTGGACTACTACCGCTATCGAATGGAGGGTGCCCAAAAGCTAGAGCAACTTACAACCTGGGATGGTGCTGTATCGCCCATAAAAGAAGTCAGCAAGGTCAATGTTCCATTGTTCATTCTTCATGGAGACAATGACCAGCGGGTGCCTCCGGAGCATTATTACAAGTACGTCAAAGCATTGGAAAAAGAAGCTATTCCTCATAAAAAGGTTCTTTTAGAGGGAGCGGATCACTTTGGAAACACTCTCTTTTATCCGCACAAAATGATTCTGTACAAATCGATGCTTGAGTTCCTCTCAAACGATTGCGGGCTAAAAGACGAGCCAATGACCGTTGCGTCCGTTGAAATACCCCAAACGGTAATTTCAGATAATCCATTTACTAATGCCTCACGAGGGAACTTTGAAACAAGCACTTCTAATCAGCAGGCTGTTCAATGGCATCGTTTACTGCATATGGCAAATACAATAAACACTAAGCGCTATTAGTCGGGTAAGAGCGACTTCACATCCACTTTGGTGATGCGCGCCTCGCAGATATTAGTTGCGCACAACTCAGACCAGTGACTGAAGTGGCCAATGATAGCTCGGGGCCCTCTGAAGAGAGCCGGTTTTAGCGGTGGGCGCGAGGAAGACAAACCCTTTTCGTGAAGCGTGTAAACGCTGAGCTTCATCTTGCGTTACGAACGATATCACCAAGCGCGGCCTCAAGGCTTTCATCTGGCCGCTCGACGACTCTTCCGATCTCCTCGCCAGCCACCGAAAACACAAAGGTCGGCGTGTATTTCAAGCCCTGGAGTGCTGCCCTACCCTCCGGCTCACTTTTGTTAAAGTCGAGTGCCACCAGTTCCACTGCACTAGACTTAACCCCTGCAGTCTCTAAAATTTTTAAGAGCCGCGGTACTTCTCGCTCACTATCATGACACCAAGTTGCGAATAACACCTGTACCTGGAACTCTGACACCGTAATAGACGGCACGTCACCCACCTCGTAACGACTGTACTGAGACTGAAAAGCGGGGTAAGCCTCAAACAGCTGTGCACGCGTAATATCGCCCACGTGATACCGATAGTCCTCAGCACCTGCAGGCAAAGCTGCAATCACGGTCGCAAGCAAAAATGTGCAAGTGGTCCGGTACAGCGATTGATCCAAACAAAATAGATGTCCTACGTAATTCCCAAGACTCAATTGATCTTTCATTAAGAATGCACTGCACTACCGATGACAATGGCCAATTTACCATCGCAGCTTTGAAAATGCGCCTCATCTCTAGATCTCAAAGATCGCTATAAAAGACTGGGGATTGATCGCACGCCAATGAGGTTGGCCCCTGCACAGCGCACCGTTTAAGTACCAATTGCCCTATCAGCAGACCCAGGATGCACCCCATCTAGGTTCAGTGGCGTAGCGCGATCATAAAGAGGCCTGAATCATTGCGCTCCCAGCCTCATTCAAATCACGCAAAACATCCTATTTAGCTTATACTCGTCGCGCACAAAAGGACGCCCTGATTATTCTGACGTTTTTTATAACGGTTAAGCCCTTCGGTGACTCTTCCGCTTAGAAAAAATCTGCTGAGGGAACGGTAGCCGTCGCCTCAACTACCGAGGTGGTCATAATCGTTTTCAAAGCCAAGCGGCTTCAGCAAGACACTTATCCAGACGTCACCACCTTGAAGCGCTGCGCATCAAACGTTTTAGCCTCATGCCCAACAGAACAACAACCAAAAGAGACACTATGAGCTTTTCTACACTAGGTTTATCGGATCCGTTACTAAGAGCTGTTACTGACAAAGGGTATAGCACCCCTTCCCCAATACAGGCCGAAGCAATACCCGCCATCCTTAAAGGCCACGATGTAATGGCCGCTGCGCAAACAGGAACGGGTAAGACAGCGGGGTTTACATTGCCACTGCTGTATAAGCTGTCACAGGGATCGCTCGCCAAACCAAATCAAGCTCGCGCGCTCGTGCTCACACCGACTCGAGAACTGGCCGCACAAATCGCGGAAAACGTAGAAGCCTATGGAAAGTACCTGAACTTGCGCTCGGCAGTGGTCTTTGGCGGCGTTAAAATCAATCCTCAAATGATGAAGCTACGCAAAGGTGCGGATGTTCTTATTGCCACTCCGGGTCGTTTATTAGACTTGCACCAGCAAAACGCGATCGCCTTCGATCATCTCGAAGTGCTCATTTTAGATGAAGCGGATCGAATGTTAGACATGGGGTTTATCCATGACATTCGCAGAATATTAAAAACCCTCCCCAAACAACGACAAAACTTGATGTTTTCAGCGACTTTCTCCG
>Ga0213863_10002937_pt1 | contig 11881 bp, 11 predicted proteins | sample PICome_8_FD_160128 | JGI IMG/M metagenome (GOLD analysis project Ga0213863, IMG submission 160128) | Coastal seawater microbial communities near Pivers Island, North Carolina, United States - PICO497 | ecosystem: Environmental > Aquatic > Marine > Coastal | place: USA: North Carolina... | reverse complement strand
AAAACCCGTTTTTTACGTGAAATGTCGCTCAGCGCCTTTCTGTCCATGGTGATATCTCCTTTGATTGTTAAACAGACCAAGTCTGTCAACCAAAGTCGAGGATTCTATAGTAAAGCTTATGTAAAACGTGGTTCAAATATCTCGAATAGCTTGTAAAATATTCATTTCTCATATCTTCATTCTCTTGAACAACCACTCTGGAATAATCCGTATAATCATCATTACGCTCCGCCAGATCGACTTCACGTAGATGACGTCTTGTTTCTTTTCAACGGCTGTCAGAACAGCATTAGCCACTTCTTCAGGTTGCGCTGTAAGCATGGTAGGCAAATCCATGTGCTCAGTCATCTTTGTTGCCACAAAGCCAGGCAGTACGGTGACCACGTGAACGCCTTTTTTCGCCAGGCTGTTGCGCAAGCCTGACAAGAAAGCAGTGAAGCCAGCCTTTGCTGAGCCGTAGACATAGTTGGTTGCACGACCGCGTTCGCCTGCCACAGAACTGATGCCGACTATGCAGCCTGTGCCACGCTCCTCAAACCGATTGGCAAGCACAGCAAGAATGCTGGCTGGACCTTCAAAGTTGCTGCGCATCACCAGTGACGCGGCCTGCGCATCCCGTTCATTCACTGTCTGCTCACCCATATAACCAACAGCGCAAACAGCGATGTCTGGCAGAACTGGTAGGTTTTTAACAAAAGCCTCGTGCGATGCTGTGACCAAAGCATCAATCTCATGCTGTGTCACAGCTACCTGATAGCGCAGTTCAATGTCTGATGCGTCTGCGGCCAAACTGTCTGCGTTGCGAGCAGCCAGTTGGATGTTATAGCCTTCTTTGGCGAAGCGGTGCGTAATAGCCATCGCCATGTCGCTGCGAGCGCCCAAAATCAACGCAGTGCCTTTGCTCATAGTCCCAGCCTCTGTGATTGTGCTGACGCGAAGGCGTTAGAGGCCATCTGAGCGTTTCTGAACGATAGATAGTCCTGCGCACGTGGTTCAGACTGCTGGAACACATTACGCGACATGCGGCTGTCTTTGGCGAGGTAAAACCTACCGCCATGTGCCACAGTGATATTGTCCAATTGCTCCATCAGCGCCAGTGTTTTCTTGTTCACAGGAAAATCCAACGCCAACGTATAGCCCTCCATTGGGAATGAGAACCTGCTGTTCTGTGTGCCAAAGCGTTTGAGTACGGCCAAAAATGAGCCAGCACCTGCACTTGAGGTAGCAGATAGCAAGGCTCTTAAACCTTCATCGGCACATTGCAGTGGCAGAACACATTGGAACTGGGCAAAGCCACGCCGTCCGTAGATTTTGTTCCAGCCCAGTATGGCATCCAGTGGATAGAAATAACTATCCCAGTCTACCAGCTGCTGCCCGCGTTTGCGCTGGCCATTCCAGTAGTAGAGCGCATTGAACGCCCGTACACTTAAACTGTTCAGCGACCAACTTGGGAACTCAACGGGGATGCTCAGTTTGCGCTTAGGGGATATGTGTAGGGGCGTTTTGCGATATTGAGATGGAACGGCCACACCATCAGCGTGTTCGCCCAACATCACCAGTGAGCGCCCCATAGATTTGCCCTGCTGAAGGCAATCAATCCACGCCACAGAATAGGTCGCATCATGTGACTGCTCAAAAAGCTCTATGGCATGGCTGATGTTCTCTGCCACCAGAGTGCGCTGTTCAATCCAAGCAGAGGTCACGGGGCGCAGACGTATAGCCGCGCGAAGCACAATGCCCGTGAGCCCCATTCCGCCCACAGTCCATTCAAAAAGCTCTGTGTTTTCACTGCGAGAACAGCGTTGAACACTGCCATCACTGACGAGGACATCTATCCAGTCAAGATAGCTGCCAAAACTGCCGTCTTTATGATGATTTTTGCCGTGTACATCTGCGGCAATCATCCCGCCCAATGTGACGAACTTGGTGCCAGGCGTAACGTAAGGGAACCAACCATGCAGCAGGAACGCATCAATAACATCGGCAAGCAGCACACCTGCTTCAGCCACCAACTGCCCTTGCTCAGCGTCAAAAGACAGCATGCGATTGAAGTGGCGCATATGAACAGTGTTTTGAGCACTCAGCGCACTGTCGCCATAGGCCCGTCCATTGCCACGTGCGATAGCGTGCCCCCGCAAAACCAGTGCTCGCAGGTCTTCTTCGCTGCGAGGAACGTTGAGCTTCGCGTCAATACGTGGATATCGCCCCCAGCCCGACAGCGTCATATCGCCTGCGCCAGTTCTGTGTCCGTAAACACAAAACGGCGGTCCAAGTTGTATTTAACCACATAGCCAATGCTGAGCCCCAGCATAGCGCCCAACTCACGCATGGCATCCGTTTGCCACGCGAGCCAAAACGCAGTTTCCATGCCCCAAAATATCGCAGTGGTGATAAGACCCATAGCTGTGTAGAGCGAGAAGCGTTTGCTATGCGCTTTCACGCCCACGCTCATGTCGCCAAAGATCCAGCGCTTGTCTAAAATGTATTTGAGCACCAAACCCACGATGGTGCCTGCTGCCACAGCCAATGCGAACACTGTGCCGCTATCGCCAAACCACAACACGCCGCGCTGCATAGCCAGGTTGGCCAACATTGCCAATACTGCAAAGAATGCATAGCGGAGCACCATTATCTGCAGGGTCATAGGGAAGCACCTCCGAAAGCGAAGGCCAGCATGACGACAAAGCAGACTTGGCTCACTCTGTCTTTCGCGGCAAACACAACTGGGTCGTCATGCATCGAGCCACGATGGGTGAGCAATACCATGCGTGTCAGCCAATAGAGTAACACACAGCAAATACCCCAAAGAGCATCTGGTAGAGCATAGAGTTCTCGCACAGCAGGTGAGTTCACATAAAGCGCCAATACCAGTACGGAGACATAGCCAGCGGCGAGGCCTACCATGCTTATGATGGGCAAGTCCTCAACGTGATAGCCGCGTCCCTTTGCTGTCAACGTGCCGCGCTCCGCCATATCCACCAGTTCGGCTTGACGCTTCACCGCAGCCAGCGAGAAGAAGAAAAAAATAGCGAAAGCAAACAGCCAAACAGACAACTCAACCCCTGTAGCAACACCACCTGCGAGAATGCGCATAGTGTAAAGACCAGCTAAGACACATATATCAATGATGATTTTACGTTTCAACGACAGGGAATAGGCCGTAGTGAGCACGTAATAGGCTGCAAGCGTCAGTAAAAACGTACTGCCCAACAGCGCTGCTATCAAAGTGCCGACAGCCAAAAGGCCAAATGCTAAAATACTGCCATGTGCGATAGGCACTGCGCCAGAAGCGAAGGGCCGCAAGCGTTTACGTGGGTGTGCTCTATCTGCAGTCAAATCCAACAAGTCGTTCAGCACATACACACTCGAGGCAACGAGACTGAACGCAATATAGGCAATAAAGCTGCTGATGGCTGTGGATGTGTCAAGTTGATGTCCAGCCAGCATAGGCAGGAATATCAAAATATTCTTCAGCCACTGATGCGGGCGCAAAGCTTTCATGTACGGGCGGAGCGACTTGGCTGTAGTCGCCAAATGCTCGAAGGGTTTCCCAAGGCGTTCCGCTTGTTGGCGCACAGATGGAGCTGCGTTGACCGTTACAACCTTGTTGGCCACTTGCCAAACCGGCAAATCGGCAGCTGCGTCCCCCATGTAGCAAAAGCCCTCATCACCAAAGCGTTCAACAAGGAAGCTCGCTTTGTGGGGGCCTTTAAGATTATGCGCTTCGTCCGACCCATGCACCTCATCAAAAATCTGTAAATGCTCGGCAATGTCATTGGCAAAAACCTGATTGGATGCTGTTACAAGTGCTGTTCGCCCACCCTGCGCTCGATGAGCCCGAACGTATTCAATCACCTCTTCATCATAGGGCAAGGAAGTCGCATCAACATGTGCTTCAGAGCACAGATAGGATTTAAGAGCCGCTTTGCCGCGCCCAAGTGCTGCAAATGACAAAAAAGGGCTACGCCAGTTTCTGCCAAAGGCGCTCCAAAAGCTTTCATACAGTATGTCGGATCTGAGCAGCGTGCCATCCAAGTCAACTACTAAAATTGTATTGATGCTATTAGTCACTTAATCTGTCCTAAATCATTCGCTAATTGTGGGAGGAATTTGTTTCATCAGTTATCGACGCTAATTTTCGATTGAATTTCCAATAAGGAAAATTCGGTTCCTCCTTCTAAAATGACGTGAGACACCACCTCCCAAGTTAGGTCTTTAAAAACACGCGAACGCAAATTATGCCGGCTCATCGGCTCGCCCATCTCAGCCAATTGAACCTCTTCCAATATCTTGCCTGGAGACTTCTTTATTAAAATATAATCAATCCCATAAGCATCAATTACTCTACGAATATCATCGTTACGCGACGCCTTAAGAACTAAATCTCCCTCTACTAAGCCCTCAAGGTTAACAATTTTTTGCCTTGCAAAGTAACCCACGTGTCCGGCTGCCCAAGTGCCAACCACAGACTGCAGAGAAACGTTCTGACTGAGCTCTGAAACCATTGAATTATAGACAACTCGCCACTGGTTATCACGTACATTAATGAATAAATATGTGTAATTAGTAAGGTTCAACAGTAGAACTATAGCGATACACCCAGCCAGAAACGACTTTTTATTTTTTTCAAAAAGTATGGTGCGAAAAGTTAAAATGCATAGATATACAAATGCAAACGTTGGAAAGGCCAGGTACCATTGCCAATTGGGTGACATAGTGCCAAAAAAACTATGTACGGCTATGTAACATACTGCGGCTAGCGACATGACTGAAACCAAGTAAGGACCTCTGTCAAATTCATTCGCTAATATTATTCTGACAACCGCAAATAGAAAGATTGATATCGTAGCCCCGCCCAAAAGCACCGCAAGTGTAATAGGTAAGGTATTGTTTGAGTTGAGAAACCAACCAGTAGTTATGTCGAACGGCCACCAAACCTGAGCTGATCCGGCAACCAATCTTTTCACCGTGAGTATTAGAAGTTCCAGAAACGAAGATCCATTTACAGATAGCTCAAACCAAAACTTCTTCACTTCACTGGAAATTTGGTTTGGGTGCAAAAAACTACGAAGCATTACACTAATAACGACTACCGCCACAATCAGAGCATTGTTTTTCACAATATCCAAACCTAAAAACTTACGTTTTTCTCTAAAATGTAGATAAGCCCCTGCCAAAGCTACACAAGGTATTAAGAGTTGGAATAAGTCAATTCGGGCCCACACTAAAAGTGCTAAACTCAGACCAATTGAAATTATGTCCCTAAACAGCGCACCAGCTAAACCCATAGATATTAGGATGAGCACTAGTCCAGATTCCATACCATCGTAAATAAAACGGTAACAAAATAATAAAATAATAGCCGAAGCAAAAACGCTAAACTCGTTACCGAACAGTCTATCACAGATTTTTTTATTTATATGAATGAAAATAATTGCCATTAAAAAAGACAAAAAGATACTAACATAAATGATATGTACACTAGTAAAAAAGATCCCCAAAAGACCACTAGCCAATACTAGAAGATACATCCAAAGTGGGTGAAATCCTGTAGTTTGTGATAAACCGTTAAATGAAAACCCATTACCTGATAAATAATTTTCTGCAATTTTGAAGTAATAAAAGCTATCATCGTGAAAAATTGAATGACTTAGGAGAGTTGGGTCGATTGAAGCAATCGTCAACAACACTAGAAAAAAAAGTAGGTTAAACAGGTGCAGTATTCTCATCATTATTTCCCCACTTTTTGGCTTAGCTTGATGCAAACATGGCAAAATGTAAAAAGTACGCTAAGACACACACTAGTTTGATAGCCCCTTAACACGCGGTAGTGACCTAATATGCTCTTAATTTTATTGCTTGAAAGTGAACTCGATCTCACTCGATAACTTGCTAAGTTACCAATAGGTTTTATGGAGTCGGTTTTACGTAATATCTCAAGCCACATGTCATAATCTTCGTGCATCAAAGGTTTTTGAAAATGCTTTCCCAGAAAATTGGCGTCATATAAGCCGCTTAAATTACCGATGTGATTGTGTAAAAGTAAATTACTTCGCTTTATGATCTTAGGGCTTGTCCGAGACCGCAAAATTTTCCCTTCTTCAGATATTTCAACAAAATCAGTATGGCTACACCAAAATTCTGAAGCATTTAGCAAATCATATTGTTTTTGCAATTTTTCAGCTTGCCACGTATCATCGCTGTCTAAAAATGAAATATATTGCCCTTCAGCGTGCTTAATACCTATGTTTCGTGCCGCTGCGACACCTTGATTGTACGAATTTTTTATTAGCGTTATTCTCGAATCACACCAGAACTTGGTGATTAACTCAGTTGAACTATCTGTGGAAAAATCATCAATGATAATCAACTCCCAGTTGGTGAAAGTCTGTCCCAGTACTGATTCTACAGCCTGTGCGATAAAACGTTCACCATTGAAATTCGGCATGATGATTGAAATGACTGGACTAGATGGCAATCTAAGTCTCCCCCTATACTCAGAGTAGCTTTCGTTCATGCTCTATGTTAGACTCAGTAAGGTCTAAAGGATGGCTAAACAATTTCTGCATATGGTATCCACCCATACTAATTTGACTGGCAATATAACCCCAGTCATCTGCTAAAAAAGTATATTCGGTCATAAGTTTATGCATTTTCTTAGCAACTTCTCTAGAGATCAAATAACTTGATGTACGATAAATAGTATAACCTACAATCCCGGGCACTTTAAACATAAACCCATTATCCATTAGAGTATTCCAAACAAAAGATCGTTTAAGCCCCTCCTGGCCTCCAAGGATATTTACTGCCGTCGGATTGATCCGTATCGTCTCTAAACGTAACTTTGAAATCAATTCAACATCGTCTTCTAATACCATTAAAAATGGTGATGAATTCTCGGTCAAAAATGAGTGTAAAGCAGCTCTATGACTTAAAAAACACCCCAACTCACTTGGAGAAATGGCTTTGCGACGTTGAGCACGCCCTTTTAACTTGCAAACCAAGCTATAGTATTTCGCAGCGCTCAGTTTTCGTCCATCAACTGCATCGTGAAATTCGTACTTCGGGAGCTTTTTATAATTATTTTTGTCAAATAATTTCCGTCTCTCAGTATCTCTCTTGAGCGATATTACCTTAGTACACACCTCGGCTTCAAGATTAACGTACATTCAGAGCCTCCATAAGTTTCATTTTAAATTTGTCCGGAGAAAAATTCTCTTCGAACCTACAAAAAGCACAATCAGATAACCGTTTGCGAACTTCAGAGGACTTGGCAACGGTTTCTATTGCTTCAAGCAATTTGTCTGTATCACCAGCTTTATAAAGAATTGCACATTGCTCATTTAACATCTCAGGCACCCCTCCAACTTTGCTACTTATGATACATGTTTTGGAGTACATGGCCTCCAACAATATGATTGGAAAGCCTTCGTGGTGAGACGGTGAAACACAGATATCGACACGAGTAAAAAATTGTTCGCGGCTCATGAAGCCGGCAAACTCAACTACCTCCTCTAAATCCATTTCGCGCACTAGTCTTTTCAGCTTGCTCAAATCTTCACCTTCACCTGCAAAAATAAGTTTTATATTTAATCCAAGTCGGCGAGCCTGCCTAAATGCCAAAATCAAGTCCTCATTGCCTTTCCCCGCAGTAAGCCTCCCGATACGTCCAAACACTAACGGCAATTTTGAATTGCCTTTTTTTATTGAAGGATTAGCCTGGAAAGGCTTAATAGTGGGGTAAATATTCACACATTTCGCTTCCAAACTATATCGGCTGCAGACGTTTGCCCGTGTAACATCAGTTATACAGATGAAAGATATTAAGTACTTTTCAAAATTATAACCTATAGTACGTTTCAAAGCATGAAGGGGCTTTTTAAAACTAACCTTATTCCGGCACCATGCTTCCTCACTATGACCTACGCATACTAATCTTGTCCTAGGTAAATAGCGCGAAAAAACTCCAAGTTCAGGCAAGCCGTTTAATAAAATTACATCGTAACGATGTTTGATGAACATTTTCCAAATAATAATTATTAAGTACAAAATAGATATGGCCCGACCGCTCTTATAAATACTCACTACATGTCTTTTTGCAGAAATGTTTTTTTTCAGGCGCTCGTTGCTGACGATGAAATGTGTGTTGATTGACCGCAGTGCTAGGTCGATCGTTTCAACGAACACCTCACCCCCACCATACACCCTAGATGGCGAAACAACCAATACCTTCAACTTAATCTCCTTATTGTGAAAATGTAGAACCAAAAGATGATGTATGCATAATCAATCTTCATTAGCAGTGGAGTAGCCGCTAAAAGACAAATTAACCAATTGCGTTTTGCCGAAACGTAAAAGTGGTATATGAGCGCCGTTAAACCTAAAAAACCCGAGCTAATTAGCATATTAGGCAATACTCCGGAGTCACGTAACTTCGAATGGATAAGTTGAACGTCTAATAGCTGAAAAACTTCTCCTGAAAAAAATATTCCTAAACCAAAAATTGGTAATTCTGACAATACCAGGCCAATATACTGAATGATCCCCGAGCGGTAGGCAACAGGATCATAATCAATGTTTGATCCTAATCGGAACATTATAAATTTGTATGCTAAACTCGCGATTCCCGAAAGCATCAAAAAAATTAATAATTTAGAGAAAAAACGTGAGTGACGCAATAGAAAAATACTATAACTCATCGCAGCTAATAAGGATGACAATATACCTGCAACGGAAAAGGTCAGGGCGGGAACTATACATATCCATATAATTCTCGATTTAGTTATTGTGTCTATAGATATGAGTATACGCAGAACAGAAAAATATAACAAAAAGGCTGCCGCGTTAGATGGCTCCACAAAGATAGAAGTTGGCCTTATCAAGCCAAAGTATTGAAAGAACCCGCTTTCGTATCTCGAATGTGAAGCTGAAAAACTTATAAAATAATGCAGATCTAAATATTTTTTAAATATAAAATAGACCACGTGTTGCGTGATAATTAATATGCCATTTACGTTTATTATTAAATCGATAATTTTCAGTTTTTTGTGATTAGGTAAGCAACTAAAAAAAGTGGCTAGTACGAAGCCTAGAAAAACTGAAAAGAAAGAAATAAAATATACCTCGGGTAAGATAACATCCCAAAATCTTAAAAATCCATGCATCAAGCTAATTACAAAGATTAGACAAAACATAGCTTCACTCGTGTAAAGCCGAACTTTTACTTTTGAGTACGATGAAAATAACAGCGAACAATAAGATATGGCCATCCATATCCAACTATTAGGAAATAAAAATAGAAAAAAATAATATTTAAGACGGGACATTACTTTAGTTCAGAAAGATCCGCAAAAAAATTTTCGCTCTCTGTGTATTTGATAAATGAGATGGGGGAATTATAAACGGTCAAAGAGCGAATTTCGCAATTGCGTTTAGAGAAAATTTCTCGAATCTTTTTTGTACAATTGCCAATTAAGGAAATTTCTTTCATAATACCATCGTCAAAAACCTTGCCATGCTCCGTTCCATAAAAATGGTTAAAACCATTTTTATCGGATAAAGCCATATCGAAACCTATCGTTGCAATCTGCTTCGACCTAAAAATATAAGGTAGAAATATTGCAACTTCAAAAAATACGCCCACACCCCAAGGACGGTACGGATTAAACAATGGGTTCCAGATAGCTAAGTGTGGTCTTCTCAAAAGTGTCAATGACCAACGATATGCAAAGATCTTGAGTTTGACATCCCAATCAAGATCAAATTTTGGTTCAGACACCCCTATCAGTTGTTGCTGTTCATTAGTTTTTTGTATCTCTACCTCTCTAACGTCGTTAGCTATGGCGATATCGAAATTGGGATAAAAAGCGCTTGCTTGTTTCAGGGCGACAATACACCAACCGCTACGTTGCAACTGAGCCACTTGATCGGGACAAACCATATTTACTGAAGGGCCAGCCCCAATTATTAGGACATTTCTACCATAATATTGGCGCCGAAGCTTCCAAAAATATTTAATACTTTTGAACACTTTAAGCTTCCCTTTCAAGTAACATCCTTTCAAATTTTACAAATTTTACAATACAATAAGGCATATATGTTGAGACTATTATTAGTAAATGAAGTATAATTAAATCACTAAGTTCACTGATTGTAGTGATTGAAACAAAAAACAACAATAATAGTACTGGTATTCCATTTGCTGTGTGCCAATGAACTTTGTTATTTAGCGTTTGCACTTGTAATAACGCTGACCCTAAAGATATACAAAAGTCAACTAAACAAATGCATGCAAAAATTAGGGATGGCGGCAGCATTAACGAACTGTTCATCATCGTTAATAGAGTATTACCAAGAGCATATAGCATAATGTATGCACATACTTGTAGTGCTAACATCGTTTTGATTCTTGACATAGCGAGTTCTAAAATTAGGTTTGAGGAAGCGTTCGCATACATTTCACTTAATTGTGGTAATTTAGTGTAAAATATTGGCTTTATCACAGACGCGGATACTTGTACTAAACGCATCATCAATAAAAAACTTCCGACCTCATCTACTGAAAACTTCTGGCTCGCATAGATGCCTAAACCTTGTGTTAAGCAAAATCCAAAAAGAACCCCAACGCCGCTACGCCACGCTGTATTGAAAACTGTACCCGCGAGCAATGGATTTATTTTTATTGTGTCTGGCCTGGGGGCTCTAAATTTCTTCGCAATGAGGGCTATGATAAGGCCATTCGAAATGAGCATAATAAAATACAACGTTATGGTTATTAAGTAGTCTCTCATTATCAGTATTGTTATTAACATAACGGAGTAGTTGATGATTGAAAAAATAGTCTCGGCCTTTTTGAGTGTTGAAATTTCTCTTATACCAAAAAGGAATACATTATTTTTGGTGAAGTATACCACTAAACCCATTGATGACATCAAAAAAGGTAAAGCATTTTCAATTGAGCTACTATCTTCGATCTCATCAATCACTTTGTCAAATAATGTGTAGGAAATTACTATAGATATCAAAACTACGAGCAATCCTAAAGCCGCGTATATTTTGTCTACCAAAGATAAAATTTCAGCTAGAGTAAATGTGACGGTCTTGTGATATTGTTGATTTTGCACCGCATACGAGTCCCTGCCGCTCACATAAGAAACAAGTCTTATGAATGTTGGTGAAAACCCAAAGTCTACCAGTAATATCATCGAATTAGTGGTTAAGATAAGCAACCACAATGTTACTTCTACCTCGCTAAACGTAGATAACATGACTGGGAACAACAATAGGTTACCAATCACTTTAGTGATTGGTAAAAGTGAGCTCCAGGCTTCGCCTTCATATTTTTTGAAATATGAATTAACTAACCTGAACATCATCAAATCTCCCTAGTGACCTAGGACCATATGCCGAATTAGGTGCAAAAATTATTGTAACGAATATATTTACCCAGAACGCGATAGTATTATTCAGTTTAATTACTTGGTAGAAACGTTTTTAGCTTATTTATACAGATCTTCGATACGTGACTAACTGCTTCCGATGTATTTGATCCGTTATGGCTACCTAATATTAATCGATCTTTAAATTTTAGTAATTCCGCGTGATTGATCAGGTCAAACGGTTCGTGTTCAAATACATCCAAAGCTGCAGCAGAAATGTCATGGTTTTTGAGACCTTCCAATAAAGCTTTTTGACAGACAAGTGGTCCGCGCCCCACATTTACAAGCTTGATACCCTTTTTTACCAGTTTAATATTTCCAAGGTTCAACATGTGATAAGTATCATCATTAAGCGGCGCTGTAAAAATCACATAATCGACGTGGGAAAGTGCATGAGGCCACGTTACTTTCGAACAACCAGGGGCAATGTCCGATTTCTCAAC
>Ga0213863_10002935_pt1 | contig 11883 bp, 8 predicted proteins | sample PICome_8_FD_160128 | JGI IMG/M metagenome (GOLD analysis project Ga0213863, IMG submission 160128) | Coastal seawater microbial communities near Pivers Island, North Carolina, United States - PICO497 | ecosystem: Environmental > Aquatic > Marine > Coastal | place: USA: North Carolina | collected... | reverse complement strand
CATGCCATCGGCCTTCGGGAACCCATACATCTCTCCCTGTTTGTAGCCTGCCTCGGCCACGGCTTTCAGGGTACCCGCCGTGTCCTTGGCAATCTCATTTCTCAGAGTGTAGAGCTGGAGACCAATGTTCTTGCGGTAGGCGTTATCCTTAGCCAGCGCCATCAGCGTCTGTGGTTGACTCGCGATTAGAAAGGACCCGGCGGCGGAAGAACGGAGGAAATTGCGTCGATTCATCACCGACACTGAACACGGGTTCAGGCGGTTTACGAGCGGTTTTCTAGTTCTCCCCGCGTGGGATTCGGGCCTCCAAATGGCTTTCAGGTGGCGTGAAAGAGCCTTTATGGGTCTCGGCCAATTGAACCAAAGCTTCGACTACCTTTGGATTCTCCTTGGCCACATCAAACTTCTCACCGGGGTCTTCTCCTAAATGGTAGAGCACGGGTGACTCGTGTTTCATGGGCTTCTGGCCGATGTACTCAGTCTTGGTCGTGAAATGAAGCTTATATTCTCCTTTACGGACGGCGTAGAGTTCCGAGCCGTGGTAGTAGAACATTTCCTGGCGCGGCGAGTGACCGCGACCGGCTAGTACGGGCGCTAGACTAGCACCATCATAAATTCGGTCTTCCGGTAATGCCACACCAGCAAGATCGAGGAAGGTGGCGAAGATGTCTAACGCACTGCCCATTTCATGGACGATACCAGTCTCGACAATTCCGGGTCCCCAGAAGACGGTAGGTTCACGCATGCCACCTTCCCATGTACTCCCTTTGCCATCACGCAGATGGCCAGCTGAGCCGCCATGGGTTTTGAATGGCAACCAAGGGCCATTGTCTGAGGTGAAGACGACCACCGTTTCTTCATCAATGCCTTGTGCCTGCAAAGTTTTGACAACCTGACCGACGGACCAATCGATCTCTTCAATCACATCTCCATAGCGGCCCGCATGGCTCGTGCCAGAAAAGGCGCCCGAGGCAAAAATGGGAACATGGGGCATGCTGTGCGCCAAGTAGAGGAAGAACGGCTTCTCCGATTTCGCTTGAGCCTCAATATAGGCGACCGCTTGATTCGTGTAGTTGCGTGTGAGGTAGGCTTGATTCGGCGAACGCTCAAGGATCTCGGTGTTGTGCATGAGCGGCACATTCCAGTACTCACTCTTAGGCTTCATGAGCCCTTCACGGCCTTTGGGTCCCTTGCCAGCAATCCGATCCATGTCATTGGAGTAAGGAACGCCGTAGTAGGATTCGAAACCGTTGGCTGTGGGAAGGTAGTCTGGCAAATGCCCCAAATGCCATTTCCCCACCATGGCCGTGGCATAACCAGCGCCCTTCAAGGCCTCTGCCACCGTGATCTCACTCTTGGGTAGCCCCTTTGCCGAATCCGGAAAGAGCACACGACGCTTGCTAGAGCACATGCCATTGCGAATAGGCAAACGCCCAGTCATCAGACCCGCTCTGCTGGGAGTGCAGACCGAAGCTGCCGCATAGAAGCTGGTCCACTTCTGCCCCTCGTTCGCTAAGCGATCAAGGTGCGGCGTGTGGATAGTCGGATGTCCGAAGCAACTGAGATCCCCGTAGCCGAGGTCATCACAGAAGATGAGGACAAAGTTCGTCTTAGCCGTCGCCATGGTAGCGGCGGCGAGGAACGCGAGCGCAGTTCTGAAGATCATGAAAGTGCCTTAAGGAGTCAGCTCGACCCGCCACCGCACGTAGCCAGCAGTATTGCCAACCGTCGTGGTGGTTTGGAGCGTCACTTTCTTAAGACCTGCACCGGCACTTTGAGAAGACATTTCGACCAGATCTGCCGCAGGAATGGTTTCCCATGCTTCAAGATCCATGGACTTCTCCAAGATGTAGCTGAGACCATCTACTCCCTCACGCTGATTGAGTGTGAGCGTCAGGAAATCATCACTCACCGCCGTTTCCATGAGCACGGTCGACACCGGATCATTTGGCAGGGACCCAAAAGCAAACTCGGCGAGATTACTGTCTCCGTCGCCATCAGGATCTGCGGTGGGCGCATCATCAAGTCCAGCGAGGAACTCGGCTTTCCAAGTATCGTAGCCATCAGAAGGCTCCGGATCTGCACCTTCAGCACGGCCAGGAGTGCCACCAAGCGCCGCACTTGCCTTCCAGTTCTCTGCAACATTGTAATCAATGTCTGCGGCTAGGCTCGTGCGGACCAAAGAAAATCCGAGATTCTCACCATCGTTGGCAGGCCAAGGTGGGTCGTTACTGTAGGTCACACCGATGATCGGCTCATAAGAACCATTTGAGATCTCGAGATGTTCACCACCGTTCTTGAGCTTCTTGTTGAACTCCCCTAACACCTTGGCGGAGTCGCCATAGCGCATGGCAAAGGCGGCACGATCGTTGACAATGACTCCGTAAGACTTCGGCCCCAGAGTAGAAACATCGCCTTCCTTGAAGAGATAATTGATTCCCGCAGTGAAGCGCAGCTCTCCTAGGTCGACCGAGATATTAGATGGATTGTAAAATTCGAGGAACTCAAAGTTTGACGACGAGAATTCTGCGGCGTCTTCGGCTTCATTCGGCTTGGCCGGTGCCACCATGAGCTCAGAGATAATGAGATTCTCGCCAGTGGCTGGCTGAAGACCCACACGATAAGTGGCCTCGCGCAGCGCACTCCATTCTCCTTCAGGATTGAAAAGGGTGGTGTTGAACACGCGCGACTTGACTGTCATGGTGTCATCAATCGTAAGGCCTGTGTTTGCATCGCGATCATAGAGGATCGCCGTAGGATTAGTCGCACCACCAGGCAAACGAGGATCTGAGCCATCGATCGTGTAGAAGATGTCGCCATTCTGCTTATTAAAGAGCGAACCCACAGTGATCTTCATGATCTTCCCTGCATCAACCGCGCCGCCCTTTGGCGAATAACTTGGGACCTGGACGCCCCCCCAAAGATCTTCGTCTTCGAACTGCTTGTCAGACTTGAACAGCACGTCCTCACGGCGACTGATCCAAGAACGAATACTCGACGTCCGAATATTGCCACCGCCAGAAAAGGACATCAACTCCTCGATCTCCGCCTCCAACTCATCCACGCGCCGAGTGAGGTTGTCCTCTGTAAGCGCGCCACCTGGTGTAAAGAAATGTTTCTGCAAACGGTCTGCGAAGGTGAGACGGAATTCCGAGCTCGTGACCAGGGCTTGCCACACGGTAGCTAAATCATCGCTGGGAGTCGGACGCGCGGTCCTATTAAGATCCGCTGTCATCGAGTTGTAGTTGATTCCATGGCCCCCAGCGACGCCAAACATCCCCTCAGCATCCCACATATAAGCACGCCATCGCCCCTCTTCAGACAAGGCTCGCGCAATGACAAGATTGTTATGCGGCCAATCCCAAGTCGCACCGTAGCAGTTTACAATAAAGTAATCTGCGAAGTTTACAGGATCTAGCTCCTGCAACACGGCATCATAATTCTCTTGAACCGTAAGATCTTTTTCTAACAAAGACTCTAAATGATCCCACTCGGGCGTATCAGCGAGCAAATCGTCTTGGAACGGCGAACCATCCGCCCAGACATCGATGTGCTTCACTTGCCAAGGAGCATCATCCCCATATAGGTCTTGGAACAGTTCCTCACGCAATCGCGCCACCGTGTTGAAATAGCCTTTGTAGACACCATTCAAGAACAGCGCCGTTTGGACGCCAATAGAGGCAAATTGACCTGTATCGGCCGTGAGACGTCGTGACAGTTCATCCGTGATCCACGGATTCTGTGCATCGTTCTTCCCAGCCCGCATGCGCAACTGACGGAATGACCTCACCGGGTAGTTCTCTACGATGGGGAAGTTCAACGTGTCGTCTCCATAGTCGCCACGGAAGAAGATATTGAACGAGGGCTTGTCTTGCCCGTTGTGCGCCCATGGACTCCTATCCGTATTATTTAGATTGAACCGGCCACGCGACCACGCACTAGCTGCCAACCGAATTCCAGCGTCAATCTGCACATTCGTGCCATCCTCGGGATACATGACCTCCATCGACACTCGGCGCTCAAATGGGCGCCCGTGCATGTCTGGCATATAATAGTCTTGGGCCTCTCTGGCATTCCAATCATTGCCGCGGCCACTACCGCCTTCGATGCTCGTGATTCCGTGGGGCGCGTAGAATGCATAGCCATCATCGGCCACGAAACTCACACTCGGAATCGTCTTGAAAGCCTCGTCTAGACCAACAAGGTAGGTCTGAGTACTTTCGTTAGAAGGAATCATCCCCTCCATGAACGCACGCGCGCGAATCGGTGTTCCCGTGCGCTCATCGATCGTCTCAATCGTCAACGGCTCTGTGTAAACAAGCCCGGTCTCGACCGTGGGTTCGCTGCCATCAAGCGTGTAGCGAATCTCGGCACCTTCTGTATTGCTCGTCAGAGTGACCACCACCGTATCGTCATAGACTCCACCAGGCATATCGAACTTGGGCTTCTTGGCATGATCACTCAGCTCAACCCCGCCATTTGCTGCACCAGGACTTGGCTCGGCGAAGTAAACAAAGCCCCCTTCTGCCGTGGTGCTGACACCATAGGAGTGAAAGCTATCTTGCCTAGGATAGCTGCCCTCAAACTGACTCACAAACTCGCCACTCGCATCGGCAAGACCTAGGAATTCGCCATCACCGGCAAGCCCAAAACTCGCATGGATGTAGTCGCCTGGCACCGTCGTATTTCCATCAGCCAAGACGAGCAAGTATCCGTCCGCCGCAATCTTCGTACCCTCAGGAAATGACCACAACTGCGGCGTGTCCTCGTCGTCGCTCAGTGACCAACCCGTGAGATCCACTTCGGCTGCGCCATTGTTATGCAGCTCAATCCAATCCGAGAACCCTGCTTCCACATCGGCGTGCGCAGCATGAGCCCAATCAACAAGCCCACCCGACGGTTCTGTATAACCCACGCGATACTGCCAGTCGTTGTCCGGCAGATCGATCACCGTCGTCGACTCCCCAGCAAAGATGCCACGGCCGATCACCAGCGAACCTTCGAACTTTAGCGTGGTGTCCGGCTTGGGATCACGTTCGTTGATCTGTCGAGGAACCGTGTTCTGCACCTGGACAGCCAAGACATTCTCACCAGCCACTAACACGTCGCTGGCGATGACTTCTGAGTCATACTTAAGTTTGTCGTTTCTCTCTGCACTGGAAAACGCAGACTGATCATGGAAGACAAATCCGTTCAATCGACCGAGATTTCCACGGGCAATCTCATGACCATTGACGAAAGCAACAAATCCACTATCGGCAGCAGCCGTTAGGCGAAAGGGAAACTCCTTGGCTGCCTCATCTGCGGTCACTGTGAACGTCTTTCTGAGATAGAGAGAAGGCGTGCGCCCATCCATTTCATCTCCCACGTCCGTCTCGATCCCGTCATTGTCAAAGCCGAAGGGCGACGTGCCCATACTCCAGTCCGACGCATCAAAAGTTGGCTCAGACCAAGACGGCCCCCACCCCAAGCGCGACCGTCCATCAGGGTGACTTCGAAGATTGCGCTCGCTGTTCGCGGCGTCGATTTCATTAATCATAATGTCTGCTGACGCCCGGGTCGGGGCCACGAACACAAGCGTCAAGACGGCAGCAAAGAAAAGGTTCAGGGGCTTCATCCCTGTAATAAATCAGACGAAAGCCAAGAAAGGAAGAGCGAATTATTCGACGGGAACGACGTCTCTCAATCCGGCCTGCAAAGCCGCCACAGCGAGCCTAATATCGTCCAAGTCAGCACAAAGCGGCAACATCAGGACAAGCGTGTCATTCACGGGACGAGTCAGCAGGCCATGCGCCCGCGCGGCCAAGCACACTTGTGCCCCAATTTTATCACCAGAAGGAAACGCAGCTCCCGAGGGATCGCCAATATCGATTCCAGCAATAAACCCACACTGGCGGACGTCCCGCAATCTTCTATCTGCGTTCTGCCATTCTCTCAGGAGCGAACCCAGAACCTCCATCTTGTTGGCAAGCTTCGCGAGAACAGCCTCTTCTTCGAAGATCTGAAGAGAAGCCAGAGCCGCTGTACAGCCCAAAGGATTTCCGCAATAGCTATGTCCATAGTAGAACGTCCGATCTTCTCCTGGTCGCGAGAGGAAGGCATCAAACACACGCTGAGTTGTCAGAGTGGCTGCGAGCGGGAGAGTTCCTCCTGTCAGCCCCTTCGCCAACGCGATAAAGTCTGGTATTACCTCTTCATGCTGGCAGGCAAACATCTTCCCGGTGCGGCCGAAGCCGGTCATGACTTCATCGAGGATCAGAAACACACCGTGCTGATCACACCACGCTCGCAATTCAGAGAGCATGCCTTTCGGCCAGAGTCGCATACCAGCAGCACCTTGAATGAGCGGTTCGATGACTACGGCAGCCAGCTTTGAAACCTCTTCAGGCGGCAAGCCTATCAAATGCGTTAGATCTTTTACATGACATACGGGCACGCCCAACTTGCTTACCCTCTTATGGAAGGTCGCAATGCCGCCCAGAGCTGCCGCTCCCATCGTATCGCCATGGTAGGCGCTATCAAACGCCGCAAAGCTCGCACGTTCCGGTTGCCCTTCCATTTCCCAATACTGAAGGGCCAGCCGAAGCGCACACTCGATGGCGGTCGAACCATCATCCGTATAGAAGACCTTGGTCAGCGTCTCCTTAGGAAAACAACCAACCAACGCGGCAGCGAGTTCGGCCGCAGGTTCATTGCCAAATCCTAGTGCAGAGGAATGGGCCAACGTCGCCGCCTGTCCCTGAATCGCAGAGATGATCGCCGGGTGACCGTGCCCATGAATATTCGTCCAGATGGAGGAATTCCCATCGAGGTAACGCTTCCCAAGTTGATCCACGAGATACGCCCCCTCCCCGCGCACGATCATCAAAGGCTCGTGATCTGGCGCACACCAATCCCGCATCTGGGTAAACGGATGCCAGACATGCGCCTTGTCCTGGGCAATCCGGGTGCTGGAATCAATTGGGGAATTCTCCACCAAGCAAGTATCCGCCAGCCAGCCCAACGCTCAACCAAGATTGCAAGCCAAACAGAAGCCTGTATCCTCCCACCACACTCGTCCTCATGGCATCTACCAACGTTTCTTACTGCCTTATCGTCTTGCTGAGTAGCCTCTTACTCAACGGAAGCCACGGCCAAGACGCAAAGTCTCTTCGGAAACAATTCCTTGCTCTTCAAGAGCGCCATTTGGCCCAGGACGAGGAGGTGACCCGGTCGATGGAAAAACTCTACGCCGCGCGCCTCCGTTCTCTGAAACTGAACGCAGTTCGCGACAGGCAATACGAAGCCGCTCAGTTCTACCAAACAGAGCTCAAGAACACAGCGAGCGCCCCCCTGACACTGACCTTCTATGCCGAAGAAGCCGAAACCACTGGCGAGCTTCGTACCAGTATGCGAACAGGCGAGCGTGTCCTGGACGGTTGGACAAGCAAAGCCAAGGCTACCTGGAATAAACTAACACTCCCACGCGGCGGGTACGAAGTTAAACTCGTCTACAGTGGAAACGGCACCAACGCAGTTTCCGCGTCCATGCACGAGGCCAAGTATCATGTCACCGGGGCGCTTCTCCCGACAAATAAAGAACGCAGCACCGCATCGTTGGGCAATCTCCGCTTGGCTCAAGACACCAACAGCCTTTCACTTACACTCGGCAATGGTGTCGCTACTTCTGGCATCCGCATTCATCAAGTCATCCTCGTTTCCCATGCCCCTTAGCCCAGTCCTACGAACAGTCTTGAGTTTGGGCATGACGATCACTGCTGTCTTAGCCCAGAGCGAGAAAGCCGAGGAAGCGCTCATCCTCCGAAGCTCCCTATCGGATAGCCAACAGCAGTTCGAGGCCAAGCTCGCCAACGCCACCGCTTCCCTAGATCAGACATTTCTCGTTAAGCTTCGCCAATTTGAACGCCAAGCGGCGCGAGCAGAGGACTTTCCCAAGGCTATCGCTTACCGTGACCGGAGCCTCGCCCTAACAGCAGCCCTTCGACGCCACAATCCAAATCAGGCTAAGGAGCGGGCCGCCAAAGGCATCACACCAGCGCTATCAGAAGCCTCACTCACAGGCTCAGTCTTCCTGCAACGCAATGTTCTCAAAGGATGGAAGACCAGCGCCACCGCGGCGATCTGGAATCTCCGAGGCCTGACACCAGGGAGCTATGAAATCGTCGTAACATACAGTTGTACCAAGATCGCCGAAGAGAAGTCTGGCAGTGGTGACAAGAGGATTCTCTTGCGAGCGGGCGGACAATTCTCATTCGGCGAGACCAGCCGATTGCTCAATGGAGAGCGACAATCACTCATCCACGAAGTTCAACCGACAGCTGACTGGGAAACGTACCGCGACGTCTCTCTTGGAATACTCACCTTCTCCAATGCTGCGGTTAGCTTGCGCCTCAATGTGATTGAGGCGAAACCGCTTGGGCTCATGCACCTACAACGCATTCAACTTCTTCCCGTTGAACAGCGAGTGGATACCAAGCCCATTCCCAACGCGGCTGACCTGCAACGCTCTTTCCAAAGCGCCGTCAATCGGAGGAAGGAGAAAATTCAAGTAGCCTACATCCACAATTTGAAAACCCTGCAAAAGCGTGCTAAATCATTGGGAAACAACCAACTGGTTCAAGACATCGCCCGCGCAATCAATACGGCCTCTCCTCCCTGACATGAATCGATGGAGCCAGTGCCTTCTCCTAGGGGCAATCCTAGCAGGGGGCTATGTGATCTACGTTTCAGTGATGGCCTCTCTACAAGATCGCATCATCTTCGTCGGTCAGGGCATTCCTATGACGACGAATCTGAGAGAAGAGAACAGCCTGGCTTTCTACACGAAACTCAAGACAAGCTTTGGCGAAGTCCATGCCTGTTATCTAGAAAGTGAACGTGATTTCGATGACTGCCCGATTGTATTCGTCGCTCATGGCAATGCTGAAACCATCGGACAATGGGCGGCGATCACTGGGCATCTCAATCAGTTAGGCCTCTCAGTCTTTCTCGTGGAGTACCCAGGTTATGGCGGCTCCGATGGCTTGCCAAGCAAAGAAACGATCGCGGAAACTTTCGATCAAGGACATGCTTGGTTAGAAACTCGGGGTCTCTCTAGCCGAAGGCTCATTGGTTTTGGACACGGATTCGGAACCGGCCCTCTACTCGAACTTGCCACCCGCAAGCGGTTCGACGGCATTATCCTAACAGCCCCCTATACAAGCCTCGGCGCGCTCACCTGGGAAACAGGTCTGCCGAGCTTTCTGCTCAAGACACGCTACGACAATATTAACGCGCTTACCGGCTCCACGTATCCTGTTCTCCTCATCCATGGAAGGCGCGATCGCCTCATCACTCCCAAGCATAGTGAACGTCTGCTCCAAGTAGATTCAAGTCGAATCACCTATGAGCCCATTGACGCCGCGCATGAAGACTTGTGGGGTGAATCTGATGCCATGGTTAGCGTACTTTCTACCTGGCTCAACTCATACCACTTCCTATCATCGCCGTAGGTTGGCCGCTTGCAAGGCACCCTGCGCCAGCTTATCTTCCGCAATGAAATGCCTTTGGGGAATCGCCCTATCATGCTTCTGCGCTCTTGTTAGCTTGGGACTCTTGCAGGCAGAAAACTTATCCAGAGAGCCCCTGGCCAGCTTCCCTCCATTCACAGAAGAATCGTTGCTTCCCTTCGATCCAGAAACTCAAGAGATCGTGGACGATGGCCTCGTTCTCACACATCCCGGGATCGCCTATGCCACCTACGAGCAGAGGCTATCAGACACGTCGATCACCGTCGAAGCCGAGTTCGCTGACGACGACGCAGAAGCTCTGTTCCTCGGCTTACGTATTCAATCTCGCCCCCTCTCAGCGGCTATGTCTTCGATCTTGCTCGCAATGGCGATGTTAGTTTGGTCACGCTCGATTCTGGAGACGACACAGTTCTCGCCTCCGGTAATACTGGATTCAGCACTGACGGTGACACCCTCATGATCTGTTTTCGCATGGTCCAGCAGTCTTTAGCTGCATGGGTCTGGCCCAAGGACTCCGAGCAACCCACCGAACCGGCTATCGAGACGAGCCTGGGCCTGCCCCTCACATATACAGAAGGGCGCCCATTGGTTGGTGTCCGTAGCGGTGCGGCACGCTTTGCAAGTGTCGATATCCATGGGCTCCCCTTCAGACTAAATAATCTTGGCTTCCAACCCTTAAAAGAAGAAGTTAGACTGAAGATCGACTGGACGTCCGAACCCGGAGGCGTCTACCGCATCGAGAGCTCCACAGACCGAGTCCTCTGGGAGAGGCTCTATCTCGTGAAAGCAACCGAAGCGACAACGGAGGCCGTAATCGTGGGGTCATTCACCGAGGTCCCAGCACCGTTCCGTTTCTTCCAAGTTGTCGATGTCACGAGTAACTCGCTAGTCCAAGGAAATCCGTTGCCCCTGATTCCGGCAACACCGCGCTTCGCCATCGCGTGGAGATCAGCTGAAGACCGAGTCTACGGATTCGAATGGTCTCAAGACTTAGAAACGTGGACTTGCTATCCTGGGCTCGCTGTACCAGGAGCCGATGGCACCACATTGACAGACACCATCCTGCCATTACCCGAAGAATTGAATAAAGAAGACGCCGATCGCCTCTACTTGCGCGTTCTGGATCTCGATAACGATAACGGCTTCGGGATCAATCAGGAGATGATGGAGCCTTAACGAAGATCAGAGGTTCCATGGCAGCCGGGGCACAAAGTGCCCCGCTAGCGAGTAGTACGTCCACGTTTATCTGATGGTGATGGTCGTCTTCTGATAGCGCCCCTCTCCTAGAGCTATTCAGTATTAGCTTTCCAATCACCCAGCGAACGTTGATGCTATTGCTCTTCCCTAGCTATGAAACATCAATTCTCGTTCGCATTGGCCCCATGGGCTACTGCTGCCGCTGCCGTTGCAGCAACCGCAGGCGCAGTCATCTATACGATCGTCGTCTGAAGGTTTCGCGAACAGATCTCGCACCATGAAAGTGTCCCCCTTCCCGAGATCAAGTGGCGTAGCATTAGTCACGGTGATGGCATTGGTCGCTGTAATGACCATGCTAGTCATCGCCATCTTATCGATAGCGTCCACTGAGCGCCAATCGGCCTCGGCCTACGCGCACTCCGTCAGGGCCCGCCAATTGTCCGAGACCGCAGTCAATTTGGTCATCGATCAAATTCGCGAGGGTACACGCACAGATCGCAAGACAGGTATTTTTGGAGGAGCGGAGCCTGCCTATTGGTCCTCACAACCCGGCATGATCCGCGCTTACAATGGGAATGGCTTCGAGAAAGCCTACAAACTCTACTCCTCTTCTAACATGGTTGTTGAGGATGCCGCTCTCTTAAAGAATGAATCAAAAGCGCTGCAAGGTTGGGACCAGGATCCGGCTCGTTTCGTAGACCTCAATGCGCCTGCGATTTCTTACGATGTTGATGGTGTAGAGAAAAGTCGGCACTTCCCCATCTTGGACCCACGATCCAAAACCATTGATCAGGTGGAGGGCTTCAATTGGGACAACGCTGTAATGGCCGAGATCGCCCCAGGAACCGAAGTTGCCGATGGGAAAGTTCTACCTCTGCCAGTGGAATGGCTCTACATGCTTAAGGACGGCTCCTTCGGCACGCTCGATCAGAACCATCGGTTCATTGGAGAACGGCAAGCCACTTCGGAGAATCCGATGGTTGCCCGTCTCGCCTTCTGGGCTGACGACGAGTCTTGCAAGGTCAACCTTAACACTGCCGCCGAGGGCGTTCCTTGGGATACACCACGGGTGGCTAGCAGTGAAGCTAAAAGCTGGTCGATGAAACAGCCCGTAACGAACGAAGTGCAGCGCTATCCAGGGCATCCTGCCACCACCTGTCTAAGTAGCGTGCTGTTT
>Ga0213863_10002934_pt1 | contig 11884 bp, 14 predicted proteins | sample PICome_8_FD_160128 | JGI IMG/M metagenome (GOLD analysis project Ga0213863, IMG submission 160128) | Coastal seawater microbial communities near Pivers Island, North Carolina, United States - PICO497 | ecosystem: Environmental > Aquatic > Marine > Coastal | place: USA: North Carolina... | reverse complement strand
CAAAAGTTGAACCCGTGAGACCCTTAAAAAAAAACGAAGAGGGCGGACATGGCGGACAGGCGCACTGAACCGTACCATAGTGTAACGCTGTTATATGTAATGTTAAAGATAAATTAGTATGTCTACCAATACCTATTTATAGGGTATACATCACAGGTGTCATGGTAAATGTGTTGTATACTTGGATGTTTAATTGTCAGACTTCTGTAACCGGGCTCGAGTAAGTTCTGGGCGGGGGTGATATAGGTGAGTGTTCTGTGGTTCTGTGAAGTTGCAGCCATAAGTGTACAGTAAGGTAGGACTGGTCTGACCGAATGATAAAGGTTTATTATTATTTCAACAGTGTTTACCAATGGATGTAACAGGAGTTTAAGTATGTCGCACACATTGTGTGTGTGGCATTTTTTTTGACGTTTCACTATGGCAGCATAGTCTCAAACCTCCAATCGAGGCGTAAAATGAGTCGGCAGTCCCGCAATCGCCAATCGAGGCGTTTTGCTTTCCACAAGGTGACGCCGTCATAGTGAAAACATGTCGCAGCGTGACAGGTGCGGAGTTTTCCGCGTATTGGAAAAAGGGGGCATTTATTAAATCAACTGTAAAATGAATCTTTGTGTAACCGGTCTCTGTATTATAGGATGTATAGACTCATATCAAAAAGCAGATGAGAATATGACGAGGATGACGAGGATGGCGTGTGAAGCCCGAAAACTCGGCTCGAGTTCCTGGCGTGTGAAGCCCGAAAACTCGGCTCGAGCTCCGCGCTCCGTTTCGTGCTCGACGGAAAATTTAAATAATGTTAAAATTTAAATAATGTTATCTTTCTGCAAGTTGATTTGACGTATTAAAATTTAAGTATGTATTTAATGTTGTAACACTGTTCTCGTCTAGCAACAATCGCATTTGTTGCAGGGGCATGTGCATTTGTCTTTGTGAATCTAACTTAAGGATATATTTGAGTATTATTTTTTGAATATGTTTAAGTATGATATGGGAATCCCAACTAAGTTGTGCATATTTTAGTATTTATATGTTATAATCTATAAGTGTAATACAATGTTGAAAAAAAAATGTGGTCGGTGTAAAACCGAAAAAGATATATCAAATTTCTACAAAAATAAACGAAAGAAGGATGGCTACCAAAACTATTGTAAATGTTGTATGAGAAAATCAAATGCTAATAGTTTTCAAAAGCATAAAAACAAGCGCATGGCGAAAAGCTTAGAATGGCAAAGGTCAGCGAAAGGTGTGGAATATCGCTCAGATTATTCCACACACGGCCCTAAAAGAAAACGCGAAGAACCGGCGGTTGAAGTCACGCCCGAAGTGTATCAACAACAACACGTGGAACATTACACTTCTTTTATGTCCGAGACTCGAGAAGAACGTACAAAAAAACAACGCGAATACTACGAAAATAATAAACCCGTTATTTTGTCACGACAAAGGGAATATCGAGAACGTTGTATTGAAAGAGACCCAGAATTTTTACTAAGGGAACGTGAACGGATAAAGGCCATCAAACAAACAAGAGAATACAAAGACAAGCAAAATGCAAAAAAAAGGGAACGGCGTAAAAATGACCCGTTCTACAAAATGAAAGAAAATCTTAGATGCCGCGTTCTAAAATTTCTTAAGGGAGTCAAGTCCGCTGACACAGAAACGTTAATCGGCTGTACATGGGAAGAATTAAGAATCCACATCGAAAATCAATTCGGTGAAAAGATGACGTGGGCAAATCAGGGTAAATGTGGCTGGGAAATTGACCATATAATTCCATGCAAAGCATTTGAACACGGACTCGAAGATGAACGGAACCAACGTATTTTATGTTGGTTTAAAAATCTTCAGCCATTATGGTGGTATGATAATAAATCTAAAAGTGACAAATATGAAGAGGAAGACAAGCAAGACCTTATTCGTAGATACAATGAAGAGCATTTAATGTAAGATTTATAATTTATAATTTAAGTATGTATTTAATGTTGTAACACTGTTCTCGTCTAGCGGAGACGAAGAACAAGATGTACTCCTGTACATTTCTGTACAAGCCGGAACGTACCTTAAGCGAATCAAACAGGGTTGATTAGACCCCTACTCGCCCACGACTTTGCGTTCTCTGACGCGGAATCGTATGCTAATCAATAGCGCACTTAGATTCTCACAAGCGGATTGTCCATTTCGTGCCGTAAAGCATTCATCTTTTACTGTGATTACCATTGGGAACAGGTATTACCTGTGTTCTCGTATCCAGCTTTCGCCGGTACGATGGTCGTAAAAGTTTTAGGAGTTTCCCGTCTACCAGTTCATGTGTGGCATGAGCTTTGCTTCTCACACCGACCCTACATCTGTTAAGGTCGCTTCTTTTTGGCGGTTATCCCACGGTTTACTATCCCGTGGGCCTGGACTATACCTTAAAGGTTCATCGTTCTTTGGGCAGAACTCCCCTCCATACACTTTAAGTCTCTGAACGACTTGTCATAGGACATCCCATTCATCCCTTAGACAGCCGATGCGGATTGAGCTGTACTCTTATCGTTGTTACTGTGCCCGGAGTCATTACCTCGGGTACTGCGCGCCGTTTCCGACGAACAGGTAGTAGATAAAAGCAATCATAGAGCCGTTCCCGCAGTTGATGCATGTTGCCTTGCTGACGCAAGACTTGCAAGTGGTTCACACTCACAAACACCCAAAATCGATGTTGTAGTCACTTACGGTGACTTCTGATACCTTTCAGTATCAGCCCGAACGTACCTTAAGCGAATCAAACAGGGTTGATTAGACCCCTACTCGCCCATGACTTAGCGTTCTGTGACCTGGAAACTTATGCTTATCAGTAACGCACTTAGTTTCTCAGAAGCGGATTGTCCAATCTCTTATTGTGATTACCATTGGGAACAGGCATTACCTGTGTTCTCGCATCCAGCTTTCGCCGGCGCGATGGTCATAAGAGCTCTAAGGAGTTTCCCGTCTACCAGTACATGTGTAGCATGAGCATTGCCTCTCACACTGACGCTAAATTAACGTCCTGCCGTCTTCTAGCTGCTTGCCTGCGAATATGCCAAGTACCCTGCCTTTCAGCGAGGGAGTAGACTGTACCTTGCGATTTCATCAAAGCTGATTAAGCTTCTCCACCGCGCCACCGTTCAGTCGTTGAAGGGCCACCATATACTTATCATAACGTACGTAGGCGGTCACACTGCGGATTATCCAATCCCAACCGTTGTTACCCGAGAAGTGGCATTAGCACTGTTCCCTCATACACGTTTCCATGTAAAGGTGGTAGGTTGGGCTCTAAGGAAGTCCCCGCTTCGAGCGGCGTCGCCTTGCTAATAGCAAGACTTGCTGGCGCTTTTAACGCCAACAGGGCCCATTAGTCGAGCCGTTGTTGGTCTGGTGGTATCAAATTTAGACCAAATACCCTGCCTTTCGGACGAGGGATTAGACTGTATCTTAAGCTCCATCGAGTTGGTTAAACTGTCATGTGGAACCGATGCCCGTTCAGTCGTTGGGGCCTCATCATGTCCATTACCATGGCGGATGTAGATGATAAGCTGGCGGATTGCCCAATTCCTAGCGTTGTTACCATTGGGGACGGCCATTAACCGTGTTCTTGTCCAATGTTTCCAAGGGACAATGGGTAGCTAGGACTCTAAGGGGTTTCCCGCCTCAAGGCATCTCGCTTCCGAAGAAACTAGCGCTTGGGTTGGATGTTCATCCAGAGGGCCACAATTGTTTTCCCGTGGTCAGAGCCTCTATAACCACGGCAAAGCGCTTTTCTAGGCGTACCGTTCACCTTCCTTGTCTTGAATTTTAGTCTTGACTGTTTCAATCGTGTCAGAGGGTTCCACGTCCAACGTGATGGTTTTTCCGGTGAGCGTTTTGACGAATATCTGCATCTTTTGGCAATGGGGATATGTCCTAAATAGTGTTGCCCGTCAAAATGCGGAGGTGAAGAAGCACTAATGTGTTTCGCGAAGTTGTTGCTACACAACCGTCAACTTGTTTGGCGCTATAAAAGTGTGTGTGCAGAGGTCATCGTATGTACCACAATTTCCTGCACACCGAACCAAAAATGGTGAAGTGTCCAAATTGCCCACAGATGAACGGAAACAATAGCAACAAGTGCAAAAATGAGAGTTGTGGTACTGTTTTCAAGAAGCCCGTAGAATGTCTTCGGACTTGCGTTCTCACAGAATTCACCTGAATGTATCAACTGGATAAAGAAGTTAGTGTTTGCGTGTTGGCCGGATACACCGGTGTGCGACATGTACGGAGGCAATGTGATACAACCCCCCTCTATATAAATAAGCACTCAGAAGGTATATAGAAAACATTATAAGTGTACGGGATAGCTCAGTCAAAATGTACGGGATAGCTCAGTCAAAATGTACGGGATAGCTCAGTCAAAATGTTACCAGGAAATCTGTATCAAAAATGCACGCAGGGCCGCGACAAGCGTGGCTTCGTCTCTTTCGGTGTACAGTTCTTTTAGAATAGGCAACATCCTGTTCAGAATGTCTGTTTCGCGCGGGGTCAATTCGCGCAGTGGCGGAGAAGCGGACAGAAACGAATGCAACATGTTGGCACGCAGTGAAGCCTACTAAATAGTCAATGGTGCGAAGAATCTGTTATTCGTGATAATTCTGTGAATTTACATTATTTTTTACCCGTATGTCTTGTACTTCTGCGCACGCGCGCCTTTTTGGCTGGGCGTTGTTTTGTAACCCAGAACATTTCCGAAATATGAGTCGGATGCGTTCGCAGAACTGTTTGGCGCGCATCCAGCACGTCATCAGCTCCCTCCGTGGCCTTGAGTGCTTCGTACCCTGTTTGCAATAGTGATATGTCCATGGTTTTGCGACATGGGCGATTACTGTCCGCGAATATAAGTTTGCCATTCTTATGTCCGATGCAACATACGTTGTGCCCATACCGCCCCCTGACGAATGTTGCACCACTAAATGTCATATTTTGGATGTTTAGAACGAGTACCTTTTCACCGGCGTCGAGTTTCTCCACGACAGAGGCCGGTGAGTATTCGTTGGCTTGCTCGGTGGTAAAGTAGACACCCATGTCCGGGAACACTTGGCCAAATTCCTCCGTACTCTTTTCGAGACGCTCGCCAGACATTAAACACAGAGACAGAAAATCGCGACGGAACACGCGTCTTTCTTTTTCATTGAATTTCCGGCCTGCGACCGTTTCCGCGGCAATGCGCAAGCAATAATATCCACAATCGTTCTCGCCTTGTTGGTAACAGAAAGGTGGCCCACTCGCTGCTTTTTTCCTTCTTGGTTCCGAGGCTATAAATTGTCTCAACATAGAGTGTAATCTGTAATCTGTAAATACAACAAACTTATACTGCTTATTTTAAATCTCGGGGTATTTAAAGATAAGGTGGACATTTAGAAATGTTTTCGACGCACGCTGTTCAGGGCGCCGCCGCCGCGTCCTCCGAAACCGACTCTGCAAAGATAACGCGACTTTCTTCGGAATTGACGGCGGGTATGGCGGCCGTAGAATCTCAGTTGGGGGACATTCGCGCCCTTTACGCAATGATACAAAAGCATGCAGCTGAAACGCAGAGCGAAATCGCAGCGGCTGATGAATGGTGGACGGCATATTACTTGGCACGATTGGAAGAGGACGTGTCAAAATTGGCAACTTTGCGCGAGTCGTTGGAGGACGTGGATACCACACATCCCTATTGTCTGGGATGCAACGGTCAAGACGGGTTTCAGCTGAACCAGCAGGCACACACCTGTATTCGCTGCGACAGTAGCTCGGACGACGATTAGGATTCGCGCTGGAGCACCCATGACCGAAATTCGCTTTTGCTAATACGATGGTCGTGGTTGGTATCCATCGCGTCGAACAGTTCGCTGCCGTTGCCGTCTGCAAGTTTCTCCAGAACAGCAGCGTCGTCGATGCTGTCCTTGTTGGCGCGTAATTGTGCGTACAATTTGTCTGCACGGAACTCGGTTTTCCAGAGCCACGGCGCGAGGACTGCCACGACGAATTCGTCCACGTCCACCGTGCCATTTGCATCGGTGTCTATTTCGTCGATGAGCGCAGGGTCTAAGTGCAAGTAATCTATCAATTCTCTCATTTTCTCCAGTGTCAAGGGAAGGTCGTGAACACGTATCAATCTTTGGCGTGTGACCTGGTCGAACACCGACTTCATGGCCTGGATATCCGATGCGTCGAGAGCGCCCGAGACACTGCGGCGTACGATTCGCTGCAATTCGGTCAACCCGGCGTATTTTGTGAGACTCTCTCGTACATAACTCGCGACGTCGGAAACGGTGTCGGCATCGTTCAACCATGGGTCAGACTGCGCTTGTGTCGCGGTCGGACGTGCCTCGGGGTCGTTCGTCGTCAAACTGCGGACGAATGCTTTCGCCTGTTCCGAGAGCTGGTCGGTTTTGGCAAACGTCACGCTAAAATTGTCCGCCATCACGATTCGCATCAGTTTCACAAACATGGGCGCCATCACCGCCGGTGGCGTTGCACACGGATGACGTCCGGTCAACAGTATGTACACTGTAAAGCCGAGCGCATAAATGTCGGATTTCGCATTGTAATCCGAGCGCCATTTTTCAGGCGAATTGAAGTCAGGCGTGCCCGCCAAATCGTTCTTGGGAATTTTTCGTGCATAAGGCGATTCCAGGAGACGGGATATGCCAAAGTCCGTGAGTTTATATATGTATTGACCGGAGGGTGTTCTGTGTACCATGATGTTGTCCGGCTTGAAATCGTTGTGTACGATGTTTTGTTCGTGGACGTATCGTAACGCCGACAGCATCGAAAACGCGAGATTCCTCACCTGAGCGAGCGAAATATCGTGTTGAAGTACGAACTCGTTCACGTTGCCGCTGTTGCACAGTTCCATGCGTATGTAGCGCCTTCCCCTCTGCCGAGTGACACCGAGTATCTTGACGACATTGCGATGGTGTAGCTTTTCCATGATACTGATTTCTCTATCTATGTCTGCGGCATGAAAACCAGGCCTTCGATTGTTGACGTTGACCATTTTGATGGCGATATCCATTCCGAGCTGTCTGTCTCTCACACCCACCACTTTACCGAAACTGCCCTTACCGAGTAGCGTGCGAACAACATAGCGACCGTACACTGTGTTGAACTCCGCATTCGCGTTCGTCACTTCGTCCATTTGTTAGACACCGCCGGACTATTTATACGGACGTTTGGCGATTCGACTGTATTTATAGAGACATACATATAGCATCGATGTTCAAGCAGTTTCAACCTACCGAACCAAAACGTCCTTGCAAATACGGATGCAAGGACGCGACCGGACAGCCTGTCATGAATGGCAATGCAGCCAAAAAGTGCAAGAAATGCAAGCAGCGTTTGCTGGATGGTGACCGTTCATCCGCTGCTGCAGCCTCGTCGCGCTCGCCCATTCTGGTCGCAGAAAACAGAGCATTGAAAGCAGAAGTCGAGTCTCTCAAACAAGCGATTGCGGCTCTGAAACGGGTCGAACCCAGTCCCATGGATATTCCCGACGACATTTCGGACATTGCACCGCAAGAGGGTCAGCCGTCGAATGCTGATTTATTCTCTGATATGGATTTGTCGGGGATGATTCGTGGCGATTCGCTGAAACACTGGGACGAGAAAGACGTCTGGGGTAAACTGGGCGAGTTGATTGAAAAATTGGGCGCATTGGACGGCGACAAGATACGGGCCACACTCGACGTGATGAACGAACTTATCGCGCAGAACAAAAGTGTCGAGGAACTCATGAACATGTCCGCGGAGTTGGTCGTGTAGATGAGCACCTACAAACAAAGAAACGCATAAATCTTAATTTTCCTCTGTATAACAAATCCGGCACACCGCTTGGTATGTAGACTTGACTGATATTGTCTGCGTTTCGCTTGAGACGCGTTTGGTGAAAGAGGCAGGGCGTCCGGGGTGTGCGCAGCGTTTACACAATGCTCGTTGAAAGTCGACTGTGTCGGCCACGGGAATGAGGTCGAGCATTTCGCCGAATGGATGTCGACGATAGTCTCCCGAGAGGCCGGCGACAATCACGTGTTTGTTGTGCTTTTCCACCATGAGCATGACGGCCGTCTTGAGATTCGTAAAGAACTGTGCCTCGTCGATGGCTATCGTGTCGTACGGTACCGTGTTGACCAGCAGCAAGTCGTCGGTCTTGACAGCCGCAAGAGTTTTACCGTCGTGCGTTTGGATGAAATCGCCTTGCACGCGCGTATCGTGCGCGTGGTTGATGACCAGACAGCGCATGCCGATGCTCTGCACCCGCTTGACGCGCCGAATCAGCTCCGTAGATTTGCCAGAGTACATAGAACCTAGTATAACTTCGAGTGACATGTGTAACAAAAAAAAATGACGTTTATACGTGAATTATGGGTTTAGTTTTAGGCATCTTTGTTGTACGGGTCCACTTCGACGTAATTGTCCAGGTGGTCAGGCTCGACGGTGGCCATTTTCGTCTCCTTCAGGAACGCCAGTGCCGGGTGCTGGGCCTCGTAGACTTCCTGCGGTGCGCTCTCCATTTCTTCGATTTGCTTTTCCACAACTTCGGCGGCAACGATGGTAGTGCTCTTCTGCAGACGGGACATTTTCTGCCATCAGCAGGCGTATTTATATAGGGTGGTTTTTCTAATCGGGTATATAACGTTTGTGCTCGTCAAGGAATGTACAGCCAACTCAACGAGGAAATAGAACGCACACCGTGCACAGTCAAAACACTGTTAGCGTTAAGCTGCGTCTCCACGTTGCTGCTGGTCATTCTGTTCACCGCGGCACTGGTGTCGCTGTCTGACTTTGGCACTCTCCTGACAGACGGCGCGCAAACTCTTCAGGATATGCAGCGCATTCTACCGGATGCCGAGCGGTCGTTGCGTATTCTCGAAAAGCTCTGTGCCAAACAACCGTCTTTGTGTTAGAGGAATGGGTTGACGGCGAGGGTCGGTGGTGCTTGATGCTTCCACGCGAACGGCGAGGTGGTACAGTTGACCACATACAGCTTGTGTCTGCACAGGGTTCTGGCGACGTGTATATCGAAGGCCGACGTCTCCTCCGAGCAGATGTAGACGCCCACGTCCACCGGCGTGAAAACCTGACGCACGCTGGCCACCGACGCGTTCGCTCCTACTTTGTATTCATGTGTGAAGTACTCTTCGCACAACGCGACCCTGGGCTTTCGCACCGTCTTTCGGTCGGTCAATGTGCGAATGCGAGACGGATACTTAATCCAACGCCTGCCAGTATCAATGTCGTGCGTGTCTCGCGTATTCGAAAAGCATTGTACAGAGGGAAAGTCCAACGCGTGCACAAACCCGGCCACGTCGTCCGTCTGTACCATTTCTACATCGTTCATCTTGTAATGATGTCCGATTTCACACGGAAAGCCGGACTCTGTCATCTGACGGAACACTTGGCCTCTGCCGCGCGTGTACTGGTCTAATCGTCCAACACACATAAACGTCCGCGGGAACGTTGCAATCAGAGCCAACCAATTGTCCACGCCCCAACGATGCGCCCACGGTATGCACACGTCTTCGCCTTTCCCTAAGATTCGAATGCCCGGCAAACCCATTTCCGACCTGTAGGTTTCGTCGAACGGCGGCTGCACCATGTATATGTCCACAGACACAAAGCATTTGAGTGCAAACGCTTCTTCGAGGGTCGCCACGACGGATTTGCGACCTTTCAGTGCTTTACCGCACGGCGTGCCCAGCCAAATTCGACAGTTGTCGTCTGCCATCGCGCGTCCAATCGTTCGCGCCTGGTCTATTTCTATTTGCGTGGTCCACAGGTTTTGGTAGCGTTGAACTCCGCGGATGTTATCGCTCGGGGCCTCGAGGGCCGCCGTCGCGTACCGAGTGCTCTTTTGCCAGTGCATGCGGTCGGCAAACCCCTGCCTGTCTTCGTGCGGCGGCTCGCCCAGCGTCTGAAGAACTCTCTGCACCGCTTTCCAAGCCCTGTCTTCGTCGTACATCAGCAAAGGCTTGCAGGCCAGCGACCCTCGCGTGCAAATCGACTCGGGGTCATGGGTTAAACAGGCGAACACGGCATTCAGATTCGTGCGCAGAATTTGTTTATGCGTGTACATAACGGCTACAGTCCAAGAGGCTTGGTCTTTGTACGCGTGTTCGGCTTGCTTGAGATAGTCTTCTCTGCTGTAACCGATAGGTGCGAGTTTGCCCTGTTGAATTTTCTTGGCGGCGGCGGACACGGGCGCCCGATTTTTTTTGGGCGTCATCCGCATCGACGAGATGGAGACAATGTCGCCGTTGTTCTTCAGACACAGTTCGTATTCCACATTCGCGTGGTGACACGGTAGCCATCCTGCTACCTCGCGTTTGTTCTTCTTCTCGTCGACGAGTACGAACTGTCCATACGGGAGCATGTAAGGATGGATGTCGCCCAGTCCCAAAATTCGACTCACATACCAAGGCATATCGTGTCCACGAACACCTTCTGCACAACATTCAAATACACACTTATGCACAACATTTTATGAACGTAGTATATAAAAACGGTTCACGGTGTGTCCGTCATGGAGAAGCACACTGTGTTCAAAACGACGTCCGGTCAATATTTCGTGTCCGTGCGCATACGTAATCGTACTGTCTTTGGCGGCACGTTTCAACAGCGCGAGGATGCTCTGTTGAAAGCGAAGCAATTGGCGCGGAAGAAAGTGGACAAATCGAAGAGAATTGTATGTATGTATTAGTCATTTAATTCAAATGAAACATCGTAACGTTGACTAACACTTGAATTTCGATTTCGTGTGCTTGCGTTTGAAGCAACTGTCCATGCATTTACGCGCGCCGAGCGATTCGTCCACAGTTAACGCGCCGTCGCCGTTCACGTCGCAATCTAGCATAATCCGGTCAATGCCTCCGAATACGGTGAACGGCACTTTCTCGTACCAACTCAGAGCCGAGAATACTTTGTTGGCCAACTCGGAACGCGTGACGATACCGTCGCCGTTGTAATCCGCTTTCGCATAGAAACAACGCATGGTCGATTCTCGCGGCGGGCACGTGCCAGACGCAACGGCTGTACAGAGCAAGAACACCCACACGTACTTCATCCAAACAGTTTTTGTGTATATAAATACTATATTTATCCAAAATGTTCACACGGGCCCAAAACAACCGATTGGCCAAAATTATGGTCGAAAAACCGCGCAGCATTCGAGACTTGGCACTGCTTTCGCTGGCATCTCGACAAAACCACCCGAAAGTATTGGAATGGCGTTGCGTAGCTCCTAAAACGCTTCGATTTCCTTCGAATTTTCTCGATGTCTCCGTTGAACCCCGTAGTATTTTGCAAAGCATGCCGTTCTTTGTACAGCCGATGGAACCTCCCGAGTCTTTTCTATGGCACGTCGGCGATTGTTATTACATTGGCATGGGCGACGGCCCCGGGCTCTGTACCACGTCGCTGCGCGCGCTACTCAAAGTTGCCCACGACGTGGAAGCCGTATGTACAGACTGTCTCGGCCAAGTGTCGCGCGTATTGCACCATCTAAGTGAAAAGGATATCCGTTACGTGCATGGTAATCTGACCATCGACTCGGTGGTGCGGTCTCTGGACGGGCGTTTCTACATTGTGGATGAGGGGATTCGTAAACAGGCGTCGAGTGTTTCGAACCCGTTCGCGTGCTACACTTCGATGACGCACGACATGAGCACTCTGTGTCAATCGATGTGCGACTTTGTCAGTCCGCAAACCTATGTTGGAAGGTTGCTTGACTCTGCCGAAACGAGTTACGATTCATTGTTGCAACGATTGGGTGACCATTTGAAAGTATTTAAAAGCAATATCCAGAAGGACACATGAATATCCACATCCGTGGCCCCGTCGAGTCCGAGAA
>Ga0213863_10002933_pt1 | contig 11889 bp, 8 predicted proteins | sample PICome_8_FD_160128 | JGI IMG/M metagenome (GOLD analysis project Ga0213863, IMG submission 160128) | Coastal seawater microbial communities near Pivers Island, North Carolina, United States - PICO497 | ecosystem: Environmental > Aquatic > Marine > Coastal | place: USA: North Carolina | collected... | reverse complement strand
AACGACCCCAACGTCGAGCAGTGCCCGGTGACGGGCGCGCTCCAGCTCAAGTCGGACTCGGGCAAGAGCCCGCACTGAGCCTCCCCGCGCCGCGCCTCCTGGCGGCGGATCGCCGAGGCCAGCCCAGTCGGCCCGATCAGCCCAGTCGGCCCGATCAGCCTGGTCAGCCCGGGCGGCGACGTGGCTCACCGCGCATGTCGGACGGGTGGGGTCGAACGAGCGTCGCGGGCAGCCTTCGGGACTCAGCTGGCGAGCGCCGCGGCGATGCAGGCGACGTCCACGATGTCCCCGGCGCTGCAGCCGCGAGAGAGGTCCATGAAGGGACGCTCGAGACCCTGAACGAGCGGGCCGAGTGCCGTCGCGCCCGCGAGGCGCTGGGTCAGCTTGTAGGCGATGTTCCCGGCGTCCAGGTCCGGGAAGATCAGCACGTTGGCCTGACCGCCGAGGGGCGATCGGGGGGCCTTGCGCTCGGCGACGGCAGGCACGATGGCCGCGTCGACCTGGAGCTCCCCATCGCTCGTCAGCGCTGGCGAGCGCTCCTTGAGCATCGCGGCGGCGGCGCGCACCTTGTCCACATGCGGGTGCTCCGCTGAGCCCTTGGTCGAGAACGAGAGGAGCGCGACCTTGGGTGCCTCGCCAACCAGACGCCTGTGACTCTCCGCCGTGGCGATGGCGATGTCCACCAGCTGCTCTGCGCTGGGGTCCGGGACGACACCGCAGTCACCATAGGTGAGGGCGCGGTCCGGGAAGACCATCAGGAAGCAGGACGAGAGCGTCTTCATCCCGCGCTGGAGGCCGATCACCTGAAGCCCGGCGCGCAGGACGTCGGCGGTCGCCGCTTCCGACCCGGCGACCCCGCCCGCGCAGTCGCCTGAAGCCACGAGCGCGGCGCCAAAGGTGAGTGGGTCGCGCATTCGCTCCGCGGCCTCTTCAGGCGTCATGCCCTTGGCCTTACGGCGTTCGTGGAGCGCCGCGGCGAATCCCTCCGCACGGCTGTCTCGGAGCGGGTCGACGACCTCCACCCCGGCGGGCACGTTCCCCATCCCCCGAGAGGCCACGAGGACCGGCTGCACGAGGCCCTCCCCGGCGAGCCGCGTCGCCGCCTGGACCACGCGCTCGTCCGAGGCCTCGGGCAAGACCACCCTGGCGTTCGAGCGGCGGGCGCGCTCGCGGAGCTCGAGGAGCAGGTCCACGGTCAGCGCTCCACGCTCTGGAGGACCTCGTCGGGGATGTCCATCTCCATCCGGAGGAGCGCGAGCCCGTGGGTCTTGCCCTGGGCATCGGTCTTCAAGGATGCCGAGCCTCCGCCGCCGAGGCTGTCCTCGAGCAGGAAGTTGAGCACGCCCATGTTGGGGGCCTCGAAGCGGCGGACGCCGCCGTGGTTGATGCCCTTGAAGTGCTCCTGGACGACCTCCTCGGTGAGGGCGTCGCGGAGGAACCTGTAGGCGGCTTCGGAGCGCGCGATGACCCCGACGTTGGAGCCCTCGCCCTTGTCACCCGAGCGGGCGTAGGCGATCTGGTCGAGCGTGGCGTGAGTCATGACGGCCCTCCGGGCTGCAGCTCGTGGACGGAGACGGTGGAGCTGACCTTGGTCTTGTCGAGCAGCGCCGGCCAGTAGCCGATGATCTCGGTGGCCTTGGGCCTGCCGCCGGCGAAGCCCGTGACGCCCGGCGGCCCGCTGGTGACCAGCGGGACGAGCTCGGAGCCGAAGCGGTTGACCTTCGCCCGGTCGGGCCCCTTCACGCCGAGCCGCAGGACGACCTCGGAGGGCTCATCGCTCCCCGGGACCGCGACGCCTTCGTGGCAGACGTTGGCGCCGACGAACTCGACAAGCCGCTCCTCCGCGGCGTATTCGAACCCGTCGTACTTCAGACGATCCCAGACAATCTCGCTCGCCAGGCGGGCCTTGGCCAGGGCGTCGGGGCCAGAGATGGTGAGCTGCCCCACGGACTTCCAGCCGTCCTGGAAGCTCATCGACACCTTGTAGGTGGGGGTGGCGGGGGCGCCCTTCACACCGCTGATGCGGACGCGGTCGTTGCCCTCATCGTCGATCTGGAAGGACGTGAAGTCCGCCACGACGTCGGGGGTGATGTAGTTGGCCGGGTCGCCCATCTCATAGCTGAGCTGGTGGACGACGGTATCCCGGGAGACGCGCCCGCCGGTGCCGTCATGCTTGGTGACGGTGAAGGTCCCGTCAGGGCAGGCCTCGACGATCGGGTAGCCGATCATCGCCATGTTCTCGATCGACTTCCAGTCGGTGTAGTTCCCGCCGGTGCACTGAGCGCCGCACTCGAGGATGTGCCCCGCGACGGTGCCTGCCGCGAGCTGATCCAGGTCAGCCTCGGTCCAGCCAAACTCGTGGATCAGCGGGCCGATGACGAGGCCCGGGTCCGTGCCGCGGCCCGTGATCACGATATCGGCGCCCTGGTTCAACGCCTCGGCGATGGGGAAGGCGCCGAGGTAGACGTTGGCGCTGGTGACGTTGTCGCGGACCGGGGCGAGGGGCTCTCCCGTGTCCATGTTGGTGAAGGCCTCGCCGCCGCCCATGAGCCCGTCGAGCTCGTCAAGGATGTCATCGCCCTCGACCACGGCGACCTTGACGCCCTCCAGCCCGTGCTTGCGAACGACCTCAAGGACGGCGTCCTTGCAGGCCATCGGGTTTACACCGCCGGCGTTGGCGACGATCTTCACGCCCTTCTCCATGGCCTTCGGCAGGACCCGGTCCAGGAGCGTCACGAAGTCAGTCGCGTAGCCCTTGGAGGGGTCGCGCGTCTTCAGCTTCTGCATGATGCTCATGGTCACCTCGGCGAGGTAGTCGAGCGTCAGGTAGTCGAGGGGGCCCTCCTCGATGAGTCGAACGGGGCCGAGGATCGAGTCTCCCCAGAAGCCCTGGCCGTTGGCGATGAGGACCTTGTCCTTGGATTTCATGGCACGCAGTGGATGGGGATCGGGTGGCGTTACCGCGATCCGGGCCGACGAGTCTACCCTCTAGGCCCCCGGCGCTCCCGCCGCTGGGGCCCCCTCTCATGCGCACTCTCTTGCTCACCGGCTTCGAGCCCTTCCTGGATGTCCAGTTGAACCCCAGCGGTGAGGTGGCGCTCCAGCTGGATGGCGTCCGGCTTCAGGACAGCCGCGGTGTCGCCCTCGAGGTCCGCGGCAGGGTCCTCCCAGTGGCGTTTGAGCGGGCTCCTGGAGAGCTGGAGTCGGCCCTCAGGGGCCTCGGCGAGGGGGTCGCCGCGATCGTCTCGTTGGGCGTGCATCGGGGGCCGGCGTTCCGGCTCGAAGAGAGGGCCCGGGCCGTGTTCCATAGCGACCAGCCCGACAATGACGGCCGGGTGGGGGGCGGGGTCCGGCTCGAAGGCCCGGCGGAGCGTCGGACCTCTCTGGACCTGGATCGCTGTGAGCTCTGGCTGCGGGCGGCGGGCGCAGGGAAGGTCACTCGGTCCGATGACGCCGGGGGATACCTCTGTGAGCGGATCTACCGGGCGGGCCTGGACGAGGCCTCGCGTCTGGATCTTCCGGCCCTGTTCCTGCATGTCCCTCCGGCGGAGCGCATGGGGGTCGAAGCCCAAGCGGGGGTGGTCCGAGGCTTCTTGGACGCGCTCGCGCGAGAACTCTGAGGAGCAGAGCAGGACCAGAGCAGGCCCAGAGCGGGTGGCCTCGCGCAGGCTGGGCAGCCAGGGCCCTGAACGGGCAACGCCCCCCCCGCCCCTTGTGGGGGGCGAGGGGGGCGTGAAAGTGGCAAGAGGTACGGTGCGCTGGCTCCCCGTGGAGCCTCCCTCTACGGAGCGCGCCGCCGTCCATCGCCTCGCAGGCTCACTCGGTCTCCATGCTCGTCTTGATGTTGCCTGACATGGCCATCTCCATGCCGAGATCCATGGACTGTCCGCCCATGTCCATGCCCATCGCCATGTCCATTCCGACGTCGAGATCGGCCTGGAGCGTCATGCTGTGCGCGTGGCCCGCCTCGACATTCCAGAGCAGCTCACCCGTGCCTTCAAGGCTCATGGTGAGGTCCATGCGGTCGACGGTCATCTCGGCGGGAAGCTCCTCGCTCCCCATGGCCTCGGCGGCCATTTCAGACATGTCTGCGGAGGCCGAGATCTCCAACTCCAGCTCGATCACGGCGACGCTCGTGCCGTCAACGTCGCGCATCTCGACGAACTTGCCGGTGGCTGAACCCTCGACGGCGTCGTCGAAGAATTGGCGGAAGTCCGACATCATCGCCGGGTCAGGACCCATGCCTGCCTGGGCTCCGTCCACCTCCAGGTCGATCTTGAGGTCGCCGCCAGGCGCCATCACATCCACGAGACCCATGAGGTCGATCTCGTACGACTCGCCCTCGGCGAGCTCCCCGTCGGGAAGCAGCGCGCGGTAGTCCATGTCCTCGGAGAGGTTCTCGAGGAGATCGGCGTCGCCCTCTTCACCCTCGGGGAAGGAAAGCTCGTACTCGCCGTCTTCGTCGTTCCACGTGAAGATGACGGTGGAGCCTTCGAGCTCGGAGGTGCCTGAGCCGTTCGGCGACTGGCTCTCCTCTTCACCCATCATGTTGATGACGACGTCCATCTCGAGCTCGGAGCCGACGGCGTCGTAGCTGCGGGAGAGCTTCTTCGGCTGGCCGGCGGCGAGCGCCACGTACTCGTCGGTGACGGTCGTGGTGGCGACCATCTCCATGCTCATCTCGATGTCCGGCATCATCGGGCTCGGCTCACCGTTCATGGTCATCGCCATGTCGTCCATCTCCATGGTCGTGGTCGAGATGAAGGTCTTGGTGAGGGACGAGCCGGCCTTGGGGGCGAATTCGATCTTCGCGGCCTCGGTGCCGGAGAAAGCGAAGAGGGCGGGGATGGCCACGGCAGTGGCGAGGGCGAATTGGGTGCGCATTCGAGAGGTCGTTGCTTTGGGGAAGAGGGGACGATCGCTGTAGCAGCGCGATCGAGACCGGGGGGGGGCGGGCAGTCAGCGGGCCCGCGTGGTGAGGCCTACGCCGCTTCTCGGCCGCATATTCATGCGCCTGAGGCCTCTCCCGCGCCTCAACTTTTCCCGGCAAGTTGGGCCAAAAGGGCCCCTGGTGGGGCCTGGACCCAATGGCTGGCGGTTGGACGTTGCCTGGCCACAACAAGACGGCCCCCGGCGAGCTGGAGCTCCCCGGGGGCCGTCTCAGGGCGCGCTGCAGGCGCCCGAGCCAACCAGGCCTCAGTCGCCGAAGGAGATCTGGAGGGCGTCCGACGTGTTGGACGTCACCTGCCCGGCGGCCGAATCACGGTGCCACATCTGGAAGTTCCAGGTGCTCCCACCAGTGATCTGCTGACCGTTGGTGGAGGGGTCGGTGAAGTCGACCTGGTAGGACGCGAGCCCGAGCAGCGGATCGGACTGGACCGGGGGGAGGCGGAACTGAGAGCCACCGACACACAGGATGCCCTGGCTACCGCTAATCGGCACCTGGGTCTGCTGGTCCCCGAAGAAGAAGAGCCCGAACGATCCCGCGGGCATGCTCGAGGCGCTTAGGAAGAAGTTGTTCTCCGAGACTCGCACGCTCCCGTTGAAGTCGATGCGAGTTGTCAAACCGGTCGAGTTGGGGTTGGCCGCGCAGTAGCGGACAGGGTCCGGGATGGAGCTGCCGAGCCCGACAATCTCGATGTCGTCGATGGCGGCCTCGACGATCGAGCCAGAGCCCAGCTCCGAAGCGATGAAGCGGAGCTGCATGCTGGCTGTCGGCGTCACGATGGAGGAGAGGTCGAAGCTCGCCTGGATCCAGCCGCCGTCCGTTCCGGCTCCGGTGGGGCCAACGGTCTCGACATCAACCCATGAAGCGCCGCCATCGGCGCTGACCTCCACCTCGAAGATGTCGGCGTTCGGCGAGGCTCCCGCGGTGTTGGAATACCACCGCCAGTAGCTGACCTCGACAGAGTTCAGGCCGTCCGCGTTGAAGAGGGGGCTCAGCAGGGTGGTGATCCCGCCGTCCACGTCGTTCTCGCCCACGCTGCCGCCTGGAGAACCCTGGCCGGTGAACCAGCAGTTCGTGCCGACAGGCGAGTGGTCGTCCTCGGATTGGGCGGCGGTGCCGATCGGGTTGCCGAGCGTCCATTGGCCAGTGGTGGCCGTATCGCCCGGTGCGCCGCCGACGAAGCCGTCAGCCCCGGCCTCGAACTCGGTCACGATGATGGGGCTGATCTCCCCGACGCGGAAGACCAGCGGCGAGCTCTCGCCTCCCTCCGGGAAGGACTTGCTCGTGCCGGTACTCTCCGTGGCGTTCACGTAGTACTCGACGCGTGACGGAGAGAGCTGGCCGGGGATGCCGGCCGCAAACGTATCGCCGACCGTGTTGGACATGGGGATGGCCGTGAAGCCACCGGTCCCGTTCACGCGGTAGCGCAGCTCGGCGCCCGTGAGCGCCCCTCCGAAGTTGGAGACAATGTCGGCCTCGACGACGTAAGGCCCTGCCTCGTCGGGAGTGTCGCCGAGGGCGGTCACGTCGTTGATCGAAATGAGCTGGAGAGCGACGCCGGGGAAACCCTGCTGGGTGAACCCTCCGTCGATCTGCGCGTAGTTCGGCGTGCCGTTGTTGATGTTGCCGTCGTCGTCATCGAGGGTCAGCCACTGGGACTCGATGATCGAGCGGATCTGCGTCTGGTTGTAGCTGTTGAGCCACCCCAGGAAGAGAGAGTTGGCCTGAAGGCTGCCGGCAGCCGTCCCGAGGGGGCCGCTCTTCAGTGCCTGACGAACCTTCCAGGCCGCGCCCATCCAGACCTCGCCGTTGGCGTGGACTCCGTTGTAGCAGCCGCCGTTGTTGTCGCCGCAGAACTGGCGGGTGTTGTTGCCGTTCCGCACGGACCCTCCGCCGGTGGTGAAGAAGCGCCCGACGACGCTGTCGTCGTAGCAGTACATGGCGATCACGTCAGCGTTGCCCTCGCCCATGCCGTCGTTGCCGTTGCCGGTGCCGTAGCGCACGTTGAGCCAGTGCCCCTGCTCGTGGGCGACGACGGTGCTGAAGGCCGTGTTGTTGCAGCCGCCTCCAGCGAGGTAGTAGTTCGTGGACGAGCCGTTGAAGAACGCGTTGCAGCTGCTGTTGAGGTTGACGTTCGCCGTCGCGCGGAAGTCAGCGGTGGGGTCCGTCGGGAACGTGTCGCGGATGAAGTCGCGGAGCACGTTGAGGTGCAGCTGCGTGTTGGCCTGAGAGGTCAGAGGCTGGGACGGGTTCGGGTTCATCAGCAGATCGTTCTGCTGGTTCGGCTGCACGCCCTGGAAGGTGATCGAGTAGTCGGCACCCGTGTCGTTGTTGATGTTGGTGAATTCCCCGAAGTAGTCCACCGTCAGGTCGAGGGGGGTGTTCACTCCGGTGATCGTGAAGTTGCCGTCACGGTCCGTCTCCACCGTGCCTGCGCTGCTGGTGATGCGCGTCCGCGGCATCGCAATGGGCGTCGGCGGGTTCGCGTTACGGTCTGCGCTGAGCCCCGGCGTCGCGTTGGCGCGGACCGTGCCGAAGACGTCGAAGTTGTGGATAGTGTTCTCGCTCTTGATGACGTCCCTTCCGGTCGCGTCGATCGAGTAGCGGCGGCCGATGGGCTGGTCCACACCGTTGTCGAACGTGGCGTCGATCTCCCACGCCAGGTCCCAGGTCTTCACCTCGCCGCGCTCGGAGTGGGCGTGGACGAGACGTGAATCTCCCATCTGGTTCGGCTGGAGGCCAAACTCATCCTTGAACGCCCGCGCTGCCACAAGGGCGGCGAAGCCCGCGCCGGTGGTCGGCTTACCGCTGGGGCTCGTCAGGGTCGGCGCCGCGGTGCAGTGCACCGAGAGGAGCCGTCCGCTCATGTCGAACAGGACGTTGACGGCGCCGTCTTCCACGGGGACCCCGTTGACGACCTGCTCGAACCGCACCGTGATCTTGTCCGTGGAGTTCACCTGCCCGAGGGGCATGAACCGGAAGCGCTCCTCCACCAGCTGGTCCGACTCGATCCCGTGCATCTGGTAGGTCTGCTCGACCCAGTAGCGGGCGAGGGAGAACCACTCCACGGGCTCGGAGGTGTTCGGCTCGACCGGGGACACCGCGTTTCCACCGAACAGCATCTCCAGGGTGCCCGTCCGCGGGTTGGACAGGAGGCGCCAGGAGTCGCCGTGTTCCGCTCGCCAGTTGGCAAGGAGCGTCTCAGGGCTGGAGGTGAACTCGGTCGGCTGGTTCAGCGACTGTGCGGTCGCGGGGGCTGCGAAGAATGCCGCGGCGAGAGCAACGCTGGTGATGGGAGCGATCATGCCTGGGATGGAAGGAGTCAAAAGGAATCGCTTCTGCTCTCTTGGGAGCGCTCGGGAGGAACGCGGAGGCGGAAGGAATGGAGTACATGAGGGTGACGCAGGGCTTGGAATCGGTGTTCCAGAAAGGACGAGGTGATTCGTTCAGAGATCGTTAACGACCCGGATCTCGTGTGCCTGCTGCGGCAGGGTGGCGCACGCCCAAGCGTCCGCCTTTGAAGTGTTCCCGCACTACCTCGGCTGTGTCGTGGCTCTCGCCGAGCATCTCTGATTCAATCCCAAGCCGGGGCAGTATCGGCCCCCATGTGCACCCGTCCAGGCCAGGAAATGGACTGCGGGTGCCACGCCTTCGATGGCCCGTGCCGTGCACTGGCCCACAGGAACGACACCCGAAGACCCCAGCAGCGAGCCCAAGATGGACGTCCAGATCGAGTACTGCACCCAGTGAAACTACGCCTCGCAGGCAGCCGGTCTGGCTGCTGAACTCGAGAGCTCGTTCGACGGCGCCAGCGTGACCCTCGTGGAGGGGAGCGGAGGCCGATTCGAGGTCACCGTCGACGGGAAGCTCCTCTTCTCGAAGGCCGCCCTGGACCGTTTCCCGGCCTACCAGGAAATCCCGAAGCTCATCTTCGAAGCCGCCCCCTGACAGTCCGATGCCGCCCCCTGACAGGGGGAAGCTGAGGCCGCTCGCTCTGACGCCTCGCCCCGCGCTCCCGCGGACCACGCTGTGGACTCGCCGGGACACTCTGAATCACCGAATCATGCAGACAGCTCAATCGCCGCGCCGGCGGCGACTCCCCGCCCGCTTCCTCAGCTCCTCGAAGCACTCGGACCCGCCCCGGTTCACCAAGGTCGTGGCCACGATTGGTCCTGCTTCCGAAGACCATCTGGTGGAGCTGATCGAGGCCGGTATGTCGGTGGCTCGCCTCAACTTCAGCCACGGCTCGGCCGAGGATCACCGAAGCCGGATGGAGAAGATCCGGGAGGCGTCCACCGCGCTGATGACCCCGGTGGCCGTTCTGGCGGACCTCCCCGGTCCGAAGATGCGTACGGGGATGTTCCCCGACGGCGCCATTCAGCTGAATGACGGGGACGTCGTGCAGGTGAAACCCGGGCAGGGAATGGCCGGACCTGGCGAGGTCCTGGTCGGCGTCGACGACCTCCTCGAGGCCGTCCAGGCCGGGCACCGGATCGTGCTCGCGGACGGCCAGGTGCTCCTCGAGGCCCTCAGCGTGGGGGAGCAATCCGTGGAGGCGCGCGTGCTCCGGGCGGGACCAGTGGGTAACCGAAAGGGCGTCCACCTCCCGGACTCCAACGTCCGGTATGACCTCCCCACGGACGAGGATCGAGAGCTGATCAAGCTCGCGTGTGAGCTGGGCGTCGACATGCTCGGGATCAGCTTCGTGGGCAACGCCAGCGAGCTGGAGGAGATCCGAGGCCTGGCGCCGGGGATCCAGCTCGTCTCCAAGATTGAGCGGAAAGCCGCGCTGAGGAACCTGGACTCGATTCTCGAGGCCACGGATGGGCTGATGGTGGCTCGCGGGGACCTTGGCGTGGAGCTCGACCTCGAGCAGCTCCCTCTCGTTCAAAAGGAGATCCTGCGCCGCTCCGTGCTGGCGGGCGTCTACTCGATCACCGCGACCGAGATGCTGGAGTCGATGATCGAGGCTGGGAGGCCCACCCGCGCTGAGGTCACTGACGTGGCCAACGCGGTCCTCGACGGGACCGACGCGGTGATGCTCTCCGCGGAGACGGCGGTGGGGAAGCACCCCAGAGAGGCCGTGGCGACCATGGCCCGTATTGCGAGGGTTGCCGAGCAGTCCGGGATCTACGCGCGCCGGCCCAGGCTCTCGGCGGCTCCCGAGAAGAGCTACTTCTCGCGCGCCACGGCCATGGCGGCGGTCCACGTTGCAAATCAGGTGGACGTGGACCGGATCGTCTGCTTCTCCGAGACGGGCAACACCGTTCGCCTGCTCTCGAGGTTTCGGCCAGACGCCGAGATCGTGGCCCTCAGCCCGCGTCCGGACACGGTCCGTCAGATGGCGGTCTTGGCCCACGTCCGGCCGCTGCTCTTCCGCCAGGAGCCGACCCTGGAGGCGATGATCGACACGGCGGCGGACCTGCTCCTGGCAAGGCAGATCGTCAAGATGGGAGACCGGGTGGTGTTCGTGGGGGGCGTGCCTGTAGGCTTCGCTCGGAGCACCAACGTGCTCAAACTCCATCGCATCGGCGAAGATTCCCGCTTCGCCTGACGTTCCTTCCGCCCGCAGGGCTTTCTGCGGACCCCGACTCGGGTCGACGCGCCTCTCTCCAGTGAGGTCGACCTCGGGGTCCGTGCATCCCGGTTATTCCGTCCGTCCCCTTCATGCTGAATCGCTTCCAGTTCGCCCGTCTGCGTGGATTCCGACGCGGCAAGAAGCGTGCAGCCGAGGCCGAGGAGGCGAGGAGGAGCAGGGAGAAGAACGAGGCCGCGGCGCTGGACTCTTCGCTGACCCGTGAGGGGTTGCCGGGGCAGACCACCGCGGGAAGCTCGGAGACTCCGCTCGAGCGCTCCGGCGGGCCCTCTGGGCGCAGGTCCGGGGACGAGCGGATCGAGGGGCTCCTGCGCCGACACCAGGAGCAACGGGGGCTCGAGGCGCCTGAGTCCCTCCACAGAAGCAACGGCGGGGCGGCCGCCCCGGCCTCGCCCGCTCCCTCGGGCGCTCCCGCCGAGGTTGTCCCGGTGGAACAGGCGGTGAAGACGTCCACCGAGGCGGACTCGGGCGCGGCGGAGCGAACACGAACCGTGGGTGCCGTTCTGCCGGCAGCCCCCGCGCCCAACGGAATCTCGGCCCCCGAGAACGTCACGAAGACCGCCCGAAAGCCGGCACTGGAGCCCGCCCCGGCAGAGCAGCGAGTCCGCCTTGTGGAGGGCCTGAAAGCCACCACCACGGCCCGGGTCGTGTGCATCGCGAGCGGGAAGGGGGGCACCGGGAAGAGCGTCATTGCCTCGAACCTCGCCCTGCTGCGTGCCCGCCAGGGCGAGCGTGTGCTCCTGATCGACTTCGACGCAGGGCTCGCCAACGCGCACCTGCTCCTCGGGTTGGCGCCACCCCACGACGTGGGCCATGTCATGGAGGGGACGGTCTCCGCGCGAGAAGCCCTCGTGGAGGGACCCCATGGCCTGAAGCTCCTCGCCGGCGGCGTCGGGCGGCAGTCGCTGATCGATCCCACCCGGCGTGAACTCGACCGCCTCTTCAAGGCCCTCCGGCCCCTCGAGGATGACTTCGACCTCATCGTGATCGACCACGGGGCTGGGCTCAGCTACAGCACCGTCGCCCACCTCGCTGCGGCGAGCACCCTGGTCCTGGTCACCAACCACGAGGTGACCGCGCTCTCGGATGGCTACGCCCTCTACAAGCGGGCCAAGCTGGTCAACCCCGAGATCCGGGTTGGGCTGGTGGTGAACCGGGCTCCAGACGAGCGCCTGGCGATGGACGCCTGGAATCGCTTCCGCGGCGCCTCGCACAAGTTCCTCGGGCACGCGCCTGAGTTGATCGGGTGGGTACCGGCTGATCCGGTGATCTCGCAGGCCGTGCAACTCCGCAAGCCCGCCGTGCTCTCCTTCCCCGAGAGCGCCGCAGCCAAGGCCAGCGCCAC
>Ga0213863_10002930_pt1 | contig 11898 bp, 3 predicted proteins | sample PICome_8_FD_160128 | JGI IMG/M metagenome (GOLD analysis project Ga0213863, IMG submission 160128) | Coastal seawater microbial communities near Pivers Island, North Carolina, United States - PICO497 | ecosystem: Environmental > Aquatic > Marine > Coastal | place: USA: North Carolina | collected... | reverse complement strand
GCGCGTGAGATTATGATCACTTATATTACAGATTGCAGAAAGAGAATTTGATTGGTCGTGGAAACGATGAAGAGCTGGTAGAGTTCTTGAACGAACAGGTGACGCGCGGTACGCACGCTCGTTTTTGGACGAACGCGTCGTCCGACGCCATCGAAAGAATCTATTGGGAGATGCCGGGAGCGAAAGAACTAATCGGTCGCGGTGCGAATTGCGTCATCTACGATACGACGCACGGTACTAATAATTGCAAGATGAAGCTCGGTATGTTCATCGCTTCGGACGAGTATGGAAAAAGTATTGTTCTCGCAGTGACGCTTATGTCGTATGAGTCGGCGAGAGCTTTTCGCGGTTTCTTCTCGGAGTTCAAGAAGAACTTCAACGCTCTAAAGGTTATATTCACAGATAGTGATCCCGCGATGAAAGTCGCGATTGAAAAGGCTTTACCGGAAACTCAACATCTTCTTTGTATCTATCACCTCCAGCAAAACTTTGATAACAGTTATCGCAAAACTCTCTGCGTTGGCATCAACGCAGAGAGTTTTGCGCGAAGGCTCAGTCACATGATGTATCATGACAATGACAAAACGTTTATGGCGACCTTCGAAGCTGATTGGGAAGCATTAATCAAGTTGCTTCCGGAGAAACATCGAGAACTTTACGATAAAGTAGCCGCCGATGAGGAAATCAGGAAGTTTGATAGTTCCGAGGAGAAGTTTCTCTTGGACAACGTAAATGCTGATGACGAGTTTGAGGCCGTGGTTCATTCCGAGAAAGTTCGAGAGTTGCGAGAAAAGTTCAGTTCCAAGAGAAGTGCTCTAGAGAGCGCAATCATATGGTTGCATAAAATGTACAAGCGGCACCAGATGTGGCACCGTGCGTTTGTGATGTCGCAGAAAACTTTTGGGGCATTCTCGACGCAACGCAGCGAGTCGATGCACGCTGCTCTCAAATCCGCCGCCGGCGGCAATCGAGAGATAAAGAAGATGAGTCTTTGCAGATTATTACAATTGATAGAGAACATGCAGAATGCTCAGAAGGGTAAACGTGAAGTCGAAAGAGAGCGACGAGAACAGAAGAAAGACTTTGCTGCAACTTTTCTTGGAGACTTTCAGGAGAACTATACGTATCACGCGTATGACATCGTTAAGAAGAAGTTCGACATCGCGATGAATTATTGTAGTTTTGACGAGGAAATATACAAGAACGCGGTCAAGAAGCTTTCGTTTTACCCAAGAGAAAGCGAGGTGGTTGTCATCCAAAAGCTCCAAGTCGAGAAGAACGGGGAGACTGTTGAAATTTTTAAGCGCTTCACAACCACCGCTTGCAGATGTTCATGCCAGTTCCTCGACAATACTGGTTTACCGTGCGAACACATCATTTATCTTTGTAAGAACATCAAGTCATGTCATGACAAGATACTTTACGAGAAATTGCCGGTTGACGTGATCGGAGTTGATTACTTTTGGAAGAAGGCTGTATCCGTTATTCTCGACGACGACAACGACGATGACCTGCCGTGTCCAAATCCAGCCGATGACGATGATTTCGACACGATTCTCGATCCCGCGAAAACTGTCAACCTCGCGAAGAAGGAGAAATTACAGTTGATGCGTACTTCATTCTTCAATAGATGTGAAGGTTTGGTTGTAAACTGCGCCGATGCTGCGGTAGTGGCGTTCGTAGATCACATGAACGCTGTTGTGGACGATTATATCCAAAGCCATCCAGAAGACTTTCCTAAAGCTGATAAAGTCTTTATCGATGAAAGAACGAACCGTCCGTATACTGCGCCTCAACAAAGTCGAGGTTGCGGCGGTCGAGATTCGACCAAGAGGAAGGAAAGTGCCGCCGCTCTCGGACGTAAAGCGGCGGCGAAGAAATCAAAATGAGATGTGATTCGAGTGGATTTTGGCGAGGCGCACGAACGCGTTAATTAATGATATGACGACTCAAAACTAACTTTCTATGTATAACTACTCCATTACTATTCGTTTCCGGTCGATTTGATGACGTTTGCGCGAAATCGAAAATCTGACATCTTGACGCTCACGCCATTTTACCTACCTTGGAGGCTGTTTTCGCTCAAACTCTCACCTCTAAAAATTTCAAAATTTTTACATCTCTAGAAAGCACATCATTTCGCTCACTTAGCCAACTTTGAAGACTTCTCGAGGTATCAATTCAAAAGATAATTACAAATAAATTAGATCAATCGAGAGATCTCTTCCATGACTATCACTGATGTGCGTATCGCTTTTTTGTATTGACTTTAATATACATCTAGATTGCGTCAAAGACGCTCATTTCTCGATTTTCCCCTCCAAACTCCCCTATAATAGTGTATGTTTAGGGTTGCAGTGCTGGAGCACTCAGTTTTTTGTCAATTATCTGCCTGTTTTTGGAACGCGTTTACAAGTTTCGCATTTAGGGTGTTCAAAAACAGGCCGATTTTACCATTAGTTTCGAGAAAAATCGAAAATAATGGTAAAATCGGCGTTTTTTGCTGAAAATAATGGTAAAATCGGCCTTTTTTGGTTTTCGATTTTACCATTATTTTCGGAAAATAATGGTAAAAACCATTAGCAAAAAAGGCCGATTTTACCATTATTTTCGGAAAATAATGGTAAAATTCGCGTTTTTTTTTTGCGAAAGCACTCTAATGATTTTTTATTTTATTTTATAGTTGCGTTATCCCGGCGTTAGCTCTAGCGCAACACAAAATTTGGGGTACGAACCGTGGTATCTTGACCTTTGACCAAGCTTGGCCTTATAAACTTCGATTTAAATTTTTTCAGACAACGTGATCGACTGGAAAAAAGTATTTGGTTAATTTCCGAACATTTTAAGACAATTTGAACTACATATATCAATAGCGTCCCAACAAGGTTTATCATTCTTTAAGATACAAGAGGAGACATGAGTGCAGATCAAGAGAAATTCCACGACATGCTCGATATTTCTTCTCTCTCTGTATCATCGGGTGCATCTTTGTGCATAAAATCGGACGAGTGCGAAGATGTAACCTGGAAAGAATTCCATGAACGCGCGAAAAGCCTGGCGACAATGGTGTCCGATCGATCGACAGAGACTGAGTCGAGAGTGGCTATCATTTTAAAAAGAAGTCCGGCGATGATAATTGCTCAGATTGCAGCGCACTTATCTGGTCGCACGTTTACGCCAATCGACCCGGGATGGCCGAAAGAACGGATTGCGAACATTTTGGAACAGACGAGGAGCGAAACTCTCATTATGGATAGAGGATGTTCTCTGCAGGCAGAGCTGCCGAGCGATTTCTTCAATGTTATTGAAGTGAATGCAAACGGTACAGTTTCTGAGGTGGATGATTCGTTATTGTATGCACCAGTAAAACCGCCTGAGATTATGTACATCATGTTTACATCTGGCTCTACCGGGATGCCTAAAGGTGTCGAAGTTCGAACGGAAGGCGTGGTGAACTTTTTACAATGGAAAAAAAGAGTCTTTAAAATATCTCCAAATGATGTGTGCTTGATTAAAACGCCGTGTACTTTCGACGTCAGTATTGGTGAAATGTGGTTACCGCTCGTTTCTGGATCGGTTTCGTACGTTTTAGCTGATGGTAAGCATTTAGATATGGAAGCCGTAGCGAATGCGATTATCGTTGGTAAGGTTTCAATTGTCCATTTTGTTCCTTCAGTTCTTCGTTTGTTTCTAGAATATTTTAAACGAAAAAAATCTTTCGAACTCCCACATTTGAGATTGATTCAGACGAGTGGCGAAGCGCTTAAAATGGAGCATCGACGTTTATTGAGTGAAGTCTTAGGGAAAGATCTACGACTTGTGAACCTGTACGGTCCAACTGAAGCGAGTATTGAGGTGACTTGGATAGACTGTCTTGATGTGCAAGAACAAAATATTAATCATGGATTCCCAATTGGTGCAGCAGCTGATAACGTTGATATATATATTGTTGATTTTACTGATCCTACGAAGAGAGTCAAGGATGGGGAAAAGGGGGAAATATGCATAGGGGGGATTCAAGTCGCACGCGGATATCTGAACAATGAAAAACTTACAGAAGAAAAATTTATCGCGTGCCCGTGGGGCACGAATTCGCGAAATATCATGTACCGAACTGGCGATATCGGTGTTTATGATGCAAAGAACAAATGGTTTGAGTATCACGGGCGCAATGATAGACAAATAAAGCTTGGTGGTGTCCGAATTGAGCTTGGTGAGATTGAACACATAATTCGTGAACAAAATAAATCAAGTATTCATGACATAATTGTTGTTTTCAGTGAAAATTCACTCGTCGGTGTCATAATACACGACTCAGAGAATAAAAGCACTGATGGGAAGGAGATAGGAAAGCTCATGAGTCGCAAGCTTCGGGATAATTTTCCTTCTAGTCATATTCCAACTGACTGGTTTTGTATAAATGTCGAGAATATACCGTTATCATCCGCTGGAAAGGTTGATCATAATGCTTTATGCTCGTGGGTAGTTCAACAAAAGGCAGTTACTTTGTGGGCAGATGTTTATGATTCTCTTTACGATGATAACTCGACGAGTATGGTCGACGGGGGTGACCCTACAATGGATTGGGCAAGTTACCGAAACTCGTTATCAGAGAGAGGCGCTGAGTTGCATACAAGAGCAGTCATTGAAGAGTGGGTAACTCGAACGGTTGAAGATTGTTTAAAGCATGCGGCTCGAGCGGCTGGGGAAGAATGTAACGCGAGTGTATTAGAGATGGGTTGTGGTAAGGGTATGATACTTTTGAAGCTGGCGCCTCGGTTAAAATTATGTGTTGGCGCAGACATATCGGGAAAAGCCATAGAACACTGTCGAAGCATCTGGGATAATTATATGAAAGCGAACAAGTTACATGGAAAATGTGAGTCTTTTCATACAATGGTAGGAGACGCTACTTCGTTTGATAGACTACCGAATCCGGGGGAAAATTTTCACGTTGTGCTCTGCAACGGGGTAACAATGTACTTCCCATCATTTGAATACACCCTGAAATTCCTGAATGATGCCGCTAATAAAATAGCAGACTCGGGTGGAGCTGTCTTACTCGGGGATATTCGCTCATTTCAACATTCCGAGCTTTTCCATATCCGTCGATTCTTTGAAGCTTATCACCTCCAACCTTCAGAAGCTGTGAACAAAGCTTCGAAGGCAGTTACATATGACAAGGATAGAACATTTGATCAGCTTGCTTTCCATTTGAGCTATAAATTGAGGTTATTGGATGAGAGGATTGATGCGATCGAGTTGCAGCTTAAAGAAGGATTTGAAGATTCGGAATTCACGAGCTATCGGTACAATTTGACTTGCTATGTATCTGAGAGGAATCCGAGCAAAGTAAAGCCGATGACAAAATCAATTCGAGTTGTTGCAGATTTTGTAGTGGATATCACCGGGAAATCTTCAATAGAAGATGTGATTTTGTCATTCTGCGGTTCAGAAGAGTCTGATGACGTTTTGGCGTGTATGAACATCCCCAACAAGCGCGTTCTTGCAGATTTGTTCCTCGCCCGTGGACGACCAACGGTGTTCGCTTCAGTTGGAGTGCATCCTGAAGATCTTCGAAGTGCTCTTGCTTCGGCATATCCATCTCACCACGCCGTTTTGACATACAGTCGCTCTATCCGTCCTCTTCAATTTAGTCAAGACTATGACGATCATTCATGTAGGGGTCGTATGGATGTATATCTTGTACCAAATAAAGATTTAGAAAGTAGAATTGCCGGGCTTCGAGCGATTTCCGACTTTTTTTTACAGCCGCACGACGACGTCGTTAACTCGTTTGAAGGACTCAAAGAAACTTCAGAATTGGTATTAGAGTTGGATCGAAACTACATCTCCCACATTGGCAAAGGTTCTTCCACAAATCTGGTGGGTGAGGACAATATGAAGGATGGTCATCAACTGTTGGACGAAGCGCTCGCAATATATAATACAGGAAAAGTGCGAGATACAGTCTTATTTGTGTTAAGTAACACGCTAGGTCTTACGGTTAGAGAGTTCTCTGACCTCTTGTCGAGAGAAGAAAGAATGAACTTTCTTGATTGTGGTGGTAACTCGTTCGTAGCCATGACGATCATTTCGGTTATACGCGACATTATTGGAGAAGCACCTGACATCTTTTCGTTGTTAACCGAACCGATACCTGATTTCGTAGACAGTTGTGTCGGGTTGACGATGTGTAAAAATGCTACAGATTTTACGGCATGGTATTTTCACACCGAGTTGAGGGCTTCGACGAACGATTCGTATTTGGATTCCGGAGGATCAAGCCCAATACTGTTTATGTTCCCAAGTGGCGGCGCATCACCCGAGATGTTTTCAAAGACATTTTCGTGTTTATCTGGGATGGAATTTGGCAACTCAAATGTGCACGTATACATAGCACAACTTCCTGGACGTGGTGTTAGGTGTTCCGAAACGAACGATATCGGTTGGGAAAGCATTTTGGAACATCTGTATGAAAATATGAAACATTTATTGACAATTGTTCACCCAGAGTGCCGTGTCATATTCTGTGGGGACTCAATCGGCTCTCTCTTTTCCTGGGAACTTGCTCTGAGATTGGAAAAAGGAGAACTGCAAAACAGACTCTCTTGTGTTATACATTCTGGATCTGCTTCTCCAGAGCACTGTTCGAAACAGTTTGGATACGGCTCGTATGCTACCCGGTCTATTCGAGAAGAGTCTTACGATAGCATTGCCAAGTATCTTGCAAAAGAGCACTTCAGAAAGACCTATGAATTCGATAAAACACTAATCGAAGCATTTCGTGCTGATTGCATCCTTTTTGAAGACTATGAGATGGATAAAAATGTAGAAAAGCTTGTCATACCATTAACGCTAGTGCATGGTAAAGGTGATCGCATGGTTAATAGTGATGAAATGCAAGGTTGGGAGAAACATTTTGATTCCATCGAGGAAGTGTGCTTAGATTGTTCTCATCATGTACACAGTGAAGCGCCTGAAGTAATGGCAAACTTAATAGCAGAAAAAATAAGGGGGCACAAACAAGAAACACATCGCACGCGATAAACTTCTTCACTCGTTAAACTTGTATATACAAACAAAAAACACATCACACACGATAAACTTCTTCACTTGTCAAACTTGTATATGTATATGTAAAAAAACGCGGTATGCTCGTGGTACCGTTTATCCTTTCTTTCCAAGGTTGTGCCTTCTCCCATAATCAACGCGCACTCAAAGCGCACCTTTGTTGGAAATCAAAACCTCTTTTTCTTTAAGTACGAGAACGGGTTCTTTACCTTCTAATACGGTGCGTAACGTTTCACGCTTACCACACCATATTGCCGTTCTGGTAGTTTTGAATTTCGTAGCATCTGGGGAATCGATGCCATCCAAATCAAACTGCAAGAATTTCTTGACGACATCGCAAAATCTCTCGACAACTGGTTCCTCGCTTTCATCGCCCAAGCCGTCAATCACGAGGACATCCGGACGAGCCAACAAGGATGCAGCAAATTTGATTTTCATAACCTCACCTTCGTTCAGGAACTCACCATACGCGTCTAAAAAAAACTCATCCCACGCCGGTTTATAGGAGCTTCCAATCAAAATATGAGGGAGACCAATTTCTTTGCACAGCGACCACATCATTTTGGAGCTATAGCTTTTCATGCGGTCGTAGTATTCCTTGTGTTCAGGGCTATGTATTGGGAACCTTTTCAAGCCTTTTCTCGTCCCACTCAAAAGATTGAATTTCAAAGTCTCATTCATGATTAAGTTTTCTGGCAGACCACTTACCTCGGCGAAAAAAAGTTCAGGAGATACTCCAATGACCCCGGTTGTGGCGATATCAGCCCCGGTCAACAAATTCATAAATACTTTCGATTTACCATCGCTCGTTTTACAGACACCAATAATACCTCCTCTTGGCAGCGAAATCGTTGTTGTTCCCGATGGATTTACCATGTTTGTATTTGAGAATAACTTTAAGGTGACGAGGTCAACATTGTTAAGGCTGCTGAGCTTGTCCATTTCAAAACTGGGATTGAGACTGAGAGTCTTTTTGAACGAAATTGCATCAACTTCATCACTCGAGTACGATGCAGAGAAGTCCTTAATGACTAAAGCACAGTTATCCTCCACATTGGTCGCTATGTCCGACGATTCGTGATCTCGAAACTGTTTTTTCGTGTCCCCAGGACCTTCTTGAAGTGGTATCTTTCTTATTCTCTTCACAATAGTGGTCTCTAGATTTAACAAGCTAGAGATGTGTGCCACTTTCGAAGTACTCTGCAACATATCAGAGGTACCCATGAGAATATTCGTGATATTCATAAGACTTAAAGCAAAGGATCCCACCCAGTAAAAGTAGGCATCAATATCAAGTTTCCCTTGATCTCCTGGAAAAGTCTTGAGCCAAGAATTCGCTTGAAGATAAAGATAACACTGACAAATGCAACTAGCGAGCAACAGAAGTGAAGCATTACCGAATTTAAAATGCCAACCTTCATAGAATCCAGCCAGGATGTGCATCCAAGTCTTGTCATACTGGTTAGATACCGTATCAACTCGAAGGTTCATTTCACGCACCCATTTTCGAAGGTGTAAAATAAAGTGCTGTCCAGAAAAAAGGATGACTTCCAGGCGGTCCTCGTTCTGGCCAATTTGATAGCCTCGTCCCGCTCGAAAGACAAGTACGAAGACAATTCCAACTGCTAACACGAGAAAGCACGTCATGATGAAAAAAACGACGTAGTATTGCGGAAGTTTTCGCATCCCACCTTCGTCTTTCTCGCTCCAAAGCCAGAATATAAAAGCCAAGTATCCCAAAAATTCGTAGCAATTTTTCAGAACTTCATTCAAGCTTACCCAAATGCCATCTTGAATACTCTGCAAATCGGTCAAAGTCGTGACGCGGAATAACGGTTCGCAGTCTGAAATTTGAGAAATGTCACCTTGAGTTAAAGTGAGATACTTTGTTTGAATTAAACCCGCAAGGTACGTCTTCAACTCGATCGATCCATCCAAAAAGTGAAGCTGGGAGTAGGATTTCATGACAAAAATTCCAAAGAATACCAAGGATGTCGCGATGCACCAGTCAGGCTGTAACTTGATTAAACCTTGGCCAAGAAAATAGACGAAAGTCATGTTCCATACGAAAGAATTCGTGATCGCCAAAAAGAAGTGCATGATCTGGTACCGAACCATCAAATACGACACTTTGGGACCTCGCATGCCAGCTTTGATGAAGCCATTCAGCAAACGAAAGACTTTAAGCACGCTCGATTCAATATTGGCGCACGGCACTCCATTCGGGAAGGGCACCGCTTCGTGAATATCCAAATTCAGCACTGGAATGTCAGAATTAAAAGCCGGAGAAGCCGCATCGTCGTATAGAACCCCAGGCTCAAGCTGAAGATGCATCGATCGCACAACGTTGTAGGTATTATTCTTCAAAAGCGGGAGTTTGAGAACGTTACGGCCAACATGACATGAAAGTTTCACGACGTTCTTCAGTCCTCCAACTTCAGAAATCGTGAATCCATCATTTTCAGAGGCTTCTGGCATCAAGAAGTCCACATCCAGTTTGGCAATGCCACAGTCAAAGGGACCCGGTGTGGTCCCAGGATACGGCACACCGTCTTTAACAGCTAAGTAAACGATGCAGGAACCAGATGCGAGCACAGTAATTTGGACATAGTCTTCATCGTTGGCCACATTCATGTACCTCATCAAAAAGTCGACTTTTTTTGCGTCTCTTCCAGGATTGGCCAGTTGTGAAGCTTCAACTCCAATCACGGTACTATCGTGATCTATTTTGCCGACAAGGTACGGGCTCGATTTGTGAACGTTCATACCTTGATCTGCTACGAAAAGAGGATCTTTGTAGCCTCTCGAAGTGTAAAACATACATGCTTTAAAAATCACATACGCACATCCTACTGCCACAACAATAGATATGATTTGTATCTCGTCAAGGATGAATGTATCCGGAAGGATGTAATCCTCCCAAACAGCAGTATTCTCTTTCAGCCATTTACAAGCAGCAATGGACTGCAGAATATCAGCGGGTATTGTCCCCAATGCCACAAGTCGAGGATCTTCGCCGTTTTCAAGATCCGGGTTTGCCGCGAGTATGGCGTCTCTTTCTGCAATCAAAGCTTCATCCTTAGTCATGTTTTGCAAAACAAAGTGACTAGAAAATGTGATGCGAAACTTCTCCACGAGATAAAACGCATCCTTGTAGAAAAGCCGGTTAGGTTTGTACCGACCTTTTTCCAAGACATCTTTACGAAAATCACAAACAGATGCCGTCGAGGAATTCGTAAAGAACATACTGTTCGTGTTCAAATACCTCGAATCGCCATAGTCGGACGTACAATACGTAATATCCAGTAAACGAATACGAATGAGGTTACTCACAGACTTATCTGGTGAGTAATAATACGGAGTAGCTTTGTATTCCTCGCTCGCGATATACGCTTCGTCTTGTATGTTCGGATTTGGTACAATCGAGAGATCGGGTTCCCACCAGTAGAACATCAGTGGTTTCTCCAGCTTGTTCGTCGCGTAGTTTGAAATGTTGTGAGTATCGCCATAATATACCACTTCAATGGGTAAACCCGAGGAAAGCACTTTATACTCATTTTTTTCCAATCCGTCTGCAATCCAACTGGGACCGCCGACGACAAACGCGTAGCACATAGGCAAACTTCCGCACGCTCCTTCCGCGTTTTTTCGACGCGTACAGCACTGAACATCGGTCGCGTGCCAAGAATCGTATTCACAATCGATGGTTCCGCTCAGTCTTGGTGCTGTTTGGCTATCACCAGGACACCACTTCGCACTGTCCACGGCATCCGACCACTCGTGAGGAATATCCGTGGAATACGCAAACTCATCCACGTGCCCGACTGTAAACGCTCCATTCGCTTCCAATGCCGATAAAGACGTGAATTTCGTTACATCAGAAAGGTGGGTCGAATCAACAAACCAGCCATTTCTCGCAACAGAGCCTAAACCATCATCCATACCACTAAACAAATCAACAATCGCTGGATTCTCTTTCGTAATGCGACGAATCAAGAATTGTCTTCCGAGTTCGCCGTTGGCGTTCCACAATTCCAAATTAAACGTAGACTGACCAAAATAGAGATTCAAGTACTGCGTGACCGTCGTGGACTGTCCACTTGGAATTTCAACCGCATCCACCCCTAAAACATTCCGATAATACGCTGCTTGGTCGATATCGCACGTGGTATGATCCGAGTAGTCATTCATGACAACATCGTATCCAAGCTTTTCGCGCAACAATATCTCAAGCGCAAACGTGATGGAGCGCTGAGACGACCACCACGCGGCATCGAGATAAATGGTATTTCTCCCGTCCAAACCCAACCATTTCGATACCTTCGCCGGCAATTTAGGTCGTGTATGTTGGTCGTCGAAACACAGTGGCTTGTACGACTTGAAGATGTGACAGGGCGTTTCTTCCCCCGCTCTGGCCACGTCAAAGAGCAACACGATCGCGAGAAGAGCAAAAAACCGGATTAATTTCGGATAGGGAATCATCGTAGCTCCATTCATTTCTCTCGCAAATCAGTATCAAGCACACAATCAGTCAAAGGTAAAGAAGACCTTTCAAAATCCCAAACCAGTGAAGAAAGATCAACGGTCCGATCGAATGAATAAATAAATAAATAATTAGATCGTGTTTTATTTACTGCTCTTGCTTTCTCTTGTCGCAGTGGTTCGTTCTATCACACAAAAAGAACAACTTTCAAAGATCTCTCCAATGAACTCTCAAAGGATCCGTCTATTTCAGATCTTTACGTTTTGTGTGAAGGAACGAAGTATGAAGAAACGTATAGTGACGTATAAATAATGACGTATGACCTTTGACCAAGCTTGGCC
>Ga0213863_10002926_pt1 | contig 11902 bp, 10 predicted proteins | sample PICome_8_FD_160128 | JGI IMG/M metagenome (GOLD analysis project Ga0213863, IMG submission 160128) | Coastal seawater microbial communities near Pivers Island, North Carolina, United States - PICO497 | ecosystem: Environmental > Aquatic > Marine > Coastal | place: USA: North Carolina... | reverse complement strand
CGCTTGATGCCTCGGCATTGGGGTCTTCCCCCGGAGCAAGGTCATCATAGGGGAGTGCTATGTAGAATGGGTTCATGCGAGGTTTAAAACCAGCGGGGAGGTAGCCGGATCTGCTCGATGGGTGATCTACTCCACCGTAATTGATTTGCCAGTTCGGATCCCAGGCGCTGGCATGATTGGGCGTTGGGTTGCGCTCGCTCGCTTTTTCTCCGACCCAAAAGACACTGGCAGTGATGCCCCTGCGCCATTGGTTTTGTGTTAGTTCCCATGGATCAGGTTCTTCAATAACCACACGCGCCTTCGGGGGTGCTTGAAACGGACAGAGGATGTCGGGAATGGCGCTGCGTCTCTCGGCAAGGTAGTCTGCATGCTCAACAGCAGCGGCGGACTCGAGGCGCATCTCTTCGTCCAGAGAGATGTAGCCAGCATGAATTCCCGGCGTTAGGAACCCCATGATGATTGGCAATGCACAAATCAAACGCATAATGAAATAGTAAGGATGATGGATGTAAGGATGTTTCGAGAAATTCCAAAGCTGGGTGTGACACCATGGGCGATGTGTTATGAATTAGCCGAAGGTGCTAAACTATTTTATTAGGTGTAATAAATAATTTTACAACTTCCTCGAATTAAATGATATCATGTCAGTCAGGTAGGTGAAAGACAAGGTATTTTTTAGTATTTTCGTTTCAAAAAATATTTATTTTTACAAATAAATAAATACAGCTGCAAATTGCCGATTGTTATCACTAATTATGAACTGCCCGAATGGGTGCAATCCACATAGATCCATCCTGATATATATTGCCCTCCCTGAATCACCCATTCACCGCTATTTCACGGCCTTCGGGCCAGTATAAACGTGATTCAAATGGGCAGAAGATCAGACATTGAAGCGGAATTCAATGACATCACCGTCTTTAACGGTGTAATCTTTACCTTCAATGCGGAGCTTGCCAGCATCCCGGGCAGCTGATTTGGAGCCCGCAGCGATAAGGTCATCATAAGCAACGACCTCTGCCGCAATGAAGCCGCGCTCAAAGTCCCCGTGAATGACACCCGCAGCGGCTGGGGCTTTATCACCCTGGTAAATGGTCCATGCTCTGGTTTCTTTTTCTCCGCTGGTCAGATACGTGCGCAAGCCCAGAAGCTCATAGACAGCACGAATCAAAGTTGAAACTCCTGAGTCTGAGATGCCCATGTCAGCCAGAAACTCACGCGCTTCCTCGGGGTCAAGCTCTACGAGCTCATCTTCAATTCTTGCGGATATGACAATCGCTTGAGCGTTATGAGAGGCTGCCGCGTAATCGCGCACCTTGGCCACCATTGCGTGCCCCTCAGGATTTTGCTGTGCATCGGCAAGTTCGTCTTCCGCCACATTGCAGGCAAAAATAGTTCTCTTTGAAGACAGTAAGAAGAAATCTCTGAGCAGATGCTTCTCATCATCAGTCAGTTCCAAAGTGATGGCAGGCATGCCTGCATCGAGGTGGGGTAGGAGTTTTTCGATGAGTTCAAGTTCCTTAACGGCCTCCTTGTCACCCCCACGTGCTTTCTTGATGCGTGATTCCTTGCGCTTTTCAAGTGCAGCAATATCAGCAAGGATGAGTTCAGAATTAATGATTTCGATATCACGTATCGGATCGACACTGCCCAACTCATGAATGATGTCATCGTTGTCAAAGCAACGAACGACCTGAACAATGGCATCAACCTCACGAATATTGGCGAGGAACTTGTTGCCCAAGCCGGCGCCTTCGGATGCACCCTCGACAAGGCCGGCGATATCGACAAATTCAATCGCGGCGGGTATGATCTTTTGGCTTTGATTGAGTTTTCCTAAAGTCTCGAGCCGGTCATCCGGCACAGTGACCACTCCCACGTTGGGATCAATCGTGCAAAATGGGTAGTTTGCCGCCTCCGCATTGCGGGTGCGGGTAACTGCATTGAAGAGGGTGGATTTGCCGACGTTTGGTAGACCTACGATTCCTGCCTTGAGCATGGGGCGGCAAGCTAGGGGGAAAAAAGACAATTGCAATGCGTATATTTCGAAAAATTGAATGGCGATAATGAGCTTATGCCTTGACCTCCGGCCTGATAATGGCTTCTTTGCGCGCATGTTGCACATGCTTCTCAAATCAAAAATACACCGCGCTTGTGTCTCCGTCGCTGATGTTGACTATGAGGGGAGTATTGAAATCCCCTCAGACTTAATGGAAGCTGCCGGCATTTGGGAGGGGGAGAGGGTGTTGGTCACTTCAGCAAGCAAAGGTGGCCGGCTCGAAACTTATGTCCAGGCAGGTGAGCCAGGGACAGGAAAAATCATCATGAATGGTGGTGCTGCACACATTATCAAGGCGGGTGAGAGGATCACCGTTATGGCCTTTGCCATTTCAGAAAACCCAGTGCTTCCCAAAAAAATCGTTTGTAACGAAGACAATGAGGTGATCCGCCGAGTTAACTAGCTATCATAATCCATAGTATCTGATGACAAATTTAGCACGAAAAGCTCCAATTCGCGTCTTTACAAGGTGCCTTCACTCTACCATATTCCCGCGCCCATGACTTCTATCATTGCAGCCAACTGGCTTAATATTTCAATCAATCTCTTGCTGGTGATCCACGTGATCATTTGCCTTCTGCTTGCTCTTGTCGTTCTGATGCAGCGTCCGAAGCAAGAGGGTTTAGGAGCAGCTTTCGGTGGTGGACTTACTGACCAGGCATTTGGCGCCCGCACGACAGATGTTCTGCAGAAAGGAACGGTTTATCTAGGCACTCTGTTTTTTGTCATCACATTGATCCTCGCGATTCTTATTGGTAAGCGCCAGAGCGAAAACCCGACACTGACTGTTGATCCCGTGGAGGAGAAGGCTGAGGTAGTAGTTGCCCCCGAGGAAGCGCCAGAGGTGCCTGCTGAGACCAAGCCGGCAGTTCAGATGCCACAGCAACCAGCCTCAGAGCAAAAAGCGGCTGAAGAAATCAAGGATGAGACGGCTCCCGATCAAGCAGCTGCAACAGATGCAGTAGGGCAAACAGCCCCGACAGCGGAAGATGCTGCTGCCGCTCAAGCCGAACCTGCAAAGTCCACTCCAGCTGAGGAAAATCCCGGCGAAGCTGCTGAGAAACCAGAGCCAGCGCCTACAGACAAGCCGTAGTATTATTCGTGCAGGGCACATTCAAGGCTGATGTGGAAGTCCCTGTTTGGGCACGCAAGGATGCGTTCCCAGTCAAACCTGCTAATGTTGGTGATTTTGGCTTTATTGATGCCAAAGGCAAAGTTCACGGTGCTCGTGATGAGTCCGAGCTCGCTGAGCAGGTGAGACATTCCCGCGTGGGAGTGGATCTTGCCTGGACACCTCAATCAGATCGTTTGCTCGTCCCAGAGCAAATCACTGCCCTTCATGCGCCGGTGCGGCTTCGCTTTCTCAAACAAGCCGAACAAGATATCAGCGACGGCAAACGAATGGGGATGGTGTTCGGGCTCATGCTGCTCTGGATACTTTACGCCGCGTGGCAAAACAGTGGAGGCCAGCTTGCCGCTCTCTACACAAACCAAATTGCGGGCTTGGCGGCCATGCTTCTCTTTTTCTTTGGACTTTTACCGCTCTACGAGGGCGCGAAGACCAAACGTCACTTGGCACGGACCAAGACCGCAGACCTCGCTCAGGAGATACCCGAGGCCCAATTTGAGGCTTGGCTCCACCGACAAAAAATACCGGCTACGCGATTTCTCCTAATTTGCCTTTTGGTCTGTGGGATAGTCCAGGTTTTCTATGACAAGAGTCTGACCCGTTTTGACGAGTCCATTATCCAGGCTGGCTTGCTTAAGCAGGTTGCAAGCGCTCACCCTGAGCAGGCAGATGGTAGTGCCTGGTGGCGGATGCTTACCGCCCCCATGCTGCATGGTAATGTTTTGCATTTTCTGATGAATGCCATCGGTTTGCTTTATTTCGGCCGTCGAACAGAGATTTTGGCACGCTGGTCCCATATGCTGATTGTTTTTGTGGGGGCTGCATGGGTAGGGGGATTGGCGAGTTTTCAGTGGGTTCCTGAGAAGGCTGCTGTCGGGGCATCGGGTGGTCTTACAGGTTTGCTGGGCTTTATGCTGGTCTTCGAATACATGCATCCACGCATTGTGCCCAAGCCAGCTCGTGACAGGCTGCTAGCAGGCTTGGTAGTGCTGATAGTCGTGGGTTTTCTGGGAATGAGTTTCATTGATAATGCGGCCCATCTTGGAGGGCTTATTGCGGGGATGGCTTACGCATGGATTGTTTTCCCGCCATCGTCATCGACCAGCCGCCCGGAGCCCTTGGCCAAGGATGTTTTTGCAGGGGTGGCTGCAGCAGGGCTCATTTTGTGTGCAGTATTCACGCTGGCAATTAAAGTGATCTCCTGAGGATAGATAAAAACCCGGTTTTTCTTGTGAGAAAAACGACACAGAGCTTGTCAAAAAAATGTCTCATGTCAAAAAACAGGGAGGCCCTGCATTTCATGGCATATAAATGATTCGATAATCCATGTACGTAATAGGTATAGACACAGGAACCCAAAGTACAAAGACGCTTGTTTTTGATTTGGAAAGAGCAGCGGTTGTGGCCGAGTCTTCCGAGTCCTATGATATGATTGAGGGGCTGCCGGATGGTCACCGGGAGCAAGATCCCTCACTATGGATCAAAGCGGTCGATAATACGATCCGTGATTGTGTGAAGCAACTCGGAGAAGACGCTTCCTTGATTGCAGCGATCGGGGTGAGTGGACAGCAGCATGGGCTTGTAGTCCTCGATGAAGACAATGATATTATCCGGCCTGCCAAGCTTTGGTGTGATACATCTACCACTGAGCAGTGTGAGGAAATCGCGCGAGCCTTCGGTGGAACCCCGGGTCTGATTGAACTGGCGGGAAACCCGATGTTGCCGGGCTACACGGCTCCCAAAATCTTGTGGATGAAGCAGAATGAGCCTCAGAATTTCCAGAAGATACGAACCGTCTTATTGCCGCACGATTTTATCAATTACTGGCTGACCGGTGTTAAACGCATGGAGCCTGGAGATGCGTCAGGCACAGGCTTGTTTGATGTCAGGAAGCGTGAGTGGTGCAGTGAACTCATCGATTTTATTGATCCAAGCTTATCGGAGGCATTGCCTGAAGTCGGTCCTTCGGTGGAGGTTGTTGGGCCTATCAGGAAAGAGTTGGCTGATGCCTGGGGTTTAAGTCCTCAGGTTCAAGTGAGTGCCGGAGGGGGGGATAACATGATGGGTGCTATTGGCACAGGGAATGTGAGTAGTGGTCAGATTACCGTTTCGCTCGGCACGAGTGGTACCATTTATGGAGTGCATGACAAGCCTCTGGTTGACCCCCAGGGTGAGGTGGCTGCATTCTGTGATTCTGCAGGTCAATGGTTACCCTTGGTCTGTACAATGAATGCGACGGTTGTTACCGAAGCGGTGAGAAACCATTACGGCTGGGATCATGAGCGTATGGAGAGTGTAGTGGCAGCAGCACCGATGGGTGCCGAGGGAGTGATGATGTTGCCCTACATGCAGGGAGAGAGGACTCCAAGTTTGCCTGAAGGCTGCGGTGTGCTCCATGGTTTGACACTCAATAACTTTAAAGATGCTAACATCATGCGCGCAGCGATGGAGGGGGTTAGTCTGAGTATTGGCTACGGTATGCTACGCTTGTGTGAACTTGGTTTTGAACCGACTACGGTTAGGCTCACAGGGGGAGGGGCCAAGAGTCCTGTCTGGCGGCAAATGATTTCCGATGTGTTGGGTTTGCCCATTGTAAAACTCAAAACGGATGAAGGTGCTGCCCTGGGGGCGGCCCTCCAGGCCGCGGTGTGCTTTTTCCGACAAAATGGAGAAGATTTGAGTTATCAGGAGATCGCGAGTTATGCGGTAATGCCAGACCACGATACCGAATGTCAACCTGACGCGCAGGCTCATGAATTTTATCAAGAGTTGCTCGCCAGACAACAATACCTGGTTGAAACATTGCATCTGCCGGGCTTCCTTTAGGCTGTTTTTTGCACGCGGTGTTATGAGTAAGCGTTCTGAAATCAGGGGTACGAGATGGCAGTGGCTTGCCGGCAAAATTGTGGCGATCTTGATGCGTATTGTCGGCCTCACACTGCGTTACCGGATTGAAGATCCTCATCAACAAAAAGAGCAATCTCTGACTGGGCCTCCAGTGATCTGGGTGTTTTGGCACAACTGTCTTTTTGCCTCTCCGCTGACTAAAAAAAGATATAGTGGTAGTGCCGCGGCCAGCGCGCTTGCCAGTGCCAGTAAAGACGGGGCTGTGATTGAATCCGTGGTATCTAGTTTTGGAGTGCAGACGGTACGTGGCTCGAGTTCCAGACGTGGGGTGGCAGCACTGATTGCATTGAAGAAAGCTCTCAAGCAAGGGCGGCACCTCTTCATTACTCCGGATGGTCCGCGTGGACCACGTTACAAGCTTCAACCAGGTGTGATCAAGCTGGCACAGTCATCAGGGGCGGCTATCGTGCCGGTGTGTTTCGAGCATTCTTCAAGTTGGCGTCTCAACAGTTGGGACAGATTTCATATTCCCAAGCCGTTCAGTCATGTCGGTGTTTATGTCGGTAATGCAATACACGTGCCCGCAGAGCTGAGTGATGATGAATTTGAATCCTATCGTCTAAAAGTTGAGAATGCTCTTCTTGAAAAATCAGTTAAAAACGATCAGATAAATACAACTCATGAGTAAGAAAATTGATGGTAAACTAGTAGCCGAAAAAGTTTTGGAAGAGTGTGTGGAGGAAATTCAGCAACTCAAAAGCCTGGGAGTTACCCCGGGTCTGGCTGTGGTTCTGGTGGGTGAGGACCCCGCTTCCAAAGTCTATGTGGGCTCCAAGGTGCGCAAGTGCGCTGAGTTGGGTTTGCACTCTCGCAAAATAGAGCTCGCGGCGGATGCTACTCAGGATGACGTTCTTGCTGTGGTTGAGGAATTAAACAATGATCCGCTAATTCATGGTATTTTAGTGCAGTCACCCCCGCCACCTCAAATTGATGAGGATGCGATCGTTAAAGCCATTGACCCGGCCAAAGATGTTGATGGTTTTCACCCTGTCAATGTTGCCAAGCTGGCTCTTGAAGACAGTACAGGCTTTGTTCCCTGCACGCCGGCGGGATGTATGCGCTTACTTAAAGAGTCAGGCGTAGAAACCTCTGGTGCCGAGGCCGTTGTGATCGGGCGAAGCATGATTGTGGGGAAGCCAATGGCACTTTTGTTGATGAGTAAAAATGGCAATGCAACGGTTACGGTGGCTCACTCGAGAACCAAAGAGCTTGCAGAAGTTTGCCGGCGGGCTGATATCATAGTAGCGGCTATTGGCATGCCTGAGTTTGTTACCGCTGACATGGTTAAGGAAGGAGCGGCCGTTATTGATGTAGGGATCAACCGTGTGGATGATGCCAGTGCCAAGAGGGGGTATCGCTTGGTAGGGGATGTGGCCTATGATGAAGTAGCTCCTAAATGCTCTGCGATTACCCCTGTGCCGGGTGGAGTCGGGCCAATGACCATAGCGATGCTGATTGCCAATACCGTTAAGGCTGCACGTCAATCGATGGCATGAGCTGCGGGCAAGATCAGATTTTGATTTCCCAGATTTCACAGATCTGGTTGTCGAGCTCGTTTGCTTCAGAAAAGCGCTTGGTCTCACCCAGGTAGACCGCTTTGACTTCTTGGTCAGAGGCTTTGAGCATATTCACTACGGAGGCTACCGTGGTTGCACGCCTGCAGGAAAGTTTACGGTTGTCCTCAGATTCGCCTGATTTTGAGGCGTAGCCAACAACGAGGAAGAACGATTTGCGGTCTTTTCGTTTATCGAGAATGTTCTGGATGATTTTTTCCCGATCAAACGCGATTTTGGATGAGCCTTTGCTGAAGGTCTGCCGGTGGATGATTTCAGCATTCATGGTTTCCCGGATATTTTCATAAGCGGCTTCCAATTGTGTTTGGTCGGATTCCTCCAAGCTGTTGAGCTTGGCATAGAGCTTCGCAGCTTCTGCCGGCAGGTCTTTTGCAGATTCAATGAAGATACTGGACCTATCTAAGTCAGCTCTTAGCCGTTGCATCTCGAAGCGCTGTTCGCGATTTTGTGCACGCAGGTTCTCTATTTCAGTAAGAGCTTCATCATAGAGCTCTGTTCCTGAATTGCTGTCAGCAGATTTGAGTAGTTCTTCGACTTGGAATTGGAGTTTATTTCTCTGGTCGAGGCTCTCGTTGAGCTGCTGGCGTAAGTTGGCAACTTGCTCATTGGTGGGGCGTGCCTGAAACTCGCTGATCTTGGTGCGATATTGATCGATTTGCTCGTTGGCTATTTTGAGTTGATTGCTCAAAGTCGTGAGTTGGTCCACGGCACCTGAAGACTTGCTGACCTGATTTTGTAGATACGTGATCTGGGAGTAGAGGTCTTGAGTGGTTTTATCCCGTGACGCCATATCAGCTCTGAGTTCGCCGATGACAGAGTCTTTTGTCTCCAATAATGTCTCCCATTGGCCAACAAGGGAGGCAATACTGTTGGCGTCGCTGCGGATTCGCTGGGCCGTATTGTATGCATCGGCATAACCAGATGGCAGAGGAGGTAGTCCGTTGCGCGCCCGCTCAGCATTGGCTTCGGCACGTAGCTGCTCATTGTTGATTTGAAGCGCAGTAAGATTGGAATTGGTTCCACCGACCCTGGCGAACTTCCCGTTCATGGAAAGTATCAGCATGACAAAGAGCAAAAATACAATGAGAATAATGAGCGCGGTGGTGATTTGACTGCTCTTAATTTGGCTCTGATGAGCTAAGGTTTGCCCCGTGTAAGCTTGGGGTTTTTGGGAGCTGTTTGTTGGCTGATTAGAAGACTGTGTTTGTGCGCTGGAGCTCATGTGATTGCCAGAGTCAGTATTGCTTGGTTTGCTATCTCCGGTATCTTTTGTGTCCATTGTGTCTTTGTATTTTATGAATGCCAAATACTGTCTATTTTCTAGCCTCTTTTTGGCCTGAGTGCAAGGGCACTATTGATTCGATTTGTAAATGCATGAGCACGGTCCCCCAAGGCACATTTTAGTTCACCAGGGCAAGATTTGGATCGATGTCTTCTTCGAAGCTCGAATGAATACCCTGAAGGTGGCATTGCAGAGCAACAAAGCCGATCATCGCTGCGTTATCTGTTGATAAATTCGGGCGCGCGATGAGTAATTGCTTGCCGCTTTCTTCACATGCCTGCTGCAGCGCCTCCCTCAGTGCAAGATTACAGGAAACCCCGCCTGAAAGCGTGATGAGCTCCTCGCCAGCCTGATCAGCAGCTTTCATGGTCTTGTAGACTAGGACGTCAATTACGGCTTGTTGGAACGAGGCACACAAATCCGGAATGCTATGTTCGGGAGCGCGGCCCGAGTCAGGGTCGAGCTTTTCGAGTTGGTAAAGTACCGCGGTCTTGAGCCCCGAGAAGGAAAATCCCAGACCATCTTTCATCATGGAACGCGGGAATGGGTATGCAGTTGGTGAGCCCTGACGTGCTTGTTTTTCGATCTCAGGACCGCCGGGGTAGGGAAGGCCCAGCATCTTACCCACTTTGTCATAGGCCTCGCCAGCTGCGTCATCGCGAGTGCTGCCAAGTAATGCATAGTCACGAAAACCCCTCATGTGTATCAGCATGGTATGTCCTCCTGAGACGATGAGGGCGACGTTGGATTTGAGTGGGGTAGAGCACAAAAACGGTGAGAGTAGATGCCCCTCCATGTGGTTAACCGAGATGAATGCCTTGCCGGTTGCGATGGCGAGAGCCTTGGCCGTGGTGTTTCCAATTAAAAGAGATGACGCCAGTCCGGGACCTGAGGTTGCGCCAAATGCATCGATTTCATTGATGTTGAGAGAGGCCTTTCCAAGAGCCAGATCAATCAACGGCTTTAGGTGCAAGGAGTGGTTTCTGCTGGCCAATTCGGGAACCACGCCGCCGAATTCACGGTGGATGTCAATTTGGGATGAAATTTCAGATGAGAGTATCTCCACCTCTCCGCCATCATGGCGCAAGATCGCCACAGCGGTCTCATCACAGCTGGACTCGATGGCGAGGATCGTCGTCGGCATGTGATAGTATTTAAACATGATTTCACCGATGCATAGGATTTTTTGGTCTCTCTTACAGCTATTCCAGCCCCTTTGACATTTACAAACAGGGGCTACTTTGGCAGAACCCGCGCCATGTCCGAGCTTCCCAAGGCCTACGAACCGCAAGCGGTAGAAAAAAAATGGTATGCTGCCTGGCTTGAGCACAGGTGTTTTCATGCTGATGAGACATCAGACAAGGAGGCGTATTCCATAGTTATCCCTCCTCCCAACGTCACCGGTATCCTGCACCTCGGACATGTTTTGAATAACACCATCCAAGACATCCTTTGCAGGCGTGCACGTCAGCAGGGTAAAGAAGTGCTATGGCTCCCCGGCACGGATCATGCCGGTATCGCGACTCAAGCCAAGGTGGAGCGTGAATTGCGCGAGAAAGAAGGCGTGACCCGCCGTGATTTGGGGCGTGAGGCATTTCTGGACCGTGTCTGGGAGTGGAAAGAAAAGCACGGGGGCATCATCATTCAGCAGCTTAAGCGTCTGGGTTGTTCCTGTGACTGGGAGCGAGAGCGATTTACCATGGATGACGCTTACACTGCTGAAGTAAGCCGTGTATTTGTGGAGCTGTTTCAAGAGGGGCTTATTTACCGTGGCAAGCGAATGGTGAATTGGTGTCCTGTATCTCTGACAGCACTATCTGATGAGGAGGTGATTATGCAGCCTCAGAAGTCAAAGCTCTACTTCATGAAATATGAGCTGGTGGATTCACCCGGTGAGTATCTTGAAATTTCAACCACGCGTCCTGAAACCTTGATGGGTGACACCGCCGTGGCGGTTAATCCCAAGGATGAGCGCTATGCCCACCTGGTTGGCTCCAAAGTAAGGCGTCCTTTTCCCGAGGCTGAAATTAGTATCATTGCTGATGATCATGTGGATGTCGAATTTGGCACCGGAGCCTTGAAAATAACTCCGGCTCACGACCAAGCGGACTTTGAAATTGGTCAGCGCCATGACCTCGACATCATTGATGTGCTGCATCCCGATGGCACGATCAACTGTCCGGAATGCCCTGATCTGGATGGCCTTGACCGCTTTGTTGCCAGAAAGAAGGCAGCCTCAAAACTCGAAGACTTGGGCTTGCTGATTCGTGTTGAGGAATATGATAACAATGTCGGTTTTTCCGAGCGCGCCCATGTGCCGATCGAACCACGCATCTCGATGCAGTGGTTTCTCAAATACCACTGTGTTAAGGAGACGGCTGAGGCAGTTGCCAGTGGTGATATCACTTACCGACCCGCACGCTGGGCAAAAACTCATGCCAACTGGATGGAAAACATTCAGGACTGGTGTATTAGTCGTCAGCTATGGTGGGGGCATCAGATTCCCGTATGGTATCGCAAGCAGAAAGTGGAAAGCCTGCAGGCGGCGGAATCACTTGATGTGGGTGATCTGGAAGCCGGAGACATCTATGTAGGTGTAGAAGCTCCGGAAGATGCTGAGAACTGGGTGCGTGATGAAGATGTCATGGACACCTGGTTTAGCTCATGGCTTTGGCCCTTTTCCACCATGGACGAGCCAACACGTGCGAAGTTTTATCCGACTACGGATCTGGTGACGGGTCCTGACATTATTTTCTTCTGGGTGGCACGTATGATTATGGCTGGCTACCGCTTTGAAAATGAGCTGCCATTTAAAAACGTATTCTTTACCTCTATTATTCGGGACATCCAGGGGCGTAAAATGAGCAAGTCGCTCGGTAATTCGCCGGATCCCATAGAGCTGATGGACGAATACGGGGCAGACGGGCTGCGTTTCGGGCTGCTGCGCACGG
>Ga0213863_10002925_pt1 | contig 11908 bp, 7 predicted proteins | sample PICome_8_FD_160128 | JGI IMG/M metagenome (GOLD analysis project Ga0213863, IMG submission 160128) | Coastal seawater microbial communities near Pivers Island, North Carolina, United States - PICO497 | ecosystem: Environmental > Aquatic > Marine > Coastal | place: USA: North Carolina | collected... | reverse complement strand
GAATAACTGCGTTGTTTCAGGGAGATACAGGCGTGCGTTTTGTGTGATGCATGGGCTGAGGCCTTGATATCACCGATTCTATAGCCTTTACTCAGACGCACATTTAGCGAGGGTGGGTTTGGGAGAGCGCAAATCTTAAAAGTGAAATGCGCACATGCCTTTTCTAGCATGTTTGACGACACCACAGTCAATTACTGACCATATTATTGACCACTATGCGCTTTATTGTAGTGAACTGCTGTTTGATAATTGGTTAAATTTTTTATTAAGATAATCAGTTTGAAAATCTAGATAACGACCGCGGTACTAGTGTTTACCAAAAGATGTACATCGGTTCCATTTGCGAACCAATCCTGCCCAGCACGGTGACTTTGATCAATCACAATTTCTGTACCACCAGCAGTAACGATATAACGGATTTGACTGCCTAAGAATTCACTATGGCGTACCTTCCCGGGAAGTGAATTCTTGGACTTTTTATGGTTTATTGAGATGTTTTGTGGACGTAGGATGATATAGTTTCCAACTGTGCTACTGCCTTCAGACAAGCTAAGGCTATCACCTGTTTTTGTCAGGAAACGTTTGTTATTTCCAAGTATTTCGATCTTACCTTCTAAGATATTAGCTGTGCCCAGGAAGTTGGCCACAAATAAATTGCTTGGCTTATCATACAATTCCTGCGGTGATCCAATTTGTTGGATCACACCGCCGTCCAGAACTGCCATGCGGTCTGAGGTTGTGTTAGCTTCTTCTTGATCGTGTGTTACAAAGATTGTTGTCAGCCCAAGCTGTCTTTGAAGACGAAGCAATTCGCGCCGCATTTGAACTCGCAAAGATGCGTCCAAATTGGATAGGGGTTCGTCCAACAATAAGACTTCAGGTTCGACAACAATTGTACGTGCTAGTGCAATGCGCTGTTGTTGGCCTCCTGAAAGCTGGTTTGGCATCCGGTCTGCCAAATGAGATAGATCGACTAGATCCAAGGCTGCATCAACCTTTGTTTTAATCAGTTTAGAAGGTAGTTTACGCTCACGCAAACCGAAGCCCACGTTATTACGTACTGTCATATGAGGCCACAAGGCATAGGATTGAAAGACCATGCCAATATTGCGTTTCCAAGGGTCTAACCCAAGGATGTCTTTATTTCCTATCATGATACGCCCTTTTGGCTTAGGCCCAAAACCGGCAATTGCACGTAAAAGGGTTGATTTACCCGAACCTGATGGCCCAAGGAAGGCAAAGAATTCGCCTGGCTTAATTTCTAGACTAACTCCGTTGAGTACTTCAGTTTCACCAAAGGAAAGGTGGAGGTTTTCTATTTTGATACCTGCTTTTTTCATGATTATTCTTTCAGTGCTTAGTGGCTGTCGCCGGTTGATTTGATTTTTTTGTTGCGTTCAATGATGACTTGAGACGCAATGGTTCCTATGGCAACCACGATAACGGCCACTATACCCAATGCTGCACCTGCACCTCTCCCTGACGGTGTTTGCATGAAAAGGTATATGCCATATGCAAGTGGAGCATCGTTGTTTGAACTAACCAACATTATTGTAGCTGATAGCTCGACTGCAGCAGTTGCAAAGCTTGTGACAAAACCTGCTAGGATTCCACCTGCCATTAGTGGGATAACTATTTTTTGAATGGTCCGCCTTTTAGTAGCACCAAGGCTTTCTGCTGCCTCTTCAAGCGAGATGCTGACTTGCTGTAATGCCGCTGTACAAGCTCTTAAAGCGTAAGGTAAGCGCCTGATCATGAGTGCTAGTGCGATGATAACCCACCAGCTTGCCATTGGCTCATTCGTGAAAGGCACATCCAAATTGTGGAAAGTTCTTAGGTAGCCAATGCCAAGAACAACGCCTGGAATAGCTAAAGCTGCAGTGGCCAGATAGTCTAGACCTTTGCGACCAAAGATACCTGTACGCAAAACAATATAAGCGATAGCAGTTCCGACGATCACGTCAAGTGTAGCAGCAATGCTGGCGTATAGAATTGTGTTTGTGATGAAAGTTTTTGAGCTTTCCCACATTGTGACGTAGTTTTGTAAGGTATAGCCGTCAGGTAGGGGTGCATAAGACCAGATGGTTCCAAATGAAAGTAATAGTAAACCGATATGTGGTGATAAGACTAACAATAGGATAAAGATAACCACTCCGTATGAAAGAAATTTCTCACGTGTTTTCAAAATACGTTTGGCCATACCTCCACCGCCTTTTTGGACTGTGGTGTAGTCTTTACCACGCATAAACAAAAACGATGCCCAAAGTGACAAAATCGAGAAGATTACGAGAATAACTGAAATTACATAACCCATTGGATCACTGATACCAATGGATGATATCCGCAAAAAAGCTTGTGGTGCTAGCATGTTATTGACGTTGAGTAAAAGTGGTGTGCCAAGATCGTCAAACACTTTGATGAATACAAGTGCAGCACCAGCAATATATCCTGGCATTGCCAGTGGAAAGACGATCCGACGGAACAAGCGCAGCCCGTGGCTACCGAGGTTCTGTGCGGCTTCTTCCATAGATCGATCAATGTTTCGCAGCGAGGCGGACAGGTTGATTAGTATGAAAGGAAAATAATGGATGGATTGTACTAGGATGACCCCATTAAGACCATTCATGAAAGGTATATCAAAACCAAACTTCTCCCGAATAATCAGGTTGATTGTCCCGTTACGCCCAAAGATAAGTTGCATTGCAACTGCGCCAACAAAAGGTGGCATAATGAGTGGAATGAACCCAAGGCTTTGAATCAAGATCGAGCCTGAAAAATGAAACCGCGTGGTGATATATGCGAGTGGGAGTGCGATTGCTGTTGCTACAACAACTGACATTGCCGAAACGTAAAAGGAGTTCCAAAAACTTTCGCGGAACAGCGATGTCTGAAAAAAATCGATAAAGTTTTGCAGTGTGGCTGCGCCTGTAGATGCGTCTTGGAAGGCCACAATCATGACCTGAGCAACGGGTACTAATAGTAGGCCAATTAGTAGAAGTGCAATAAAGACCGCAACAAGATGTATTGCAGAAAGATTTGGCACTAACCATTTGGCCAATCGATCTGCGTGACCTTTAAGAATATAAGGATTTTGAGGCATTTAGGGTGCTTTCTTTAAAAGCTGTCACCGCATTTATTTCGGTGACAGCATGGTTTGATCAAGTTTGATCTGGCGGGAAAGTGATTACATTCCGGCTGCTTGGTTGGCCAATTCCTTTGCACTAGCATAGTTTGCTACAACCATTGCATCCCAACGTTGCTCAACTTCCGCTTGGCGTTCACCAACTTTATCAGTCACTTTCTTACGTTTCTTCGTAAAGATACCTGCAAAATCGGCATCAAGACTTTTTGCCTCGTCAATTGGGTTTGCGTCAATTAATGCCCAAGCTTCTGCGATTAGAGCAGTGGCTTTGGTATTAGACCCATCAGCATGTAAAGCCTCTGCAGCTTGTATAGCACCAACAGCATCACGCAAATCATCTAAGCGGTAAGTAATCATAACATCAAACATCGAATTCACTAGATTGTAACGCGAGCCTGATTTGGCTACGTCGAATTCTACGGCTGCACCAATTGTGCTGTCCTTAAATGGATTTGGAAATCCTTCAGGTGCATTCACATATGTCGCAGGGTTGATTGGTAAACGCATGATTGCAGGATTAAGCAACACTGCTTGTCCTTCTGGTGTTAGTAAATATTCAATGAACATCACTGCACCCTCTGAATTTGGTGCTTCAGCAACTACAGCTACGTTTGCAGGTACAAGCGCTGTAATTGTTGGATAGGCAAAGTCAACTGGAAATCCAGATGCTTTTGACGAAAAACCAAAAAAGTCAATCACGATACCAAGGCCAAAGTTGCCAGTATTTACTCCGTCTGGCACACCAAAGCTGCGCTCAGTGACGGTGCTAAAGTTGCCTGCTATGCGTTTCCATTTAGCCCAACCGTTGTCCCAGCCTTCACCTTGTAACAAGGTTTCGACGGTCAGATGGGTTGTCCCAGATCGCGATGGGGCGGACATGCCCACGTGTCCATGGTATTCGGGTTGTGCAAGTTCTGCCCATTCCTTAGCTGGTTGCAAGTTGTTCGCTGCAAGATAGCGTTCGTTCCACATTATACCGTATCCAGCGCCAGCAAACCCATAGTAAAAACCATCTGGATCATTCAGTGGATAACTACCAATAAGTTCAGGAATGCCTTCTGATGTGACTGATACATCTGCTAATAGATTATCGTTTTTTAAAACTTCAAATGCATCAGGTGCTGAAGCCCAGAAAATGTCTGCAGTATTCGCACCTGCTATTTCTTGAATGTATTTTACCCCAGCAGAAGTTTTCTTGTTAAGAATTTCCAAATCAAACTCTGGATGAGCTGTTTCGAAAGCTGCTTCAATTGGCCCAGTCATTGAATCGGGGAATGAAGTGATGACGGTGATTTTTTCATCGGCCATAGCACCACTAGCCGTTAAGGCCAAAGTTGCAATGGATGCGTAAATTGTATGTTTCATGGTGTCCTCCCATTAGAATTTAGCGCTCATTCAGCGCATTTAAGAAATATTATTGGAGGAATATGATGTGGCAAATTTTTTTTAAAAAACGTGTTATCATTTTGATTTGGGGTAGAGCTGACCCATTATTTGGGTCAATCATGACCCGAAATAGGAAGCCCAACCGCCTTCATACGTAAATATAAGCGCTTGCGAGGAATCGACAGTTTTTGCGCGGCTTCTCCTTTTTTCCCCGATGTTTCACGAAGCGTTTGTTCTAAAATATTTCGCTCAAACTCCAACATCGCCTCATCATAAGTGCTACTCTGTTGTGTGTCGCCTTGCCTGCGTTGCATTAAATTAACGCCAAGACCAATTACCATACGTTCAGCCACATTGTACAATTCGAGTACATTCCCTGGCCAATCATGTTTGCCAAGCGGTGCCAGTATCTCCTGTGTAATGTATGGCACTCGTTTGTTATACTTTATCGCTGCTTCGCGTAGGAATACCTCTAATAAAAGGTAGATGTCTTTGTTGCGTGTGCGTAGTGGTGGCATTTCAATTGTTGCCGCGTTAATCAGATAAAGCAGTTCGTCACTAATAGTATCATGCTCTGATGGTTCAAGCGTACCTGTATAGGACAAAACAATTCTTGGGCGCTCATGGCGCTGCAAATAATCTGCTAGTAGAGTTTGGTCTTTCAAATCAAGCTTGTGTACTGCACGAATATAAAGTGTCTCGGTATTTTTGCCAATCTCGGTAAGATTTTTTTGTAAGCCACCGAGATTTAGGGCTGCACAGTTGATGGTATAAAATTCACCAGCACCTTCACCATATTCATGTAATATTCGGGCGGCAAGAGATTTCCCCGTGCCTGTTTCGCCAAACAGTGTTACCGTAATCGGATGAGTTGCAAGATCAAGCAAAGCCTTACGGCATGCTTTCATTGCTATAGATCGCCCAATAAGTTGACTAGCCATGCCCCCACGCCGCGCTAGTCGGCTGCGTAATCGTTTGTTTTCTATTATCAGCTTTCGGGCATTGAGTGTGCGATTCATTATGCTCAATAAAAAATCTGGTTGCACGGGCTTCTCTAGAAAATCATAAGCTCCGGCCTTGATTGCATTGATTGCAAGGCGCACATCACCATGACCTGTGATCATAACAACGGGCACAGCCGGTGCAGCAAGCCGCGCGGCCTTGAGTACGGCAAAGCCGTCCATTTTGGACATGCGAATGTCACACAGGATAACGCCACTCCATTCTGGATCAAGATTATCAAGCATCGTTTGTCCATTAGAAAACGCGCGTGTAGAGAGGCCTTCTTCTTGCAAATACTCACAGGTTGCTTCGCGAAAATCTTTGTCATCATCAACAAGGTAAATCTGATATGTTTTAGTTGTCATTTTTTCCCCCCCAGAGGCATGGTCACAGTGGCGCGAGTTCCTACGTCAGCGCGCGCAGCAAGTGTCAACGTTCCGTTCATTCCGGTAATGATGTTAAATGAAATTGATAGGCCTAATCCAAGCCCTGAGCTGGGATCTTTTGTAGTTACAAAGGGCTCAAACGCGCGCTCAGGTTCCAAATTACCAAGGCCAATACCAGTATCTATAATTGAAAAGACAAGCTGATCAGCAGTACTTTTTTCTTTGCGAATTAAAATCTCTCCTTTTCCACCGGTTGCTATTATGGCGTCGCATGAGTTGGATAGTAAATTAACCAAAACTTGTTCAACCAAAATAGCATCACCGACCACTGTGGTACCTTTAAGTGAGGGGTCCATATTTACCATAATCTGGTGATCTAATAATTGTGTGCTTAGAAGCTCCTGCGCTCCAGTAAAAACACGTTCAAGAGAAACATTTTCACTGAGGTATTCAGATCTACGTGCAAATCTGCGCAAATGTAAAATTATACGCTCTATGCGATTAACAAGATCATCAATTTTAGTTAACTGAACATTTAGATTGGTAGTGTCATTCTTTTTTGCGGCCTTTTGAGCCAGCCGCAGTCGCTGCCGGATTGCGCCAAGAGGTTGGTTTAATTCGTGGCTAATCCCCGCAGAAAGATTGCCTAAGGCCGCCATTTTACCCACTTGCACCAACTCATTTTGAGTTTGGTGTAAATCCTGAATTGCTTGATCTCGCTCAGTAACTGAGTTCTGGAAAGCATTCACCGCTATTTCCAAATGTGAAATTTCATCATCTCTTACAGGTAAATCATTTAGCATGTGTGGTTTGCCATCTGCAATCTGGCGCATAGCTGTTGTCAAGTTTTCCATTGGCTGAATTATTGAGGGACGAATATAGTAGAACAAGATCGCCAAACCTCCTGCTGCTGCACCAATAGTCATTGCTAAAAGTAAATTCAAAGTGATCGTAGCATTTTCTGAAAAACTTTCACCCAGTAAACTTATTTCAGCACGCTGAGTTTCGGCTTGCGACAATAATTTGGTCTGCATATCTTTGAGAAGAAACATAACTGTATCAAGTTCACCGCTAAATTTTTGCCGAGTTTGATGCCACGCTTTGCGTTCGTGAACCAAGCCATTTGGTTGTGTTGTCATCAGTTCTAATGTTTCAGATGCTTGCCGTATGAATTGATATTCAGGCTTCGAAGGCAATATGTTAATACTAGCGTTTATCCGTGCCAATGCGTCTGCAATTAGATCTTCGAATTGATCAAGCTGAGCGGATGACTGGCTAGTCGAAATTTGCATGGCAAGCGTAGTTCCAGTGGCTGTGTCGTTACCTATATTTGAGAAAATGGATTGTAGGTGGAGCTCTTGGGTAAGTATTTTTGCCATTTCTGTTCGGATGCTTGGGTTTGACTCTTGAGCAAGTCTGCGGGTCAGAACTTCAATATTATATGCAAAGTCAGCCATTACAGCCGCCGCTTCGTCTTGAACATCGACGTTCAACCAACGTAGTTGCTCAATCTTATTGCGTATGCGGATCTCTATTTTTTGTGTTTGGCTTAAGTGTCTTATGACAAGTAATAATTGGCGTTGCAATATCTCCGCATCGTATGGTGTAAGAGTGGTGTCGAGCCCATCATTTATGAACGCGATGAGTTCCGAAACAGACGTCTTAAGTAAAGCTTCAAGATTACTTGATGATGTACTACCTTCCGATAAGATGCGATTGCTGAGCATCGCAATATCGGTTGTTTGGGCCGATAACCGAGAGGTCTGTGCTAAATTTGGTGCCTGAACTGTGCTTAAGTTTGAAACCACAAGTCGCGCGTTACCTAGCCAATAATATGATGCTCCAATTACTATCCAAGTAAGGAGGATAGCAACAACAATCATAAGGAATAATCGAGTCCAAATTTTTGGAATAAACTTGTCCCATAATTTTTTCACTGTGGGGCCTTTTGTTCAAGCTCGCGTAAAGTTACATCGATTTGGGACATCAATTGCTTGTTGCGCTCTCGCCAATCCATAATTACGGATGTGTCAAGTATGCCAGCACCAGCTATTGATCTCCCGTGTTCATTGATACTTGATGTAGCTGATATGGCTTCCTCTTCTGAGATTGATATAGTCGTGAGTAAATTACGTAAAAGCCTTATGTCATTATGTTCAATTTGCTGCTCTAATTCATAAAACCGTCGCCAGAAATTACGACGTTCTACAAGGACTTCAGTCAGCAGCAAGTCAAACAATGTGTTTACTGCCCAATAACGATCTGATGTTGTCTCAGCATCATAATCTAGCCAAGAAAGTTGCAAGGCCTCTGAAATACCTTTGGGTAATTGTTCTTCATATTCGGCTCGCACTGTGTCATCGTAAGGGATTCGTGAGATTTCGGGAGAAAGTAAGGTAAGTTGTCCGTCTCGTGATAGTAACATTCTGATAAAATCACAGGCATTATCTGAAGCAAGTCCCCCCCTTAAGATTCCTACCTGAGCTGGCATTAAGACTATTGGGCGCCCATATCGAAAGTTTAATAAATCGCGTTGTGACTGAGCAAGAAAATCAATTGTAAGCCCAATTTCAAAACGGTGATTGGCGAGACCATCGGGAACCCCGAAAGCGCGGGCAGTTAAAGTTGATAGGTTACCTGCAAGTTCTAATAGATATGCCCAACCATCTTCCCAGCCACGTACCAGTAATAGTTGTTCAACCAGCATATGAGTGCTGCCAGAACGCGCGGGACGCGCCATTGCAATTTTATCACGGTATATTGGGTGCAACATATCGTTCCATTCCGCAGGCATGAATAATTTACTGTCAGTTCTTCGAGCCCAACCAACCGAGGATAAGGCGAATGGTTCTGTCGCTGCTGGTCCAGCTTCACCGCATGTGGCATCATCTACAAACGATCCGTTGCGAGACAATAATTCGAAAGCTTCTGGTGAAGAAGCCCAGAAGATATCAAAGCTGCGATCATTACCTCTAAGTATTTCGTTTATGCCAGCTACTGTGTTTTTATTTAGTATAATAATTTCTGAGTCAGGTTTTGCATTCTGCCACATTGTTACATATGCATCAGACAATTCTTGTGGAAAAGAAGTTAGTACTCTTAATTCCTTAGCTGATAATTGATCCGATATAATTAGTAAGATAAATAATATTATGTTTCTGAGACAATGCATAGGCACATTCTAAACACCAACTCTTAAAATTTCATCTGAAAAAATTATTAGGAGTTATTTGGGTCATTTTTGACACATTTCAATTTCATTGATATGATTTTAATCTAATACAAACTATCGTATATTTAACGACACCGCCACTTAACTTTTTAAGTAATTGGAAATAATACATAATTTAAATAAAATTAAGATTAGGCCACCTTTTCGACCACCCTTTAAGGGTTTCTTGTTTTAATTAGAAACACATTTGGCGAGGGTGAGATTTGGAGGGGCCAGATATTAAAAGTGAAACGCGTCCATGCCTTATCTAGCATGTCTGAGAACACCGCCATTACCTTCATGGCATTATAATCACCTTATTTATATGGCTTAAGTTAGTGTCAGCGGATTGCTGATGTCACACGTTTATGTCACACGTTGGGCAATAACTTTACCAAACTACGTCTATGGCGCTTCCATCAGAGTGAACACATTCACCCACTCCACCAAAGAGTATTAACCCAGTGGAATCAGCATACCCATATTATGAAACTATTCCTCCCATTGCTTCCACAAAACTATCCTCATCAAATAAGATTAACCAATACATTAGAGCACAACTTATAAATGGAGGATAACTTGGATACTCTTCTTTCATTAAGGCAGTAGCCATACCACCTGTGGTTATATTTGCTCCAAGTATACCGAATTAACCTAAACTGTCGTCAGCCTCTTTTGACAGAAGAGTAAATGCCTTTGCTTCTAGTGCATGACATGGACCACCTACACCTTCATTAATCGGTGGGTATGCTACTGCAACAATTACGCCTACTGCTAATGTTTTGAATAAGAAACCCACTTATTTACCCTTCAAGTCCATGTCTGCGCTTGTTCTTACCAGTTGGGGTCTTCTACTTCTTTCATAAAATCACCAATTAATTCTAAAGCTATTTAATTTCTTCGCCCAATTGCATTCCTTTTCAAACTTGGTCAAATTATCTAAATATGGGAACTGAGATGTACTAATAAGTAATGATCTCAGAATAAGAATAGTAAGAGACTGAGATAGCTGTGACAGAACCTACAATAGATCAAGCTTTAAAGAAGGGCATTGAGGCTTATAAATCTGGAGAGGTGCAGGAGGCGGATCGTCTTTACACGACTATTATAAAAGCACATCCTAAGCATCCTGATGCCAACCATAACATGGGCGTATTAGCTGTAGGTCTTGGTAAGGTTCAGGAAGCACTTCCTTTCTTCAAGACGGCACTGGAGGCTAACCCTGCGAAAGCGCAATTCTGGCTCAGTTACATTGATGCTTTGATTAAGCATAACAAGTTAGCCGAAGCAAAGACTGTGTTTGATCAAGCCAAGAGCAAAGGTGCCAAGGGTGAAGGTTTTGATGAGCTGGGGCAAAGGTTGCAGGAAGCTGCTCAAGAACCGCCAAAATCCAGCAAGATAGTTTCAGAACCACAGCCTAAGCAGCAGAATATCCTAGACAGCCTAAAATTAGATCAAGCAATCAAGCTGGCAAAGAAGAAAGCAAAAGAAGGCGCTTTACAGGAAGCTAGGCGTGTTTATCAAGATATTCTGGTTAAGTTCCCTAAGAACAAAAGGGCCAGTGATGGAATTAAGGCACTAGCAGGCAGTCCTATCGGTATAGCGCCTAAAGCTCAGGATCCTCCACAGGCTCAACTTCAATCTTTAATTAATCTCCACAGCCAAGGGCAAATTCAGCAGGCTCTCAAACAGTCTGAAATCTTAGCTCATCAATATCCTAGGTCAGCCGTCTTGTTGAATATTCAAGGTGCCTTTCTTAAAGGCCTCATGCAACTTAACCAATCTATAGCGGCCTACAATAAGGCTCTAACTATCAAGCCTGATTTCGCTGAGGCTTATTACAACATGAGCCTTACTCTTGAAGATCAAGGTAAGCTGGAAGAGGCAATAGAAGCTTATAAGAAGGCTATAGCCATCAAGTCTGATTACGCTGACGCCTATTTCAACATGGCTAATGCTCTGCGAGAACAGGGCAAGCTGGAAGAGTCGATAGTGGCATACAACAAATCCCTAGCCATTAAGCCTGATAATTCAGAGGCACAAACAAACTTAGGGGTAGCCCTTAAAGATCAAGGTATGTTGAAAGAGGCACTAAAGGCTTACAAGAAAGCCTTAGCCATCAATCCTGATAACGCTAAAGCCGCAGAAAACTCTCAAAGTGTAGCGATCCAATTGTTGCCGATTATCACTAATTATGGATACGACTTTAACAACAATGAAGCGCAAGTGAATTCTGAAGTCTTGCTTAGGCCAAAATACCAAATCCAAAATGCAATCAAAGCTTATCTTGAGGCAGATTTCAGCCAAGCCGATTTACACATCAAAAATTTCAATACTTGTGATCAAAAACTCTTTGGTAAACTGGCCCCAAAGGATAAAGTATTTTGCAATGCATACAGTAAATTTATTATGAAATTGTTAAGTGCCAATTGGGATAATGCACTAACTTCAACAACAAAAAACAAAGTTTACCATTTTGGCGAGAGCCATTGCTTGAGCTATGCTCATCGAGGTATTGTAATAGATGGCTCCAACTTTATAATAACCCCAAGAATAACGTTTGGGGCTAAAGCATTCCATTTCTCCCGAACCAAGCAAGACAGTTTCAAATCAATTACGAAAGCTAATTTCGAAATACTTCCTAAAAATTCAAAGGTTTTCTTATCTTATGGTGAAATTGATTGCCGTCCAAACGAAGGTTTCATAACCTCAGCGAGAAAACTTAAAAAACCAATAAATCAGCTTATTACTGATACTGTTATTGGCTACGTGCAGTGGATT
>Ga0213863_10002919_pt1 | contig 11918 bp, 9 predicted proteins | sample PICome_8_FD_160128 | JGI IMG/M metagenome (GOLD analysis project Ga0213863, IMG submission 160128) | Coastal seawater microbial communities near Pivers Island, North Carolina, United States - PICO497 | ecosystem: Environmental > Aquatic > Marine > Coastal | place: USA: North Carolina | collected... | reverse complement strand
GATAATGATCTGCTTACTTCATATCCAAAATCTACATGCCCAGGTGTATCTATAATATTCAAAGTATACTCTTTTCCGTCTTTAGCTTTATAGTTTAATTTTACAGTCTGAGCTTTAATTGTAATGCCACGTTCTCTTTCTATATCCATTGAGTCTAATACCTGCTGTTTCATTTCACGGTCGGTTAAACCTCCGCATTTATGAATAATTCTATCAGCAATAGTAGATTTACCGTGGTCAATGTGCGCAATTATAGAAAAATTACGAATTCTTTTTATATCTGACATTAGGATCTGATTGTCGCGCCAGTTTTTTTATTAACTATATCAATAATCTTTTTACTGATTTCGTCTAAATCATTCTCTGTTAAAGTTTTATCTATAGCTTGTAAAGTAACATTAATTGCAACTGACTTTTTATCTTTTGGAATATTTTCTCCCTCATAAACATCAAAAGTTGATACATTTTGAATTAAATTATCATCCACCTCTCTTATAATTTTCTCAAGGACACCAATTTTGAAAATTTTATCTATAACAAAAGCAAAATCTCTTTCTGATTTTTGATAATCTGAAGCTAGAAAGCTCTTTTTGCTTTGTCTTAGTTTTTTGTTTGGTTCAGGAATATTTTTTAAAAATATTTCAAATCCAAAAATATTTTTATCTTTACAATCTAAGTTCTTAATAATTGCAGGATGTATTTCTCCAAAATAAGCTAAATGGGGTCCTTTTTCAGATTTTAAAGTTATCGATCCTGATCTTCCTGGATGATAGCTATGTTTTGTATTATCGCTTACAAAAAGGTTTTTCTCTTCTATTCCAAGTTCGATCAAGGTTTTAATAGCATCACTTTTAATGTCAAAAACATCCACGTTTCTTTCTTTATCTAACCAACTCTTTCTATTTATTTTTCCACATTTTATTCCACCAAGCACAATTTGTTGTTCACCTGGATTTTTTCCAAAAAATGTTGGACCAATTTCAAATAGAGATAAGTCTTCGTATCCTCTATCCTGATTTTTTTTAAGATTGATGGCTAAATTAGAAAAAATTGATCGTCTTAAAATATCTAGATCAGATGAAATAGGGTTAAATATCGGAATTTCTTTTTCACCTTTAGAAAATTGCTTGTCAATTTTTGAATCAGTAAATGACCAAGTAACTATTTCCATATAGCCTTTCGAAGCTAAAGATCTTTGTGATAAATGAAACAGTTTTTGCTTGAAGTTTAAAGTTTCTTGGATTCTATTTTTGCTAGGTTCAATTAATTTTATATTATTGAATCCTTTAATTCGAATTAGTTCCTCGATTAAGTCTTCGTCCAAGCTTACATCTGGTCTCCAGCTTGGGACTTCTACTTTTATAGTTTTTTGACTTTTTTTACATTTGAAACCCAAAGAGGATAAAATTTTATCAACTTCGTTAGCAGTGATTGAAATACCAATCAGTTTTTCAAATTTTTCTACTTGAAAATCAATTATTCTATTTTTCGGATTCGTCTTTCCAGTAATTTGGAACTTACTTGCCTCTCCGCCGCAAATTTTTAAAATTAGTTCAGTAGCAAGCTCTAGACCCTCTTTAATCGAATTAGGATCAATTCCTCTTTCAAATCTGTATTTCGCATCAGTATTTATATTAAGTCCTCTAGCTGTTTTTCTTATAGATGAAGGGTAAAAATAGGCTGCCTCTATAAGTATATTTTTTGTTTCTAATTCAGTAGAAGTAGTTGTTCCTCCAATAATCCCGCCTAAACCTAGAACGCCAGATTTATCAGAGATGACGCACATGTCTTTTTTAAGTTTATATTTTTTATTATCAAGTGCCTCAAATATCTCACCCTCCTTGGCATTTCTTACTATGATCTCTTTATTTATTTTATCAGCATCATAAGCATGTAATGGTCTATTTAAATCAAACATTATATAATTGGTAATATCCACCACAGCAGAGATAGGTTTTAAACCTAATGTGATTAATTTATTTTTAAGCCATTCAGGACTTTCCTTATTAGTAATATTTTTAATGTAACAGCTTCCAAAGGAAACACACCCTTGATTCTTTTCTTTAATAATTGATGTTTTAATTTGGTGTTTTATATTTTGCTTAATTTTTTTTCGCTTTGTTTGTATTAATTTTCCAATTCCTGTTGATGAAAGATCTCTTGCAATACCTTTGATACCTAAGCAATCAGCACGGTTAGGAGTTATGGAAATATCAATTGCCTTTTGTGATTTACTTTTAAAATAACTCTTCCCTATTTCTTTCTCTTTGTTTTTAAGTTCGATTATCCCTTCACTTTCACTTGATAAATTGAGTTCATTTTCAGAGCAAAGCATTCCTTTAGACTCTACTCCTCTTATTTTTGCTACTTTTAATTTAAAATTAGTTTTAGGTATTATGGCTCCTGGAGGTGCATAGATTGTGATCAGTCCTTCTCTAGCATTTGGAGCTCCACAAACAACTTTTAAAATTTCTTTACCTCCGATAGTGACATCGCAGACTTTCAATTTATCGGCATTGGGATGTTTTTCTGCTTTTAAAACTTTTGCAATTTTAAACTTACCCATCTCTCCAGGGTTTTCTTTTAAGCCTTCAACTTCAAGTCCGATATTAGTTAGTTGGTTTATGATTTCACTCTCTTTGGCAGTTGTTTTGAGATGTTCCTTAAGCCATGGGATAGTAATTATCATTTGCTTAAACCTCTATAATTAGTTGGAACATCAAGTGGATCAAAACCATAATGACTTAACCATCTATAATCAGCTTCAAAGAAAGCTCTAAGATCATTAATTCCATATTTTAACATTGCTAGACGATCAATTCCTATACCAAAAGCGAACCCTTGATATTTTTTAGGATCTATTTTTACATTCTTTAAAACATTTGGATGAACCATTCCACATCCTAAAATTTCTAACCATTTATCCCCTTCACCAATAACTATTTTTCCTTTTTCAACTTTATATCCAATATCAACTTCCGCTGATGGTTCCGTAAAAGGAAAATGACTTGGCCTAAATCTCATTTTTACATTTTTCACCTCAAAAAATTCCTTAATAAAATAATCTAGACAACCTTTAAGATGCCCCATTGTGATACCTTTGTCTATGTGGAGACCTTCCAGCTGGTGAAACATAGGAGCATGAGTCTGGTCGCTGTCACATCTATAGGTTCTGCCAGGTACAATTATTTTAAAAGGTGGTTTACTTGATAACATCGTTCTAATTTGAACTGGAGATGTATGTGTCCTTAACAATAATTTTTTATTTTCTTCTAATAAAAAGTATCATGCATATCTCTAGCAGGATGTTCTTCTGGAGTATTTAGAGCAGTAAAATTATTGTACTCTGTTTCAACATCAGGTCCTTCAGCAACTGAAAACCCTATTTCTGAAAAGATTGAAGATATTTCATCAATCACTTGAGAAACAGGGTGAATTTTACCTTGACGACCAGGTCTAATTGGTAAAGTAACATCAATTTTTTCATTTTTAAGTTTTTCATTTATTTCCAGTGTTTCTATTTCAATATTTTTTTGCTCTAGCTGATTAGTTAGATCATTTTTGATTTTGTTTAAATTTGAAGCAAACTCTTTTCTTTCCTCAGGATTTAATGAACCTAGTGTTTTGAATTGTTGAGTTATTTGACCGTTCTTTCCAAAGAATTCCGTCTTAATATTTTGTAAATCCTCTTTAGATTTTACAGAATCTATTTTTGCGTTAAATAATGAACTTATTTTATCTAAATCACTCATTAGGTAATTGATTTTTTATATTATGTTGAGATTAAATCAAAGACCCTTTTAAGCTAAGGAGGATTGAACCTTTTTTACAACAGATTTAAAGACTTCTGGATTGTTATAGGCCAATTCAGCCAGTACTTTCCTGTCCAATTTAATTTTTGACTTAATTAAACCATTGATAAATTTTGCGTAAGTTAGTCCCTCTGCTCTAACACCAGCATTAATTCTTTGAATCCACAAAGATCTAAATTCTCTTTTTTTCGCTTTTCTGTCTCGGTAAGCATACTGCATTGCTTTTTCCATAGCTTGACGAGCAATTCGAATAGTATTTTTTCTTCTACCTCTTTGACCTTTGACTGATTTTAAAACTTTATTATGTTTTGCTCTACTTACTACACCACGTTTAGTTCTAGCCATATTAACCTCTTAAATTATATGGCATATACGATTTGACAATTTTTGCGTCTTGCTTTGTCATTATAGTAGTGCCTCTTTGTTTTCTGATCTGTGAATTAGTTCTTTTTATCATTCCATGTCTTTTGCCAGCTTGGGGCATTTTAATTTTACCTGAAGCCGTAAATCTAAATCTTTTTTTTGCTGAGCTTTTTGTTTTAAGTTTTGGCATAAATATTCCGGTTTTATATAGATATTAATTAATCTTTACAAGCTTCTATTATTATTGATTTAAATAGGTTGGATAATCATTACCATCTGGCGGCCTTCAAATTTTGGCTTACTTTCAACTTTAGCAATTGCTTTAGTTTCATCAATAATTTTATTCATTAAATCCTTACCTAGTTCTGTATGTTGCATTTCTCTACCTTTAAATTTAACAGTAAATTTTACCTTGTCTCCTTTAGTGATAAATTTTTTAGCATTCTTAATTTTAAAATTGTAGTCATGAGCTTCCGTGCCTGGCCTCAATTTAATTTCTTTAAGAGAAACAGTTTTTTGTTTCTTTTTTGCTTGATTTGCTTTTTTTTGTAAATCATATTTATATTTACCCATATCCATAATTTTGCAGACAGGGGGATTCGCATTTGGAGAAATTTCTATCAAGTCTAAACCTTCTTGTTTAGCTAGCTCAATAGCTTTGTTAAGTGGCATGGCACCAAGATTGCCACCATCACTTCCAATGACTTGAACATCCAAAGCTCTAATTCTTTCATTTGCCTTAGGTCCTTGAGGTTTACTTCTTCTTTGAAAATAGTTTGGTTTGAAACTTGACACTTAGTTTAATGGTAATTTATTTGCTGAAAGCATATTTTTAATTAAATCTTCTCGTTTAATTGTTTCTTGTTTTTCTGAACCCAATCTTCTAACTGTTACGGTATTATCTGTAACTTCTTTTTTTCCACAAACAATAATCATTGGAACTTTTGCTAAAGAATGTTCTCTGATTTTGTAATTTATCTTCTGGTTTCTTAAATCCACTTCACATTGTATACCTTCTTTAAACAGATCTTCAAATAATTTTTTTACATAATCGTTGTTCTCTTCTGCTATAGGGCACACTACAGCTTGTGTTGGAGACAACCAAAAAGGTAATTTACCTGCATAATTTTCTATAAGTATCCCTATGAATCTCTCTAGAGATCCAAATAAAGCTCTATGTAACATCACTGGAACTTTTTTTGTTCCATCTTTATCAACAAATGTTGCACCTAGTCTATCAGGTAAGTTTAAATCAACTTGAAGTGTTCCACATTGCCAGTCACGGCCTATTGCATCTCTAAGAACAAATTCTATTTTAGGTCCATAAAATGCTCCCTCACCTTTATTTATCGTATATTCAAGTTTAGATTTTTTTATAGCAGACAAAAGTGCAGCCTCAGATTTATCCCACACACTATCATCTCCAACTCGTTTTTCTGGTCTATCTGAATATTTTAATATTATATTTTCAAATCCAAGTGCTTTATAAATTTCTAAAATTAAATTTGTAACTGTTAATGACTCTTGAGTTATTTGTTCTTCTGTGCAAAAGATATGTGCATCGTCTTGGGTAAAAGCTCTAACTCTCAACAATCCGTGCAGTGCTCCCGAAGGTTCATATCTATGAACTTTTCCAAACTCGGATAGCTTTAAAGGTAAATCTCTATAGCTTTTTAATCCTTGATTAAACACTTGTACGCAACCAGGACAGTTCATTGGTTTCACTGCAAAAGTTTTTTCATCAGGTGTTTCGGATGTAAACATATGTTCTCCAAATTTTTCCCAATGGCCAGATTTTTCCCACAATGTTTTATCTAAAAGTTCTGGGGTATTTATTTCTTTGTAACCTGCCAATCGTTGCTTCATTCTCATGTACTCGACTAATCTTTGAAATAGCACCCAACCTTTCTCGTGCCAAAATACAGATCCTGGACTTTCCTCTCTAAAATGAAATAAATCCATTTCTTTTCCTAGTTTTCTATGATCTCGTTTTTCAGCTTCTTCTAATCTATGCAAATAATCTTCCAACTCTTTTTTTGAACTCCAACATGTTCCGTAAATTCTTTGTAGCATTTCATTATTAGAGTCTCCTCTCCAATATGCTCCAGAAACTTTAGTTAATTTAAAAGCTTTTCCTATTTTGCTTGATGATGCCAAATGTGGACCCCTACACAGATCATGCCACTTATCTCCATGATGATAGACAGAAAGTTCCTCCCCTTTAGGAATACTCTCAATTATTTCTGCCTTATATTTTTCTCCTATTTTTTTAAAATGATTAATTGCTTTATCTCTGTCCCAAACCTCTCTCCTTGTTTTTACATCCTTGTCAATTATTTCTGACATTTTGATCTCAATTTTTTTTAAATCTTCACTCGTAAAAGGTTCTTTCCTTGCAAAATCGTAATAAAATCCATTTTCAATAACAGGTCCAATAGTAACCTGTGTTCCTGGAAATAATTCTTGAACTGCCATAGCCATAATGTGTGCAGCATCATGTCTAATAACTTCTAAACCTTCTTTATCCTTAGAAGTAATTATCTTTACTTTAGAGTTTCTTTTAATTTCATGACTTAAATCTTTTAATTCACCATCAACTTCCATTATCAGAGCAATCTTTTCTAATGACTTACTAATTTTTTTTGTAAGTTCGAAACCATCAATAGATTTTTCAAAATCTATTTTTTTTCCATCTAATAATTGAATTTGAGGCATTAGTTTTTTAATAATTTTCTATATTCATTTAAATTTGTGTCACACATTGTTTCAACATCAAATTTTTTAGTTATATTTTTTCTACCTTCATGTCCCATTGATTTTAAATCTTCTTGAGTTAATTGAATAACAGTATTTAAACTTTTCGCAAGTTCTCTAGGATCGTCAAACTGATATAAAAATCCAGTTTTTTTGTTAAGAATAGTTTCTTTTGAACCGCCTATGTTACTCGCAATTATTGGTTTGCCCATTGACTGAGCCTCTACTGCCACTCTTCCAAAGGCTTCCGGTTCGATAGATGCTGAAACAACTACATCTGCTAAAGAATAAGCTAGAGGCATTTCTTTACAATGATTTATGAATTTAACTTTTTTGTTTAAGTTGTACCTCTCTACTAAATTAATAATTTTTTTTTTATAGACTGTGCGACCTTGGTCTGAGCCAAGCATAACTGCTTGAAAATTAGTAAAATTATATTCTTCTATAAGTATATTTAAAGCTTCTATAAATTTTTCCTGACCTTTCCAATAAGTAAGTCTACCTGGCATCAAAATTAAAAATCTATTAGATGAAATACCCCATTCTTGTTTAAGTTTTTCTTGTTTAAGCATTGAAATATTCTTTTGGCTATAATAGTCCACATTAATACCTCTAAAAATCACTCTCATTTTTTTATTCTTAACAAGATACTCACTATAATTTTCATTTATATGACTAAAAATAAAATTAGATCCAGCTATCGTTAGATTGGCTCTAAGCATAATGCTATTATAAAATTTTTTAAATTTACTTTTGAAGTTATAAGTTCCATGAAAAGTTGTAACAAAAATTTTTCGTGTCAGAATACACGCTATATAACACGACCAGGCAGGCGCTCGACTTCTCGCGTGTACGATATTTATTTTAAAAAAAATTATAAATAAAGACAGTAGTAATGCGTTAAATATTATTAGAATTGGATTTTTAGAGTGAACAGGAAGTCTAAATATTTTAACTTTTTCTTTTTTAACAAATTTTAATAATTCTCCACCTGCTGTTACAATAAACGAACCACATTCCTTTTCTGCTAAATAATGTGCAATATCATAACATCCCGTTTCGGCTCCGCCGTAACCAAGCCTAGGTATTACTTGAAGAACATTTATTTTTGTACTCATGTTAATTGATATATATAATAACAAATTAAAATACTTATATGAAAAAATTTAAATATTTAAAAATTTCAAATACAAAAAAACTTAGGTTTATAGACAATTATTATAAAAACAAACTTTATATAGTTTTTCTTCCTGGCTTTATGTCTGATATAGATGGAAAAAAACCTCAAACTCTTAAAAAATATACAATTAAAAATAAATTAGGTTTTTTAGCTATTGAGTATTCTGGACACGGTAAATCGTCTGGTAAATTCACAAAAGGAAATATAACTGCATGGTCTAATGATGCTAAAAATTCAATTAAAAGAATTGTAAAAAAAAATAAATTTATACTTGTTGGTTCTAGCATGGGAGCATGGATCTCTCTAAATCAATTTAAATATTTTAAAAATCAAATAGCAGGTTTTGTTGGCATAGGCTCAGCGCCTGAATTTCTTGAAAGGCTAATGTGGAAAAAATTTACTAAAAAAATGAAAAAAGAAATTAAAACAAAGGGTATAATTACAATAAGACATGGTCAGTCAAATTTTAGAAATAAACTTAATGAATACCCAATAACTTATCAACTAATAAAAGATGGAAGAAAAAATAAAATCTTATCTAAAAAAATAAGATCTAGAATTAAAGTAACAATGGTTCATGGTAGCAAAGATGAAGTTGTACCCGTATCCTTTTCAAGAAAAGTTCTTTCGGTATTTCCAAATGCGCAAAAGAAATTAGTAGTGATTAAAAATGGGAACCATAGTTTATCAAATCAAGTTCCCTTAAAAAAAATAATTAAAGAATTAAAAAGTGTTGTTAAAGATATAATTTAGTCCTTCAACATAAGTTGGGTACTTTAATTTGTGATTAAAAAATTCTTTCATTTTTTTATTATCTACTTTTTTTGAGTCTTTATAAAAATTTCTTAACATTTCGCTCTCTATCTCATTGATTTCTAAAGTTTTAGGCTTATCTATTCCTAGCAATTTGACACCGTACATGGCGACTTCTTCTGCGGATGCAGGTTGATTATCTGAAATGTTATAGATTTCTTTTTTTTTGAAATTATTTAAAGAGGTAGTTAAAACATTTGCAATATCTTCCACATGAATACGTGAAAAGAAATGATCTTTTTTATTTATTATCTTAGCTTCTCCTGACTTTAATCTATTTAAAATATTATATTGATTTGAATAAATTCCTGATAATCTAAAAATCTGAAATGGTAAATCAAATTTTCTAGCTAGCTCCATCCATTCTTTTTCAACTTTAAGTCTTTCAACACCATTTGATGAGGTTGGTTTGGTTTCACTATTTTCATTAACCCATTCGCCATTATGATTTCCATAAACACTTGTTGCAGAAAGATAAGTTATCCATTTAAATTTGCTTGACTTAAAATAATCTTTAAGATTTTTTATAACAATATCAGTTCCATTAATTGGAGCTATAGATAGAAGAACATGATCTGCTTCCTCAAATCTTGATAAAAATTTCTTATCAAAACCTTCTTCTGAAAATTGAAAACTTTCATAATTTATATTTTCAAACTCTTTAATTTTAGACTCTTCTCTTGATGTAGTTGTTAATTTAAAAGCAGCTCCTTGATCTTTTAGTTTTTTAATAAAGTTTTTTGCTACCTGTCCAAAGCCAAAACAAATAATATTTTTTGTAATCATTTAACTAGCTTTTTTAACGGAAGATTTAAGACTAATTGGATTTTCTAATTTGTCTAACATCTCTATTGGGCAAATTTGTTTAAATTTTTTAAGTTCATTATCAAAATCACTCAATATTTTTTGAGCAATTTTTGAGTTTGTTTCCTTAACAAAAGTGGTTAGATTATTTTTTAAAAAATCCTTCCAATGATCTGTTTCAACTTCTTGCCAAATAATTGAAGCCGGATTGGCAAAATTTGCAAAGTTATTTTTTTCATCATAAACAAAGGCCATACCACCTGTCATACCTGCCCCAAAATTATCTCCTACTTCTCCTAATATTATTGCTGTCCCCCCAGTCATATACTCACATCCATGGGCTCCACATCCTTCTACTATTGAAAAACTTCCAGAATTTCTAACAGCAAATCTCTCTCCTGCTTGCCCTGATGCAAATAATTTTCCTGATGTTGCTCCATAAAGAACAGTATTTCCAATTATTGTATTTTCATTTGAAACTAATGAGCTTTTTGGAGATGGGTAAACAACTATTGTTCCACCAGATAATCCTTTGCCAACATAATCATTGCAGTCACCTTCGACGATTAGTTTAACTCCTTTAGTTAAAAAAGCACCAAGAGATTGTCCCGCCGAACCCTCTAGTTTGATATGAACCGTATTTTCCTTTAATTTATTGTTACCAAACTTTTTATATATGTGATGAGATAGTCTCGTACCTACAGATCTTGATGTGTTTTCTATCTCATAATTAAATTTGCTTTCTGAGTCTGTTTTAATCTTATCTTTTATCTCTGACCAAATCTTTTCATCAAGAGTATCCGGTACTTCGTTAATATGTTTATCTTTGCAATATCTTAAGTTTTCACCTGGATCTGCTTGAACTAATAAAGGATTTAAATCTAAATCATCCAAGTTAGATGCACCTTTATTAACCTGACTTAATAAATCTGTTCTTCCAATTATTTCGTTAATTGATTTAAATCCAAGAGAAGCAAGAATTTCTCTTACTTCAGTAGCAGCAAACCTAAATAAATTCACAACTTTTTCAGGGGTCCCAGTAAATTTTTCACGCAAAGCTTCATCTTGACTGCAAACTCCAACTGGACATGTGTTTGAATGACATTGTCTGACCATAATGCATCCCATAGCAACTAAAGATGATGTTCCCATTCCATACTCTTCTGCTCCCATCATCGCGGCCATAACAATATCTCGGCCAGTTTTTAATCCTCCATCTGTTCTCAAAGTTACGTTATGTCTTAAGTTGTTTAACGTAAGAATTTGATTAGCCTCAGTTAAACCCATCTCCCACGGAATCCCTGCATATTTGATACTGGTTTGTGGGCTCGCTCCAGTTCCACCTGAGTGACCTGAAATTAAAATAATATCTGCTTTTGCTTTAGCAACTCCTGCTGCTATTGTTCCGATACCAGTTGATGCAACTAACTTAACTCCGACTCTTGCACCAGGATTTACTTGTTTTAAATCATAAATTAATTGTGCCAAGTCCTCTATTGAATAAATATCGTGGTGTGGTGGTGGTGATATTAAAGTAACACCTGGCGTTGAATGTCTTAACCTCGCTATTTCTTTTGTTACTTTAAAACCAGGGAGTTGTCCGCCTTCACCGGGTTTAGCACCTTGAGCAATTTTAATTTCTATTTCATTAGCATTATTTAGATAGTCAACAGTTACTCCAAATCTTGCAGATGCAATTTGTTTTACTCTTGAGTTTGCGCTATCTCCGTTAGGTAATGTTTTAAACCTTTTAGAGTCTTCGCCCCCTTCTCCGCTACACGAGGCACCTTTAATTCTGTTCATTCCCATCGCTAATGTTTCGTGAGCCTCTGCTGATAATGCTCCATGAGACATGCTTCCACTTCCAAATCTTTTTAAAATTTCTTCAATTGGCTCTACTTCTTTAATATCGATAGGTTTTCTTTGTTTTTTAAATTCTAGTAAGTCTCTTATATTAATTGGAGGTAAATTATGAATTCCAGCTGAATACTTTTTATATAGTTCATATGAACCGCTACCGACAGCACTTTGCAATAAGTGAATTAGTTTTCCCTGATATTGGTGATCTTCTCCACTTTTTCTATATCTGTACAAACCACCTATAGGCAAAGTAAACACATTTTTTGTATTAAATTTTTCATGAAGTTCTTTAATCTTTTTCTCAATCCCGATTATACCAATTCCTGATATTC
>Ga0213863_10002914_pt1 | contig 11928 bp, 10 predicted proteins | sample PICome_8_FD_160128 | JGI IMG/M metagenome (GOLD analysis project Ga0213863, IMG submission 160128) | Coastal seawater microbial communities near Pivers Island, North Carolina, United States - PICO497 | ecosystem: Environmental > Aquatic > Marine > Coastal | place: USA: North Carolina... | reverse complement strand
TCGGCGCGCGGGTAAGCGGGTTAATCTGCTGACCTTCAAGGGGCCGCAAGGTTTCATTGAAAATAGGGCCTTTGTTGTCTAACGGCTGGCCGGCACCATCGATGACTCGACCTAGTAATCCAGGGCCGACCCCGACGCCATCGGTCTCCGGAAGTGGAATCACGCGCGCATTGGGTGTCAGGCCTCTGCCATCGCCAATGGGCATCAAATAGAGTTTGGCATCAGAAAAGCCTACCACCTCAGCATCGACCGCAGGCCCGGTATCGGGCACGATGCGGCATCGGCTGCCCATGGCGGCTTGGCAGCCCACAGCCTCAAAAGTCAACCCAACCATACGCACCAAGCGGCCTTCAAGCACCGGCGCCGTCTGCGTCAAATGGGCGCCGAGCCGCACGACCTTCGCCGCAAGGCCCGCTGAACGCGACGTCGTCTGGGTATTTGTCTCACTCATCAGCGGCATCATTCAAAGCACGCTTGACCATATCTTTGGCCATACGGGTCAGATCTGCACTGAGATGCGAGTCTCGGCCTTGTAACCTGCAATCCCCTCGATCTAGCGAAGGTTCATCATGGAGCGGCCAATCCTTGGCAGGATGCTCTGCCGGCAGCGTCTCGATATGAGCGGCGACCATGACCCGGTCCTCGGGGTGGAGAAAAATCTTTGGTGGGTGTTGAATCGAAGGCAACGCTTCGCTGATGCGCTGCACGTGCTGATAGAGGTTCTCGGGATCACTGGTGATCATAGAACGAGCCAGCTCCGCACCCACAAGCGCTGCAAGCTGAGCGACTTCACGTGCCAGATGCTCATCCATTTGGACCAGGGGCTGATCAATTCCGGCCAGGAGCGCCAAAAACTCGTCAGCGCGACCTTTTGTCAGGGCAAGGCCCTCGGCTTCGCCGTCGGCTCGGCCCTTCGCAAATCCTTCCTCATAGGCCGACTGCTTGATCGCCGCGATCGCTGTTTCATCGAGGACTTCTGCTTTCGCAGTTGTAAGATCGGGTGCCTGCCAAGATTCAAAATTAACCAACGTTGAATCAGACATATTCATCGCCCCCTTTACCGCCTAAGACAATGGTGCCATCTGCGCCTAGATTGATCGCAACCTGAAGAATTTCTTTCTGCACATCCTCGACTTCGCTGAGTCTCACAGGCCCCTTGAGTTCGAGATCTTCAAGCAGCATTTCAGAGGCTCGGCTCGACATATTGCTCGTAATCTTGTTCTTCATTTCTTCAGAGGCCCCTTTGAGGGCGATCACTAATTTGTCGACGGCAACTTCTTGCAGAAGGCGCTGCATATCTCGATCGCTGATCGATAACAAGTTGTCGAAGATAAACATCAAGTCACGGATGTTATTACCCATCTCCTCATCTTCCTCGGTAATTCGATCCAGCACTTCCGCCTCGACGTTGGAATCTAAGTAACCAATGATGCCTGCGGCAATCTTCATGCCCTCGACCTTGGCGGGCTGAACCGGTGCGGCTTCGACCACCTGCCTTTGCAGTAAATCGTCTAGCTCGGCAAGGGCTGCTGGATGAATTTGATCCAAGTTCGCGATCCGCATCATGATGTCAGGAATCCCCTCAACTGGCAGAAAAGACAGCACTTCCGCTGCGTGATTGTCATCTAAAGAGCTCAAGACGATGGCACAAATCTGAGGGTGCTCATGCTTTAAAATGAGCGCCACCGACTCAGCGTCCATCCACTTGAGGGTGTCCATTCCCTTAAAATCTTTGCCCTGCAAAATGCGATTGGCCATTCGGTTGCCTTTGGTCTCGCCTAGGGCTCGATTGAGTGTTGAGCGTACATAATTGGCGGGGTCAGACCCGACGGCATTACCCGAACTTAAACTCTCTAAAAATGTCCCAACAACGCTGGTGAGGCTCTCGTTTGAAACCGCCGTTAGCTCGGCCATCGCCTGGCCTACACTTTGGACTTCTCGTGGCTCCATATGCTTGAGCACATTGGCCGCCGCATCTTCACCCAAACTCAACAAAAAGACCGCCGCGCGCTTCGCGCCGTCTAACTCTTCGCTATTATCAGCCATCTGCAGCCACCCAATCCTTTAGTACACCTGCCACTCGGGCTGGATCTTCTTGAACCATGGCTCGAGCACGCCCGAGCTGCTGGTCATAACTTTGTTGCGGCATACCGCCAGGGGCGCCATCCATCTGGGCGGGATACTGTCCACCGGCGAGCGCCATCGGCTGACCTTGAGCATCATAGGCGACGCCTTCAGGAGTGACGTAACGAGGCTGCGCATTGGCAACGACCGCTTCTGCGCTTGCACTGACCAAACTCTTGAGCATCGGTCTCAAGACACCAAAGATCAGCGCCAGCAGCGCCAGGAACCCAAGCGCCATTTGAAAGGCTCCCGTGTAATCAGACAGCGTATCCATGAACGTCAGAGGCTCTAAGGGTTCTTCCTCGATGGTAAAAAATTGGGCCGATGTGATGCTGACCGAATCACCGCGATCAACATCAAAACCAATCGCCTCCCGCACGACCTGTTCAATTTGAGCGATCTCAGCGGCTGGTATTGGCCGACTCTCGGTGTTCGTCGCGCCGGCTTCCGGCGCATCCGCACCTTCCTCAGCAACCACCGCAACCTCCTCATCTCGATAATTCAAGACCACTGCGACCGACAATCTATCAATCTGACCACCGGAGTCTTTGATGTGGCTAATGGTTCGGTCAACTTCGTAATTTCGCGTTGAACGCCTTGATGACGATCCACCCTGCTCAGCCTCGGCACCCTCTGCGGCTTCCGGCGGCGCTGCTGCAAGAGCGCCAACAACGCCTCCGACTTCTGGTTGATTGGAGGTGTCCTCAGAGATCTGCTCGCTTCGCAGGGCAGAGCCTTCTTGACCAAACTGCTCGACAGTTCGCTCCTCGGCGGTATGGTTGATCCTAGCGGTGACCTGCACTCGCAAATTATCGGCGCCGTAGAGTGGCGACAACAGCCTGAGTACGCGCTCGGTATAACTGTTCTCGATCTGATGCGTGAACCGTAATTGCTCGTTGCTCATCTGCATTTCAGCAGAACCGCCCTGACCAGAGAGCAAACGACCTTTTTGATCGATCAACGTCACATTGTCGGGGTCGAGATCGGCCACGCTCGATGCGACGAGATACACGATCCCAGCAATTTGCGATTCATTTAAAGAACGACCTTGGGCCACACTGACAACAATTGATGCATTGGCTTCGGACCGGTTGCGAATAAACGCAGATTTACGCGGAATCGCCAAATGCACGCGCGCCGCTTTGACAATGTCTAACGACGCAATGGAGCGCTGAAGCTCCTCGGCGATGGCCTGGTTATAGCGTGCGCCCTCCATAAAAGCGCTGGTTCCAATCGATTGATCGTCATAAAGCATGGCAAGACCGCGATCGGAACTACTGGGGAGCCCGCTACTGGCTAAACGAATGCGTACTTCGTGAATCTCTGATGCAGCCACCGAAATGATGCCCGAGGCCGCATCGTATTTGTAAGGCGTACCCGATTGCTCTAGTTGATTAATGACCTGTGAGGCGTCCATTTCTGACAAGTTGCCATACAGCGGTGCATAGTTCGGTGTTTGCGCCCAAAAAATAATGCCGACGCCAAGCGCGATGCTCGCAGCAATCCCGAACAGCAACCCTAACTGCCGAAGGACCGGCAACTGAGATACTGCGTTGAATTGTTGAAATGCTTTTGGTGGTTCTAAAACGGCCATGGTGTTTTTCCTAACTCAAAATCGATGTTTCACTGTCTAACTGTCTGGGTACTCGGTCTGTAGTCTCAGCTTCTAGTTTACGCGTGTTCTTTTGTTTGTCGTTCTTTGGCTTGTCGTTCATTCGCGATCATTGCGGGCGTCTTGATTTTTTCTCCAAAGACATCCGTACCCAACATTAGACCGACATACTCATCACTTCCTGATAGGCGGATAAAACCTTATTACGCACTTGCACAACGGCTTCAAACGACAAGCTCGCCTTCTGCATTGAGACCATCACATTCCCCAAATCGACGGACTCATCACCTGAGGCGTAGGATAAAGACAGATCTGCTGATGCCTGCTGCGCGTTAGAAACTGACTGCAGAGAGTCCTTCAAAATGTTCGAAAACTGAACATCGCCTTCAACCCGAGTTGCCGGCATCGCCACATCACCGGTGGCTGCAACCTTTACCGCGCGCATCTGATCTAAGACTGCGTTGATTTCCATGCTCATACTCTAGATTCTCTCTTTTGACTTATCCATCCGTGCACCGGCGTGGCCGCATTAAATACCGTGCCAATCAGGCCGGCAGCGCAATACCCATCTCTTTAAACCGAGCCAGCTTATAACGCAGCGTTCTCGGGCTAATGCCTAGTCGAGCGGCGGTTTCCTTGCGGCTGCCACGCTCGACCTTTAGCGCATCAAGGATCATGGCTTGCTCCCGAGCCTTGAGTCCCGAACCAAGCGCAGGGGCTTTAAGACAGGCCGGCTCATCCAGATTCAAAGGCGCGGAAATCTCCCCCTGATTGACATCCGGCACGCCGGTTAGACTCTCAAAATGCAGCGCGTCTTCGTCGATGACCAAGCCTTGCCGCAAAATTAAGGCCCGCTGAACCACATTCTCAAGCTCGCGAACGTTACCCGGCCACGAGTGTTCACTCAGTTTAAGCAGTGCAGACTCGCTGAAGGTAATACCTTGGCCAGGTGCATATTGGTTTAAGAAATGAGCCGCAAGCGGCGCAACGTCGCCCCCGCGATCTCGTAGCGCCGGCAAATACAGCGGAAAAACATTCAGTCGATAAAACAAGTCTTCCCGAAACCGCTGGTTCGCTACTTCTTCTTTAAGGTTTCTATTGGTGGTGGCAAGCACGCGCACATCAAGGGCAATTGATTTACTCGAGCCCAAGCGCTCAACCACGCGTTCCTGCAACACTCGCAGTAATTTTGCTTGCAACGATAGGTCCATTTCGGAAATTTCATCCAGCAGCAATGTGCCGCCGTTTGCCTGTTCGAACTTGCCCGCACTGGCTTGAATCGCGCCGGTATAGGCGCCCTTCTCATAACCAAAAAGAACGGCTTCGAGCATATTTTCGGGAATAGCCGCACAATTTATGGCGATAAAAGGCCCTTGTGCGCGGTGAGAGTGATCATGGATTAGCCGTGCAAAGACCTCTTTGCCGCTGCCGGATTCGCCGCTGATCATGACCGTTGCATCCGATAGAGCAACCTTATGCGCCATCTCAACCAAGGCTTGGGTGCGCTTGTCTTCGGCGATCACGCCGTCATCGCCAGTCTCCCGGCGAACAAAGCGATCTATCAGCGCGATCAACACATCGCCCTCGAAGGGCTTCACCAAGTAATCTGCAGCGCCATTTTGAATGGCCTCGACCGCTTGGGTCACCTCGGCAAATGCGGTCATCAACACAACGGGGATCTCGGGCCAGTGACGCTTCACTTCGCCGAGCAACTGTTGCCCGCCCATCTCAGGCATCTCCACATCGGTGAGCACAAGATCAATGCTGGTTTGGCCATGCAAGACAGACAAGGCTTCCATACCATTAACGGTTGGCAGCGTCTTAAAGTCTGCGAAGGCCAGGGCATCACAAATCGCTTCCCTGAGGGTCGCATCGTCTTCAACGACTAACACGGTCGGTTGGGTGTTTTCCATTGCGTTCTCCAAATTAACCTTGCAGCGCCGATGTGGGCGTCTGCACCTGAGGCGCGGCGGATATCCGCTGCAGCCTCTCCCTCGGCAGAGTCAAACTAAATCGCGCGCCGCCTGCATGATTTTCAGCGACCAGCGCCGCATCATGATTGCGAGCGATCGTGGCGCAGAGCGCCAGGCCCAACCCGGTACCACCCGATCGAGTGGTGTAGTAGGGGTCGAAAATACGTTCGAGCAACGCCGGCTCAATGCCCGGACCATTGTCTTCGATGGCGATCGTAAGACCATTTGCACTGTATTCAGCGCGAACATGAACCCTGGCTGGCCCAGCAATTTGCACGGCGTTCTCTGCAATGGCGACCAACGCTGAGAGCAGAGCGTCTTGATTGCCAGCTATAATGACGTCCTCTTCGGGCCTGGTCTCAGCCCAGGTGGCACCTGATGCTTTCAGCACTGGGGTCATCGAGAGTTCTAAAGTATTCATTAATTCAAAAAGTGAGCACTCACTAACTTCTATCTCTCCACCCTTTACATAGTGCAAGCTATCGTTGATCAAGGACTCCATGTGCTTCAAGCGGCCGCGAATTTTTCCGGTGATCTCTGCGCGACCAGGGCCATCGAGACCCGGGCGATCCACTGCGCCAAGATATAAAAGCGATGAGGCCAGTGGCGTTCTGATTTGGTGGGCAAGTCTCGCGATCATCTCGCCGAGTGCAGACAGCCGATCATTGCGCGATCGTTCCTGCTGAGCCTCAAAAGTTTCGGTGACATCTGTGATCAGAACCACCTGATCGCCATAACCGTCTTGCAGTTGGTTAGAAATAGAAATGCGACGACCTGAGCGCAGCAGTATCTGCGAGCCATCACGACTGACCGATGCTGCGCATTCACCAATCACGCTCAAGAAATTCATATTCAGTAGCGGCTCACCCAGCAGATCAATCGCCACCGGATTGGCAAGCTTAATGGTGTGGCGCTGATCTAAGACCAAAACGCCGCCAGGCAGTGCATCGAGCAATGCCGTCAGGCGGTGGGCTAGACTTTCTTTTTCTGCAAGCTCTCTCTGGCGTTCGGCGCGGCTACTTGACAGCTCACGGGTCAAGTCATCGACGCGGCTCTGGAGCTCGATATTCGAATTCTGTAAATTTTCGGTGAGGGCGGAAACGTCCTCGCCGATGATCTCGTTGAGTTCTAGCGCAGCCGTATCGCTCAGGGGTGTCTCGGGCAGAGGGCTATCAGAAGCTGACTCCGCGAGCTCTAGAGGAAAGATATCTGATTCAACAAGCAACTCGCCTGGAAGCAGAGGGGCTCCAAAGCCTAAAACATTGCTCGACTCAAATCGCTGATTAAACTCCATAATCCTGCCATCATTTGTGTTGAATGGCAGGTTAAAAGCAAACAGCGTGCCTACTTTTTTAATCTATTAATTTCAATAGGTTATAAGGATATTGGCAAGAAATTGCCCTAAAAAGTCAAAACTTTGACGGATCAATCGCGTTGAATGCCCAGTTTTTTCATTTTTTCGACGAGGGTCGTGCGCTGCAGGCCGAGCAGCGCAGCAGCTTTGGCGACAACGCCGTTTTCCCGGTCCAACGCTTCTTGTATCAACTGCATTTCCATCCGTGCGATATGGTCCTTTAAATCAACGCCTTCATCCGGCAGACCGCCTGCACCCCCGGTTTGCTCGCTGACGCCCGCCCCTGAACCAAACCGATATTTTTCGGGCAGTTGTTGCACATCAACGCTCTGGCCAGCGTGCAAAATGGTCAGCCGCTCGACCAGGTTCATAAGCTCTCGGACATTGCCTGGCCAGGGATATTGCTCAAGTCGCTGTAACGCAGCATCGGTCAGAGACAAACCATCAGCCTCTGGCAGCTGGGCCAGCTGGTGCGCAATCAATGGTGCTATATCAGCTACGCGATCGCGCAGTGGCGGCGTTCTGATGGGGAACACATCTAGCCGGTAAAATAAATCCATCCTGAACTTTTGTTCCTCGACCAAGGCCTCGAGATTTTGATGGGTTGCCGCGATGATCCGCACATCTGCCTTGAGCATGGTGGTGCTACCGACCCGCTCAAAGGTTCGCTCCTGCAGGACTCTCAGCAATTTAACCTGCATGTCTAAGGGCATGTCGCCAATTTCATCTAAAAACAGCGTGCCGCCTGCTGCCATCTCAAAACGCCCTTGGCGAGTCGCTATCGCGCCAGTAAACGCACCCTTCTCGTGACCAAACAACTCCGATTCTAATAGCTCTGCGGGTATCGCGCCGCAATTAACCGGCACAAAGGGGCCTTCTGAGCGCTCGGACAGATCATGGATGCTTCGCGCCACAAGCTCTTTGCCGGTACCCGTCTCTCCTACAACCAGTACACTGGCCTCTGAGGGCGCAACCTGGGCCACCAAATCGCGAACACCTCGCATCGGGCGAGAATCACCAAGCAGTAAGCTCACGAGTTGTTGATTTATGTCAGTCAATCGGGTCCTTCCTCAACTGCGCATTACACTCTACCTGATAATACTAAGCCACCAAGCCGTAATGATTTTATCTCTTTATCACTCAATCTCTAATACTATCGGTTTTACACAGCGCCTGTTCGCGCTGAACCGCAAAATCACCGCTGAACTCCATGACGCACCCTTATATTTTGGCCGCTGTCGCTCCATAAGATCGCTACCATCATCGACCACACTTCGGCGTCAGCCTCACTTTTGCAAATGCTCAAGGGACTCTTACAACGCACTGTTATTGCGCCTCGCGCGCATTTTTGTCAGCCGCGATTTGACGCGCCAATGCCACTTCCCGCCGGTGATGTCGAAACACAAGCCGACCCAACATAGACTGCACCCCGTCACTGAGGTCGGCAAAACTCAGCGTCACCGCGTTTTCTGGCGCCTCTGGATTATTGTCGACCACACGCACCATCAGCTTGAGCGGTCGAGGAACGTCATCCATCAAATACAGTTCAAACAGCGCCCAGTCCTGCGGTTTAAGCGGGAGCGGCGAGTCTGGCACAAACTGTACGCCATCCGATGAGAGCAACAGCGGCCGAGGCGGAGGTATTTTTGCCTCAACTGTCAGCAAGTCACACAGAAGCTCGGTAATAAGATTCATCTTTTGATCGATGCGCTCGATCTCAGAAGCAATACCTTCAAACTCAGCGTCGATTTCTCGACGCTGAAAATCCTCTAGTGCATGAGTTTTAAGCAAAGAGAAATTACGCTCGTTGATGCGCACCCGCTCGGCAACCGGCGGCTGCTCAGACCGCTTTGTCACGGTAAACGGCAGGTGATCCGAGTAGGATAAACCCTCCGAGAATGGCTGCTCACTGTATGGCATATAAACCACTACACCTACGTTTTACTTGAGTCTAACCCGCGGCGAGCAACGGGGAAAGGTGCCCTGGTTGGGGTGGGCCCATTCCCCGCACAATGCCTGGGAGCACCTCAAAAAATTACAAAAAAGCCAAAGTGCGATCACCCCAAAAGTTTCAAGCACCGTTCGAGAGATAGCTGTCAACCGCTTTGAGATCACGCTTAGTCCGATGTCGTGCCTTCGCCAACTGATCCTTGGCCTCAGTCACCCGGGTCACCAAAGCCTCATTCTGATGAAGCAGCTGTTTAATACGGACAACCGCCTCCGCAGAATCATCTTCCGTTATGGGCGGCCCAAAACAGGCGCGCAGTAGCGCGTCCCGCTCGGCTTGAATCGCCGGCAGCGCGTCCCATTCCCCTGCATCAATCACCTCGAGCATTTGCTCGGTCATCACAGCAACCGCATCAAGGTCCGCAAGCCGCTGGGCAGCAATGCGGCCTACTGCCGGGAAGATCGCAATGGCGGCATCGTGCTTCACTGGGCGCGGTACTCAGCGGGGATTCCGGCCCAGCCTTCACTTAATTCGCGCAGTAAACCCCGCACTTCATCAAGCGCTGCAACATCGTTTTTGATATTTGCATCCAATAGCCTCGCTTCCATATATCGGTAGAGCTCGGCCAACTGCTCTGCAAAAGCTGCGTCAATCCCTGGATCGAGCGATGCACGGAGGTACTCTACAATTCCGATTGCTCTACCAATCAACTCACCTTTAGTAGCAATTTTTCCACCCAACATTGCGGCTTTTGCCTCTCCAACTTTTGTCACAGCGCCTCCCAGCAACATATCGATGAGTTGATGCGAGTCAGCCGCGTCGATACCTGACTTAAGACCGATACTTTTATAATGATTCATTGCAGCACGGGTATTCATAAAAAATTCCTTTTGTTGTCGAAAATATTTAATTTATTTTTTGAATGAAAGTGGGTCGACGAACTGGCTCAAAGCCTGAGTTAAAAAAGTTTGAGTGGTATTCATTCCTGCAATAATTTGCTCAAGGTTATTGAATTGATCGAAATATCTTTGTTCCAAGTTGCTTGACCGAGATACAAGCTTTTGTCTTTGGGCGTTGATATCGTTAACAGTCGTTTGAAGGCCATCAGTTCTTGCGTCCAAAAGACCATCTTCTAGTAGAATTGCAGAAATCAGCTCACTTATAGGAGACGCCAACCCCTTTGTTACTTCGACCGTTCCGATGTCGCCCGATGCGCCTTCGAGAAGTTTCAGAACTAAGCCATCAACTTGAGAACCAACTTTTCCAGTTAACAAGCCATCTTTCAGTGTGGCTTCTTGACCATTGATCGTATAAGAATTGGTGGACGTTCCAACAACACCGGCGGTGCTCGTAATCCCTAAACCAGTGGCATCAGCATTTAGATTAGACACGACTACTGATGAGGACGCTCCCGTGGTGTTCGAAGTGAAAACCAATTTATTCTCCGAATCTACAGTAACTGTAACACCCGTTAACTGGTTTTGAATTTCTTGTCTTACGTTTTCAGTCGAATTGGAAAAATTAGAAGACAACGTCACGTTTTGAACGCTTCCGCCGTCAACGGCTACCGAGAAAGTAGCATTGTTTCCACCCTGGTAGGTAAAGTCTGTTATCGCCGAAGAGGCAGTGTAGATTCCTGCAGTGCTAGCAGTGGTTGAGGCAACCTTGTAAGTCCCTTGCTTAGTCCCAACACCGGCCGATACGAACTCTAGATTGGCCCCGTTAACCTCACCGTACGAGGCAACTGCCCTAGCGAGCCCGGGCACGTCTTCCTTTATAACTTTATCCAATTTCACGGAGTCTATTGAAAGTTTACCTGTCTTCACGTTGGTCGTGATACCGAGCTCAGCAAATGTGGCATAGTTTACTGAAACACCTTGGATTGAGGCATTTAGCTTTGACTTTAGAGATGTGACTATCGTCCGAAGAGTACTATCCCCGGTTAAAAGACCACCAGTACCGGTCGAGGCATTATAAGAGGTCAATGGCGCAAGAGAGTCGACCAACTGATTATAGCCATCAACAAGACCAACAACCGCTGCTTTTGCTTTTACGGTGTCTCTCCCAACACTAATGTTGACAGCGCTCGTGGTTTTTCCCTTCAGGTTTAGCGAAACCCCTTCTACTGCAGTAGACAATGTATTAGTTGCGGAGCTAATACTCAGACCATTAATAGTAAGAAGTGCATCCTGAGCCGAATTGGTCTGGGTTAAATTCCTTGAGTTTGAATCGAAAGATAATCGCGACAGGCCAGCAGCATCGGTGTTACTGCTGTCGCTTGTGTCTGCAACAGAAATTGCAATGCTATTTGCTGCCCCAGTAGATTCGCTCCGCAACACCAAGCGATATCCACTTCCATCATTAATTATTGAGGCTATAGTACCGGCGCCGGCCGCATTGATCGCATCACGAATCCCTGCAAGTGAATTGTTATTGCTAGTTATTGAAACTGAGGTCGGAGTTGCCTCCCCATCCGCGACGAAGCTATACGAGTCGCTCTCAGAATTGAAGGTGGTTGTACCAAGCGTAATTGTCAAAGTCCCCGTGCCGATTTCGCTTGTCCTTGAAGCGAAAACCCCAGAAGCGAGTGACATCTCCTCAGCAAGCTGCGTTACCTCTAAGCGATAATCACCAACGACGGCGTCATTTTCTACTGTTACAGCCACTTCATCGGAGGCGGATGACGTCGCCGATTTTCCGAGGTATTCAGAAGCCGAAGAAGCCTTTAAAGCGGCCGATTGAAACGCTGCCAAAGCTCCTTTAACGGTTGAATAACCGGACAGCTGTGCTTGATAAATCGCCTCAGAGCGGTCGAACCTTTGCTGTTTCGGCTGGATATCTGCTTGCACCAACTGCGCGACGATAGAATTAACATCCAAGCCAGAGCTCAGGCCGGTAGCAGTAATTCCCATAGTCG
>Ga0213863_10002912_pt1 | contig 11931 bp, 11 predicted proteins | sample PICome_8_FD_160128 | JGI IMG/M metagenome (GOLD analysis project Ga0213863, IMG submission 160128) | Coastal seawater microbial communities near Pivers Island, North Carolina, United States - PICO497 | ecosystem: Environmental > Aquatic > Marine > Coastal | place: USA: North Carolina... | reverse complement strand
GTTCGACGGCGCTTTCTCTGAAAACACCCTCCGCGCGTACCGATCAGACTTTCAGCAATACGAATCTTGGTGCGCCACTAAACGTCAACCGAGCCTTCCTGCTACCGCAAACCTAATAGCAGATTACGTGGATTTCATGGCGAGTGAGCACAAGAGCGCCACCATCCGAAGACGCATCAACTCGCTCGGAACGATATTTAGGCTCTCGAAGAATCCAGACCCAACCAAGGAGCCAGAAGTTGTGTTGGCGCTAAAGCGAATGCACCGGCAGATTGGGCGACACCAGGAGCAGGCAACTCCCTTAACTAGGGATATTCTTGATCAATTGCTTAAACAGTGCGGCAGCAACGCAAAGGGACACCGAGATCGGGTTCTGTTGCTACTGGGTTATGAGACCATGCGGCGTCGGTCCGAGCTGTGTAACTTTACGTTTGAGGATCTCACCCGAATCCCCGGTCGAGGCGACGCCATTAGGCTCATGCGATCAAAAACCGACCAGGAAGGCGCATCGAAACTTATTCCGATCAGTGACCCCCTTCACAGTCTATTAACTGAGTGGCAGGACAAGTACCAGCTGGAAGGATTCATCCTAAGATCTGTGGACCGGCATGGAAACGTGGGCGACAGACTAAACAGTGGATCGATAGGTACGATTCTAAATCGGCTCGGAGCAAGCTTAGGGAGTGAGGTAAACAACTTCCGCTTCTCAGGCCATTCGTTCAGGGTAGGAGCGGCAATTGATCTACTGGAGAATGGAGCGTCATTGGAGACGATCATGCTCAGGGGTGGCTGGCGATCGCAGGACAACGCCATGAACTATCTACGTGGGTGGTAACACGGACGCTCTCTAGTGTGTCTACTGATTGTCACCACTAAACGGCAAATGAAAGGCGTTTGAGGAACCAACGACTGCGTCGTGCGATACTTACAAAAGCTTAACTTGTAACGCTGGTAAGCCATCAGCCAAGGCCCAATCGCTGGTCCTGGTAAGATCTATCCAGAACAGCTCTCCACCAATTCTCATTGTCGAGATACCACTGCACTGTTTTACGGAGACCACTCTCGAACGTCTCCTGCGGCACCCAGCCAAGCTCTCGCTGAATTTTTGACGCATCAATTGCATAACGAAAATCGTGACCAGGCCGATCCTTCACAAATGTGATCAGCTCCTCATATTTTCTGATCCCATCATGAGCACTGGGACGGAGCTCATCTAGAACACCACAAACCGCTCTTACAACCTCAATGTTTTGCTTTTCATTATGACCACCGATGTTATAAGTCTCACCAACAGAGCCCTCGATAACGACTTTTACGAGCGCCCTGGCGTGGTCCTCAACAAACAACCAATCGCGAATTTGGTTGCCTTTTCCATACACTGGCAGCGGCATTCCCTTTATAGCATTCAAAATGATGAGCGGGATCAATTTTTCCGGAAAATGATATGGCCCATAATTATTGGAGCAATTGGTAACAATAACCGGCAGACCATAAGTGCGTCCCCAAGCTCTGACAAGATGATCAGACCCCGCCTTTGAAGCGGAATACGGGGAACTCGGTGCGTATGGTGTGTCTTCTCGAAATAAATCCTCGGGACCTTCCAAATCACCATACACCTCATCAGTAGAAATCTGGTGAAAACGAAACCCGGCTCTTCGCGCTTCATCAAGACCAAGCCAATATTTGCGCGTGCTCTCAAGCAACATGTAAGTGCCCACGAGATTGGTACGAATAAATTCGCCTGGACCATCAATAGATCGGTCTACATGCGATTCCGCCGCTAAATGCATCACCGCGTCAGGCTGGTGAAGCGTGAAAACCTCACTAAGCTGTGCGGACTCGCATATATCTCTGTGCTCAAAGGCATATCTATCCGACCCGCTGATACCTTCCAATGATCTCAGATTACCGGCATAGGTGAGCTTGTCGACGTTCACTACGCTGTGTGAGGTATTATTGATGATATGACGCACGAGCGCCGAGCCAATGAACCCCGCCCCTCCCGTTACAAGTATTTTCAAAAGATTCCCTCTCGAGATTAATTTTTTCCGGGATAAATTCGCATACTAAAATGATTAAAAAGTCAGCACGCGGCCCATCAAGATTGACCTCATCATGGTCAGTATCATTGATAATGTGCCAAATTGCGGAACTTCTAATAGACCCAGCACGGCTGGTCCCCACAATTTTCGCGGCCATACTCTCTTCACCATCAAACCGACACGCTCTTGGCGCTCACATTTGAATATCGATAAAAGCATCATCCGACTGACAAATTTAGTCTAAAAACTCGAAAGTTTTAGGAGTTTATCTGCAAACAATTATGACCGAGAAAAAAAAAGCCTTGGCGGACTCATACTCACCTAAAATACTGCTGTTTGTACGCAACACACCATTAAATTTCGTTTCTTCAAATGCTCCAATCGGCAAAGAAATTACCACAACCCGATAGTATCCACCACGTACTTCGTCTTATGTTACCAAGAATCGACTTTTCGAATCTAACAGTATGTACTTAAGAATTTAAAACAATATTTGCTTAAGATCGTTTTCCTGACGCCGGAATTTATGTTAGTCCAAACATATTCGTATCGCTATATAATCAGGTATAAATATTGTTTAAGCTCAAAAAGTATCCGTTGCTAAACCATTTAATCGAAGGTGCGGATAACCAGGTAAAGCCGCGTTAGCATCTAGCGTCTTGAGAATTACATGCCAGGGAGAAGGCACTATTTTTTGAGGAACCACTAATCGATTAGATTCAACGGGAAATTCTGGTGATAAGAAAAAAAATGGGAGACCGCCTTTCACTAATAAGCCCGAACGCTCTGCCTGTTCAGAGGTTACCTCACCCAAACAAACTGGAATCCTTTTCATAGTTGTAAAGGCAAAAAATCTTGATTTTTGCCGAAAAACTGAATACTGAGCAATCGGCTGCTTCAGTCTCCAGTCAACCCAAGAATCACTCATATCTAAAGAAGCTAGCTCTAACGTGTTCGATTGTCTCCACGCTGCGGACAAACCCAATTTGACTTGACCTAGATTATCGAACCCCAACGACGTCTCGAAGGCGTGTATTGACTGCGAATTTGCAACTCCCATCACCACATCAAACCCGAGGGAGGAAGCCAATTCGTAGGTTTCCACCGCGGTCCTTTTAAACAACCCTCTCCTTTGATGGCTAGGGTGAGTCGCTGTGTTCACAGACAGAATACCTCTTATCGGAGTAGTGCCAGACATAAATTGCCGTGGAACAGTTACATAGTGGGCAGCGAGCTCATCACCCCTGAACGCGTCAATACCAACGGCGGGCCCTAAAGGATTATCTAAATACAACCATTGCAAATAGTCTCTCCGTAACTTAGGGACGTCTCCATAAACTGATCTAAAAAGCTGCACATAGTCATCTAATGTGGCCCGCTTCAAGACAGGCGTTAATTCATAGTCGTCGTTAGCTAACAAAATAACACGCTCTAATTTTGCCTAATGATTTGTGGATCCGACCAGTCTACTGCACTTACCAGTCTCCCAAGCTTTTTGAAGCTCGATCGTAAACCTACATAGGAGCGAAACCGCCTTACTAAACCTAGGTTTTCTATGACCGGTTGATCAGGATCGAAATCTCTCGGATGAAAATAGGTCACACAATAATTCGATGAACGGGCCGCGGCGATTGCCCACGTGCCAGGGAACAGCCGAAAATAGCCGCCCCCAAGAAGCGATATTGGAAGTCCCAGTATTTTAGATTTCACGAACGGGTACGCTTTTACCCCGCCAATATTGAAGAAATTATCTGATTGAAATTTTTTGGGCAAATCAGACTCGTTAATACCCCCATGACTTCCCCCATTAAGAAAAATAGAGAAATCAAATTTAATGCCACATTTTTCTAGCAACTGGTATCTGTGCAAAAACCTCGCCGTAAGCGAGAAGCCCGGTGCACGATAATACACTATTGGGAATCCACATATTTCTTCTAATACTTCTAAAGACTCCCTGAGGTCATTTTCAAATTCTTCGTCATCCATTTCAGAATGCAGCTTATGGCGCATAGAATGACTGCCAATTTGGTGACCAGATAAAACTATTTTTCGCACTAGTTCAGGGTTCGCACGTGCAGTCTCTCCAACAAAGAAAAATATTGCTTTGACATTAGCCTTAGCTAGAAGTGAGAGGATTTCATCGCATATTGGGTAAAGCGATGTATGACATTGCTTTATATCGTCATCCACAACCACATCTAACAGGTGGTAGAACTCTTCGATATCAAATGTCAGTAATTTCATGGAATTAGACTCCCTACTAAAAACTACTCGAAGTTATAATTTGAAACATTTCCTTGACTCTTTGAGGCCTCGATGACGCCACGACAACTCTATCAAACCTGCGAAGAGTCTCGTCTTTCTCGAGATCCTGATATTCAACCACTCCTGACGCCAATACTCCCATTGCCCATAATTCTGTTCTTCTCGCATCACGTGAGGTCTCCTCTTCTAAGAAGCCCTTAGTGGCGTGGCAAACGTTGTAGCCTGTTAGGTTATAATAACAACAAATAGCATCAGGTAAGACCTTCATTTCACGCAAACGGTCAGGGTTTAAGGTAACCAATACCGGCTTAAAACCACAAAAACGCGTGACTGCGCAGAAAATTCGAAGAACCCACCTGGCGTTTAGCCCGATCATTAGGTCGGTTGCGATGTTATGCAAACCAACGTGAGTCACCTCTGGGAAATTATTGTTTCCTAGTAAAACGGAGCTGAGCAACCTGCGAGGCCGAATAAAATCAGAGAGTTTTGTACCTTTAAACAGGGCTCTAAGGGACGCATAAACTCCACCCGCGGCTGCAGATTTGTTCATGTCATGCACATTTGGCACTAACAAGCATATGTCCGGCAAAAAATCAGACTTAGGTGTTCCGTAACCAGCAGTAGCCAACAGCTCTGCTGTTTCTTCATGCGAGCTGATCATTAGCAATTCAATGCCCAATTTCCCCGCACTTTTGATTACATCAGACGCATTACTAAAACGATTGGCATCAGCTATGTAATTTGAAGACTTTTCTGGACTGTAGTGACTTACTCCAAAAAATGGATTGTCACCTAAGATCACCCTAGACATCGCATTTGCTCCTTAACTTGCTGAAGGATCTCGTCCGTTTCCAACGCGTCGATAAAATCGTGTGAGAGATCTTCGCTGTTGAGAAACCTTTGAGTTTGGAAGGAGAATTCAGTCCCCCGCAACGAAGCTCTAGCATTCACACCCAAGCCAGCCAAACTCTTGACCTCAGGTTCAGACTTGACCTCCGAAAAAGTCGTATAAGTATAGAGATCCGTTTGCACCTCACGATCATCAAACTTCAGGGTGATTAGAAAACTAGACTTACGAACCTTTTGGGAGGCCGCGATAAGCTCAACGTCAACTTCAATAGGACGCACTGCCTGAAGCTTCAAATGATTTTCCTCCGCCACAATCACATGAAACTTAGTCTCAGGAACGAGACCCTGAATCAAATTAAGGACGTGGCTGCCATACTCATTCAACAACACATCGCCGGGCATGTCCGATTTAGATCTCCAATTCCCATCCTTTACCGAAAAATCCTGATTCGTTTCCATCGAAACTGAGAGCGAAAGCAACGTTCCATCTTGAACTTCCTCGACCAGTGGCCCCCAGAAAAAATGGTGCCTTAATGTGTATCCATGATGAACTGCTTTAAAATAACTTGTCGTATCCAAAGCCACAGAAATCGGCTTTTCAATGAGAAGCGTACCCCTAAATCCCGCATCAACCAGCGATAGCACGTTTTGCTGATGAAACTTCGGGGGGGAGGAAATCACGACGTGAGTTGCTGCTTTGATCAATTTGTCAGACACTCGTTTCTTCACCCGAACATTCCGCCCAGACAGAAGACTAACCATTACTCGACCCTTTAAACTTGGATCTACCACTACGGTAGCCAGTCCAGGGGCAAGGAGCCCGCACATTGAAGCATGACTCAAGCCCATCCGCCCACCGCCAAAGACCAATAACAAAGGTTTTAAATCAGGAAAAGTCATGAATCCGCACCAACTCCAAAGCCAAATATTTTATTTGGGCCTACATTTTACCTCGTAAAGAATCCAGAAGGGGCTTAAACACTTAAAAAATTGAAGATCACTTCCTAGCCAAGCTCACCATTGTTTGGCTTGGTCTAACACCATTCATCAAGATAAAAACCCCAAATACTCACTTATCTTCCGTTTATTAAAAATCCTAAAATATGAGAATATAAGTAATCCTTTCAACGACCGATAGAACCTTGGAAACAACCGCCACTCTTTGAGCATTCTGGGTAGCCACTCAATCCCAAGCTTCTGCGCCCACAACGGACTCCGTAATACATTCCCTGACTCAAAATCAATAGAAGCGCCAACTCCCACTACAGCAGTATCAGGGTAAGCCTCTCGTATTTTAAGCCCAAGTTTTTCTTGCTTCCTGATACCCAGACAAACATAAATCTCATCTGGGTTGAATCGCTCAATCAAAGAATCGACGGGGGAAATATCATTCTCGGAAAATTTACCCGCATCGAAATAGTGTAATTTTGATTTTCGCAGCTGAGGATATTTTCTAAATAGCTTAATATGGGCCACATCCGTTCCACCAATAATCAACTTTCGCTGTCCGGATGTATCGTGCAGCAACTGATGAAATAAATCAGGACCATGAAGCCTTTTGCAGTCTGAAAATCCACAAATTCGAAGAAGTATCCATAGACCAATACCATCAACATAGATCAAATCAGAATTCGTAACAGCACCTCTGAACGACGAATCATATAGCAGCCAGTAAAGACCCTCCGTATTAAAAACAACTGCAAAAGGAGAATTGAACCGAAATTCCTTGAACGATTCTGCTATTTTCGCCATCAAAAACCCCTTCGTTTACTAATACTGAGACGCACCGCCTAAACCCTGAAACAAACTTTCGAGAACAGCAAATCATTCAAACCTCGCCACATACTCACGCGCATACTCAAATGACCCAGAAAGCCTCAAAAAAAGAAGTGCCATTCCAAAACATACCCAGATGTTGAGATTACCGATCGGCTCCCTGGCAAAAAGTGTAAGGAAAAGACCGACCAAAGAAACAATCGTTGCCTGCCCAAAAACTCTAACCCGCCACTCCAGATATTTTGCCTCCCTCAGTCGACGATTACATGCAAAAAAAAATGAAGCGAAGACAGCCCAAAAAAGGGCCAAACCAACCACACCGAGCTCGGATAATAACGTTATAAAAAGATTATGCGTAAACGGCCACCGTTCTCCAGCGGCCATGGCCTGAGTCTCGTCTGTAATTAGTCCCCATTGAGGCAGATGGTTTAATCCATAGAACCCATATTGGCCTAACCCAACCCCAAAAATTGGCCCTTCGTAGAACCAAGCAGATAAACCTGCAAAAGCCGCAGCGAATCTGGTTGCATTAGACCCAACCTCATCTACCGTAAGGAGGGATCCTACAACCAACGAAAAAGAAGTTAGCGATAATAGAATCGTTACCAGTGAAAAAGCCGGTATTTTTTTCAAAACACCCGAGAAAGAAATATACCCTCGCGTCCTTAAAACTAATATCATTAAGGCCTGAAGTAAACCAATTACATAGCCTGACCTAGACCCAGTAAGTCCGAGCGCAATCACAAACAAAAGTGGCAGTATATATCGTCGGCACTCTAAAGAATGAATAACCACAAATGGACCAACAACAAGCAAAAAGGCGGCGTAGAGTGATGGTTCAGAGGAAAACGCATGAATACCCGCACCCCTTTGGGCATAAGCAAGAACGGTGTCGGTCTCGGAAAAAAAACCGCTGATAAAGAGGTTTGCCTCGAAAAAAATACCGCCAACACTATATGCCAAATATTGAAACAAACCATAAAAGATTGACGCGCCAACCGAATATTTTATTACCACAAAAATTTTATCCAATGACCGCTTAGTCAGCACCGAATTAGCAATTGCAATCGATAGCAACATACCAAAAATCAGCTGGATTAACTGCTCAACAAACCTAGCTACACCATTAATTCCTAAATAAGTTGAGGACCTTATACTATCAATATTCCAAATATAAGAAATGCCAACCCAAAATAACAACAACATCCAGATAGTAAATACATTCTTATAGACAGAAATTTTCTTATTTTTTACTACAAAAGATGACATTAAAAATATCGGCACATACAGGAGAGCCAGATAAAATGAAGCTTGCTTTCCGATAATCCCGAAAGAGTATATTGGCAGTGAATTAAAAGACAGAAAAGTTATTAGTAAATAAATCACGAGGTTATCTACGAAATAATTTCGTCTAGATTAGCTCGCTGAAATATCTCTAATTTTCCACCTCTCGTCGCATTGAAAATTTCAATATTATTCTTTTCGCAATACCGTCTTGCCTCGCGATACGCGGCCTCCATATCAATTATTGAAGCGGGTAATACTTTCTCCCCAGGTGCCCTGTAATTTTTAACGAAGTGCGATTGCGTGCTTCTCTGCGTTATAGGAACACCAGCTGTAACGTTGCTCTCTCCAGGATAACTATGATCACAGCCAATGATATATATAGGGTTCAGTCCTAAATGAACTGCCAATTGGATGTTTTCAAAGGTCACAGTCTGTCCGCTAACAGCTCCGACGCTTAAATCAGCACAAAATCTACGAGGCAAGCCCATGTATTGAGCTCGCCAATAAATTTCTTGACTGGGAATTGATCTCTTTAGGTACGTTGGAATATGTATTTTTTCAAAAATCCGTTGCGCCTCACCTTGAACCTTATCCCAAACAAGCGGATCTGCAACTGTATAGTAAGTAGGACGCCAGGCAGTTTTGTCAAACGCTAAGTATATTTTATTTGATGCAATGGAAACCTCATCTACTAGCGCGTCGAGATCGCTCATAGTTAGGCTTGGGCCATTACCGATCACAAAGCCCCTATGGCCCTTTTGCGAGTTCTTGATAGATTGCCAATAATCAGCGTCCGCGGACGTTAATTTTTGGCTGTGCAGCATGTAATTCCAAACTTTCCTTGCCAGTTGATGGGGCGCCTTTATATTTCTAATGACTCGACTCTTCATTATTTGTTCGCTACTGATAATGAAAACTCCAATGCTTGGAGGTTTTGGAAGCGGACTATCGTGGGCTCGTTAAATTTTATAGGCACACACTGAGTGCAGCCGCCAGTTGCGACCCACTGCCCTTTTTTAAAATGGAATCCACGTTGTCCTGCGGACCGCAGAAAATTTTTCAAAACTTCGTGAATACCGCCAACGAGACTTCCAGAGGTACCACTCGCAATCTCAATCCCCTGCACTACCGTTACCCCGATCGGCGTAGCAATAGCCTGCCAATCCATTTGGATAGGAGGACCTAAAACCAAACATCCGGAACCGCATAAGTCTGCCACTAAGCTCGGCAATCCATGCTCCACTACATCTAAATAAAAGTTTACCGGGAACTCAAGTGATGGAGCCACGCAATCAAATAGCGATAGCAGGTCAATCTCACGTGTAACGATTTCGTCAGGACGCACATCTTTTGCGAGACGAAACGCGATTTCGGCTTCTGCTCGAGGCTCACATTCAAATTCCCAATTGATAATGTTGACCTCATCAGCGCTTAGCACGTTTTCGGCAAATATGGGTCCCCAGTATGGGTCCGAGCATTCAAACGCCTCCCTCGTCCACGGGTTAGTCCCACCAAGCTTCCAAGCACCAATACTTCCCCCCAAATTTTCGGTAACCGCCTTTTGTATTTCGTAGGCTTCATCAATATCGGAGGGGTAATATTTACACTGATGTACGGTGTCGAAATCCCGCGCCATCCGGGATTCACAAAAGTATCTAATTTTTTCTGACCTTGACATGAGATCAGTCGCAGAAGTGATACTACCCATATCAAGCGAAAGCCTTGAAGAAACTTGCCGGGTGATGATTGTCCAAGCCGTCTATAGCTGCTCTACCCATTGCCAAAATGGCCTCTTGAGAACTTCCACCTATATGAGTGGTTGCTAGGCAATTAGGATGAGAAATAAGCTCCGCGTAGGGAGGCGGCTCCACAGCAAAAACATCGACACCAACACCCGCAAGCTTCCCTGACTTTAGCGCATTCAAAAGCACCGACTCCTCCACAAGTCCGCCCCTCGCTGTATTGATGATGTAGCTGTTATCTTTCATTTTTTCGATGACACGCTGATTAATGATGTTTCGTGTCGAAGCGTTGAGAGGTGTATGCAGACTCACAATATCAGACTTCGTAATGAGATCTTCAAAAGAAACTTGCCTACAGCCCAATTTACTGCATTCGGCGCGCTTATCTAAAACGTCACAAACCAAAATCTCGGTATCGAAACCGCTTAGTAAGTTCGCCAAACGAGAGCCAACAAAGCCATATCCCAAGATACCGAACGTCATTGCCGATAATTCTCTACCCACTATCTGCCGCCATTGTCCGCTAATCAACACTTCTTGAGATATGCGCGAGTTTCGGCACAAGGTCAACGCAAAGTTAAGTGCCAACTCGGCAACTGAATTGGCATTTACTCCAGGCGTCCATCCGACTCTAACATCAAAGTGCTCCAACGCATGGAAATCCAACTTGTCTAGCCCAACACCATATTTTCCAATAACTTTAAGGTCAGGTAATGCAGCTATAATCTCGCTATCGAGTACTTCTAGAGCTACGATTGCTTTATTACATCCTCGTAGAAAAGCAACTAGTTCATCGTCTTTTAGCGAGAGGCCTTCATCATTGAATTTGACATTTTTGTAGCGGTCTAAGAGTTCGCGACGCAAAGTTTGGTGTCTAGAAAAAGATCGCGAGCACACAGCAACCCGACTAACTTCATCAATCATCGATCTGCCCACTTATTTTGCGAGCGCTTATAAGTGCCTCAGCAAGCTGGAAGTCAGGTTCATTACTTATTTTGACAGCGTTCAATGGATCTATTGGGTATAGAACTCGATTTACACCAATGTAGGCCGAGCCTCGCGACTCATAATTTAAAGAGAAACTCCTCGCGTCCCAAATTGTTACGGCCCAATTGAGTACAGAAACAATAGGATTCTCTTGTGTGGGTGCCAATTGATCGTCCAGGTCGATATTTACTGGGTTTCCACGGCAGAAAGTCTGCATTTGTGTGTTATCACAGGAAATGAGCGTATCGCAATCATTGCGTCTGAAGGCGTCCAAGGCATTGCTAATATCTTCAGATGTGATCAATGGGCATACGGGGCTCACCATAACCAAAGTGTCAACATCAACATTTCTTATGAAATCAATGGTGAACTGATCTCCAGTCGCCTCATCTGAGGCCAGAGACTCCAGACGCTTGTAAGTATTTACACCCAAGTCTGATCCTAATTGCAGCATCTCGTCAGAATCGGAGTTGACATAAATATCTGCATGGCTGAAACAGGCTTTCGCTGCGTTAATAGCATAAGCTAACAGCGGCTGACCACAGAGATCTCTGAGATTTTTCGCTTTAACCCGCTTGCTTCCAGCCCTAGCCGGAATAAAAGCAATCACTTTACCTAAATCTCGCATAGTTCCCCTTGATATAAATGATCCTCAAAAAAACTGCTAATTAAAAATTTCATATCATCTGTCATGTCCACAGGAGAGAGGAACATATCGCCCACACCACGAGTTAAAATTGCATGAACCCGCCCATTGACGCTCTTCTTGTCTCGAACTAACGCATCGAAATAAGCTTGAATCCGAAATTTATCTAGCGGCATATCCTCCCATACATGCTCAATCATTTGACGGATGCTATTTCTGAGAGTAATGTCGATGAAACCAAGCTTGACTGAAATTAGATTGGCTAAATCTATTCCATATGCGACTGCTATACCGTGGGGGACACTAAAGTCTGTCACTGACTCAAGCGCGTGCCCAA
>Ga0213863_10002909_pt1 | contig 11937 bp, 8 predicted proteins | sample PICome_8_FD_160128 | JGI IMG/M metagenome (GOLD analysis project Ga0213863, IMG submission 160128) | Coastal seawater microbial communities near Pivers Island, North Carolina, United States - PICO497 | ecosystem: Environmental > Aquatic > Marine > Coastal | place: USA: North Carolina | collected... | reverse complement strand
CGCGCGCGAATTCCGTCGGGGCGTAGGGGAGGGTCTGCCCGCGAGCGTCGTCCACGAGGGCGTACCGCGCCAACCGGTCGGCCAGCGGCTGAAGGTCGATGCCCTCCGGTCCTGCAGGTCCAAAGAGGACATCCGCGAGGTCGGGCAGCATCGCCTTCACCTCCCCCTTCGAGTACCACACGGTGTCCCGGTTCCAGCGGTTCGAGGGGCTCGCGCTCAGCCCCTCGGGGGAGAGGTCGCGTGAGATCCTCGAGAGGGCCAGGCCGCCCTCGGGGAAGCCGTCCTCCCAGCGGTGAGCGGGGGCGCGATCCGCCTCGGGGTCCAGCCGCCGCTCGTCCTCGGTCAGGTCACCCCAGCGCTCCAGGGCCGCGTCAAGCATGGCGCCCACCCGCTCCGGCGAGCGGGAGTTGATGCGCCCGAGCACCTTGCCTCCAGGCGAGAAGACCCAGAAGCCCTGACGGGTCCCGCCGTCGGTGATGCGCTTGCCGCCGTTGCTCCAGCGCTGGAACAGGACGCAGTCGTCCTCGGATCCTCGCTGGAGGCGCCAGACCTCGTCCGCGGCGCAGGTGAAGCGGGCCGCCCGCTCGACGACCTCCTCGGTGAAGACAGACCTCCGGTCCGCCAGGCCATTGCCTCACGTGCACCCGAGCGGGTGCCCATTCATCAGCCAGAGCAGGAGCGGCCGCTCCTCCTCGCTCGCTCGCCGCACCCCGTCCATGAAGGTCGGCTCCCAGGCGATCTGAGCGAAGCGCAGGTCAGCCGCACCGGGCAGCAGGTGCGCGCGCCAATCCTCAAGGTCGACGCGTCGCAGGAGGGGGCTGTCGACCTGAGATCCCGGGGGCGCCTCTGCAGGCAACGGCTGAGCCGGCGGCTCCTGCTGGAGCGCCGCCACGAGGAGGGACGTGATGAGCATGGGGCGAGCCTACTCGCTCGCTCGCCTTCCGTCGAAGGGGCGTTCGGCGCCAGCCCGCTCAGTCCATGTGAGCGACGACGCGCTCGTCGCCCATCTGGAGCTTGAGCGCCACGCGCTGCGCGACCTTGCCGAAGAGGTTCTCCCACGTGCGGATGAAGCCCTTGACGGAGACGCGGCGGATGAAGTCCACCGTCGTCCAGTAGCGCGGGCCGCGCAGCCCCTGGGCCTTGGCGTAGAGCTTGGCCTGCTCGGACACCATCCACTCGCTGTGGAGCATGTACATGATCAGGTAGAGCCGGCTCAGCCAGATCTGACGGATCATCGGCTTGATGAAGCGCATCATCCACGGGTTGCGGATGACGATCGGGAACAGCTTGTGGAGGTTCTCGATCTGCCGCTTGTTCTCGAACTCGATGGACGAGGTCCGGTTGAACTTCACGGGGAAGTCGTCGTAGGCGGCGACCGCGTAGCCCATGTCCTCGGTCATCTCCTCGATGTCGAACATGGGGTACGGCTGCATGATCGAGACCAGCGGGTGGTCGACCTTGCAGCGAATGTTCAGCTCCACCGTCTCCAGCTCGTCATCGAGCGAGGCGCCGGGCCCACCGAGCATGTTCAGGGAGCCGAGGCGGATGTCGTGCTCCTTGATCCAGCGCGCGGAGTCCTCGAGCTGCTGGAGCGTCGTGTTCTTGCGGAAGACGGCGTTACGGATGTAGTCGTTGGCCGACTCGAAGGCGATCCGCGCGTAGACGCAGCCGGCCTTCTTGAGCTTCTCGATGTGGTGCTCCCGCGTCATGTTCGCCATCAGGATGACGTCGAACGGCAGGCCCACCTCCTTGGGGTACTTCTCGCAGAACTCGTCCAGCCACTTGCCGGAGAGGTTGAAGATGTCGTCGAGGAAGTGGACGAACTTCAGGTTGTACTTGTCGCGGACGTCCTTGATCTCGGCGATCACGTGGTCGACGGTCCGCTTGCGCACGTACTTGGCGTTCGTGGTCCCGACCACCTTCTTCTTCAGCGCGTGGTGGAAGCAGAAGGAGCAGTTCATCGGGCAGCCGCGCTGGGTCACAAAGACCTTGCGGTCACTCTCTCGATAGAGGGACCCCGCGTCGTAGACGATGGAGCGATCGGGGAAGCCAAGAGAGTCCAGGTCCTGCACCGGCGGGCGCTGGGAGTTCTTCTGGATCTCACCGGTCTCCCGGTCGCGGAACCACATGTTCTGAACGAACTGGTAGTCCTCCCCTGCGGCGAGCAGGTCCAACAACTCCACGGTCGCCATCTCGCCCTCACCGCGGCAGATCGCGTCCACGTGATCGTTGAGCTCGATCACCTCGGGGCTGAAGGTGGGGTGCGGTCCTCCGAAGAGGATGAACACGTCGGGGAGCTCGGTGCGGATGCGCTTCGCGATGTCCAGGAAGTACAGGTGCATCCCGGTGGTCACCGAGAAGCACACGACGTCGGGCTCGTAGTCCTTCGTCTTCTGGATCCAGTCGGTGTCCGGCAGGAAGAGCGCCTGCGCCTGATGCCCCGCGTCCTTGATCGAGCGGCTCAGCCACATGAGCCCGAGCATCTCCTGCGGGAGATAGTCGTTGATGAAGAGGACCTTCATCGACTTGACCGGGCTCCTGGAGGTGATCGCCGTGGCCGTCTCGGGGCCGATATCGGTGAGCGTCATGGGTGCGAGGCGTGGGGTGGCGAGTGGCCACTTGGGGCGCAGTACCCCCCTGGGGAAGCGTCCGGCTACAGCACGGCGCGACGGGGGTGACTCTCCAATGTTATCGGCATGTGAGCACCCGGGGCCTGCGGTACAGAAAACCAGGAACCGCTCGATCATGCCCTGAGAGGTCGAGCGCTCTACGAATGAGACGGTCCCGGGCTCGCCAGCCGTTCAGGCCCGCCCTGCGGCGCCTTCGAGGAGCTCCTCGACCCGCGCGAACGTCCGCTCGCGATCGAACCTCCCCTCCCGATGGTGAGCCGCCTCCACGAATCTCGCCCCCAAAGCGGGATCTGCGAGGATGCGACCCATCGCCACCGCCAGCCCCTCGGGATCCGAGGGGTCCACCAGCAAGCCGTTGACGCCGTCCTCCACCACCTCCGGGTTGCCGCACACGCCGCTGGCGATCATCGGCGTGCCGATGGCCTGCACCTCGAGCAAGGTGTGGGAGAGCCCCTCGTACTCGCTGTTGAGGACGAACACATCCGCGGCGCGAATGAGGAGCGGGATCCGCTCGTGGGGCACGTTGCCGAGGAAGCGCACCCGCGCCTCCACCCCCAGCTCCCGCGCGAGCGCCTCCCAGGGCTCCTGCATGTCGCCGTCCCCGGCCACGAGGAGGACCACGTCCTCGTCCAGCCGGGCGAGGGCGCGGATGATGCCGTCTACGCGCTTCCATCCCATGAGTCGGCAAATGGTCAGGGCGTACCGGCAGCCACCCTCAAGGCCCAGCGAGGCCCTCGCGGACTCCCGCGTCTCGGGGACATCGCTGGATCGCGGCCCGTGGTACGCGTTGAGCACCGTCACGGCCTTGTCGGCGGGTACGCCGTGCTCCTTCACCAGGATGCCCCGCAGGAACTCGGAGCAGCAGATGATGCGCGAGGTCCAGCTCCACCAACGTCGCTGGAGCGCACGGGTGAGCCCGACCTTCCAGCCATAGGAGCGCCCCTGGAAGGTGACAATGTCATCGCCGCGCGCCCAACCCTTGCGGTGGGCGATCTCCCACGCACCGTCCACCATGATCCGGATCACCACGGGCCGCCGCCGCAGCCGAGCGGCGAGGACGTGGAGCAGGGCAAGGTGCTCCTGTACGTAGACCACGTCCGCCCACGCCGCCGCGCGCAGCACCGCGAAGAAGGCGCGCACGTAGCGAATCGGCAGGGGGCCGCGCGGAATCGCCTCGACCGGGAACGGGTGTCCCTCTGGCTGGCCGTCGCTGCAGAACGCGATCACCCGGACCTCATGGCCGCGGTCCACGAGGAAGCGACCGATGCTCGGCACATAGACCGCCGGCCCGCCGAGGTCAGGCGGGAACACAGGAGACGTGATGAGGACGCGCATGGGGAGGGGGAGGCTCGCTGCGAGCAGCCTTGGGAGTCTAGTCCGCGGCCGCCTCAGCCCGCAGCGGCGCCCCGTGTCTCGGGTTCAAGGACAGGGAGTGTCTCCGGTTGAAGGCCCGTGCCTTCGGTTGAAGGCCCGTATCTCCGGTTGAGAGACGGGGAGACGCCAGCTCAGACGTGCATCAACCAAGACCCGCCCTCGGCGGGCTCCGGCCCCGCGACCAGCGGTCCATCCACGTCGAAGATGTCGAGGGCAGCGCTCCGCTCCAGGCACGTCCGGATCGCTCCCATGAGCTCCCGCGGCTCCGGGGGCTTCTCGAACCACTGGTGCATCCCCATCACGAGCAACCGCATCAGCTCCGTCCGTGAGCGGGGCGCCGAGACGACGATGATCGGCGCCTGAGCCAGGTGGTCCAGGCCGCTCAGCACCTCAAGCAGCTGTTCGCCCCAGGCGCCCGGCAGGTCCAGGTCCATCACGATGGCGTCGATCTCCGGGTGCGAGCTGGCGCAGTCTAGGACCGCAATGGCGTCCTCACAGACCAGCGGCCGGTGGCCCAGCGCCTTCACGAGGGAGGCGTAGTGCTCGCGCGTCTCGGGATCTTTCTCTGCGATGAGGACCTTCTGCATGGCTCGTCTGAATGGGCTGGGCGTGGCGCCGTTCTCGGCCGCGTTCATCGACCGAGCCGGCAGGGAGCCACGGAGCCAATCCCTGTTACCTCCCACGTGCCTCGTTTTGCCGCAGCGACCGCGCACCCGCCGTCTCAAATCGAAGACCGGCGAGCCCCCCCTCAGGGAGCTCGCCGGCCTTGTGCTTCCGGGCTATGTCCGGCTCAGGGCCGCAAGTCAGAGGGTCACGAGTCAGACGGAGACGTTGTCCCGCTGCCCTTCGCGCTCGGCCTCGATCTTCCGCAGTCGGTCGAGGGTCACGTCCGGGGTCGGGTACTCCCCGCTGAAGCACGCGTTGCAGAACTTGGTGATCTTGCGGTTCCCGACGCGCGCCGCCTCGTTCATGGCCTCGCGGTCCAGGTAGATCAGCTTGTCGACGCCGAGCGACTCGGCGATCTCCTCCACGGTCCGGTCCGTCGCGATGAACTCGCGCTTGCTCGCCATGTCCACGCCGTACGGGCACGGCGCGACCAGCGGGGGGCTCGTGACCCCGAGGTAGACGTTCCGGGCGCCCGCGCTGCGGGCGGTGTCCACGATCCGGCGGGACGTGTTGCCTCGGACCACGGAGTCGTCCACCAGCAGCACGTCCTTCCCGTCAAACTCGAGCGGGATCGGGTTGAGCTTGCGGCGGATGGAGGAGGTCCGCGCCTTCTGGTTGGGCATGATGAAGGTCCGCCCGATGTAGCGGTTCTTCACGAGGCCCTCGCGGTAGGGGACCCCGAGCTCCGCGGCGCAGGCCTGCGCCGCGTCACGCGAACTGTCGGGCACGGGAATGATCGCGTCCGGCATGGGGGCACCGGCGGCCTTCCACTGCTGGGCGAGCGCGATGCCGAAGCGGTGCCGCGTCTTGTAGACGCTGATGTCGTCGATGAAGGAGTCAGGACGCGCGAAGTAGACGTATTCGAAGATGCACGGGCGGTGGGGCTGATCGCCCACCTGGCGGCGGTGCACCTTGCGGCTGCTGTCCACGAAGATCGCCTCGCCAGGCCCGATGTCGATGGTCCGCTCGTAGCCGTTCACGTCGAGCACGACGCTCTCGGAGGCGCAGGCGAACCACTCGCCGTGCTCGTCGGTCCGCTGGCCGAAGACGGCCGGCTTGATGCCAAAGGGGTCGCGGAAGGCGACCATGCCCACGTCAGCGATCGTCGCGCACACGGAGTAGGCGCCCTTGACCTCCTTGTAGACCCGGGCGACGGCGCCGAACACGTCGTCCACGGTGACCTTGCCGCCGCTCGCGTTGTAGCGCTCCGCGAGCGCCTCTTGGAAGACGTACAGCAGCACCTCGAGGTCGCAGGTCGAGTTGAGCCGGGTCATCTTCGACTTGAAGCGCGAGTCCGACAGCTCCACGAAGTTGGTCACGTTGCCGTTGTGGACCATCGCCGTCCCGATGGGGAAGGTGTGGTGGAACGGCTGAGCGTCCTCGTTGCGGTTCGCGCCGACCGTTGGGTAGCGGACGTGACCCACGCCGAGGTGCCCCTTCAGGCGGCTCATGTTGGATTCGTCGAAGACCTCGACCACGAGTCCGAAGCCCTTCTTCACGTTGAAGCGATCTGTGAAGGTGGTGATGCCCGCCGCGTCCTGGCCGCGGTGCTGAACGGCGAGGAGCCCCTCGTAGATCTCAGGCGCCACGTCGACCCCGTCCGGGCCGAAGATTCCGATGAAGCCGCACATAGATATCTGTCCCTGGAGTCGCGCTGGTTCTGAGAGTCGGCCGCGACAGGAGCGTGCGCGACCGGGTCGAGAGGGTACCCGGAAAAGGCCCCGCCACTCCCGCGGCCAGGCGTTTCCTGACCGGAGGGCTGGGATCAATTCGGACGCCGCTCCCGGCCGGCGTCAGCGCCGAGAAGCGCGGGAGGGCGTAAGCTGACGGAGAAGCATGAGCCAGCCAGCCCACGATCCCCTCCGACTGCTCCTCGTCGAAGATGACCCCGTCTACGAGCGCATCCTGCGCGCCCACATCAGGCGCCTGGGCGATCGGGTGGGGGAGGTCGTGCACGTCAGCCGCATCGAGGACGGCCTGCAGCGGCACAAGGCCCAGCCGGCGGACCTCGTGCTCCTGGACCTCACGCTCCCCGATAGCCCTCCAGAGGCGACCCTGGGCCGGGTGCGCGAGTTCGTCGAGGGCGGCGCCGCGGTCCTCGTGCTGAGCGCCCTGGACGACCCGGAGTCCTCCAGCAGGGCGCGGGCCGCGGGCGCCCTGGGCTTCCTGGACAAGGGCAAGGTCTCGGTGGAGCAGCTCAGTGAAGCGCTCGACCGGGCGGTCGATCCCTGCCCGCCTGCCCCGGCTGAGGCGCCGCTTGCGGCCAGCGACGCCCCCCCGGCGACCGCCCCCCCCAGGACCGAGCCCCCCGCGACCGAGCCGCCGGTGGAGCAGAGCCTGGACCACCCCCAGCGTCTGGCCGCCCAGCTCGTCCACGATGCCAGGTCCTGGATCACCAATCACAGCTTCCGGTTGGCCGCCCTCAAGCGCACCGCAGGACCCGAGGCCGAGCAGCTCATCGAGGGCCTGAGCGACACCACCCGAGCCCTGGGCGAGCTCCTGGATGCCGGCCGAGCCCTCGTCATCGACGAGACGACCCCCGTGGCGCTGGAGCCCGTGGATCTCCGCCCGTGGGTCGCCCGCTGGGCCGAGCAACGCGCCGCGAGCCCGGGTGGAGCTCGGATCCATGCGTCGATCCCCGGGACCTCGCTCGCCGTGACCGGCTGCCTCGCTGGACTCGAGGTCGTCATGGGGACCGTGATCGAGAACGCCGAACAGGCCTCCCCGGACCGCCCGGTCAACGTGGACTTACAGGCGACCTCCGCCGCCGAGGGATGCGTCGAGGTCGATCTCGCGGACCATGGCGGCAGCTGGGGTGTCGACGACCCGCAGCAGCTCATCGGGGCCTTCCAGAAGGGCGACCGCGGCAGCACACGGGCCGGCCTCGGGCTCTACCGAGCGAGGCGCTGGATGGAGCGGATGGGAGGATCCCTGGAGCTCATCCCACGGCACGACACCCCCGGGGCCATGACGGTCCGGCTCCGCTTCAAGGGCGCTTGAGGGGCGTCGGGTTAGAGTGGGGCGCCGCGCCCCATCCGACCCAATCATCATGCTCCGTTCGCTTCCCACCGCCCTCCTCGTCGTCGCCACCTCTGCCGCTGCGACCGCGGCTGACCTGAGGCTCCCCGCCGTCTTCTCCGACGGCATGGTCCTCCAGCGCGAGTCGGAGGCGGCGATCTGGGGCTGGGCAGATCCTGACCAGGAGGTCAGCCTGCGCGGCGGGTGGCCGGGCTCCGCGTCCGTGACCGTGAGCGCGGACGGCGAGGGGCGCTGGCGCGCCGCGCTGGACACGCCCGCCGCGGGCGGGCCGTTCAAGGTCGAGGTCACCGCCGGAGAGGAGCTCGTCGTGGTCAACGACGTCTTGATCGGAGAGGTCTGGCTGTGCTCAGGCCAATCGAACATGGAGTGGACCCTCGACCTCATCCTCCCCGCCGCCCAGCGGAGCTCCCGGGTCAACGAACGCACGGCGAACGCCGACCGACCCGAGGTCCGCTTCTTCGACATCCCTCAGACCACCGCCGAGAGACCCCAGGACGACTGCAACGCCCGCTGGTGGTCGGCGTCGGGGGCCGAGGCCCTGCGCTGCAGCGCCGTGGCCTACTTCTTCGCCTGCGAACTGCAGGACCGCCTCGACATCCCGATCGGCCTGGTGGTCTCCGCCTGGGGGGGGACGCGGGCGGAGGCCTGGACGAGCGAGGAGGTGGTGGCCGGGTTCCCCCACCACGCGGCCACCCTGGAGCGCATTCGAAGCGCGGACCCGGACCAGTACGCGGAGGCGGTCGAGGCGTTCTGGGAGCGCGTGGACGACGGTCGCTTCTGGACCCGGTCGTTCCCCTCCCCCGACTTCGACGACCGTGACTGGGACGAGCAGGCCTTGCCCGCCCACTTCGAGTCCGGTCCTGTTGGCGACCACGACGGCGTCGTCTGGTACCGCCGCAGGGTAGAGGTGCCCAGCGACTGGGACGCGCAGGAGCTGGAGCTCGTCCTGTCGCCCATCGATGACATGGACGAGACGTTCTGGGACGGCGTCCCAGTGGCGTCCACCCTGGCCCCAGGCTCTCACGCTCAGGTCCGGCGATATCGGATCCCCGCCCATCTCGTCACCGCCGGCCAGGCTGTCCTCGCGGTCCGCGCGGTCGACACCGGCGGTCCCGGCGGCTTCACGCCGCGAGCGAGCGACGATGGCCGGCCCCCCATGCGTCTCTCCTTCGGGGGCGCGGACCTGGACCTCACGGGCCCGTGGCGCGTGCGGCGAGGCGCTCCCGTGCGGGCCTTGCCGTCCGTTCCCGCCAAGGAAGCCACCGACCAGAACACGCCCGCCGCCCTCTACAACGGCATGATCACGCCGATCCTGCCCTTCGGGATCCGCGGCGCCATCTGGTACCAGGGGGAGTCCAACCGCTACCGCGCCGAGGAGTATCGCGAGCTCTTCCCGGCCATGATCACGGACTGGCGGACACGCTGGGAGCAGCCCGACCTTCCCTTCTACTTCGTCCAGCTCGCTCCCTATGGCTATGGCGGCGGCGACGACGGGCGCACGGCGCTGGTGCGCGAGGCCCAGGCCCTGGCCGCCCAACAGCTCGCCGGCACCGGCATGGTGCTGACCGCGGACATCGGTAACGCGCGCGACATCCACCCCGTCAACAAGTGGACCGTCGGCGAGCGGCTCGCCCGCTTCGCCCTCCGCGACCTGTACGGCTCCCCCGAGACGGTCGCCGAGGGGCCCCGCATCAGGCGAGCCGTGCCCCGGGGCCGTGAGCTGGTCCTCGAGTTCGACCACGTCCAGGGCGAGCTGCGGGCGATCGGCGAAGGGCTCGGCCAGTTCGAGCTCGCGGGCGGTGACGGCGTGTATGTCCCGGCCTCCGCGCGCATCAGCGAGGACGGACAGGGGATCGTCCTCAGCAGCCCGGACGTCGAGGCCCCCTCCGACGCCCGCTACCTGTGGAACGATGCGGGGTACGCCTCGGTGATGGGCGGCGCCGGCCTGCCCTTGGCGCCGTTCAGGACCCGCTGAGCAGCGCCGAGGACGCTCGGCCGCGGCCCCCTCAGGAGCCGCTCGCGGCGCTCTCCTCGAACCGATCCGGTGAGAAGAACTCCGGATCGATGGCGCTGATGGGCTGACCCAGGATCATCTGGGCGAGGCCCTCCCCGATGCTCGGCGCGAGCTGGAAGTCGTTGCCTGAGAAGCCGGTCACCACGTACAGGCCCGGGATCTCCTTCACGGCCCCCACGATCGGCCGCTCGTCCGGGGTGAGCGTGATCCATGCGGCCTGCCCTCCCTCATCGTCCATGCCCCTGTAGATGGGCATGCGCGCCTCGAGCCTCGGGCGGGCCCACGCCCGCATCTCGTCGCCGACGGCCTCGTCCAGGCTCTCGGGCCGCTCCAACTCCTGGAGCCCGTCGAACCCGAGGCGGCCCACGCGGGTGCGCTTCGCGGCAGGCTCACAGCGCAGGTGCAGCCCGTTGGCCCTGTCCAGGATGACCGGGTGAGCGGCCGGCATGAGGTCCAGAGGGTCCGGTCGGAAGCGCGTCTCCACGTCATCCTCACCGCCCTCGTCGATCTCCTCGAGCGCCGCGGGGTCCGGCATGTGCACGAAGTGCTCCTCGATGCGGACCACCCGCAGGGGGTAGGAGACACCCAGCTCCTTCAGGATGATCGGGGTCCAGGGGCCCGTCGCGAGCACGACGTTCGGCGCGAGGAACTCCCCCTCGCTCGTCGCCACGCCCACGGCTCGACCGTTCTCCACGAGCACCGTGGGGTTCTCGACGCCCGTTCGCGTGCTGGCGCCCTGGGTGCGGGCAAGAGCCGCGAGGGTATCGATCGTTCGACGCGGATCCACGAAGCCGCCGTTGGGCTCGTAGGAACCGATGGATTCGTCCGAGACCTCGATGCCCGGGCAGATCTGCCGCATCTTCGTCGCGTCCACGATCTGCACGTCGATGCCGATCGAGCACTGCATCTCCACGTCGGCCCGGAGGGCGGAGACCTCTTCGGGGTCACTCCCCGCGACCACGAGCACGCCGGTCCGCCGGTAGCCAACAGAGCGGCCGACCTTGGTCGGCATTGTGGCGTAGACCTTCAGGGCGTCCCGCGCCATGCCGGCCAGCGGTCGCTCGGTGTAGCCCTGGTGGATCACGGCGCCCGTGCGGCCAGAGGAGCCAGAGCCGAGCCTCCCCTTCTCGAGCAGGATGACGGGCTCGGTCAGGGGATCGCAGCGCTTGGCTGCGCTAAGGGCGACTGAGGTGCCCATGGCACCCCCGCCCACGATGAGGATCTTTGCTTTCACGTGGGCCTCAGCTTATCCGCCGCGCGCCCCGTAGGGCTCAGCGAAAGTCGGCCGGGGGCCGGGGGCGGACCCCGAGCTTCTCGTAGTTGAACCCGCTCTCCAGCGGCTCGTAGGGGCCGACGGGCGCGACGTCGAGGTCCGCGCGGATGTCCCCCTCGCGTCCGAGACCCCAGAGGGTCGCGTTCAGGAGCAGCCGGCGCATGTCCTCGCACTCGAAGTCACGGGCGCTGCCCATGGTCGTGTGGAAGACCCGGCTCTCCTTGCCCCCGGCCCCGGTGAAGGTCCGGGTCCACGCCACCGGCAGCGCGATCTTGTTCTCATTCGGCGGCCCGTCGGGGGTCCGGCCGATGAGGGGCTGCCCCATGAGCAGGGGCACGCACCGGGCGGGCAGCGCGCCGCCCTCCGGGTAAGTCCGGTAGACGTCCGTGGTGCCCCACACGTCGTCGATCCCGATGAGCACGGGGTGCCCCGCGTGCTCGGCGACGACGCTCGCCCGCGTGGAGTCCCGGCTCCAGTTGCCGTGGTGGCCGCGGAAGGAGCCCCCCAGCACGCCCTCGCCGAAGGGCACGCGCTTGCCGTCTACCCGGTAGTCCCAGTCGATGAAGCCGTGGTTCGCCGTGCGGATCGCGAGGATCGGCTTGCCTGAGTCGAGGTAGCCGTAGATGGACGCCAGCTGCTCGGGGGGAAGAGAGAGCAAGCGGGTGTAGAAGATGGCCGCGTCCGCGCCCTCGAGGTGCTCGAGGCCCGGGATGTCGTGGACGATCTCCTTGTCCTCCCACTTGATCTTCGAGGTCGGGTCCACGCGGCCCTGCTCGTCCTGCGCGAAGAGGACCGTGGTGTGCATGCCATGCCGCTCGGCCAGCAGCTCCGCCAGCATCGGCGTGCACTCCTCGCTCCGGTACTCCTGGTCGCCCACCACGAACACCACGTGGGGCGCGTCCTCTCCGCCGCCCTTGACGGGGTAGGTGAGCCAGCGCGGG
>Ga0213863_10002900_pt1 | contig 11952 bp, 10 predicted proteins | sample PICome_8_FD_160128 | JGI IMG/M metagenome (GOLD analysis project Ga0213863, IMG submission 160128) | Coastal seawater microbial communities near Pivers Island, North Carolina, United States - PICO497 | ecosystem: Environmental > Aquatic > Marine > Coastal | place: USA: North Carolina... | reverse complement strand
TTAACCTAGCCGTCCACACTTCTCTTCTTAAAAATTTACAATTTAAAAAAGCTAAGATTTTAAACTTTAAAATCTACACACCTCTAGCTACGTTAAAATTTAATTTAGCAGAGGTGAGCGCTGGTTTTATTACAATTCTATTATAAGTCAAGACGTATATTGGTTAAAATACCAAGCAAAATAAGGCTTTTTTAAGCTTCTCGCGTTGCAAATCTCTACTAATTTTTATAAAAACAACTATGGCGTTAAATGAAATAATTCATAATTTTTACAAAAAAAAACTTAATTTATTATTAACAGTGAGACTAGGTAAATTGAGTATTGTAAATTTAAAACCTATTTTTTTCATAAGTTTTATTGTTTTTTTTTCTGTGCTTTTTTTTTCTATTTCGAGTGTAATAAATAAAAAAAATAATGAAAGTAGAAGTAACGTAAAAGAAATTACTAATTCAAATGAGTTTTCCAATTTAAAAAATTACTTTGTCTCTAAAATTAATAGTCCGTATGAGGAAGTGAGCTATGTGATTAAAAATAATGATACGATAGAAAAAATATTAAAAAATTATAATATAAGAAATACTGATATAAAGAATATTACGGTAAAGTTAAAAGAAAAAAAACTCTCAAATATTTATACAGGTCGAAAACTATCATTAATCTACAAAAAACTAAATGATAATACAAATACAATTGTAAATCTTGTATATCCGTTAAGCAATACAAGAAGTATAGAAATTAGAAAAGCACAAAATAATTTTTTAGTAAAAGAAAATATTTTACAGCTTTATAAAAAAGAAGTTGTTGTTAAAAATATTATAAAAAATAATTTATATAGCGCTGCAGTTGAAGCAGGCGTTGAACCAAATATTATCATAGAATTTGCTAGAATTTATGGTTTTGAAGTAGACTTTCAGAGAGATATTAGAAAAGGAGATTGGTTTGAAATTTTTTATGAAAAATTTAAAGATGATAATAATAAAGTGAGAGATACTGGTAAGATAATTTATGCTTCAATGTTTGTTAACGGTGAAGAAATTAATCTTTATAATTTTGAATTTAAAAAAGAAGAAGAATATTATGATATTAAAGGAAAAAGTATTACAAAATCATTAATGAAGACTCCAATTAATGGGGCACGTTTGTCATCTTCATTTGGAATGAGAAAACATCCTATTTTAGGTTATAATAAAATGCATAGAGGAACTGACTTTGCAGCAGCAAGTGGAACACCGATAATGGCTTCAGGATCAGGAAAAATTATACGTGCAAGATGGTGCGGTGGTGGTGGCAATTGTGTAAAAATTAAACACAATTCAACTTATGAAACTATTTATGCTCACATGAAAAGTTTTGCAAAAGGGATTAAAGAAGGTAAAAAAGTTAGGCAAGGTCAAATTATTGGTTACGTAGGTTCAACAGGTATGTCTACTGGGCCTCATTTACATTACGAAGTAATTGTTAACGGTAAAAAAGTAAATTCACAAAAATTAAAGTTACCATCTGGAAAAATATTAAAAGGTGAGGCAAGAGAAAAATTTGAATTAGAAAGAATAAAAATAGATTTAAAATTATCAGCTTTAAGATAAAAAATTTTAATTTGCTATTTTTGCTAACTCTTCTTTTTCTTTATCTGGAATATTTTCTTTAGTTGTGGACTTGTTGTCTGTTTTTGTTTTTTCTAAAGAATTTTCTTTTCTCTCATTCAATTCATTATATCTTCTTAAATAATGATCTGCATGTTGCAAGTAATTTTGAGCTAATACTGGGTCACCATTGCTTTGAGCATCTTTTGCGAGTTGCTGAAATTTTAACATTGTTTTTTCTACGTTATGAATATTATTCATAGATCCATTTCTATTGAAATTCATATTTCCATTATTACTTAAGCTGTTGGAGCTACTAGAACCCATAGATCCATTTCTTCTTCTAAAGTTGTTTTTTTGCGGTCTTGGTCTAAAGTTTCTTCTTCTATTGTTATTGTTCATATTACTTGCCTTTGTAAGTTGTAATAATGCATCTTATGTTATCCTTATAATCCTTAATAGTGTGCTCAATTCTAAAATTATTCTTTAGCAATATTTTTGAAACTTTTTTAAATTGCTCATTTCCTATTTCTAAGGCGAGCATACCTTTCACTTTTAAGATATATTTCGCTTTGTAGATAACTTTTTTAATAAGGTCAAGTCCATCATTTCCGCCATCCAGAGCTAATCTGGGTTCATATCTCTTTATATCCTCCTTGAGATTTTTAATTGTGCTGCTCTTTATATAAGGAGGGTTTGATACAATAAGATCAAATTTTTGATATGATTTGTCATTTAACGCTTTGTTAAAAAACTTAATTTTATTCAGCATCTTATGCTTCTTTGCGTTTTTTTTGGCAATTACGAGAGCTTTTTTTGAAATATCGATACCTACTCCAGTAGAATTTTTTAATTCACTTAAAAGACTTATTATAATACAACCGCTACCTGTTCCTATATCTAAAATTGACAATTTTTTTTCTTTAAAAATTTCAACAAGTTTTTCCACCATTAGTTCTGTCTCAGGTCTAGGTATTAAAGTATCAGGACTCACAATAAAATTTTTACTCCAAAACTCCTTTTCTTTCATGATATAAGCCATGGGCTCTTTTTGAGATCTTCTTAGTATTAGTTTTTTATAATTAACAAAATGTTTTTGACAAACTTCTTGATCTAAATTAATTAAAATTTCTTCTCTTTTTTTATTTAAAATTTTTGAAAGTAAAAGCTCGGAGTCTAGAATTGAAGTATCTATTTTATTTCGACTAAGTTCTTTTGATCCAAAATTGATTAATTCTAAAGTATTCATGAGCTTAAGTTTTCTAGTTTTAAGGATTGTTCTTTTAAACGTAGTTCTTGATTCATTTCTTCATGGATTTCTCCACTTAAAAATTCCTCTAGTTTATGTAAAGTTAAATTAATTCTGTGGTCTGTTACTCTGCCTTGAGGAAAATTATAAGTTCTAATTCTCTCTGATCTATCGCCAGATCCAATTTGACTTCTTCTATTGCTTGACCTTTCTTGATCTTTTTTTCTTTTTTCTGATTCATAAACTCTTGAACGTAAAATCTTTAAAGCTTTTGCTTTATTCTTGTGTTGAGACTTTTCATCTTGTTGACTTACAACTACGCCACTAGGTAAATGAGTAATTCTTACTGCACTATCTGTTGTGTTTACAGACTGACCACCAGGTCCTCCTGCTCTGAATACATCAATTCTTAAATCGGACTCTTTTATTTGAATATCAACATCTTCAGCTTCTGGAAGTACTGCGACTGTGGCTGCAGATGTATGAACTCTTCCTTGAGTTTCTGTTTCAGGAATTCTCTGAACACGATGAACACCTGATTCATATTTTAAATATGAATAAATATCATTCCCATTAACAGAAAAAATTACTTCTTTATAGCCTCCAGCTTCACTTTTAGAAATGTTAATTATCTCGAGTTGCCATTTTTTTTTGGAACAAACTTTTTCGTACATTTTAAATAGGTCAGCACAAAATAGAGAGGCTTCTAACCCTCCAGTTCCTGCTCTAATTTCTACAATTGCATTTTTGTCATCATCTTCATCTTTTGGTAGTAAAAATAATTTTAAATCATTTTCATATGCTTCTTTTTTTTTTGTTAACTCAATTAGATCCTTTTCTGCTAAATCCATCATCTCTTTATCATTTGTTTTATCTTGTATCATGTTTGTAAGATCTTTTTTTTCATTTTCAAAGTTTATAAATTTTCTAGCAACAGAGATTATGCTTCCAAGTCGGGAATATTCTTTAGACTTTTTTGCAAATAATTTAGGGTCTACATCTCCTGAAGATAATTCTTTTTCTAAAGAATTATGTTGATTAATAATGTCCTTAACTTTTTCTATTGGAACCATAAGTTATTTTTTTTCTTTTACTTTTTGTTCGACTAATTCAACAACCCTATCTATAATTTTTGAACTGGGAATTTTTGTATGAGGTAATCCTGATAGATACAAAAGATTGCTGTCTTGCCCTCCACCAGTCAGTCCTATATCCGTCTGCGCTGCTTCACCTGGTCCATTAACTACGCAACCAATTATTGAAAGATTTATAGGTTTTTTTATATGGTCTAATTTTTTTTCTAATTCTTTAACTGTTTCGATGACGGGAAATGCCTGTCTCGCACAAGACGGACAGGATATTATATTCACTCCTCTAGAGCGTATTCCTAGAGATTTTAGAATTTCATATCCAGCTTTTACTTCATCAACGGGATCTGAAGATAATGATACTCTTATAGTATCCCCAATTCCATCCATTAAAAGTTGACCAATTCCAATAGAAGATTTAATACTACCTGTTAATAATCCCCCTGCTTCGGTGACGCCTAAATGTAAAGGATAGTCGCATGTTTCAGATAATTTTTTATAAGCCTTCACAGTTAAAAAAATATCAGAAGATTTAACACTAATTTTAAAATTATAGAAATCGTTATCCTCTAAAAGTTTTATATTATATTGAGCACTTTCGACGAGTGCTTCGGGGCAGGGTTCTTTATATTTTTCTAATAAATTTTTATCTAATGACCCCGCATTGACTCCTATACGAATTGAACAATTATTATCTTTAGCCGCTTTCACAACTTCCAATATCCTATCATTTGTTCCTATGTTTCCAGGATTAATTCTGAGACAGTTTGCACCCATTTCGGCAGCCTCTATTGCTCTCTTATAGTGAAAATGAATATCAGCAACGATAGGAACTTTTACTTCTTTAATAATTTGTTTTAATGCTTTAGTTGAATCTTCATCGGGACAAGAAACTCTTACAATATCTGCACCTGCTTCTTCAAGTTGCTGAATTTGATTAACTGTACTTTTAATATCAGTAGTTAAAGTGTTAGTCATAGATTGAACACTTATTTGCGAGGTTCCGCCTACAGAAATTTTTCCAACTTTTATTTCTCTGGTTTTTTTTCTATTAATTGTTCTATGAGGTCTAACGTCCATATTAATCTAAATCAAAAATTGTATGCAATTTTTTAATTGCATTCAAAGTATTATCTTCATTAATTATTACAGAAAGCTTAATTTCTGATGTAGATATAGCTAAAATATTTATTTTTTCCTCCGATAACGCTCTAAACATTCTATAAGTTACACCTGGTGTTGAGACCATTCCTGCTCCAACAATTGAAACTTTTGAAACCTTATCATTATGAACAATGTTTTTATAATCAATATCCTTATTGTTTTTTAAAATATTTAAAGTTTTGGAAACTTCATCTCTTTTAACTGTAAATGTGATATCAGTAGTTTTTTGATCTGAAGAAATATTTTGAATTACCATATCTACATTGATTTGTGCTTTACTTAAGGGTTCAAATATATTTGCTGCAATACCAGGTTTATCCTCCACTCCTGTGATTGTAATTTTAGCATCATCTTTTGAATAGGCAACCCCAGTCACACTTTTATTGTAATCAATATTTTCTTGATCAAAGATTTTTGTCCCTTCTCTATCTGTAAATGTAGATCTCACTTCTAATGGAATTTTGTACATCATGGCTGTTTGAACAGCTGAAGATTGTATCACCTTTGCACCCAATGACGATAGTTCCAGCATCTCATCATACGAAATTTTATCAATTTTTTTTGCCACAGGAATTTTGTTAGGATCTGTTGAAAATACTCCGTCTACATCAGTATAAATTTCGCAAGAATCTGCATCAAATAATTTTGCTACAGCTACTGCTGTTGCATCCGAGCCTCCTCTGCCTATAGTAGTTACTTCACCAGTTTGTGAGATGCCTTGAAATCCTGGAATGATTGCTACACCTTTATCGTTTAAAAAATCATTTATCTTTTTTATGTTCATATTTGTAATTCTCGCATTCGAGTGTTCACCATCTGTTAATATTGGTATCTGCCAATTTAACCAGGACTTGGCTTTAGTTTTTAATTTTATTAAAGCTCCAGCAAGCAAGGCACAAGTAACCTGTTCTCCAGTGGATAAAAGAAAATCAAATTCTCTTTTGTTGAAATCTTTAGAAATTTTTTTTGAAAGATTAATAAGCTCATTAGTTTTTCCAGACATAGCTGAAACTACTACGATCACTTGGTTTCCAAGAGAATGTTCTTTTTGAATAATAGATGCTACATGCTGGATTCTTTCAATTGTCCCAACAGATGTTCCTCCAAACTTTAGTACTTTTTTAACCATTTAAAGAATGTATTATAATAATAAAAGATTTTAATGTATTTAAATTAAAAAAATTACAAATGACTACTACTATAAATAAAGAAGAAATTCAAAAGTTTTCAAAACTAGCTGACGAATGGTGGGATGTTAAAGGGAAATTTAAACCCTTACATATGTTCAATCCTATAAGGATTCAATATATTACGGAAAAAATCAAAAAACATTTCAAATTAAATGACAGTAAGACCAACTTTTTAAATGGGTTAAAAATATTAGATATAGGATGTGGAGGTGGACTAATTAGTGAACCCATGACTAGGTTAGGTGCAAAAGTAACTGGAATTGATGCGTCTGAAAAAAATATTAAAGTTGCTAAAATACACTCGAAAAACAATAATCTTGAAATAAATTATTTAAATAAATCTCCAGAACAATTAAAAAATATAGAAAATTTTGATGTAATTTTAAATTTAGAAATAGTTGAACATGTAGAAGATGTAGGTCTTTATATCAAATCATGTTCTAGTTTATTGAAAAAAGATGGGATTATGTTTACTGCTACTTTAAATAGATCTTTAATGTCATACCTAAAAGCTATTGTTGGTGCTGAATATATTTTAAGATGGCTGCCAATTGGCACTCACGACTGGAATAAATTTTTAAAACCTGAAGAACTTGAAAAATTATTACAAAATGAACAATTTTCTACAGTGGATATTAAAGGCTTTGAATTCAATCCAATTTTAAGTAAGTGGAAAAAATCTGATAATCTTTCCGTAAATTATATTATAAGTAGTTCAAAAAATTAGTTATCCTTACTTAACCAGGGAATCGTTAGCAAATCTATACCTTCTTCTTCTAATTCTTTTTTTTCTTCAGAAGTTGCATTGCCGTAAATTATTTTATCATTTTTATTATCATAATAAACTTCCCTGACTTTTTTAATGAAGTTTTCACCAACATACTCAAAATTATTTTCTACAAATTTTCTTAGTTGAAGTAACTTTTTCTTTTCAATTTCTATATTTTTATCAAATTTCTTAATGTCATTTTTACTTTTTTTTGTTCTAGCTATCATCGGAGACATAATAGTTTTATCGATTTTTTTTGAAGAACAAAAAATACATTCTAATAAATTTTTTTTTTTTAAATTATCGAATTCATTAGAATCTAAAAACCAACTTTCAAATTCATGATTATTTCGACACTTAAGATTATATTTTATCATTTCTTAATTTCTGTAATCTGCATTTATGTCTATATAGTCATGAGTAAAATCACACGTATAACATTTAAATGCATCATTCCCGAGTTTTAAATTAACCTCTATTTCAATTGAGTCCCATTGCATATATTCTTTAATTTTTTCCTCATCATAACTGTCTGCAACTCTGCCATTTTCCGCAACTACAAAATTTCCTATTTTTATTTTTAATTTTTTTTGATCTATTACTTCTCCAGATTTTCCTATACCCATAATTATTCTACCCCAATTAGGGTCCTCGCCTGCTACAGCAGTTTTGACAAGTGGGGAGTTTGCAATTGAAAAAGCAATATTTTTAGCACTAGCAAGCGATTTAGAATTAATTACATTAATGGTTATAAATTTCTTTGCCCCTTCGCCATCAACAATTATTTGTTTTGATAAATTTAAACATAGTTTTTTTAAAGCAACCTCAAACTTTTGAATAGCTTTGTCATTTAAATTTAAATTTTGACCAATTTTAACAGCCCTGGTTGAAAAAATTGAAACCATATCGTTTGTAGACTGATCGCTATCTACAGTAATTGCGTTAAATGAATTAGCTGCCGATCTTTTCAACAACGTCTTTAACAAATTTGAACTAATATCAGCATTAGTAAAAATAAATGATAACATTGTAGCTAAATTAGGTGCAATCATTCCAGACCCTTTTGCCACTCCACAAATTTTAATTAATTCATCGCCTATTATAACCTCTTCATATGCTACTTTAGGTTTTGTATCAGTGGTCATAATAGCTGAAGCCATTTTTATCCAAAACATCTTATTATGTTCAATTCTTAATTTGTCAACTAGCTCTTGCAGACGTTCTTTAATTTTTTCAACTGGAAACTCTTCGCCTATAACTCCGGTAGATGCAAAAATTAAATCTTTAATTTTTACTGTTTCATTTGTTCCTTTTTGTAATTTTGACTCTTTGATTGTTAAAATTCTTGATAAATTTTTTGCTAAAATGTCGATGCTTTCTTTTCCTTGTTTACCAGTAAATGTATTAGCGTTTTTTGTATTGACCAGTAAACCTTTAATAATTTTTTTATGAGAATTATTATTCCAAGGTATAAATTCTGAAGTTATGCTATTTGTAGTAGTCAAAGTAGCGTAATTAGCGCCATTGCTAAAATAAAATAAAGCCAAATCATCCCTTCCATCGTTATAAAGATCTGCAGACAGTGAAGACATTTCTAACCCGTCAATTTGTTTTAGGCTCTGAAACTCTCCCATTTTAGAGAGTTTATTTTTATCACTTAAGAAATTTTTAATATTTATTGTCATTATTACTGTTTAATTTAAATTATAAATACATATATAGAAGTATAATGAATCTATTTACAAGAACTTTTAGTAAAATATTTAAAAGCTCTAATCAACAAGAATTAGATAAAATTAAAAATTTAGTTCTGGCTATAAATAATAAAGAAGAAGAAATAAAACAACTTTCTGAGGGAGACATAAGGGAAAAAACATTTAATTTCAAAAAAAATGCCCAAAGTGGATCATTAAATATCAATGAAATCATACCGGAGGGATTTGCTCTTGTAAGAGAGGCGGCCAAGAGAGCATTGGGTGAAAGGCACTATGATGTCCAGCTATCTGGTGGCCTGATATTACATAGGGGGAAAATTGCAGAAATGAAAACTGGCGAAGGAAAAACTTTAGTTTCTACTTTACCGGCATATTTAAACTCTTTGACTGGTAAAGGTGTTCATATTGTTACTGTCAACGACTACTTAGCTAAAAGAGATTCTGAGTGGATGGGTAAAGTTTTTAATTATTTAGGAATTTCAACAGGATGTATCACGAATGACTTGGATGATGTAGAGAGAAAAAAAAATTATGGATGTGATATAACTTATGCAACTAATAATGAACTTGGATTTGATTATCTTAGAGATAATATGAAATATGAACTAAGTGAAATGGTTCAAAGAAGTCATAACTTTTGTATTGTAGATGAAGTAGACAGTATTTTAATTGATGAGTCTAGGACTCCATTGATAATTTCAGGAAAATTAGACGATAAGACTACACTTTATCTAACTTCAAATGAATTTATTAAACATCTGCAAAGAAATGAATATGAATTAGATGAAAAAAATAAAAATGCAATTTTAACTGATGCTGGAATAGATAAAATAGAAAAATTAGCTATACAAAAAAAAATATTAAAAAATAATAACTTTTATGATCCAGCTAATTTAGATCTTGTGCATCATATTAATCAAGCTTTAAAAGCAAATCTTCTATTTAAAAATGATACTGATTACATTGTAAGAGATGGCAAAGTACAAATTATAGATGAGTTTACAGGAAGAGTTTTAGACGGAAGAAGGTTCTCTGATGGCCTTCATCAAGCTATCGAGGCAAAAGAAAATGTTAAAGTTGAAGAAGAAAACCAAACCCTTGCTTCCATAACCTACCAAAATTATTTTAGACTATATCAAAAATTAGCCGGAATGACTGGAACAGCAATGACAGAAGCTGAAGAGTTTTATGACATTTATAAACTAAACGTTGTTTCTATTCCTACAAATAGAAAGATGCTGAGAAAAGATTTTAATGATCAAATTTTTAGAACAGAAAATGAAAAATATAATGCAATTACTAAAAAAATTATTGATTGTAATAATAAAGGGCAACCTGTTTTAGTTGGAACAACAAGTATTGAAAAATCAGAAAAAATTTCTACTTTTTTAAAAAACAAAAATATAAATCATAATGTTCTAAATGCTAAACATCACGAAAAAGAAGCAAAAATTATCGCTGAAGCAGGAAAAGTTGGTGCAATTACAATTGCGACCAATATGGCAGGTCGAGGAACAGATATTAAATTAGGTGGAAATAAAGACTTTATTGAAAATGGAGAAAAAGAGGATGAAAAAGAAATTAAAGAAAATGAGTCAAAAGTTAAAAATTTTGGAGGGTTATGTATCGTAGGAACAGAGCGTCATGAAAGTAGGCGTATAGATAACCAATTAAGAGGTCGGGCTGGCAGACAAGGAGACCCAGGTAGCACTATTTTTTTTATAAGTTTGCAAGATGAGTTAATGAGAATATTTGGAGGAGACTCCATTGATGGAATGCTTAAAAAATTAGGGTTAAAGGAGAATGAATCTATAGATCACCCGTGGATTAATAAAGCCATGGAAAGAGCACAAAAGAAAGTTGAAAGTAGAAATTTTGATATTAGAAAAACTTTAATTAAATTTGATGATGTTATGAATGATCAACGACAAGTCATATTTTCACAAAGACTAAAGATACTTAAAGAAAATAATATTAACGAAATTTTAAATGATTTTTTTGACGAAATATTAAAAGATTTAAATAATACCAAAATAAATTATCAAAAATCAAATGATGAAAAAATTTACCTAACTGAGATAAAGGGTATCACTGGAAATGCTGTAAGCGACTCTCAGCTTTTGAGTTATGGAAAACTTAAAGATAATGAATTTTGTAAAAAGTTAAAGGAATTGTACTCTAATAAAAAAGAGTCTAGAATTGAAATGTTAGGTGAAAATCAAAATAACAGTTTAGAGAAAAAAATATTTCTACAAATAATTGATTATTCTTGGAGATCTCACCTACAATATTTGGAGCAATTGAGGCAAGTTATTGGTCTTCGGCAGTACGGTCAAAAAGATCCTCTCTCAGAATTTAAAAAAGAGGCTTTTTTATTATTTGAAGGATTGTTAGCAAAAATTAAAAATGACCTAATCAAATTTTTACTTAATTTAAATATTGTTGTATCTAATCAAGAAGAAGAAAAAGCTATTGATAGTAAAAATATGAAAGAGGAAAAAAAGGTAGGAAGAAACGACAAATGCCCTTGCGGATCAGGAAAAAAATTTAAACATTGTCACGGCAATATTTAATTATTAGAGTTTTTTAAATGCGCCAAGAGCTTTAATCCTTGCTTCTTCATGTTTAACCAATGGGAACGGGTAATCTTTTCCTAATTTAAAATTTTTTTCACCTTCGATCTCCCACGGCTTATGTATATATTTTTTTGAAATATTTTTTAGCTCAGGAATCCATTTTGTTACGTAACTTCCTTCTTTGTCAAATTTTTCTCCTTGGAGTATAGGGTTAAAAATTCTAAAATATGGAGCAGCGTCAGCACCGCTACCTGCTACCCACTGCCAGCCTGCAACGTTACTTGCCTCACTGTAATCTAGTAAACAATTTCTAAAATATTTTTCACCTTCTTTCCAGTTTATAAGTAAATGTTTTACTAAAAATGAACCAACTATCATTCTCACTCTATTGTGCATCCATCCTGTTGAATATAGTTCTCTCATTCCTGCATCTACAATTGGATAGCCTGTTGAACCTTTTTTCCATGCAGAAAGAAATTTATTATTTTTTTCCCAAGGAAATTTATCAAATTTTTTTGAATAATTATTTTTTAACATGTGTGGAAAATAATTTATCAATGTATGATTAAATTCCCTCCAACCAATTTCAGTTAAAAATTTTGATGTTCCAATAGTTTT
>Ga0213863_10002898_pt1 | contig 11957 bp, 8 predicted proteins | sample PICome_8_FD_160128 | JGI IMG/M metagenome (GOLD analysis project Ga0213863, IMG submission 160128) | Coastal seawater microbial communities near Pivers Island, North Carolina, United States - PICO497 | ecosystem: Environmental > Aquatic > Marine > Coastal | place: USA: North Carolina | collected... | reverse complement strand
CTTGCTGATTATGTAATTCGCCACCCGGTCCTCTGATCTCCATATCTCGCTGAAGCGGACAAGGAGGTAAAGAGGTATTCCGATGAGAGGAAACCGCTGAAGGAGTATCTGGGTTTGTCGCTTGCTTACTATTCATGATACCTTTCGATAGTTCGATGCAGTAGATGAGCCCTGGGTTTGGATTGGTAAGTAGGAGATACTTTCTCTCTCGGCTTATCAATTAAGAAACCAGTGGGGTGCGACTCGGTTTGTTTGATAATTTTGATTTCTGAAATTGGATTGGAGCAAAGCGTAAATAAATGTGCTCCGGGAGGTCTCGTGGATATGGGAGGTGGGTGCTGCCATCTTGGACTGCCCGAATCGGACTTGGGTTGGCAATGATGAAGCGAATGCGGTTCGATACAGCCCCCTTTTACTGAATCTATCGGGTACATATTGGAAGCAGGATGCTGAGATCGAATCCCTACTTTCGGGGCTCTTATTTGCTTAGAAACCGAAAGGGTAGAATGAAACTCGTTCCGAGTACGATGAATGAAATCCGAATGTATATCTGGCTTTCCAATTCGATTTGTTAAATCTTTTTTCCGCACAACTTGTTTTTGGATGAATCGGGCCTGGTTCCTGCCCAACTCGTATTTAATTTGATTGGTTCCTTTCGTGGTCTTGACAACAAGGGAAGGGGCACCCCGGGTACCGTAGTCAATCGGTACCGGGGGCACAGAGTGAGCCTGAGCAGAAAGACCAATCATTTTCCTTTCAGTGCTCACTTCATAATCCTCCCTTATAGTCAAATCTTTGATGATTTAGATGCTACTTGGCCTGATCTTATTGAAGTAGGCTAAGTACGATGTTGGACAACTGGTTGGCCTGGGTCACCATCGAGGCACCGGCTTGCAGAAGTACATTCTGCTGGGCCATCTTGGTGGACTCGTAAGCCATATCGGCGTCCATAATTCTTGAGGTGGCAGCTCCAAGGTTGATCTCAGTCTCCTCGAGCATGCGATTGGCATACACCAAGCGGGATTGCGTGCCTCCATTGACTGCCCTGACATTGGCCAGGGTTTGAATGTAGTCAACAAAGTCAGCCACACTGAAGTTTTCCAGTCCATTTGCAGTGTTGAGCAGATCCTTGTTGTTGTCGGCATCGGCATCCACATGACCGCCATTCATGGCAATATTTGGATCCGCAGTGGTGGCATAGAAATCATCCAGCGTACCAAAGATTCCATCGTTGCCGGCATTAAGGCCACCATAGAACTGGTCATCTGCGGAATTGAAGATTTCATCCCCAGGGGGCAGTGGTGCATCGGTGCGTCTCTCCACGGAGTTGGTGCGTACCGTTCCCGCATTTGAGAGACGGTCTACAAACTGCAGGTCTTGATTTGGACGGTAGTAGATGCCCTCGGGTAGATTAGCACCTCCTCCGCCGCCGACCGTATCGACATACATGGGAAGCTCACGGATTGCACCCAGACGAAGCAAGTCGTCAAATTCGGTGTATCCGTCATCGGTTGGGCTCACATAAATCGGATCATCTGAATCCAAGTGTGAGGTGTAGATGTAGTGCTTTCCCTGATAGAAGATATTATCTCCATAGGTGTAGCTGGTGGATACGGTACGACCACTGAGTTGACCATAATGAGTCTTGGTCCAAAGGCTGGTGTTCGTTTGGTCCGCGTAATCGAGTCCCCGATCCTGAGCTGCATTCGTATCGGAAACAGGAAGGTTTTGGGTCGCTCCTGCTCCAGCTGCTGTGAAATGTTGCCAAGGGGAAGCTTTGAAGTACTGGGTTGCGGCAGCTCTTCCATTCGCAGTTGTCGCATCTTCACCTGAATTAGCCAATACAGCGGCTGTCACAGTTGCAGCTCCACCCATTGCAAGAAGGGTTGCTGAAGCGGTTGCTGCGGATGTGTTGCCTGCAGCAGTGTCTGCCAAGGTCCATAGACCCGTCCCTACAGCACCACCAGCAGCTGGTGTCGCGTATTCAGTCGCGGGATCGGCAAGGCTGGCGGCAACAGCACCTGATGCCTGATAAATAACTCCATTGTATTCAACGGTATCATTGGCTGCATAGGTACTGGCAGTATTCCAAGTTCCTTGGTGAGGATTAGCGAGAGTATACCACTCATTGTTTTTATGAACAACATCGCCTGCTGCATAGGTGGTACCAGCTGTAAAGGTACCTTTCATGATATCGGTGGCGACGAGGATGTTCTTATCGGCATGTCCACTTACGATCGGATTGCCTTCCGTGTACCCACTGCTAGCACTGAAGCCGTCAGCAGTATTCGGGTTATAAGGAATGTCAGATGCGGTTGGAGCAACGGTTGCACTATCGGCAAGATGCCAAACTCCGTCGTGAAAGACATAGTCTCCGGAGTTGAATGCCTTGGCCGACCAATTTCCTTTCACCACACTGGTAAATTCCAGGATGTTGTCACCGCTAAGTACAATATCACCTTCTTTGTTGGTGATTCTGGAGTCAAACAGGGAGATGTCCCAGTTTGCGGTGGGGGAATAGATATCAGTCCCGACTTGGACAAAATCTGGGGTATATCCATTGGTTGCATTTGCCTCCATCAGAGCCTTTAGATTTCCGATAGTGGAGAATCCACCCACCACTGCAGCTGAATCATTTGTATAAGCATCCGGTGATGGGAAGTTAACATTGGTGCGGACATAATCCGTGGTTGGCTTATTGATTCCGCTGGTATCCATGGAGCTGTCTTCGCCCACATAGTTGAAGTAACCATTGGCACCTACATAATTTCCGGAAAACATTTGCTCCAAGCTTATGTTTCTGGGTACATCGGTTTGGGCTTCCATGTAGAAGTAACTACCTGGGCTTCCCCAGTGAGCCTGTACTTTAACCACATCCCCCTTAAGGTAGGAGAATTGCTCCCCATCTGAGTTGTATTTGATGTTGGAATGGTTGTAGATTTCCGAGGTTGGATGAGATTCGGCAAAGCCTAAACCGGATTTATCTGCGATCCGAATCCATTTTGAAGTCGCTGCACTCCCGGCGTTTTGGGTGTCTTCAATCCGGGTGCCAGCAGCAACATCGGTAAGGGCCATGAAGTAACCGGAGTCATTCGCAGAGGCACCTGCCTTGTATACCACCTCACCAGTTTTGTAAGCACGGGATGCTTTACCTGGATCGGCGTCCATCAGACCAGCGTCAGCAGTAAAGTCGCCAATTAATTGACGGTATTCTCCATGCGAACCGGAATTTAATACGCCATCGGCACCAAATTTGGACTTAAGGTTCTCAAAAAGTCCAGTTCTGGACAATTCGATGTGTTCACCTAAGCCATCATCGGAAGTAATGATTTTTAAAGGGTTATTGTCGGGCTCAACGGTCGCGAAGAGGGAAACTCCATTAAACTTTTGAGACTTAAGGGAATTTAGCTCAGTTTGAAGCTCATGAAACTCATGGTTATAAGTTTCGCGATCCGCAGCGTTTTTGGATACATCATTGAAGAAGCTTTTTAACTCTGCCATGCGATCTAGGATCTCTCCACCGATTTTCATGACGCTATCCTGCATCTGTAAGAATGAAGTACCGTTTTGGGTGTTCATTCGGGATGCGGCCGCTCTTTTCAAGCTGCTTTCCAATTTCATTCCGACGGCTAATCCGCCCGCATCATCCGCGGGAGATACGATACGCTTGCCGCTAGACAAACGCTGCAAACTCTTAGTTAAAAGATTATTTGCACGACTCATGTTCAGCGCTGAATATGACGCTGCCATGTTTGAATTTATGACTATACTCACTTGATTGTCCTCCTTGACTTGTGAAAGCGTCTTCCTTGACGCTCGATTGGGATTATGTAGAAGAATCTTTCGACTCTTGCCGTTGACCTCCTTGTCTTCGACGCTTTGGATAATCGGAACTTCCCGGCTTCACTTTAGAAAAAAAAGGAAAAAAATTTATAAATTAGTATCTTTTTTCTTGTAAGTAATTGATTACAAGTATTTTAAAAATTATAAAAAAGGATCATTTTTTACCCATGAAATTTGATTGATGGGGCTAATAATTGCTGTAGTGTCTTTGTATTATGCCAAGTGTGACCGTGGATCAAGAAGAGGTGGTTTTTGACGGCGGTATGCCTACTGAGCCCAGCAAGGTCTATGACCTTTTGATGGGAGTTCTGGCAGAGCAGGGAAGAGTTGTCGTTGCCTTTGTGGTAGACGGGGTCGATTCCTTACGGGAAGAGAGTAATCCAACCAGTTTTGAAACGATTGAAGTTGCTACCCAGACCCATCATGAACTTACCTTGCGGTTGATCATGGAAACCATGAAGCATTTGGTTCATGCGGAAGAGGAATTTCTAGCTTATGCCAGTAATGTACTGAAAACCCCTTGGTCTGAGGTGTTTCAACGGATGGATCAATTGATCAATAAAATTAAGCCTTTTGCGGAATTACTGGACAATTTAACTCCCTATGTTGAAACCTATCATCCCCCTTGGCAGGAAGAATTTGAAAGAATTTCGCACGAACAAGCGGAGTCCCTGGATAAAATCCTGCTTGCATTTGAAAAAGGGAGTCCGGCCGATTTGTCTCAAGAATTAGCCGTTGGTTTCCTTTCGGTTTTTAAAGAGGGGACGACTTTTTTGAAAAACGAGACTATTCCGTACTTAAAGGAAAAAGTAACCGAAGGGGCAACGCTATGAGTCATTCTACGATTTTGCCAGCAAACTTACGGGTTTTAAAGGCCCGCTTTCCCAGTGTTTACCGTAGGATTATGGATATTGGTTCCCAGGCACCGCTTTCTTTCCAGTATCAGGATGGGGAGGGACCAAGTACTCTTTTAACGAAGCGGGGAGGGGAGGCTTTCTCGACCTACGGCTCCGGAAGTCGAGAAGAATTATTACAAAGATGGATGGATGGTCTGGAAATTGCAAAGGAGTCACTCTACGCCCTTTCTGGCTTTGGGGACGGATCCCATGTGCAACATTTTCTGGATCATTCATCCGGTGGTACTCATTTTATCGTGGCTGAAGAAGATCCTGCATTACTCAGGGAAACCCTTTCCCGCTTTGACTATTCTAGTTTGCTAGCCAACGAGCGCTTTATGCTCGGAGTAGGGGAGCCCGATGAGAACTTCTTTCGTGATATTCAGACCGCAGCTCTCACCGAAATTCAGGAGATTAATATGGTAATTTTCTCCCCCTTACATTCATCAAATGAAGCCTATTATGACCGGATGAGAAACGAACTGGTCAGGCAGTATTTGGTGGTTCGACCGATGATGGAAGTCAACCTGCGAACTGCTCCAATCATCCAGGGAAATACATTTGAGAATTTGCCGATTATGGCACCCTCCCCGGATGTAAGTGAAATTGGGGATGGAATGAAGGATATTCCATTCATTCTGGTGGGAGCGGGTCCCTCCCTGGATGAATCGATTGATTTCCTGAAGTCAGTGCAGGATAAATCGATCATCGTCTGCAGTAACAGCCCCCTTCGAAAATTACTCAACAACGGAATCAAACCACACCTGGTAGTTACCGCTGACCCCCAGGAGCCAACTCTTGCAGGGTTCAAAGGGGTTGATCTGGCTGGTTTAACTTTGGCATGTCCCTTTAGCGCTTACCCGGAAATTGTACGCCTTTTTGAAGGCAGGATTCTCTCGTGGTGCACCTTTAATCCAATTGTTGATCTCGTGAAGAAGTATATGGGCAAGCCACCAGGTAGCCCAATCATGGAAAAAGGTACGGTTTCAGGATGCGTGCTAGATCTTTCCAGGCTGCTTGGGTCTAAAAAAGTTTTATTCGTCGGACAAGATTTGTGTATTCGGGATGATGGTCGCTACTACACGGATGACTCGGCTTACTCGGATTATGGCGGCCATTATTCAAGTATTTCCCAAGGTCATCGATTGCCGGGTAATACTCAGGAGCAAGTCTTGGTCGAAGGCAGGCTTTTTGTTTACCTGAAGACTTTTGAGCAGTTTATTGGCGAGCAGAGTGGGGTAGAGTACCGAAACCTAGCCAGGACGGGTGCTCGAATCCACGGTGCCCCCTACATGAATTACCAGGACGCTCTTGCTTGGGTCGGGCAAATCTCAAGTACCGACTTTGAAGAAAAAATTCTCGATCTGTTAAAGAATCAAGCCTCTCCCCCTTCTTTGGAAGATATTTTTAGACCTTGTCGGGATCATATTCGTAAGATTTTCGATAAATCACTTAGGGCGGCATGGAATACCGAGAAACTTCCGGAAAAATATTCCGGGCTCAATTATTCGGAAAATAAAGCCATTATGCAACTGCTGGCAGACGCAAATGAGATTAATCAAATCATTGATAGGGATAAAGATATTTGGGGTGTTTTATTTGAGGGAAAAACCAAAGGTGAAGTCATTCGATACCGTAGATTAGCAAGGGATATAGATTTTCCGAATAAAAATTGGGCTGCTGTCCAAAGAAATAAAGAATACTTCTGGGCCATCAGTGAGGGTTGCCATTGGTTACTCCAGGAGATGGACCGGAAAATCTACCATCCAGAAATCTCAGCTATCTAGGGGCAGTTCTCAGTCTTCACTGGCATCATTCATGCTACACGTAGGCGTGCACTTTCCCCTACATTCAAAACTTCAGAATTTGATGGTTCAACCGAAGTTGCTTTTTTTGCAAAATAACTGATGGGTTCTGAACTTCAACTGACTGGTTTAGCTTCTGGTTTCGACTGGGCGCCCGTGGTAGATCAACTCATTGAGCTTGAGAGAGTTCCGCAAAATCGACTTATTGCGGAAAAACAAAGAAATGAAGAGAAAATCTCTGACCTAGACCTCCTGAAGAGCCAATTGGATGCTTTAAACACATCCAGTAAAACCCTGCAGGATAAAGATTTATTTCAAGCTAGAAAAGTAGGTGCAATTGGAAATGCTTCCGGATTAGTGGCCACCGCAAAGGCGGGTGCAATGACTGGTGAATTTGAAATTTCGGTTGAGTCCCTAGCAACTAAAACGGAGATGTCTTCATCCAATCGATCGTCCAAAAAATTGGGTGGTGGCATTGATCCTACCCAAAGCCTGCAAAACCTACCTCTGCACACGGCGATTACCGAAGGAACTTTTACCATTGATGGTAGGACCTTCAACATCACTAGCTTGAATATGACCCTTCAGGATTTGCTGGACGACATCAATACACAAGTCAGCAGTATTGCCGGTGTAAACCCAGAAAATGATTCATCCGCTGTCACCGTTTCCTATGATGCGGCCAGTGATAAAATTGTAATCGATTCCGGGGAGAAACTTCCCGGTACAGATAGTAAATTACCCGTTCTTGGTTCATCCACCGATTCTTCCAATTTTTTGCAAGCTATGCGGCTCTTAAGCCGGACCACGGAGTGGACGGATGCAGATATTGAGGCTGGAAGTGGGGTTTCCACTTTTAACGCTGGGGATGAATCCAAAGCATGGCTCCGATCGGGTGATGTCAACTCATCCGTCTCCCCAGGTGACCCAAGAAGTTATGCTGAATTTAATGGTAAACTTTATGAAAGAGTTTCGCTGGAGAACCAATACGATTCCAATGTAAACTATACAGCAGGGGATCGAGTCTATAATCAGGGGTTTCTTTACGAGGCTGTCTCCGCGATTCCAGGTACAACTTGGGATGGAACGCAATTAAGTATAGGAGATAAGGTTCGGCATGGTACAAAATCGTATGAATTACTTGTGGATCTCGAAACCTATAAGATCGATTCTTTTAATAGCGTCGATAGCGGGAGCCATGTAGTGGATCAAGCTACAAATCCTGCCGGTACAGTGCCTACCAGTGCTTATCAAGCTGGAGATGTGGTCAAGGCTGCGGACGGTTCCTTTTTTCGTTCTATTAAAGATCGCTTTATTGCCGGTAGTGTGGATTGGACTGGATACTCGGCCGCAAGCGGATATTCTACAGCGGTTGGTGCTCAAGGCTGGACTGATGGAGTCCCGCAAACTGCTTACATCCAGGGAAGAGCTTATCAACTGTCCAGCGGGACTTCTGCAGTTGAACATGGTGGGGCCACGGACACTACTTTATACAGCGCTGCAAATGGTTGGGGGACGGCATCCAAATTAATCTTCGGGCAACAAGGGACGGCGGTTGCGGAATCCAATTATTACACCCCTGTTACCAGTGCATGGGATCAAGTGGGTTCCTTTTCAGCTACGGATAATTATCAAAGTGGAGATATTGTTCTTTCCGGGGGTCAATTCCTTCAGGCAAACTCTAATATTACCGCTGCCGCTTTTAATGCAGCGGAGTGGACCGATGTGACCAGTGATATTAATGATTTGGGTGATCTCGGCTCCGGTAATTTAGTGGATTCATTTTGGGCAAAAGCGGATCTTTCCATCACCAATGATTCCTATTGGTCAGAAATTGCCCAAGCTAATGGCCGAGACGATTTTGACTCGAACTATTGGCAGGAAGTGGCTCCAGAGATGAATCGATATGATTCTACGGGTGCGGGCAACCCATTAACGAGTCTAGACTATTCCCTTTGGGCTCATGTGGGTGCAGTCGGTTCTTACACCGGAGATGGAATAGATGGAAATCGAGACGCATTAGAGAATGGGCTACCTAATGATTCTAATTTTAATTATGATGCTTGGAGTGGAAGTGCGAATGCAGGAGACTATGTACTGCATAATGGCAAGGTTTTTGAAGCGATAAGCACGACTACAAACGAACCCGGGGTTTCAGGGAGTGAAGGAGATTGGAATTTAATCGCTAATAGTTCCACCATTTCGGCGGTTAGTATTTCTGAACAGGCGAATAAAAGTAGGTTTACGGATGCCGAGTATTGGAGTCGCTATGATGTTCCTCCACCGGATCAAAATACAGGCCACTGGTCCATATTACAGGAAAAGCAATTAACCAGCAGCAGTCCACTAGGGAACTTGGACCTTTCAGCCACCCTAGCGAATGCAAATTTCAGCGATGCTTTTACAGGCCTGACATCTGGTCTTGGGAATTTCTTTATTGGAGAAGGGGAGGGAGCAGTAAGAATTGATTACGATGTCAATAATGACACGCTTTCAACCTTGATTGACCGGGTCAATCGCTCCGAAGCCAATGTGGACATGTACTACGATCCAGTCAGTGATCGCTTTGTACTAAAAAATAAAACTTCGGGTTCCATTGGCATTGTGCTCCATGAATCAGATAACTGGGATACGTTATCTTCCGCAAATGTTGGAGCCGGTAATTTACTTAATTTAATGGGGCTTGCCGCTCCAAGTGCAGTCAATGATGAATATGATGCTTCCGTAAGTTATGAGAAAGGTGATTTGGTTAAACGTACCGAGGGAACTGAGATAACTTACTGGCAAGCACACGATAGTTCCCCATCGGATAAACCTTCCTCCGCAAGTGCCGAATGGAAACAGATAATCCTCGGAGTGGGCCGTTCCTTTGAGGAAGAACTCGGGGAGAATTCAATTGTCCGGGTGAACGCAGGGGAGAGAGTCTACAGTACCAAGACCGAATTTTCGCAGGATGAACATGGTTATGAAGGCATTACTTTTGATGTTGCTAATGTTTCCATTGGAGGGAGCGTTAGCTTTGTTGTTGCCAAAGACTCATCTGCTGCAAAGAAGGCAATCGATAAATTTGTCGAGGAATTCAATGACGCCCAAGACTACATCGATAGCTTGGTTTCCGTAACCAATGATGGGGACAATGTTACCGCGGGCAGGTTTTCAAGTAACCTCGAAATTAGTCGTCTTGGTGGGCAGTTAAGGAAAATTGTTTTTGGGGACTCAACTGCCCATTCCGAAAGTGGGACCACAAGTGATGGATCGAATTTAGTGGTCAATTCAAATGATGGCTCCAATACCGAAATTAATGCCATTTCTACCCAACTGAATTTAGGAGCCAGTGATACCGGATATGTTATCAAAGTGCTGGATGATAATGGTAGTGGACTATCCGCTTTTTATAAGTGGAATGGAGCATCATGGGACTCCAGCACCCCGACATACCGTTCCTTTCGCTTGTCTAACCTTGGCTTGGACTTTGGGATTGGCTCGGATAATCTTCAGGTTAAAAATTCAGCCATGCTTTTGCAGGCTCTGGAAGATGAACCTGAGAAGGTGCAAGCTTTGTTCTCAGAATCTCCAGTAGAGTTGGCCTTTGACTCGAACACCAATACCCAAAGAAAGTATCAGGGCTTGAGCTATTCCGTGGATGATTTTATCACTTCCTTTCTGACTGGTGATAGCGACTCCGGATACAAGGGTGCATACACCACCCATGTGGATAGTATTAAGAGTCAAAACGAAAGATTGGACGACCGCATCGAAGACTTGGAGTATTACCTTGAGCAACGGGAGGAGACTTTGAGGGCTGGATTTATGCGTATGGAGGAAATGCAATCCAAGATTAATACTCAAATGCAAACCCTGCAAAGTTCGTTCAACAATAATAATAACAAAAAGTAATGAGATTTTTAATCCTACCTATTATCGCGATTCTCTTTATCTCTTCATGCAGAAAATTCGAAGAAGAAAAGGTGGTATCCAGAGCCGATCCCTTTATTCCCCAAAACTTATATCCAACTGAAAGACTGCCTGCTTATCTTAATCGGGTTGTAGTTTTACCTGCTTATTATCCAGATCCGGACTCCACACTCTTAGATTTTGTCGATGAAGTTTTCCAGCAAGAACTTGCCCAAGAGAGAATCTTTGAGACGATTATCTTGGACCCTGCTTATATGAAGCGAACTTTCGGGCAGAGCAGGTTCTCCTCTTCTGGTACCTTGCCAGAAAGCTTTCTGAAAACCCTTGAGGCTGAAACCGTTGCCAATGCAGTCCTGTTCACTGATTTCAGCTCTTACAACCCATACCGTCCGATTTCCCTTTCGGTTCGGTCGAAGTTAGTCGACATAAAATCAGGCGAATTCCTTTGGGCTATCGACGAAACCTTCGACGCCGGACATTCAAGTATTATTCTTGGGGCTTCCATTTTTCAGGAAAGCTCACAAGTGCGAGCATTATCCAGTAGAACAAGTGGTAGCGTACTTCAGTCTCCTCGAGCATTCTCGAAATATATAGCCTCCACCATCTTCTCCACGATGCCTTTGAGATGAACTTATTTTGTTGCGTAAAGCTGCATTCTGGCACATATTAAGCTTCGTTAATATTTATGGATTCAATTCAAGGATATGATCAAAACCCGAGCAGGATACAGCGTGGTGAAACCACGATTGGTAAATCCGTGACTTCAGGGAGTAAGGGATTGTCATCTACTAATGATTCAGAATCCAGTGTATCTTTGACCGATATTTCTGAAATCGGCAAAAAGGCAAAGGATGTACAATCTGAAGTTCGTACGGATGAAATTGCTCGTGCACAGGCACTACTCAATGATCCTAATTGGTTAAATGATCAAGCTCTCGATGCTCTTGCCGATAAATTGATAGATGTAGAAGGTATTTAACCTACTAGTTCATTCAGATATTTCCAACTTCCTGTGCAGTACGATAAAATAGCAAAGTCTTATAAGGCCCAGTCCGTTCAGACTGCGTCTCCAGGCAAGCTTGTTTTGATGCTTTTTGATGGTTATTTGAAATTCTCAGCCACAGCAAGACGAGGTTTTGAAGAAGAAGACCTGACCAAGAAAAATGAGATGATAAATAATAATCTCATCAAAGCTCAAAATATTGTTACTGAGCTCCAGTCTTCCCTGGATATGTCGGTTCCTGGTGAACTGCCTGGGACTCTTTACAGGCTATACGATTATGTTTTGCATCAGCTCCAGCAAGCCAATTTACAAAAAAAAATAGAACCTATTGATGAAGCGGACAAAGTAATTTCTGAGTTACGAGAAGCTTGGGCAGAAATGCTTACTCAAAACCCTGATGGGGGCCCATCCGGGGATCAGCAGTCCGGTTCCATATCCTTGCAAGCCTGATTAGCTAATTTTGGCTACCGAGGGAAATCTTTTTGAACTCTTTAA
>Ga0213863_10002897_pt1 | contig 11969 bp, 10 predicted proteins | sample PICome_8_FD_160128 | JGI IMG/M metagenome (GOLD analysis project Ga0213863, IMG submission 160128) | Coastal seawater microbial communities near Pivers Island, North Carolina, United States - PICO497 | ecosystem: Environmental > Aquatic > Marine > Coastal | place: USA: North Carolina... | reverse complement strand
GGTCGGCCGTGGGGGGATACGGGGAGGCGACTCCACCTGGCGGGGTCAGAACGAGGCGCAAGACCTGAAGCTCTGGGTCCACCGACGAGCCGGAGAGGAGTCGATCGCGGTGGAGATCCGCGGTCCAGGCGACGAGTCCGTTGCTCTCATCGAGGTCCCGGCCGGCCCGGGGCTGCATGGGCTCAGCTGGGACGGCGCGCTGGATCGCGCGGTGGCCAGGCGGCGGGGGCGCGCGCCGGAGGGTCAGTACTCGGCGCAGCTCTCGAGGCTCTCCGAAGACGAGGACGCCGCCCGCGAGCCTATCGGCGATCGTCGAGTCTTCACGGTCCGCCGGGACCCCATGCTCGACGGCGCTTCGGCGGCTGAGATGGCGGCGGAAGACGCCGTCGGCTCGTCCGAGCGCGACTAGCACCGAGCGCTGCCGATCGCTCGCAGCGGAAGGACCGGCCGACCCCCGTCCGCCGTGCGCGCCTCGACCTCGGCGGAGGAGGGCGCGCCGGGAGAGCCGAGGCCCCGGTGCCGAACGATCGTCACCGTGCCGCCTCTTGTGAGTGCCGCCTCTTGTGGGTGCTGCCCTCTGTAGGGGCCGCCCGTCGAAGGGACCGCGAGGGACCGGGTTGGCCGAGAGCCGGCCGCTCGTCGAAGTCTGCCAGCGGTCTCGGGGCTCGGGGGCTCGGGGGCTCCGGGGCTCCGGGGCTCCGGGGCGGTGGGGGCTCCGAGCGAGCAGGCCATCGCTCCTTCTCCATCTGCCCCCGCGTCCGCCACCTGGTGGTTGCGTTCCGCCTGGCTCAGCCCCTCCGCCATGCTGGCGTCATCCTCACATTCAGGTCCGTACAAGTGAGGCCCTCCATCCCCTCCCGGTTGCTCCACGGTCGGGCACGCGGTGACCCGTCCGCGGCGCCTGGATGCGCCAAGTTGGAGAATTCGTTCTCGGTGCGTCGGTTGTGTGAGTTCGGTGAAGCGGTGGGGTGCTTGCATCTTTGCCCAGCGGCCTCCCGAAGCCTGGGGTGCAAGACGGAGCAGGGCGATCCACGCTCGACGCCCCATCTTGAACCCCTCTCGCGGGCCGCCCCCTGGCCCGCCGACTCCGCATCCAAGCCGGGCTGTCCCAAGCCCAACAGAATCAGCCATGAAACTCACCTTCGCCCTCACCGGTTTCGCTCTCGCCGCTGCCAGCTTCGCTTCGACCGGCTCCGACGACACCCCCTGCTCCCAGACCTGCAGCTCGACGCCCCGCGCGGCGCTTGCCTCCAACGCCGTGGACGACATTGTCACCACCGCGGTCAAGGCCGGCAGCTTCAACACCCTCGCGGCCGCTCTGAAGAGCGCCGAGCTCATTGGCGCGCTGCAGGGAGAGGGCCCGTTCACGGTCTTCGCACCGACGGACGCTGCCTTCGCCAAGCTCCCCAAGGGCACCGTTGAGTCCCTCCTCGAGGAGAAGAACCGCGGTGCGCTCACCGGAATCCTGACCTACCACGTGGTCGCCGGCGACGTGCGCTCCAAGCAGATCGTCAAGGACAAGCTCACCACCGCCACCACCCTGAACGGTCAGCGCCTTGACATCGTCATCGACGAGGGCACCGTCACCATCGACGGCGCCACCGTCGTGACCGCGGACATCGTTTGCTCGAACGGTGTGATCCACGTGATCGACACGGTGATGCTGCCGCAGTCGAAGAACCTCGCCGAGGTTGCCACGGGTGCGGGCTCCTTCGGGACGCTCCTCGCCGCCGCCAAGGCCGCTGGACTCGTGGACGCGCTGACTAAGGGCGGCCCCTTCACGGTCTTCGCCCCGACGGACGACGCCTTCGCCAAGCTGCCCGAGGGCACGGTCGCGACGCTTCTCAAGCCGGAGAACAAGGGCCGCCTCGCCGCGATCTTGAAGCACCACATCGTCTCCGGACGCGTCTACGCTGACCAGGCTGCCAAGCTCGACAAGGCGCCCACCATCGGCGGCACCGAGCTCGCCATCGCGATCAACAAGGACGGCGCCAAGGTCGGCAACGCCAACATCGTCGCCACCGACATCGAGGCCTCCAACGGCGTCATCCACGTGATCGACACCGTGCTCCTCCCCTGAGCATCTGGTCCGCTCGCCACGTGGCCGGCGATCTTCGGATCGCCGGCCACTTTTTCTTGGCGTACTTCGTCGGGCCCGCATCCGGTCGAAGACGAGGACCGAAGTGCGGGATGTAATGAGTAGAACTGGCTGGGGTCGAGCGCCCGACGCACTCAGGTGCGACGTCCGCTGACATCGGTCATGTCCCCGGGAAGGGACCCAGGCGCCGATCCTCAGTAGAGGGTCGGCGCCTATTTTCGTTCGGGGCTCAAGCGCGCCCTCATCCCTGGCCGCTGCGGCGCTTGGACGGGCCGTGTGCAGCGGATGCTGAAGCGATGAGCCGGGGACCCCCTGCCTGCGTGCCTAGCGCTCTGCGCGGAGCGTCATGCCGCCTGACTGTCGCAGCTCCAGGCGGTAGGTCTGGCCTGCACGAGCCTCGACGGACGGCGCCTCGGCCTGGATGGCACGGACCCCGAGCCGCTCGGCGGCCGCCGGATCGTTGGCGTAGTCCCAGACCCGCTCGAAGAGGTCCTGATAGAGGGGGTCCGGCAGGTCATCGCCCGTGAAGGGCAGGGGGTGCTGATTGACTGAGTCCAGGGCGACGCCCTCGTCCGGGGCTAGCTCCTCGGAGAACATGCGCTGCAGGAGGCAGATCGAGGTGCCGCGGAGCGGATCCCCTTCCTCCACGTAGGAGTCGCTGAACTTCACGACGATACCCTCCACGTAGAGCCTCGTTCCCGGCAGCGTGAACTCCTTGCCAGGCCCGATCGGGCTGCCCTCGGGGTCGAGCTCCGTGAACAGGACCTCGGTCTGCATCTCACCCGACCCATCCTCCGCCGGGCTCTGTCGCAGCACCTCGATCTGTGCGATTCGATGATCGAGCTGCAGCAGCTGACGGGCCAGCTCGAGCCGGGAGACCTCGGCCTCCAGGGATGCGACGGCCTCGTCGAGGGCTTCGATGCGCACGGTCTTCTGCCCGTTATCCATCTCAAGACGGGCAATTCGGTCGTCCCGGACCCTCAAGGCCTGCGTGGCCTCGGTGGAACGGTCGTAGAAGATGAAGCTCCAGAAGGCGGCAATGAGGGCGAACGAGCCGAGGACGAGGTTGCGGACCATGTTGGGGTGCGGGGTGGACGGGAACTGACCGAAGGGCATTGTAGCGGCCTAGCAGGGCGTATTGGCGGCCCCATGGACCAGCAGGTTTCGTGGGGATACCGGGCCTGAAGTACCTGTAGCGATCTGCTGTCCAATCCCTGCGTGGCCTAACCAAACCCATGAACCCCGACCTTCTCATCGGCCGCCTGGAGGCATTTGCCTACCAGCTACGTCAGCTCGTTCAGAGCCTCCCCTCGGATCAAGCGCGGTGGCGTCCCGCTGAGGGCGGTATGTCGGTGCTCGAGATCGTCGGAAACCTCTGCGATCGCGAGATTCTCGACTTCCGACCGCGGCTGGAATTGACCCTCCGCGACCCCGAGAAGCCCTGGCCGAGGGTCGAGGCGGACGACGGCCTCGATGAGCTGAACTACAACGAACGCAAGCTCGACCGCGAGGCCGAGAAGTTCCAGCGCGAGCGCCTCAAGAGCGTCCAGTGGCTCAAGGGCCTCGGCGCGGCCAATTGGACGGCCACCCACGAGGAGCCCAAGCTCGGGCCGATCCGCGCGGGGGACCTGCTCGTCTCCTGGGCCAGCTACGACGCGATCATGACCAAGATGATCGCCCGACGGAGCTTCGACTTGTCTCAGCGTGACGCGCCGGGCTTCGTCGCGACCTACGCCGGCGAGTGGTAGGGGCGGTGAGGGCGGTGGCCGGGCAAAAAAACCGCCGCTTTCCCTGAGAACGAGTCTCAATCGCGTAGTCTTCCCGCGGAGACGCCCGCCCGGCGCGGCCCACGTTCATGCACGTGGGCGGCGACCCCCAGGGCGGCACGATTCGGTGGGAAAGAAGAAGAAGAACAGCCCCAAGGGGGCGCTGAAGAAGAAGTGCTGCGACAAGCCCCTGCGCAAGATGTGCAAGCGGTGCCCGCGGCGCGCGACCTGCTCACTGGGCTGACTGCGGGCGGCTGCTCCGAAGCGCGACGGCCGGGAGCTCTGGCGTCTGACGGCCCCGAATGGGTCTCGCTGTCGCTACCCTCCGTGCCCATGGTTCGAACCCGGCTGCAGGAGAAGATCCGATGAGCACCAACCGCGTCGCAGTGGTGGAGGCGAATCTTGACGCCTACCTTGAGTCGGCAGAGCCAGCCCCGACGCCGCTCGACCCTGGCGACCCGCTGCGTGTGGGGACGACCCTCACTGCCCGGGTCGCGGTACAGCTCTGGGAGGACCAGGTCCTCTCGCGATGCCTGGACGTCGCGGCGCGTGAGCTCAAGCGCGACGGGGAGGGGTTCTACACCATCAGCAGCGCCGGGCATGAGCAGAACGCCATTGTCGGCGCCCAGCTGCGGACCAGCGACCCCACCTTCCTCCACTATCGCTCCGGCGCCTTCATGGCCTCGCGGCTCCGCCAGGTGGACGATGGCACGCCGCTCTTCGACACGCTGCTCAGCTTCTGCGCCGCCAAGGACGACCCCGTGTCCTCCGGGCGCCACAAGGTCTGGGGCTCGAAGGAGACCTGGGTCCCGCCGCAGACCAGCACGATCGCGAGTCACGTGCCCAAGGCGGTGGGGGCAGCCTACTCGCTCCGGCGCGCGGCCAAGCTCGGCATCGAGACAGGGCTTCCCGAGGACGCGATCACCTGCTGCACCTTCGGCGACGCCAGCGTGAATCACGCCACGGCGCTCTCGGGGATCAACTCTGCCCGTTACGCGTGGCGACGAATGAACCCGACCCCCGTCCTGTTCGTCTGCGAGGACAACCAGCGCGGGATCAGCGTGGAGACGCCGAGGCGGTGGATCAGGGACTTCTTCTCGAGGCTCGAGCACCTGCGGTACTTTGAGGCCTCGGGGGAGCTCGAGGAGATGTGGGACACCGTTTCCCTGGCGATTCAGACCTGCCGGACGACCCGGCAGCCGACGTTCCTGCGCCTGCGCTGTCACCGGCTCTGGGGGCACGCGGGGAGCGACGTCCAGTCCGCCTACATGTCGCAGGCGGAGATCGAGGAGGCCGAGGCCCGAGATCCTGTGCTCACCAACGCACGGCGATTGGTGGAGTGCGGTGCTGCGACCCCGGAGCAGCTCCAGGAGATCCTCCGCACGACCCGAGATCGGGTGCGGGCGGGTTCCGAGGAGGCCCGCCGCCGGCCGCGCCTCACCAGCGCCGCGGAGGTGATCGAGCCCCTCGCGCCGGAGGACCCTGAGCTCTGGCGAGCGGCGGCCACGGCTGCGATTCCCGAAGAGGATCGCGCTGCGGTCTTTGGTGCCCGCCTCCCCGAGCAGGCCAAGGCGCCGACGCGGCGGACCATGGGCGCGCGGATCAACGACGCGCTGCACGACGAGATGATCCGCCGCAAGGGCATGATCTGCTTCGGCGAGGACGTCGGGCGCAAGGGCGGGGTGTACGGCATCACCCAGAACCTCCAGACGCAGTTCGGACGCTCGCGCTGCTTTGACACGCTGCTGGACGAGACCACGATCCTCGGCGTGGCGCAGGGTGCCGCGCTGGTCGGGCTGCTCCCGGTGCCGGAGATCCCTTACCTCGCTTACCTCCACAACGCGATCGACCAGATCCGGGGCGAGGCCTGTTCGCTGCAGTTCTTCAGCGACAAGCAGTTCGCCAACCCCATGGTCGTGCGGATCGCGGGGCTCGCGTACCAGCGCGGCTTCGGCGGCCACTTCCACAACGACAACTCCATCGGCGCCCTTCGGGAGATCCCCGGGCTCACGATCGCCTGCCCGTCCAACGGCGCCGACGCGGCGCGGATGCTGCGCGGGTCCCTCGCCATGGCGCAGGAGTCTGGCCGGGTCGTGGTGTTCCTCGAGCCCATCGCGCTCTACCACATGCGTGACCTCTATGAGGAGGGCGACGGGCTCTGGCTGAGCGACTATCCCGTTCCCGACGGGGCGGCCGACTCGGCCCTCTTGCCTGGCCAGGTCGGCATCGCGAATCCCGACCACAGCGACGCGCTCGTGGTCACGTACGCCAACGGCTATCGGCTCGCGCTACGGGCCGCGCGCCAACTGGAGCAGCAGGGCATCAAGGCGCGCATCATGGACGTCCGCTGGCTGAACCCTCTGCCGATGGATGAGATCATGCGCCACGCCGAGGACTGCGGGGCCGTTCTGGTCGCGGACGAGTGCCGAGCGACTGGCGCGGGGATCGCAGACGCGGTCATCAGCGGCCTCGTGGAGCGTGGCTACTCTGGCCGGATGCGAACCGCCCGGAGCGCTGACACCTACATTCCTCTCGGACCCGCCGCAGATGTGGTCTTGCTCTCCGAGGCGGACATTCTCGCAGGCGTCAAGGAGGTGGCCTCGTGAGCCGCGCCGTCATCCTGTGCCCCGGTCGCGGTTCCTACACCGAGGCTTCCCTCGGGTCCCTGGACCCCGATCATGAGTTCGTGCGGATCGCAGAGCAGTGCCGCGGTGAGCTCGGCCTCGAGCCGCTGCTGTCGCTCGACCGAGCTGAGCGCTTCGAGCCTGCGCGTCACCTGCGCCCTGCGCACGTGTCACCTCTGATCCTGGTCAAGGCCATGATCGACGCGACCGAGGCGAGCCAGAGGCACGAGGTGGTCGCGGCGGGAGGCAACTCCCTGGGGTGGTACATCGCGCTCTGCCTCGCGGGCTGCGTCTCCTTTGAGGAGGGCTTCCGGCTGGTGCAACGCATGTCTCTGCTGCAAGAGGAGTTTGCTGACGGTGGTCAGGTTCTCTACCCGCGGGTCGATGAGGATTGGCGCCCCTCGGTCGAGCTGGAGGCTGCGATCGAGGCCTCGCTTGTGGCGTCTGGCGGCGAGGCCATGCGCTCCATCGAGCTGGGTGGTTTCGCCGTACTGGCGGGGTCAGCGGCGGGCGTGAAGCACCTCCTCTCCGGCATGCCCAAGGTCAGGTTTGGCGCCGCGACCTATCCGATCCGCCTGGCCCAGCACGGCCCGTACCACACCCACCTCGCCGCTCCGGTGGCCCGGGCGGCGGCCCAGGACTTCAGGGACCTCCGGATGCGTGCCCCGAGCATCTCGCTGATCGACGGGCGAGGGCGGCGCCACTCCCCGTGGTCGGCGGACCTAGATGAGTTGAAGGAATACACCTTCGGCCACCAGGTCAGCGAGCCCTTCGACTTCTCCGCAACGGTGCGGGTCGCCCTGCGGGAGTTTGCCCCTGAGACCATCATCTTGCCGGGCCCCGGGAACACACTGGGCGGCATCGTCGGCCAGGTGCTCGTCTCCGAGGGGTGGCGTGGGGTCCGGTCCAAGGACGATTTCCTCGCCCTCCAGGCGGCGGAACCTCCCTTCGTGGAGAGCATGGGCCTCGGCCGTTAGCTGGGCTCGGCGGACTTCGGGCCCTCCAGGTCCGCCATCTGCTGCTCGATATCGGCGGCTTCCCGAGTCTTCTCGGCGAAGCCCTTGATGTCCCCACGGCGCTGCAGTTCCACGGCCTGCGCCATGAGCCCCTCGTATTCGCGGCGGAGCTTGGCCGCCGGGTCCCGCTTCTTGAATCCGAACATGACCCTGTCTTCGTTCACGGCGCCGGCGGGGATGAGCCTGCCGACCCAGATCTGCGCGGGGCTCACGACGGCGCTGGGTCGAACAGGTATCGCCTCCCGGGGTGTCTCAAAAGGGGTGGAGGGCAGGGGATTCCCCATCGCCGAGGTCTGGCCTTCCATCTCTCATTACCCTGGACCGCTCGACCTCTCCACTCTCATCAACCCATCGAACGATGCTCCTTCGTACAACTCTCGTCGCCCTCGCGATGGCTCCGCTTGCCGGGGCCCAGACGACCTTTCAGGTTCCCCTGAACTACAACTTCAACGGCATTGTGCACGTCGGAGAGTCTGGACTCCCTGATGCCCTGAACGGATATCGCTCCATCTCGGACCGCGGGCTGGACTTCTCAGCGGGGATTCCCGGTGACCCGCTCCTCGCGGGCTACACGCTCGTGAACACAGCCGGCGCCCTCGACATCGTCCACCTCGGGAACCGCAACACGGTGTCTGGTGGTGTCTGGGCCTTCCAGGCGACCGCCAATGGCGATGGCATCGGTGTCCAGCCGACCTGGCTCACGACTGTGGACCAGTCCACGCCTCAAACGACAACGCTGGCCACGCCCATCTTGATGGAGGCCACCTCGACGGCTTCGTTCCTGATGCAGGTCAGTGACGGGGGCGGCACGTGTGACGTGCTGTTTGGGTTCCAGAGCGGCGCGACGACGGTCGGCCAGATTAGCGCCGGCGACTGGTTCGGCGGGGTCTTCCCCGGGACGGACTTCGTGGACCAGGCCAACGCCGCGGTCAATCTCTCCATCACGGAAGCCACCGTCAACCTGAGCGGCTTCGCCGGTGAACAGCTGACCTCGATCACCTTCCAGAACGCCGGAAACCAGAACGCGGGCTACGCCATCCTCGCGGCCAACGTGGTCGTCGACTCGCGCATCGTCGTCGAGAACCCGGTTCCCCTGAACTACAACTACAACGGCATCGTCCACGACACCGAGGGCAGCGCCCCGGACGACCTGAACGGCTACCGCTCCATCTCGGACCGCGGCCTGAACTTCTCCAACGGCATCCCGGCGGAGCCGCTCCTCGAGGGCTACTCGATCGTCGACACTGCCGGTGAGCTTGACATCGTCTACCTTGGGGACCGTAACACGGTCGCTGGCGGCAACTTCGCGTGGCAGCCGACGGCGAACGGCGACGACGTCGGCGTGCAGCCGACCTGGCTGCCCAACTCGGACCAGACCGGCCCGCAGACGACCATGCTCGCAGCGCCGATCGAGGTCGCGGCCTCTTCTGAGGCGCGCTTCCTCTACCAGATCAGCGACGGCGGCGGTTCGTTCGACGTGACCTTCGGGTTCCAGAGCGGCGCGACCGGAACAGGGACCCTCAGTGGCGGCGATTGGTTCGGCGGCACCTTCCTGGGTACGGATCGGGTGGACTTCGGATCGCCTGGCGCCAACCTGAGCATCACCGAAGGCACGCTCGACCTCTCGGCGGCGGCGGGTCAGATTCTGACCTCGATCACCTTCAGCAACCGTTCCAACGCGGGCGCTGGGTACGCGATCATCGCGTGCAACGTGACAACCTTCTCCCTCGGCTCGAACTACTGCTCGCCCGCCGTTGTGAACTCCACGGGTAACCCGGGTTCGATCTCGGCGGAGGGTAGCCCCTCCGTGGCCGCGAACAACGTGACCCTGACGGTCAGCGACCTCCCGGCGAACGCGTTCGGCTTCTTCCTGACCAGTGAGACCACAGCCAACGTCGCCAACCCGGGTGGTAGCCAGGGCAACCTCTGCCTCGGCGGCGCCATCGGGCGCTTCGTGGGCCCGGGCCAGATCAAGAACTCCGGGACGGGGGGGACGTTCAGCCTCACGCTGGACCTGACCCAGCAGCCCTCTCCCACGGGCTTCATCTCGATCCAGCCCGGCGAGTCCTGGAACTTCCAGGCCTGGCACCGGGACGCGGTGGGCGGCACCGTGACGTCGAACTTCACCGACGGCCTCACGATCTCCTTCCTCTGATCTGACGCCCCGGACCGCGCCGTGAAGGACGCGGTCACATACGCGCCCGCTGCTCGACTCGAGCAGCGGGCGCGTCCTTATTGGTCGGCGGTCGCTGCGGACCAGGCGCCGCCGAAGGAGCGGACCACCTCGGCGGCGGTGACCACCTCGTCGATGGAGCCGGCGCTCTTGCCGGCCTGCCACACGTCCTTGTAGGTGACGCCCTTCTTGATCGTCTGCTTCAGCTCGCGGAGGGAGCGCAGGGCATAGAAGGTGCGCATCCAGTGCTTGGTGCGGCGGCCCTTGAGGAGCCTCCGCGCGATGGGGCCCGCCTTGGTGCCGACCCGCTGCACCAGCGGCGTGTTGATGACGGCGACCGGGACGCCGGAGAGGCGCTCGGTGAGCACGATGTCCTCTTCGCCCGCGTCGATGATGGCCTCCCAGTAGTCGGGGTGGACCTCGCATTCCTCGGTGGCGATGAAGCGAGTGCCCATCTGCACGGCTCCGTAGCCGAGGTTGAGCAACCGAACGTAGCCCTCGGGATCGCCGACGCCCCCGGCCGCGACCAGGGGAAGCCCGAGATCACCGCACTCGTCGATGAGCGCCTCGGGGGAGAGGGTGCCCGCGTGCCCACCGGCGCGGTCATTGACGCAGATGAGTCCGTCCACGCCGGCGTCTCTGGCCTTCTCGGCCCACTTGCGGGCGGTCACGTCGTGGAACACCGTGCCGCCGGCGGCGTGGACCTTCTCACACACCCAGCGCGGGTTGCCCAGCGCCGTCACGAAGAACCGGACGCCCTCCTCGAGGGCCTCGTCGATCCAGCGCCGCATGCGGTTCTCGTAGGCCTTCGCGGACTTCTCGATGATGGCGTTGAAGCCCACGGGTCGGCCGCCCGATAGGCGCTGGATCTCCCGCAGGCCCTCGCGGAAGTCGCGGCCGTGCACGTAGATGAGCGAGAGCGGCTGGACGATGGCCATGGCCCCCGCGGCGGCGACGGCGCCCACCAGCTCGGGGTTGCTGCAGGGGTACATGGCCCCGCAGATGAGGGGGACCTCGGCGCCGGTCAGGGCGCAGAACTCTTCGGTGGGGGAGGCGCTGTTGCTCATGACTTCACGGGGCCGATGCGCCAGGTGGCGATGACCACGGCGACGACGTCGCCAGCCTCGTCGGTGATCGGGGCGAACACGTCGAGCTCGCGGGACTCGGAGGTGTCGGGGACCTGGCACTCGCAGGAGGCGGTCAGCAGGCCGCGGGCCTTCTTGCGATACTCGATCCTCAGGCCAGTGACGATACCTCGCGCGCCCTCCGGGAGCCCGGCCAGAAGCGCGAGGCCGCTCGCGACCTCGCCCAGGTTGACGAGGGCGATGGCGTGCACGGACCGCAGGTGGTTGCGCACGCGGCGTCGGTCCTTCATGGCGACGCGGGCGCGGCCGGGGGCGAGGTCGAGCACGATCGGGCGGATGGAGCCCGTGTACGGCACCGCGCGCCCGAGCAGGAGGCTGAAGAGCGCCCGACCGAAGGGCCACCGCTGGGCGCTCTCCCAGCGGGCGAGGAGCTGCTTGCCGATCATGGATCGAGCTTAGCGGCGCGAGGGGGGGCGCTTCCAAGGGCGCCCACGATCTCCGGTGCGGTTCAGCGGAGCGGCACGAGCCGGACGGCGCGGAGCTTCATGAGCGGGCCCGCTTCACTCCGGTCGATCACCTCGACCCGCACGGCGCCGCCGTGGAGCCGGGCCTCGCCGACGCGGAGGTCCACGAAGCGATCCCAGCCGCCGGTGTCCGGGAGGACGCCTGCGAGCTCCACGCCATCGCCCACGCGGACGACCACCCGCCCGCCCTCGTCGCCGGTGTTGCAGGCCACCTCGAGCACCACCTCGAACCGGCCCCCCTCGGCGGGGTCCGCGCTCCACGCGACGCTCTCTCCGGCGCGGCGCCAGTAGCCAAGGGCGTCCAGCGCGGGCTCGTAGCGGACGGAGCGGCCGTGGACCCGGGCGGTCCTGGCGGGCAGGCGGACGGAGCCGTCCTCGAGGCTGGCGTGCTCCTCGAGGCGGCCGGCGCCGCGCCCCATGAGGGCCTTGAGCTCATCGAGGTGCTCGGCGTACACCGCGCGCGGGGAGCAGCCATGCTCTTCGCAGAGGGAGGCCGCCATCCCGACGATCTCGCCCATGGCGCCGGTGGTCTTCATCACCCGCACGGCGCCGAGGGCCTCGTGGGTGACGCTGATGTCGCGGCCCGCCATGAAGAGGTTGCCGACGTTTCGGCTGTAGAGGCAGCGGAAGGGGACCCAGTAGGGGCCCTCGTACTCGTAGCCCTTGCCCCGGGTGTAGTCGGC